>Ga0075431_100000124_pt1 | contig 50846 bp, 49 predicted proteins | sample RhiMetdeltSRZDD5_FD_75297 | JGI IMG/M metagenome (GOLD analysis project Ga0075431, IMG submission 75297) | Populus rhizosphere microbial communities from Tennessee, USA - Rhizosphere MetaG P. deltoides SRZDD5 | ecosystem: Host-associated > Plants > Roots > Rhizosphere > Soil | place: USA... | reverse complement strand
GATCGAGGGTGCCCGCCGACCATGGCAATTGGGTGGTCCACCCCACCTGACTTTCGATCTCCTTGATGAACTGACCGATCTTGGCGGCCGCTGCTTCGGCCTGCTCGCGCTGAATGCGGATCAGGGACGCCTTGTGCTCTTGATAGTAGAACCAGACCTGGAACGCACCACTGGTCAGCAATGCCACCAGCACAACGGTGAAGAACAAACCGACATACTTGACGAACAGCCGGGCACGCAACCGCGGCAGTTTCGACTGCTCCGCGACAGGTGCAATCGCGTCCGAAGCGGCTTCGTTCATTCGATCACCTCATCGGCGCGTGCGAGCACGGTCGGCGGCACGGTGAGACCGAGCGCCTTCGCGGTCTTGAGGTTGATCGCCAATTCGTACTTGGTCGGAGCCTGCACGGGCAGGTCGGCCGGTTTCTCGCCCTTGAGGATGCGATCAACGTACGAAGCCGAGCGCCGGACAATTTCCAGGGAGTCGGGTCCGTAGGACAACAACCCGCCGTCCCTGACGTGCTGACGAAAGCCAAAGAGCGCAGGAAGTCGAAGCCGTTGCGCCAGCGCCATGATCAGTGCCCGCTGCGTGTTGATGAATGGATCAGGTGCGGCGATCAGGCCACCCCCAGGCTCGCGCGCAAACGTTGTTGCGCCCGCCTCGATCTCCGTCTCGTTGCGCACTGGAGTTGCCGAAAGCTCGGCGGCGAGTGGTGCTGCGGCTGTTCCAAATTCGCGCAGGAAGGCGGAGTAATAGGGCGCGGTCTGCGGATTAAACATGAGCGTTATCCGCCTGACGCCCGGGACGATCTCCTTGAGCATCTCCAGCCATTTCCCGATGATGGGGAAGTCGACGTATGAGAAGCCGGTGATGTTCGCGCCGGGACGCGCCAAGTTAGCGACGAGGCCCTGTCCGGCCGGATCGTTGACTACCGAGAAGACGATCGGGATGGTGCGGGTCGCCTGCTTCAGTGCGGCGACAACCGGAGTTCCACTGGCAGCGATGACGTCCGGAGTCGATCCCACTAGTTCCGCCGTGTGAACCTGAATGCGGGCGATATCGCCGCCGGAAAAGCGATGCTCGATTTTGATGTTGCGGTTCTCGATCCATCCGAGCGTCTCGAGTCCCTCTCGAAAGGCGGCAACGCGGGACTGTGCTTCGGGATCGTTTTCGGCGAGCCCATGCAAGAATACAACGCGCCGCATCCGCTCAGACTGTTGCGCGCGCGCCGCCACCGGCCACGCTGCCGCGCCGGCGAGAAGCGTGATGAAACCGCGCCGCCGCATGGGGCTTACCCCAAGGCCAAAGAATTACTATAGCAGGTCTCGGACGGGGTCAGCGGCGTGCGTTGCAACAAAAAGGCGGCGCCTTAGGTCCGAGTTGGGTCAAAATCTACAAGTCTCGGACTGAGCATATCTCTTCCGGTTTACCCCCAGGAGCTGACGTAGGATCGGACATCCCGATTCGTCGCGATGGGTCAAAATCGACAAGTCACAAACTGAGCATATATCTTCCGGTCTACCCTCATGAGCCGACGTAGGAGCGGACATCGCCATTCGGTCGCGATCGGCCATAAGCGGTCGTGAGCAACCGCAGCAAGGCAGCCCTGTAGCGTGGACACGTCTGCGTTACTGCTGCGGGATGAACGTCTTGCCCGACGGCCCGACCCCCGTGATCTGTATGATCACCTCGCCATCCTTCGCCCATGAGAAATGCGGAGTTTTCGATGGCTCGGAGTAGAAGGTCCCGGCCGGATAGGCCGTGAACTTGCTCTCATCCCATTTCTCTCCGCCGCCGAAGTAGAGCGTTCCCGATAGCACTACAACGGTACGCACCTCATCGGGATGCCAATGCGGTGGGTCCTTCCAGCCAGCCGAAAACTTGACGCGAGAGACGAATACCCCCGGCTTTGTCGGGTCGCCATACAACACAACGGTTTGCGGTGGGCCCGTTACGGGACCTTTAAATTCAATATCCTGCGGAAGCTTGATGACCCCTGCGCCGGTGCTCTGCGCATAGGCCGAATTTGCCAGCCCAGTGGCACAAAGCATGATCATGAAAGTGGCATCGCGCGCGATGGCAAGCATCGCAATCCTGTCTCTCATTGTCGTTCTCCGTAATCTCGAAGTGCCCCAACTTACTCGATCACCTCGTCGGCGCGGGCGAGCAGCGTCGCTGGTACGTCGAGCCCTAGCGCCTTGGCGGTCTTGAGGTTGATCATGAGGTCGAACTTGGTCGGTTGCTCAACTGGAATATCGGCGGGATTGGTACCGCGCAGGATCTTGTCCACTAGCTCGGCAGCACGTCGAAAAAGATCCGGAATGTTCGGCCCGTATGATATCAAGCCGCCGGCCTCGACGAATTCGCGTTCAACAAACACTGTTGATAGGCGCGCCGCCTGCGCCAAGCTGACAATTCGAAGTCGGTTTGTGCCTGTAAGCGGATCAGCACAGACATACACCGCATCCGCACGGTCGTTCAGCGCCGTCTTAAAGGCCAATGGAATGTCGTCGGCCTGTCTGATTTCCAACAAACCGACTTCGAGGCCGAGCCTGAGTGCCGTTGACTGAGCCTCTCGCATCTCGGCGGCGATCAAAGGACTGCTAACATTGCCCATAATCGCTAAACGACGCACGCTAGGTGCGATCTCGCGCAGGATTTCAAGGCGCTTTGGAGCAAGCTCGGCCTGCTGTAACGAAGAGCCCGTGACGTTGCCGCCGGGACGCGCCAAACTCGCAACGAGTCCGCTGCCAACCGGATCTCCCGACCCGATAAAAACAATCGGTATGACCGACGTCGCCTGCTTCGCGGCCAACACCGGTGCAGTTGCCGCCGTTACAATGACGTCAACCTTAAGACGGACAAATTCTGCGGCGACCTCGGCAAAGCGCTCGTATCGGCCTTCCGTCCAACGATACTCAATTGCGACGGTGCTACCTTCAATCCAGCCGAGTTGCCGCAACCGGCTCACAAAGACGTCAGTCCTTGGGACCCCCACAGCTGCCGAAGTCGGGCCCAACAAACCAATGATTGGTAGTTTTCCTGCCTGTTGTGCGCTCGCCGCGAGTGGCCAAGCTGCGGCCGCGCCGCCGAGGAGCGTGATGAACTCGCGCCGTTTCAGTTGATCGAATTGCATCTGCTGCCCCAGCCGGTCACTTCGTGACAGCATACCGGTTGGCGAGGATCAAGTCTCGCTGCGCTGCGGGATTTCAATTCGCTCTATGTCGGGTTGGGGGTCACGGGCGGAAAGGCTGGCAGTGAGCATATCGGGTCCGCTTTACACCTGACAGCTGCCGTCAACGCGAACGTTGCGAAAGCGTCGGTGAGGGCCACTTCCAGACCTGAGCGGGTGCAGCAACGTGTGTGGACAAACTGCGGCTATTCGATCACCTCATCCGCGCGCTGCTGGAGCTGCAAGGGCACATCGAGGCCGAGTGCCTTAGCGGTCTTCAGGGGGTTCAACATGGGCGCCGAATCGCAAGGGCTTGTCATTGATCCATCGGCACTATGATTTCGACGGGGTCCTCGATGGACGACGACGACGGAAGCACCGTGCCGCCCAGCTGCAAATCGCGCCAGCGCAACGGCCCATCAACGCCATTGAGAATAAGAACGACCCGCTTCTTCGAACGCTCGACCCGTATTTCCATGAAGCTCTGGAAAAACGGCGCATGGTTGAAGTCGAACAGGCCGGACAGCGCCTCGACACTGAATGGCCAGGCATTGAACCACTTGATCCAATACCAGAACGGCTGCTTCCACAGTGGCATTTCGGCATCCATCTTGCCGCGCAGGCGATCGGTACGCGGGTAGAACGCCCAATCCTGGACTGGCGGGTTTTTCGGGAAGTCAAGTGCGGTCCCAATGCTGAGGTAGGCTCCCCCGCCGCCATTGACAAAATGATGCATCACGCGCGCGCGCGCCCCCGCGTCGAGCGTCTCCCGGTAATATTCGAAGCCGTGGGTGTCGCCGGCCATGACGATGCTGACATTGTGTTGGCCCAAGAGGCGATAGAGCCGGGCGAGGGCACCGACGGGTTCCGCCGCGACGCGGGTATTGTCGGGCCGAGCGGTATCACGGCCGCCAGCAAAGCGCGGATGGCCGACGATTGCCATGATGAACTTGCCGCGGCCGCGCACGAGCGCGCGTTCGAGCCAAGCCCATTGTCGCTCGTCGACCGTGCGCAGGATGCCGGTGTCGATCGCGATGAGCGCGAAATCCTGCGTCTGCAATTCAAAGAACATTGCACGCTGACGGCCAGTATCGACGCCGTAAAGGCGGCGCAGCCGCGCTGCCTCGCCCAACAATTGGTCGACGCGCCGTGCAGTGGTGCTGGTCAGGCCGAGGTCGGCGTCGACGCGCGCTTCGATCGCGGCGCGCGCGGCCTTGGGTTCAAGCAGATTGGCATTGAAACCTTCGAGCGCATCGAACCAGTCATGGTTGCCGGGAATCGCGTAGATCGGTTTTGCGAAGCTTTGGAACGGCAAGTAGAAATTGGCCTCGTAGTCCTGCATCGCGCCCGCCGGATAGACCACGTCGGAAGATACGACGAGGAATTTCACGTCGTTACTCAATCCGAGCTTCAGATAGCGCGAGACCAATGAATACTGCGATGCGTCGCCTTCACCGGTGTCGCCAATGACGATGAAGCTGAAGTCCCCGGTCCCGTCGATGCCGTTGGGTTGGATCCGGAATAGTGCGTCGCCCTCATTGCTACCATAGGCTTGGGTGACCGCGTCGATCATACGCACGCGCCAGGAATCGACACGCAGCTCCGTCATCTTCTGATAGACGCCGGTCGCCCAGCTTTCGGTGTTGAAGTACCAGCTGAACCCCCAGATCGGATTGAACGCCACGAAAAACGCGGTTACCGGCAGGCCGAGCCGCAACAGCAGAATGAGTGCAGCCGAGAGCGACATGCGTGCCTCCTGCAGCCGCAGGTCGAGGCCGAAGCGCCTTTCGAGCCAGTGGCCAACGAGCCAGTCGGCCAGGGGGTTCATGCGTGCGCTCCCGTTCTTTGCAGCGAGGTGCAGCGACCAGCCGAGACGCTCTGCCGGCCGCATGAGGCGGCGCCACAGGAGCCGCACGGGCAAGACGACGAGGACCGCAAACGCCAATGTCATCAGGAGATCGCCGGCGGTCGCCACGAACGGCGAGATGGTGCCAAGCAGACTGTCCGCAGTCGGCATCCGGCCGAGGTGGATCGCGAGGAATACGCCGCCCAGGGTCGCCATCCACATGAGGTCCGTGCTGCGCACTGTCGCGGCAGTGCTGTCGGCTTGCGTGCGCAACCGCGCAAAGGTCTCGCTCGGCGGCAGGCCGAGCGCACGGTTGGGGTGCTCGGTGAGCGGCGCAGCGGTGGTAACAGGCGAGGCCTGCTCGGCCGGCGCCATCAGCAAGCGCCAACCAGCAGCCGCGACGTAGGCGCCGACGATGATGCCGATCGCCTGTTCGAAACCGATGATGTGGCTCAGATACCAAAGCAGCGCCGCGCAGCCAAAATCGATAAGCCCGTTGAACACGAGCGGCAGCCGCTCCCGTGGGTCGCGCAAGCCGCTCAGCAGCTTGCTGACACCATCGATCACAAGAATGGCAACCAACAGGATCAACAGGCCGCTGAGCACCAGCGCAGAACTCAAAAGCAGCACGTTGCCGGCAAGCATGGCCAGCACGCTGGGCAGATAGGCACTCAGCTCTGTCCGTCTTGGCGACCTGAACGCCGAATAGGCCTCGATGAGGCTCAGAGCCATCAGCGGGATGCCAAGCAGCGCGAGGGACCAGCGGCCCGCCGCGAGCGGCGCCGACAGAGCGACGACGCCAACTCCGATCAACAGCAGCCCTGTCGCCCGCCGTCCAATGACTCGCGATAACGATGGCATGGAGGGGTTGACTTTTCTCAACTCAATTCGCGGCCAGTTTCGGTAGCATAGTTCACGCGCGCAGTGGCGCCGATACAGACAATACACAGCCGACCGCAAGCGAAATCGGCACGAAACGGAAGGGAGTTACTGATGTCCCCCGACAGCCCGAGGGCAACAGGGTAGCCCGGCGTAAGGGATCGGGGGAGACCACCATGGTGGAATGTGCCCGGACGGAACTTGCGACGGATAAAGCTTTATGAAAGTCCTTATTGTCGACGATCACGCATTGATCCGCGAGGCGCTGCACACCGTCTTCACACAACTGGAGCGCGAAGCCGTCATTTTCGAGGCTTCGAACGGCGACCAGGCAATGCACATTGTCGAGGAACATCCCGACATCAGTCTCATTTTACTTGATATCAAATTGCCTGATCGAGATGGCTTCTCTGTGCTGCGCGAACTGCGCGACCGCTATGCCACCATTGCCATCATCATCCTCTCGTCGTCCGGTGATCAAGAGACGGTCAGGCGCGCTTTCAAACTTGGCGCTCTGGGTTTCATCCCGAAGACGACGGAACGCGAAGTGATGCTCAACGCCATTGAGCTAGTGCTCTCCGGCGGTATTTACATTCCGTCGGAAATCCTGGAACACGAGGGCGCAACGGCTCCGCGGCTGACAAACGGGTCGGCAATCTGCGCTTCTCCTAAGGGTCTCGGGTTGACCGATCGGCAGATTGAAGTGCTTGCGCTCTTGATGAGGGGCAAAAGCAACAAGGTCATTGCCAAGACCCTCAATATGGCGGTGCCGACCGTGAAGAACCACATCACGGCTGTTCTCAAGGCGCTGTTCGTAACGAGCCGCACCGAGGCAGTGGTCAAGGCGGGGAAGATGGGCTGGGAATTGACGCCGACATCCGAGTCATAGGCCACGGTGGAAAGTGTCGGCTGGGTCGCTGCCTCATCGGGCCTTATCGCGGGAGCAAGTGAGTCAACAGTGACGGATTGGTCTCACTTGTAACAATTCCGCTCATCTCCCCAATAGCCGACATGCGAGCGGACATCCGCTGACTTCGCCTTCGGGCCAATTCCGGACTCGTGCACTGCAGCAAGCGCCGAGCATCGGGTTCACTACTCGATAATGCGAGCCCCTGGCGCTAGGGCGTGATCGATACTCAGCCCCAGTGCCTTTGCGACCTTCAAATTTATGACCACGTCAATCTTGGGGTGTCGCTCGATCGGCAAATTCGCTGGCGATGCTCCCTTAAGGATCTGATCGACGAACTTGGCCGAAGCGGCAGCGGCACCAGGCACGTCCGGATTGACCTGAAGCAGAGCGCCCACCTCAGCAGAGAGCGGCTCGCTCATTGCCAATGGAATTCGATGCTTCTCAGATAGCTCACCGAGGAGCTTTCGCTGGAAGAAAAAGAAGGGTCCTTGCAACGAGGAGACTGCATTAGCACCGCTAGCCTTGGCTGCGGCGATCACTTGATCCAGCTCCTCCGGTCGGGAAACGTTTACCGGTTGCAGCCTAACGGCAACCTTCGTCGCCGCAGCTTCCATCATGCTCAGCAGGCGCGGGCTGGCTGAATTCGAGGGATCAATCAACACCGCAACTGTCGACAGCCCCGGCACTACTTTTTTGAGCAATTCGACCCGAAGCTCTGCCGCCTGGCCGGCGCTCACCGTCATGCCGGTGACATTACCGCCAGGCCTCTCGAGTGATTTGGCTAGGCCCAGTCCCAGGAAATCGACGTCGCCGGTCGCGCTAACAACGGGAATTGCCGCAGTCGCCCTTGCGGCCGCCACTACCGCCTCGTGCGCGAACCCGACAATCAGTTTTGGATTCTGCTCGACGAGCTCCTTGGCCATCAGAGGCAATTGATCGGCCTTTCCATCAGCGTAGCGAAATTCGAAAGAGATCGTTCGGCCGTCCTGATATCCCAGGGCATCCATTGCCTTCACGAAATTGGCAATCGCAGCTGACCCCTTTGGTCCCGGGAAGAGAACGCCAATTACAGGCCGTTCTTGCGCCCCAGAAGCGTCGGGCTTCAGGGCGCCGAAACATACCGAGCACGCCAAGAAAACAGTTAGGAGTCTGCTCAAAGAGAAGCGCGCCATAAGCCGACTCCATCCTTTGATGACCTCGAAGAGGGCGAATATACCATAAGTTGGAGTCGTCGGCAGGTCGGACTCGGCCTCGCCCCGAGGTAGTCCGCCGAGCAGGTCATCCGCGCCGAAGTATCGAGCCCGGCCAACGCCGGCCATTGAACGCGGTTCTTCGTTCACCAAAGGTTATCAGCTAAAGGATGAGGTCCGCTCGGGGTCAACAGCGACGGATAGGTCCCACTTGGAACAGTTCCGCTCATCCCCCCAATAGTTGACATGCAAGCGGACATGCGCTGGCTTCGCCTTCGGACCAGAACTGGACATCATAGGACTATTTGTTCCGCGCGCTCTCTGTGTGTGCCTTGGCATCCGCCGTGAAAACCTGGCACCGCTTGCCCGCAATGACATAGTCCGGTTTTTGGAGACAAGCTCGCTCGAGCTTCGTGTTAAATTCTGGCGTGTAATACCACTCCAAATAGACAATGCGTCCGTTTTTGACCACGATTGAACTGTCCCATTCGCCGGGCTCTATGCCCAGTTCGACGTAAGGGGCAAAGCCGTAGGTTTTTCCGTGGGCAGTTACCCTGTCGCCGTCCAGGCGCACTTCATAATCACGATTTTGCAAGCCCTTAAGAGCGCCCATAACTCGGCGCAAACCCTGCTCGCCAGTCGATCTCACTCCGCTACTGCCCACCACCACCGCGTCGTCAGCCATAAATTTCATAAGGTCATCTATGCTACTTGCACCCCACGCTCCCAAAAACGATCTCGCAACTACGACAGGATCGTTTTCTCGTCGTGCGTCTTGCGCATGCGATGCCGTCAAACTGCACAAGGCAACAATCGCGCCCATCCAGGTAATGCCGTGTCTCATCGCACCCCTCCTCATCGCGCTTGCTGAACCCGCCATAGGGCGCGGAGTTCGGCATCCCACTCTCAGCAGCTTTCCACGTTGGGGTTTTAGATGCAATTTCGGAACAGGGGTCATGAGCCTACGTGGGTGCTGTACGGTCTCGATGACCGCTCAGGGTCAAAATCGACAAGTCTCAGATTGAGCATATCTAAATATTTTTGCGCGGTCAGTGGCGGTCAGTGGCGGACGGTAGAAATGCCCGCGGCTGTAGGCCAATTCGCGCCTCTTCCACTTGTCAGACCGTCCGCCACTGTGCGTCACTGTCCGCCACTGATTGCCCAATTTGTTGGCACTTCCAACAGCCAACCCACGAAAGACTGACACCACCATGCGCAAGGAGTTGACTGATATCGTCATCCAATCGTCCAAGCCGGGCGTCGCTCAGTACGCCATCGGCGACCTGCTCTGCCCGGGCCTCCGGATCCGGATCATGCCGACAGGCGTCAAAAGCTTCACCTTTGCCTACCGCAGCAAGGCAACCGGCAAGAAGGTCACCGACCTCACCATCGGGCGCTATCCCGAGATGCCACTGTGGCGCGCGCGGGAGATCGCGAATGATGCCCGCAAGACGGTGACCGAAGGGGGCACGCCGATGGCACCGACGGCGAAGCAACGCGTCGAGGCTCAAAAAAAATTACGACCTACGCCGACGTGGTCGCGCTCTACCATGATGCCCATCTGGTGACGCTGCGCAGCGGTGATCAGGTCCGCACGATGCTGGAGCGCGTCGGGCGTGTGTATCGCTGGAACGACCGCCCCATTGCCGCGATCACCGACGACGACGCCGCCAACATGCTGCACGACATCGCGGTCACGCGCGACAAAAAGCGCATGGCCAATCACACCAAAGATCTCCTGCACACGATGTTCAAGTGGGCTAAGCAGCCGGGCCGCAAGTTCGTCACCGTCAACCCGTTCTCTGATCTGCCGGCCCCGGGCGGCCCGAAGGTCAAGCGCGACCGGTTCCTGACCGACGACGAAATCCGGCAGGTCTGGCGCGCGCTCGATGCGCCGGAGCGGTTCAAGGTGTCAGGCGATGCCGCGACCGCGCTGCGGCTGATACTGGTGACAGCTGCGCGGCCGGGGATGGTCGCCGGCATGGTGGGCAGCGAGTTGTGCGACCTGCGCGGCCCGAGCAAACGTGGCCCACACTGGGACCTGCCCGCCGCGCGGATGAAGGCCGGCAGCGCGTTTGTCACTCCGCTTACCGGACTGGCGCTCGAACTGCTGCGGCCGCATCTGAAGGCCGATCCGAGCGCGCGGGTGTTCGATCTTTTCGACGATCAGCTGCACGAAGCGGCGCGGCGCATCGTCGCCGGGCTCGGGATGCAACGATGCACACCACATGATTTGCGGCGCACGGCTGCGACGATCCTCGACCGGGAGGGTTACTTGCTCGAGGAGACCGGCACGCTGCTCGCCCATGACCGCCAGGGTGTGACCGCCATCTATGCGCGCTGGGAGAAGTTCGACCTGAAGCGCGAGATGGCGATGGAGATCGAGCGCTCGCTGCGCGCGACGTTGGACGGCGAGCCGGCGGCGGCGGCGAGCAAGGCCGCCGCATAGACGGCGGATCGCCGCCAACAGCACGACGAAGAGGGCGGCCAATTTCTTGGCCGCCTAGGTGTCCAGGGGGGTTGTACGAAGGATCGAGCGCACCCAGCAACGCGCTGATCGAGGTCGGCTGCGTCTCGGGAGCAGAAATTTAGCGCTGCGAATTGCTAACCGGGGTGCGGCGCGCGCCAGTCAGTCGTAAAATCGAGGGCGTGGATCAGTTCGTACAGATTGCAGCATGGCACCCCGAAATCCCGGCAAACGTCAGGCACCTTGCGGCGTGCCCGCTGCTTGGCCGGCGCAGACACTTCGAAGCTGACGATAGCGCGCTCCCCAACGTCGATTAGGCCGTACGAAATCAGGAACGGATCGCGCCCCACTTGCTCAATCTCGTTCTCGTTTAGATTGCCATAGCCTTCTAACGTTACGCGGGCGACCGCGTCAGGATCAGCTTCTTCTGTGAACAGCAGGGCTTCCTTATTTTCGTCGATCTGAAGCCAATCGACTAGCTCGCCTCGGCCGCCAGTGATCTCTTCGAACTGCTCGATGGGGATCTTCACCAAGCCGGGCGAGCCCTGATGACGTAACCACGTCCAGAAAATAGGAAAGCGTCTCAGCGGGTAGGCTAACCGGTCGCCAGTAATCAACGTGTCGGCGTCAAGAAGATACAACAACGTGTTGCTCCTCACGCCGCCTGCGCGTCGGCGGTCATACGACCGACGGCGGTGGGTCTAACACCGAGAACTCTGCCAGCTTTCGTGGACGTGAGTATACCGCTCCCCACCATACGCTCGACTAGTCGCGTAAGCCTGCGGCCAACTCTATGACGTCTCACCACGTAATAGTCAGCGCCGCCCTCACCATCCTGTCGTGCCTGCTCCCCGCGATCTTCGTCGAGCCGTTCGGAGAGTTGTTGATAAGTTTCTGCCGTTATGCGGCCTACCTTCAACAGATTGTAGGCGACCATTTTCCTGCTGACTTTTCGACCTCTTGCGAAATCGCCAATTGTGGCGAGCAGGTCGTCTAGTGACAGGTCGTCCACCCGCACTTCTTGCAACTCTGCGCGTCGCAACAGAAAGCGAGCAGCGGCCTCGTCGCATACCTGCTCGATCTGTTCCGCTCCGTCGTAGCCGCTGATGCCTGTCTGGCCCAGGAACACGTGCGCAAGTTCGTGCAGAAGCGTGAACGCCCATGCAGATCGTGCGTCGTTCTCGTTGATGACGATGAAGGGCGCGACTGGATCAGCAATTGCGAAGCCGCGAAACACGTTGGGGTCGATGTTTGTGGTGTGTGATGGTGAACGATGCCCGACAACATTGAGCGTAACTCTGCCCGCCGGAACGGCACCGCCACGTTTGAGTTTGTACGTACCGGAAATGTCATCGTTAGCCTGTGCCAGAAGATCGGCATCAGCCGTGCGACTTGGTATCGTCACGGCAAGCCGACCGAAAAGCAGGAAACCACAGCGGGTCGTCCGCCGCTTGGGAAAGTCGCAATGACCGGCGCCGAGCGCGTGCGGCGCCATCGCCTCAAGCGTGCCGCTGAACGCAATCGGCAAGACCGCAGCAGCTTGGCGCAGCAATCGCCCAATGTCCCCTCACGCAAGTTGAAGCGGGGGCACCGCTCCACCTGATCGCTGTTTCAAGAGGCAGGGGGCAATCCAAAACCATGGGGCCTCGAATCGGGACGGCCGCGTCAGCTTTCGCCACCTGCGGACATGCCGTCGCATTGGCTCTATTCGTGCCGCCAGACCTTGAAAGCCGACAGCAGCAACAGCGCGACAAGGACCGGCAACAGCACGGCGCTCGGCACGACGCCGAGCAATAGTCCGCCGATGAAGGTCCCGAGGATCGACCCGGCCGCCATCACAACGAAGAATCCCCAATTGTGGCGTAGCACAGAAAAGCTCTGGTCGCGGCTGTAGCGCGCGAAACCAACCAACATGGTCGGCAGGCTGATTGCCAAAGACAGGCTTCCCGCCAACTTGATGTCAATTCCGCAAATCAGAACGAGGGTCGGGATTAAGAACTCGCCGCCAGCGACACCGAGAAGCGACGCGATGACCCCGATGACGAAACCCGTGACGAAGCAGGCCATCACGAATGCGTGGCCGGTGAATGCAGCGGAGCCAGCGACCGCATCGTGCGTGGACCACAGAACCCCTGCGGTTAGAACAAGTATCGTTGCGATAATGCGATAGAGGGTCGCTGACTTGAGGCGGGTAGCCCATTCGGCCCCAACCCATGCGCCAAGGAGACTGCCGCACAAGATGTTCAAGATGACAGTCCAATGACCCATCATTTCCGCGAAGGGAACGGTGCCGGTGCGGAACGGAAGCGCCGTCGCGACCACGACGAGGCTCAGAGCCTTATTGAGGATGACAGCCTCTAGACCGTGGAAGCGAAATAGGCTGATCAGGAGCGGCAGCCGGAATTCCGCACCGCCAAGCCCAATCAGGCCACCCAGTGTGCCGATGATCGTGCCAGAGCCGAACGCGACGGTGCCGTTCCGGCGGACAGAGTTACGCTCAATGTTGCCGGGCATCGTTCACAATCGTTAGGGGACGCGGTGCCTGCCTTGACGAACTGAAAATCCAACGCTCTGCGGGCCGCTTTATAGCTGCAATTTCTGTTACGAAATCGCCTGAATTCTTACGAGGCGTTCAACTCTCTGCGACAAAGTCGCGCACGACCGCTGTGGGTCGGTGCCGGAGACATAGGGGCGACTGTCGACGCATCCTAGCGGGTAGCACCACGGCGAGAATACCGCGCAGGTTCGGTTGTCGTGATATCGGTGGAGCCCGACAGTGGCTTGCGACGATAACCATTGCTGCCGGGCTCCCACGGTCGCGGGCATGCGACCGCGCATCGTCATCATGACGCAGGTGGTGCTCAAGACAAGGGGCAAGTGTCGACCGGGCGGCGCTTTGGCGTTGTCGATGAAGCGTGGCCAAGTTATCGTAACACGATGCGCAAGCCCGCGTACCGCCAGCGCCGTTGCCAATGCTGTGGAACTCTGTTCACTCCGCAGCGACGTAACCAGCGATATCATTGGCCCGGCTGTCGGCACGAAGCGCGACGGCGCCGTCGCGACCATGCGCGCTTTTACCAGTGGAGTGAACGGGCGCGCGAAGTTCATGGCAGACGGTCACGTGTCCGTCGGTTGCGGGTGCGAGATGGACGCTGGAATCCGCTCCACGCGACGCTACTGCACGAACAGGTGCCGACAGCAAACCTATCGGGAGCGCAAGCGCGCGACGGCGCTGGTGTGATATAGGCGGAGCCCGACAGCCGCCTGCGACGTTTGCTGCCGGGCTCCCGCACGGTCGGCAAGCACATGCGACCGCGCAGCGCCATCATGCCGCTGGCGCCGTGGTTGCGACAAGAGGGGGAGCCTGCTCGGCGCAGCGCTCGTTCAAAGGGCCGGGGGGCGCTTTCGAAATCGTGACGTTCGACCCTGACGGCTCGCGCCCTCCTCGACGTTTGCTAAATGTCGAAAATTTGAATTCCTTCCCCTCAAGATGTAGCGTGATGTAAGCGTGTCCGGCATTTCATCCTTTGGAGCCTGCCATGATCCAACGGGGACGAAAATCGCAGGCCAGCCTGTCCCTGATTCCGCTGGCCGAGCGCGAGCCTGAGCTTGAGCCGCCAGATCATCTTTCGGCAGAGGCGCGCGAAATCTGGCTTGAGATTGTGCGGTCTAGGCCGCGACAGTTCCATGCGGTCGACAGGACGTTGCTCGGCGTCTATTGCGCCCATTGTGTCACGTTACGTCTGTTGTCGGACCAGATCGCGAGACTTGAAGCGAGCACTGATCTGTCGCCGCTGCTCGATCGGTTGCTGAAGATGAGGGCGAGAGAGAGTGCGAGCCTGTCACGATTGGCGTCGAAGCTGCGGTTGCTGCCGACGAAGGCCGAGCCGCCGTTGCCGCCGTCGCTGCCGTGGGCAGACGGCCGCTGAGTGAATCAACAAGCCAGGCTTTACGACCTACGCGCCCCGACTGCGTGAGCGGCGCACCATACGCGGGCGCAAGGTCGTGGCCACGCCGCTGTTGTACCCTGGATATGCATTCGTCTTCATCGCGTTGCAGTGGCACAAGCCCGATGGGCGCCAGCGCTGCGGTGAATGTGGCCGGATCCGCACTGGGCGCGTTGTGAACGAGATCCGGGAACCTGCACGCTCGACCCTCGGCAAGCACTGGCTCACGGCTTCATTGATCAGTTTGTAGTATGCGTGCGTGCTGCAGTGGGGCCATTCGCGCAGTATCCAGGATCATTGCGCGCACGGTTTGTGGCAAGCGATCGAATCCGCCCCGACCCAAGTTGGTACACTCCCTCAAAAAACAGTCGAACTGCGATATTGGAGTCGCCTGCTTTGGCGGCGGCCTGTACATCCGGCCCGACGAACTTCCTGCGATCGGCGCGCGCCGCTTTGCCGTGATCGCTCTCGGACGGCAAAACCGAGAGCAGGGCCGGCTCGTGCAGCGTGAGGGTGCGGATCAGCGCAGGATGGTCGAGCGCCATCCTCGCCCCCACCCCGCCACCTGCGCGTTATCCGCGTGCACCATTGAAATCGTTCCGGACCCGGAGCTTCGACCAGGAGCGGCATGGCACCACTCCTCTACTAAGAGGGCAGAGATCGCGTTTAGGAGTTCGATTTCGAGCCTTCGCCGTGAGATGTGTCCATTCCATCCCGCAAAGGCTCCGTGTTCAGGCCAGAGGCGACGAAAGAACCTCGCTGTTAGAGGCTATCGAACGGGAGGTCATCTTCCCGATCAAAGTCTCCCCGTTCTCCTCGTTTCCTCAACGCGTCTCTGGTTGCCTCGGGCAGATCATAAGAGCAAATCCAGTGGTCGCCTCCGGGCGTACGCGCGAAGTATAACCGACCAATCGTGCGGTTTTCTGGATCGAGGGCGACGGCGTAAGGGTCAGAAATATCGCCCCACGCCCAATGAACTTCAGCTGTTTCAGGATCGACGAGAAGCCCTGCTGCCATTTTGGCAGCGCTTACCATTTTCGATAGTACTGAGGTCATCTCGTTCAATCGGTCCTCCGCACGTACCCAGGTCTCTGTTGCGACCTTCTCCTGTTCCCGATTTGGCGGCCCCCGGCGCGTCTCCGCCCGAACTTGCTTTGCTTTGTCGCGGAACGCCATTACCTCGTCGCGTGCCTTCGCAACCGCCTCGCACGCCGCCTCATAGTGCTGCAGTGCGCGCCGAAGCTCTTCGTAAAATGCCACAGAAGCTACTACCATGTTTTCCTCCTAGGTTGATGATCAAGATTATCGGCATCTGCTCCGTCGCACGGAGCGCCAGTGGTGTTGCACTTGTGCGCGTGGTGTCCTCGCGCTCGATGCGCACGATCTCATCGGAGTATCCGTTCGGATTGTACGGCATGCCGTCGCCGACGATGTCGATGGCGTACAGCGTTTGGCCCTCATGCTGCGCTCGGTTCCACATGCTCATGATGGTGCTGTCCTTCTGCTCGATGCCGGCATCCGGCCGGCGCGATCATTCAGCGGCGGTCTTCCAGCCCTTGACGAACTCGACCATGGACTCGCGCTCGGCCTCCTCGACCTCACGGAGTCGGTCAAGCTCGTCTGGAGGCAAGTGGCGCTCGATGCATTCGCGAACCAGTTTGCGCAGCGTGTCAGGTTCGATGGCGTCGAGTTCCACGCTCTCGTCACCCCCGCCCCAGGACTTCGAACGCGAGTCGGTGGTCTTCGTTGGACGGCTGGGAAGCTCCAGGTACTCGATCTGCTCCGGCGTTACCGCGACCCGCTCGAAGTTGATTTCGGCATCGGGCGCCAGCTCCTGCAGCGTCTCATTAATCTTCTCGGCAGCGTTGACGCCGCTGGGGTCGAAGTCGCCAAAGTGATAGATGAAGCAAGGGCGATCTTCGGATTCCATGTTCTCGGCAGCCGAGTGCAGGAAAGACAGCGAGGCGTAGCCGCGCGAGACCATCAGCGGAACATCGTATTCGCGGGTAACATCGATCACGACCCCAGCGAGCGCATCCTTTTCCAGCCAAATTTCGACGTAAGTGTCGGTCTCGTCCCACAGGCTCTTCCGGTAGAATTCCGCCGTGCGGAGCAGCGCTTGTTGCGGTCCGGAGTACGTCTGCGGCTTGCGCATCCACCGTGTGTTGTCCGCAAGCCACGCGTAGGGCATTTCCCCGTCGCGCCGCATCTCCGCAAGCAACGTCTGAACCTTGGTGTAGCCGGCCTCGGTCTTCTCGATGACGCCTCGCACGGTGGCCTGGTAGAAGACCTGCCTGACCGTCATCGGCTGCTGTTCGGCGACGATGGCGTAGAGCGCTTCCCGCCGCTCGGCCATTTCGGCTCTTGTCGCGCGATGCCGCTTTATCTGCCTAGCCTGATAAACCCGACGGCTCATTGTTGAAGCTCCAGTCGGTCGTTCCAGGTGTCCAGACAATCTCGATGGACGGGGACGCCGCCCAGCGGCCCGCCGGCATAGGCAACCCGTTCCATCCGCCCACCCGGCCTGCCGCAAAGATCGCAACTGTCTCGTGGCATGAAGCGGGGCGCGCGGGCCTCGCCGGAAGCCATAAATTGCGCGATGCAGCGGCGGTGCAGCTGCAGCCAATGGCCGCCGTAGGCGCACTCGACGAGCGGATCGTCGATGGTGGCGGAGCCATGGCAGTGCCGGCACCGCTCGGTGGCCAGCAGGCGGACGATGTCGGCCTTGTTGGAGCCCAGTGCTGCAAGGATGTCAGAGGACGGCTCGGCCGGGCCGTCGAGCACGAGGTCGGCGCCGTCGAGGGCCACCCGGAAGCCGGCCCGGCGGGCGAAGTCGAGGGCTTGGACGGGGTTCCTCATATGCGCCCCCGCCAACGCGGATTTTCTGGTGAACTGCCCTCTCCCCCCTCTTGCAACCGTCCACCCGTCCCATGTTGCTGTGCCGCAGGGGTTTCCTGCCCCTCCGCAACCGTCCAGTCGATTTCGTTGTGGACGGTTGCGGAGAGGTCAGAAGTGCCCGGGGCAGTGGAACATGGGTCGGGTGGACGGTTGCGAGACCCCTCAGAGGGCAGATATCGCGAAAAAGCCTCGGCGAACCAGTAGGCGAGGTAGCCGCGAACCCGCTCCTCGCCGATCCAGATCCGGTCGGGCGCGATTGCCAACGGCTTCAGCAGGCGAGCAAGCTGGTTCTGGGTAAGCGGCTTGCCGGTCTTGCCGTACTCAGCCCACGGCCGGCCCTCGATCTCGGCCAGGGCCTTGGCCAGATCTGCCGACGCGATCCTGTCTTCAGCCAGCCCCGCAAAGATGTCACGAACGTCGCCGAGCAGAACGACCAACCGGCTGTCGTCATCGTCGGCCGCCTCGCGGCTTAGCGCTGCCGCCTTGCGGGCGCGCTCCGGCCAATGCCCGCCGGCAACGTCGGCGATCTGCAGCAGCGGCCCCCAATTGTCCGCCTCGCGATTGAACACGTCGGCCGGCATCTCCGGGTCGAGGGCGCCCACCGCGATGACGTGATCCTGAGCCCACCGAAAAACCTGGCTGGCTATTTCGTCGAGGTGGCCAGTATGACCGGCGCGGAACACGGTGATTTTCTCGCTCGGCAAACGGCGCTTGAGATCGACCGTCACGGACCTGTCGGCCAACGTGTCGGGCAAGTTGCCGATCAGCGCGATCGCGACCGCCGCATAGGTCGAAAATTGCCGCGGCTCGTGATTGTCACCGACAGTCCGCAGGACCGATCCGCCCTTGCGATGGCCGCTGTTGATGACACCACGAAGCTCGTCATGTTCGCGCAGGAAGGTATCTGCTTCGTCGACGAGAAGCGTAGGCCGATATTTTTCGACCACACGAAATACGGCAGCCGGCGTGACGTTGGCGGTCGGCAAGGGCCGCCAGACGAGACGGGCAAGCACGTCGAGGAGTGTCGTCTTCCCGCACCGTTTCATCGGCGACCTGATCGCCAGCCGAGGCGAGACCATGAAGCAGTCGAGCAGGTACGTATGGATTACCCACAGCGCGGCCACGTCGCGCGCGTGCGCAGGCATGACGACGTGGTTGCCGATCGTGTCGGCCAAGGCGTCGAGCACGGTCGCGCCGTCGACCTCCTCGTCCCACATCTCAGTCTCGAGGAACGAGATGGCGCGGCCTTGTTTGTCCAGATCCTTGTCGTCGTCCTCGGGTTTCGGGCGTGCGGCCTTGACGAGCCGATCGAGATCGCTGGCCGTAATGCCGATCTTGCTGGCCGCTGCTTTACGGCGCTTGGCATAGAGGAGCGGGGATAGTCCAGCCAGCTCCTGAATAAGTCCGTCGTCGTCACCCACACCGTCGGAACCGCTAGCCGCGCTGGCTTCGGGCGGCTGCCACGACGGAGCCTCTTTCACCAACTGCGCCAGCCGCGAACCGGCTCGGTCGAATTGCGCGATATAGTCGGCGACATCGTCGCCCTTGGCGGCCGGATCCGGTCCCGGCCAATGCTCCGCCAGATCGAGAACGCGAACGGAGTTGGCAACGCCATGCAGTTGCTTGGCGACGTGCTCGACATGGCGGCGACCAGGCTGATCGTTATCGGGCAGTAAGACGACGTTCCGGCCTACGAACCACTTGTTGAGATCGGCAGTCCATTTGAGCCCTTTGCCGCTGTCGGAGCCGCCAGGGTTACAGGTCGCCACGAAGCCAAGCTTCGCCAACGCGTCAACGCACTTCTCGCCCTCGGGAACGAGCACCGGTGCGGTGGGCGAAGCGGCGATCAGTTCCGGTAAGCGATAGGGCAGTCTCGGCCCGTCAGGTTCGCCGCTCACCCAGGCGGTGCCGGTCCAATGCGATTGGGGATATGACTTACGGCCTTTGCCGTCGATGCAACGGCGCACCCGCAAATAAGGTGCACCATGCTCATCGTGATAAACGTATTCCGCGACGACCTGCCAGGCGCGATCACCGCCGTTGCCGACTTTCCCTTTGGGCTTAAACGGATCGAGACCGAGTTTCTCGCGGACGAAATCCTTGCACGCAATCGGATCGTCGCCGCAGAAGCTATGAACGAGAAACCCATCGGGCGCGCTGTCATCCGGCCGCACTGATAACGAACGATCGACCGAGCTATGTCCGGGCCCAGGGCACAACACCTCGCAGCCGCTGATGTCGCCTTTGAGCGCCTTGGCGATCGCGTCGAGGCTGAGTATACCCATGGCGCAACTCGGAGGCGGCGGGATTGCTTTCTCGTTTTATGCGACGGCGTCGTCAGTGAGCGCCGCGCGCCACTTCTGCGCTTCCTCGACGCTGACTAGGCGCCTCGTTCCGACGCGCATGACGCGCGGCCCCTTTCCCTGCGCCAGCAGCTTGTAGACGAAGCTCAGGGAGATCTGGTGCGCATCGGCGAAGCCCCGCAGCGTATACGCGCCGATCGGGGGAGCCTTGCCAGTGACCTCCGGCCGCGCGTTCATCAATGGCCTCCAGGTTTTTCACTGGGGCGCATGTGGGTAGCAAGCGAAGGGCGTGCTAAATTGTGTTTTGAAAATTTTTTCGGGGCTTCAAAACACTATCGGCGGGTGGCCTTTCTCGCCTGATGATACTGGCGACGGCGTGCGCCGACGGCGCGTCGGCTCCCAGCAACGGCGCGACGGCGGCTTGAAAGAACCGATCAGCGGTCCGTGCGGCTGTCCGTTCGGCCCGATCGAAAAACGTAACCCGTCTTGCGCCAAGGGGCCGGTCCAGAGATCGAACACGGCGGCGTAGAACGCCCAACGATCGGGATTCCGACGGCCCTTGAAGGCGGTCGCGAGCGTGCGGTGATAATCGGCGTGCGCGTCGGCCTTCCTTCGCGCCACCGCCAACGCATCGAGGGCGCGGTTCGGCCACATCGGATCGCTGTGGCTCAACCTGGTTTCGCGACGGACGATGCGAAGCTCGCGCGCCAGCGCGTCGATCAGCTTGACGATACCCTCCCAGCGTTCGCGCGCCTGCAGGTGCGGCCGGCGCAACCGCCGCTGTTGCTGCATGACGTAGAACGCGACCGCCGCAGTCAGCGCGTTCCAGAACACGTCCGACGCCACGGCGCCAGGCGGCAGCGCCGCCGCCACGCGGCTCTTGTAGCCGTCGGCGAGTAGCGGCGGATCGTAGACTGCGCTGAAGTCGACCGCGGGTCGCTGCGGCTTGCGCTGCTTGCGCGCCACAGGTTCACGCCTTGACGAGCGAAACGACGTTGCCGGTAGCGTGATCGGCGGCACCGAGATCGAGCAACGATCTGCGGATCAGCGCGTCGGACGGATCGCCGGTAATGAACCGGGAATAGACCGACTCCAGCACCGTCACCGATGTGTCATGCGCGCTTGCCACGATCCGCGTCGGCACACCGGCCAGCAGCATTCGGCAGATCGAGGAATGTCGCAACGCGTAGGGTACCAGCGTCGCCGCATCGGCAAGACCGGCGGCTGCGCATGCCGTACGGAACGTCTTCACTGAGATCTCGCGCCACGGCTGACCGTCGCCCTGGACTAGCAATGGAGCGTCGGCAGAACGGCCTGCGCTGGCCGTGCGCAGCGTCGCAGCCAGGGCCGCAGGGATCGGCACCGCCTTGCGCTCGACGCGCCTGCGGCGTCCCTTGCGGCTCGACGGCACCAGCAGCCGCGGTGCCGCGCCATCCTGCAGGTCGGCGACAACCATGCCGAGCAATTGGCTTGCGCGCTGGCCGGTAGTGGCCGCCGTCTCGATCAGGCGCCCGTATGCGTGATCGATCGCGTAGGCGGCGGCAACGACGCCGCGCACGTCGGAATCCTCCAGCACCGCGTTGCGCACGTTCTGCGGTTCCGGCAGCTTCGCGAGCGCGGTCCGCCACGCGGCGGCGTTAGTGATGCGTGCGGGATCGTCGGCGGCTGCAAGATTGAGCGCCGCCTTCATCACTTTGGCGACGCGGTCGGCAGTGGACGCCGCCACGCCGCGCTCAATCAGCCGGTCGCGCCAGCCGCGCAGATCGCGGGCGGTGAGCAGAGCGACGGCCTCGCCGGCCAGCGCAGGCGGCAGATGGAAACGGACGCGGGTCGCATTGTTGACGTTGCCGCCACGCGCCTTGAGTGCGCGCTCGTAATTGTCGACCGCCTCGCCGACCGTGAGCGGGCGGTCGCCGTTGCTCTCGCCGCCGCGCGCCAGCACCCGCGCCCGGTCCTGCGCCTGCCAGAACGTCAACACCGTGTCGCCGTTGGCGTGCTCGTGGTCGTCGGCGGTGGCGAATGCCTTGGTCCAATTGCCGCCGTGACCATCGGCGGTGCGCACGATCCAAGCGCCGGCACCCTTGTTGCGCCGGTAGCCGACCGCAACGCCGGGGCTGATGGTGGTGAAGTGGGGTTTGCGCCGGACCGCAAGCTTGAGCCGGTTGGTGCGGTTTTCTAGGATCGGTGCGCGCGGACGGCGGGCCATGGTCTCTCCCCCCTCGTTGTGTCCCGGAAATGTCCTGGACATGGGTATAGATGGGTATGGAGACCGGTGAACACCAGTAGACGGGAACGCAGCGATATCAAGCGGTTACGCGGTGCCGATGGAAACGTATGGAGGCCTGTGGAGGCCTCAGAAGCCCCTTGTGGGCGCCCGCGTTGCGGCACGGACAGACAACGGGCGGGCACAAGGCCCGCCTGCGCACAATCGTATCGCCGCGCACGGAGGGGCGCCCTCCGCCGGAACGAGTGCAAGGGCGACGCGCGCGCTGCGCGCATTGGTGGGCAACCTACGCGACCCGCAGCACCGCCCGCCCGGTGACCTCGCCGCGCGCCACGCGGTCATGCACGCGCTCGGCCTCGGCGAGCGGGGCGACCTCGGTCACGATCGGCCAGAACTCGCCGCGCGCGGCGAGCGCGAGCGTGTCGATCACCTCCTGCTTGGTGGCGTAGCGGCTGCCGAGCACGACGGCTTCCTTCTGCAGCAGCGCGTTCGACGAGACGACGAAATCCTCACCGGCGCCGCCGAGCGTCACCAGGCGGCCGCCCTGGCCGAGACACGCAAGACCCGTCTCCAGGCTCGCCGCACTGGAGACGAAGTCAACGACCACGTCGGCGCCGCGCCCGCCGGTCGCGTCGGCGAGCGCCTCGACCGCGTCGTTGCGGCTGGCGTCGACCACAGCGTCGGCGCCCGCTGCCCGGCAGGCGTCGAACTTCTCCGGCCGCCGCTCGACCGCGATCACCTTGCAGCCGCGCCAGCGCGCCATCTTCACCATCTGCAGCCCGAGGCCGCCGCCGGCGCCGACCACCGCCACCGTCTCGGCCGGCCGGATGTGGGCATGGCGCAGCACCTTGAACGGGGTCGCGAGCGCGTCGGCGATCACCGCCACTTCCGGCGCGCGGCCCTTGTGGTCGAGCCCCGGCGGCAGCTTCAAGAAGTTGCCGACCGGCAGCTTGATGTACTCCGCATAGCCGCCGTCGATCTGGTAGCCGACGCGCGGGCCCTGGTTCTCGCAGATCGTCTCGCGGTCGGTGCGGCACCAGCGGCAGTGTCCGCACGGCGAATAGAAGTAGCACGTCACCGGATCGCCGACCGCAAGCGCCGTCACGCCGGCGCCGACCTCGACGATCTCGCCCGATATCTCGTGGCCGATGACGCGCGGGAAGGTCGCGAACGGCACGCGGCCGGCGCGGATGTGCTCGATGGTCAGTCCGGCGCCGCATGCGAACACGCGTGCGACCGCCTCGCCCGCGGCGGCGACCGGATCGGGGCGCTCCTCCGGCACGAACGGCGTGCGCGGCGCGTGCAGCACCATGGCTTTCATCGGAGGGGACCTTTCATTCCGAGCTTACTCACAGACCATCAGCGCCCCTGCAGCACCATGCCCAGCCTTCTTGTGTTGGGAAGCCGGGGCAGCGGCGGCTCCGAACCGATTTCCACGTTTCCGCATCACGCGCCAGGCGAATTCCGAGATCGCGCTTCAGAGTTGGGCCGCATGGTTGTCACTGCGCCCATCCGAATTCACAGGCTTGCTGCTGGCACCCGCGTGAGCGGGTGAGGCCACGCATCGGCTTGGGAACAGGGAAAGTTCGGCGTTGCCACGGTCGAATGCCTGACCGCACGACGATCCAATGAGTTTGCGCTTGTATGTTCTTGTTTTGTTCTCTATACTCCGGGGCGCAATTATCCCCTTGAAGCATGTACTGGCCTATGCTATACAATGGGCATGAGCACAAAGCCCATGACCCGGAAAGAGTTCAACGAGTTGTTCCCAACGGACGACTCGTGTTTGGACCATCTCATGAATGTTCGCTACGGCAAGCGGTTCCTTTGCCGTTGTAATCGAGAGGCGAACTACTATCGAGTTAAAGGCCGACGCTGCTACGAATGCGAGTTTTGCGGCTATCAGGTCTTTCCAACCGCCAAGACGCCCTTCGAAAACACGCGGACCCCTCTCAAGGACTGGTACCACGTCATGTTCCTCTTTTGCGCGTCGCGGAATGGCGTCGCGGCGAAAGAGGTCGAGCGCCAGCTTGGCGTCACCTACAAGACGGCCTGGCGCATGTGTAACCGCATCCGGCATCACATGAAGATCGTTGATGGCGACACGCCCATTGGCGGCGACGGCCCCGGCTCACCCGTTGTAGAGGTCGACAAGCATTTCGTCGGGGGCCGGGACAAGCGCGGTGAAGATGACAAGACCATTGTTCTTGGCATGGCAGAGCGCGGCGGCGACGTGATTACACGCGTTGTCGAAGATCGCCGCGCCACGACCGTAATCCCGCACATTGTTGAGCATGTGAAGGCCGGATCAAAGGTTGCGACCGACGAAGGCCGAACCTTCGCGGACCTACGCGTGGAAGGCTACTGGCACGCGACAGTCAACCATAGCGCCAAGGAATACGTGCGCGGCCCGGTCCACACGAACACGATTGAGGCGTTCTGGGCCAACGTGAAGCGCGGGATCAAGGGGACTTACGTCCACGTTTCCGCAAGACATTTGCCTTCTTACCTTGGTGAGTTTGAGTTTCGGCATAACCTGCGCTTCGCGCCTTACGCGATGTTCCCGGCGCTTCTGCAATCTTTTGCCCCGACACACCGGCCATAGACTGTAGCAGGCGGTCGAAGCGTTCTTTGATCTTAGATTTCGCGGTCATCTTTGGTTCTTGGATCATATCTGTATTTTTTCTCCCCAGTTTCCCGGCTTGTTAGGGCGATAAACCTTTCGTCCAAATCGCGGGTTCTGTGTCACCTTCTTGTGTTCGTCCACAAGCTGATTGTGTTGATTAGCCCATTCCCACCAAACCGGCCCGAGAACTCGATGAGATCGAAGCTCACTAATCTTCGCCCTTTTGCCCATTTCTTCTGACTGATCGCAGAAATCTTTATAAGCTCCCTTCCCTAGCCTATTGATGCAATCGACCAAGGCGTCGAAATTTAGCGTTGGCTCGCAGCCTTCGATGCCCTGCACCAAATTTTCGTATTGAACCCAGAACGCTTGTGATGCGGGGCGTGTATCGGATGACATTCCTTCAATTGCGAGTTCTTTAACAAAATCATCACCAGCGCCTTCTCGGATGATGGCTTTTTGTAAGTCAATTTGCCGATCACATGCGGGCCACAAGTGCTGAACTGCAAAATCGAAAAGGCTGAAGTACACCTCCCGGCTTGGAGCCCCTGACGCAGGGTCTTGTGAGTACGCCCATGGGTCATACGGCGAAAATTGATGCGGAAGGGGGCGGAAATAACGCCACGCAAACAAAAAAATGCTCGCAACAATTATGACAAGCAACGTAACGCCGAGAGCAAAGAACATAACCGCCGCCCAACCGTGGGAGGCCAATCCAGCCCACTGGTTCCCCAGCCATGTGAAAAATCCCCAACTGGAAATCATGAAGACAAGCGCCAACCAAGACTCAATCTTGGTCGCCCACGCGCCAATAGGAGACAAGCACCGCTTAATGAGCCCAGCCATTCTACGACTCGGTCCGGCCACGAAGCCGGACTCGTAGCACGGTCGCGCCTAATCGTCCATGCTTCAAGGGGATAATTGCGCTCCGGGGCCATGCTGGGAAAGAGGCGCAGACCACGAAGGCTGAATTTTCTGGCGTTCCGGCCAGGAAGAAATGGTTTGATGATCCGCGATAACTATCAATGGCTTAGAGATGTATCTTGACGTTAATCCTCGCGCGCCGCGTTTCGTCCAGGTGGATCCTCCGCCGGGCCGGTGCGCAACTCGCATTGACCGATGAGGCTATGAGGCACGAGGCGCGGCGAATGAAACAGGCGGCATCACGCGAACGCCCCACGCCCACCCATGCGCGGATGCCGCACGTCGATGCACGCGCGCTCGGCAATGCCCATCGGCATGGGCTGACGGTTCCGATCCGCGCCGACCCACGCTGGCGCGCCGCGGTCGTGGTGCTCGAGCGCGAGCTCGTGATCGAGGCGCCGGCCGCCCGCCGCTTCGCCGGCATGGCGGCCGAGGGCGTCATGGAGTTGCGCCGGATCGCGCAGGCGCGCGCGGCGCTCATGGGCAGGCTTGAGGGGGACGCCGAGATCGACGCGCTGCGCCGGCTCGCCCGCTACGAAGGCCTCGCCTACGCCAAGAAGGACAAGGGGCTTCGCGTCATTGCGGCGCATCGCCTGGTGCGCGACTGCGCCGCCGCGCTTCGGTGTTGCCGGAATGTCGCAATTCGCAAGACGACCGCATGTGAGACGCCTGCAAATTCGGAAGCGCCCGATCCCGCAGCCCGCCCGGCAGGAGATCGCCACGAACTTTGCCATCGAACAAGACGGCCCTGTCACCGCGCTGATCCGCGATCGGCGCGCGGCGCGCGGCGCCATCGACCCGGCGAGCGCGGAAGCGCTGACCGAGGCGCTGCTCGCCTTCGATGCGGACGGATCGCAATCAGTGGCAGTGCCGTGGGGCGCGGGCGGTGCGTTCTGCGCCGGCTTCGACCTCAAATACGCCGCCGGCCTCACGGGAGAGCGCCGCCTTCGGTCGCGAAGGCGAGATCGCGCAGCGCGCCGCTCCGAAACGCCGCATCAATGCGCCGTTGCCGAACGGCGCGTTGCAGTCCGTTGGGCCACTTCCCAATGCCAGATCGCCGATACCCACCCGATATCTTCGATCACCAGGGCGAACACGCGCTCGATCGCCGGCGTTCGTTCGCCGCCGTAGATCCAGGCCAAGGTGACGGAGGCGTCGACGACCACGTTCACGGGCGGCCTTCATCGCGGTGCTTTTCCATTCTGCCCAAGCGAATTTGCCGCCGAGCTGGCTTGCACGTTCGCGAATGCGCGCGGCAGCGGCGCGCGCCCGGTCGCGGTCGGTCCCGGCGCCCTAATGGATACGATCCTTGCGATCGCCCGGCCCCGCCGCGTGATGACGATTTCCTCGCCGGCCTGCGCCCACTCCAGCAAGCTCCGAAAGCCTGTTCTTGGCTTCGAACGCTCCAAATGTGGCCATCCAGAACCTCAGTCATCCAGCTAATCATCTAGCTTATGCCCTCATAAGAAAAGGCAATGGCGAGCGAGCAAGTGTGAAGTACTTCACACTCCGACCAAGGCTCCGCCGGTCATGCTCGGGCTCGTCTGCGGGACGACAGGGGGGCTGCCATGGACCACGCGGAAATAGCCGATCAAGCCGCGATCATTGCGGTAGAGCTCGCCGAGCTTTGCCGTGCGGAGGACTATGAGACCGTGCGACTGCTGCTCGACATGGCCAGGCTGGACCAGGAGCTCGCCGATGGACCGGTGGGCTACGTGGTCGAGATCGCTTGCGAAATTGGCGGGGCGCCTCGCCGTTCCGGCGAAGCGCCCCTCGTTGCGGCGTCAGCCGGCCTGTAAGCCGGGTTCTGTATGACGCCGATGCAAGCAGGCATCGGCGTTCGACGGCCATTCCTCTGGGACGCCGATCGCGCGGCGCCTCCAGCAACCTACCCGGACGGCAGGATCCGGACACTGATCCCGGGACCTTGCGGTCCCGCGCCGTCCCTATTCGGTCTTGCTCCCGGTGGGGTTTGCCGTGCCGGTCCCGTTGCCGGTCCCGCGGTGCGCTCTTACCGCACCGTTTCACCCTTGCCGGCCCTTCGCCCGCTTGCGGCGGGAACGGGCCGGCGGTCTGTTCTCTGTGGCACTGTCCCTGGGGTTGCCCCCGCCGGACGTTATCCGGCACCGTATGTCCAAGGAGCCCGGACTTTCCTCCGCGGCCACCTTTCGGTGTTCGCCGCCGCAGCCGTCCGGCCGACTGACGCCCTAGGCATGGGGATCGGCGGGCGCGCCGTCAAGGCCCGCGCTTTAGCGCATCGCCATCAGGGTTTTGACCTTGCCGCAATAGGGAATCGCGGCCGCCGACATCTGGGTCGCCTGCAGGCCACCCTGGTAGCGCATCACGGTGCCGCAGATGTCGCCTTTCGCAAGCCGATGCGCGCGCGCGAGATAGCGCATGCCCCATTCGAGATTGGTCTCGGGCTCGAGCAGATCCTGCGCCGTACCGGTGAAGCCCATCGCCTGCGCGGTCGGATGCTTGAGCTGCATGAGGCCGATCGTGATGCCGCGCCCGGTGAGGCGCGGATCGAAATTCGACTCGACCCGCACGACCGCGTGCGCCAGCGCCAGCGGCACCCCGTGCTTGATCGCCTTGTTCTCGATCATCACCATCAGATCGGCGGGGGAGATCGGCACCCGGCGCACGTGGTAGCGCGGCTCGAGCTGCGGGACGGCGGTGCGGTCGGGAATCGGTGCCGGCGGGCGCGGCACGACATCGACATAGGGTTGACGCGACGCGGCGTCGGCAGCGGGCTCGGACGCGGTCTGGCGCATCAGCCCTGAGAACGGCAAGTCGCCTTCGGCGGGCTGCGCCGCGTAGGCAACCCTTACTGGCGTGGTTCGCTCCGGCTCGGCGCTCGGTTTTGCCGCGACGTTCGGCGTAGCGGGTGCACGCGGCGCCACCCGCGGCATCGGGACGGCCGCGAGCCCGCGTCCCGCGCGGAGCGGCGACGGCACCGGGAGGGGGATGACGGCAGCGGCGACCGCTGCGTTTGGGGCCGGCGCCGTGCTTTCCACCGCCATGGCAGTGCGAACGGCCGGAGACGGAAAGCGCTCGCCCTGGGTCTGCGCCAGCGCAGTTGACGACGACAGCACGCCCGCCAGCAGCGCGGTGCGCCGGAGCGTCCCTGCAAGGGTCAGATGGGAAAGCCGTCTGCGCGCCCGAAGCATGAACGGCAGATTAAGAATCGGCGTCCGGCCGTATAGCCCGAAAATGGCCCGCGTTAAGCTTTCTTAACCAAGTGTAACTTCACGGTCACACCTGCTGCTCGGCGCCCGCGCGGGTCTCCAGCAGGGCCGCAAGGGTGCGGCGGGTCGACCGGTCCGCGAGCCCGTCGACGCGAGCGGGCCGGAAGTGCCGTTGGAAGGCGCGCACCACCTGCTGCGTGGTGTCATCGAATATCCCGGTCACCTCGAGGCCGTAACCATACCGGCGAAGTGCCTGCTGCAGCGCACTTACCTCCGTTCCGCTCGCCCCGATCGCGAACGCGCCGCGCTTGCTGCCAAGCGGCGCTGGCTCGGTCCAATGCCCAAGTCCCGCCGCGTACAGCGAGCGCCATGGGAATTTTTCGCCCGGGTCGAGCTTGCGCGCCGGCGCCACGTCCGAGTGACCGAGCAAACGATCCGGTGCAATGGCGTGACGATCGACGATGTCGCGGCACAGGGCGATCACGGCATCGACTTGTGCGCTCGGATAGTCGGTGTAGCCGAATTCATGGCCGGGATTGGCGATTTCGATGCCGATCGAATGGGAGTTGACGTCGGTGATGTCGTTCCAGGCCGACACGCCGGCGTGCCAGGCGCGCCGCGATTCCTGCACGCATTGCACGATGCGGGCATCCTCGAACACCAGATAGTGCGCGGAGACCTCGCTCTGCGGCGAACATAAGCGCTCGAGCGCCTCCTCGGCGTCCTCCATTCCGGTGTAGTGCAAGATGAGGAGACTCGGCCGTGCGCCGCCCCGGCGCTCCCCGTGGTTCGGCGAAGCGATGACGTCGACGCCAAGCGCGCAATCGGGGGCGAATGCAGCCATCGCGGTGACGTTAAAGCGATTTCGCAACCGATGGAATCGGGCGGCCGCTCGCCAAACAGCATGATCGCAGTGGGCCTCATGGGCGCCGCGCCTGCGCTGCCTGATGCGATGGCTGCCGCAATCCCTGGTGCCGTGCAGCCGCCCCACAAACAGGAAAACCCCGGGATTGCTCCCGGGGCTTTCCCTCGCCGACCGCAACCGAAGCCGGGCCGGTCTTTTTACTCAACGCCACTGCTACTCAATTCATGCACCGTTAGCGCGTGATTCACGCACCGTTAGCGCGTGGTCGAGCCGGTCGTTCCAGCCGGCCGCGGCGATGTCCCCGGCGCCGTGCCGGTCGTGCGGGCCGGCGGGCTGTACTTCTCGAACGCCGGTGCGTTCTTCAGCTCGTCCTTGGTCATCGCAAGCTTCAGCTTGGCATCTGCCATCCCGTGGTCGCCGGGCACGACCTCGAAGGCTTTGGGGTCGAGCGCCACATCCTTCGAGCCGATGCCGAGGAAGCCGCCGACGCCAATGATGTACGCGACCGCCTTCGCGTCCTTGTCGAACAGGATGTCGCCGACGTCGCCGATCTTATGGTTGTCGGCGCCGATCACGTCGGTGCCCTTGAACTTCGAAGCCAACCACTGATCGGCGGTCTGCTTGCCGACGAACTTGGCATCGGCCTTCATTGCGGCCTTGTCGGCATCGGCCTTGATTGCGGCCTTGTCGGCATCGGCCTTCATTGCGGCCTTGTCGTCGGCCTTCGGCGTGGCCGGGGTCGCCGCGGGAGCGCTCGGCGCGGGAGCCGGCGCCTGCTGCTGCGCCAGCGCAGTGGACATCATCAGACCACCCGCCGCGGTCGCGATCAAAAGTTTCTTCAGCATGTTTGGCCTCCATGGAATTCTGAGCGGGAAGCGGTGCTTCCCTCCTCGGAGACAACTCGGAAGCATGAGGCCCGTTCCTGTTTTTTTGGACCATCGTTTCCGGCTAATGCATGATCAATGTTGAAGTATTTTGGTACCGGAGGCTCTCCGGACGGGTGCGAAGTGCGAGCCCTGCAACAATTCCTTAAGCTTAAATCGCGTTAATCGCCTGCTGGCGACGGGGGCCGGCAGGCGGCTCCGGCCGCTCGTCGATCCGTTGACCGCGACCCATATCCCATGATATCCCAAATCTCCCCATCAGGGTCCACCGCTGCCGTTTTGGTGGGGACTGGGTCCGTTTGGCGCAAGCGCTGCCCGGTCCGTCCAGCCCGTGGGGACGAGGGGGCGGATGGACCGGTTCGTGTCCAACTACACCTTACGCGTCGATGCGAAGGGGCGCGTGTCGATCCCGGGCGCGTTCCGGGCGGTGCTCGCCCGCGATGGGTTCGACGGCCTCTACTGCTATCCCAGCCTGGCCTCGCCCTCGATCGATGCGGGAGGCAATGCGCTGCTGCAGGAAATCGACGCGCTGATCGCGCGCTTTCCTCCGTATTCGGACCAGCGGGACGAATTCCTGGTCGCCCTCTATGGCACCAGCGAGACGCTCAGGCTCGACGGCGAGGGGCGGGTGATCCTGTCGGACTCGATGAAGGTCCACGCCGGCATCATGGACGCGGTGGCGTTCGTGGGCCTCGGCCACAAGTTTCAGATCTGGGAACCGGCCCGCTTTCGCGCGCAGCTCACGGAGGCCACCGAGAAGGTGCGCGCGCTCAAGCGAGAGCTTGGTTCCCGGGGTGCGGCGCCGGACGCGCACGGAGCACGGGAATGACGGGGGGCCGCGGCACGGAATCTTCCGATGCCGCTGGCGGACTGGCCCCCCATGTTCCCGTGCTCGCCCGGCGCGTCGTCGAGTACCTGGCGCCGCGCGATGGCGGCCTGTATGTCGACGCCACCTTCGGCGCCGGCGGGCACACCCGCCAAATCCTCGATGCCGCCGATTGCCGCGTGATCGGCATCGATCGCGATCAAGACGCGGTCGCGCTTGGTGCCGCACTGGTCGAGGCAGCCGCCGCCCGGCTGGTCGTGGTTCAAGACCGGTTCTCCGAGCTCGAAGCCGTGCTGGCGAGCGCTGGCGCCACCGCCGTCGACGGCATCGTGTTCGATCTCGGCGTTTCCTCTATGCAGCTCGATCAACCGGAGCGCGGCTTTTCGTTCCGCTACGACGGGCCGCTCGACATGCGCATGGGCGGTGCCGGGCCTGCGGCCGCCGACGTGATCGCCGCCATGTCGGAGCGCGAGCTTGCCGCGGTCGTCGCCACGCTGGGGGAAGAGCGCCATGCCCGGCGGGTCGCGCGTGCGATCGTCGCGCGGCGCAATGAAGGGCCGATCGAGACCACGCGGGCGCTCGCCGATATCGTTGCGCGCGTCGTGCATGCGCGCGCCGGCGACATCCACCCGGCGACACGCACATTCCAGGCATTGCGCATGTTCGTAAACGAGGAGCTCGACGAGTTGGCGCAAGGGCTGGGCGCGGCCGAGCGCGTGCTCAAGCCGGGAGGGCGGTTGGCGGTGATTTCGTTTCACTCGCTCGAGGACCGTCTGGTCAAGCGATTCCTCGCCGGCCGCAGCCGGACGGCGGCAGTGTCGCGCCATCGCCCGGCGCAGCAGGTGCAGGCCCCGAGCTTTCGCCTACTGACGCCGAAGGCGGTCATTCCCGACGCCGGTGAGATCATCACCAACCCGCGGGCGCGCTCCGCCAAGCTGCGCGCGGCCGAGCGCACGCAGGCGGCCGCCATCGAGATGCCCGCGGAGATGCCCTCGCTGCCGGCGCTCGTCGGCGGGGCGCGGAGGCACTGAGATGCTGCGCATCCTCAACATCGTGGTCATCGCGGCGCTCGTGCTGCCGGCGGCCTACGTCTACAAGATCAAGTTCGAGGCGACGCTGCAGGCCGAGCGCGTGTCGAAGCTGCGCGCCGAGATTCGGCGCGAGCGCGACGCCATCGCCAACCTGCGCGCCGAGTGGACCCAACTCGATCGCCCCGATCGCATCCAGGGTTTGGCGCAACGTCACCTCAAGCTGAGACCGATCGAGGTCGCGCAGTTCGACGCGCTCGACAAGCTCCCGGAACGGCCGGTGCAGCTGGTCCCGCCCGGCACCGCCGACCCGATCGGTGCCATCATCGAGATCTTCACCGACGAGGAGGCGCTGACCGGCAGCTTGCCGGATCCGGCGCGGGACAGGTGAGCGGCATGGCGGCCGACGACCAGGCTCCCCCGTCAAAGGCGCCGCCGCGCGAGGCGCTGCGCCGGCGCCTGTTGGGCACGCTGCTCTACGGGCGCAATGTGGATCGCGACGCCAAGTCGCGAGCGCGCGTCGGGCTTGCGATTGCGGCGTTTGCGGTGGTGTACACGATCATCGCGGCGCGGCTCGTGCTGTTCGCGCTTGCGCCCGAGGGCCACCCGGGGCGGCGGGGTTCGGCGCAGGACGCCGTCGCCACCGCGCGCCCCGACATTCTCGATCGCCACGGCGAGATCCTGGCGATCGATGTCAAGGCGGCGTCGCTGTTCGCCGAGCCGCGGCGCATCATCGACATCGACGAGGCGATCGAGCTGTTGACCGCCGTGCTTCCCGACCTCGAGACCGTCGAGGCGCGTGCGCGGCTCGCCTCCAAGAAGGGCTTTGCCTGGCTCAAGCGTGAGATCAGCGCCAAGCAGCAACAGGACATCCACCGCCTCGGGATTCCGGGGGTCGGGTTCCTGCGCGAGAACAAGCGCGCCTACCCGAACGGCCCGGTGGTCTCCCATCTCATCGGCCACACCAACATCGACAATCAGGGCATTGCCGGCATCGAGCGCTGGCTCGACAAGAACGGCCTCGCCGATCTGCACATGGCCGGCTTCGCCACCGACCGGCAGCAGAAGCCGGTTGAGCTCGCCGTCGACGTGCGGGTGCAGCATGCGCTGCGCGACGAGCTTCTGGCCGCCAGGGACAAGTACAAAGCCAAGGCCGCCGCCGGGCTGGTGACCGACGTGCGCACCGGCGAGATCCTCTCGATGGTCTCGGTGCCGGACTACGATCCCAACAGCCCGAAAGAGGCCAACGATCCGACCCGCATCAATCGCCTGACCACCGGCGTGTTCGAGATGGGCTCGACCTTCAAGGCGCTCACCGTCGCGATGGCGCTCGATTCCGGCAAGATCAACCTCAACTCCTCGTTCGACGCGCGCGTGCCGCTGCGCTACGGCAAGTTCAGCATCCACGACTACAAGGGCCAGAAACGCATCCTCACGGTGCCGGAGATCTTCACCTATTCGTCGAATATCGGCACCGCCCGTATGGCGCTATCGCTCGGCGTCGAGCACCACAAATGGTTCCTCAAGAAGCTCGGCCAGCTCGATCGCCTGCGCACCGAGCTTCCTGAAAGCGCCGAGCCGCTGGTGCCGAAGCGCTGGGGCGAGCTCAACACCGTCACCATCGCGTTCGGCCACGGGCTCTCGGTCGCGCCGCTGCAGGCCGTTGCCGCCATCAACGCGCTGATGAACGGCGGGGTTCTGATCCCGCCGACTTTTCTCAAGCGGACCGAGGAGGAGGCGGCCGCGCTCGGCGTCCGGGTAGTCAAGCAGGAGACCAGCGACAAGATGCGTTTCCTGATGCGGCTCAATGCCGAGAAGGGGAGCGCACGGCGCGCCGATATTCCGGGCTATTACGTCGGCGGCAAGACCGGCACCTCCGAAAAGGTGGTCGGCGGCCGCTATTCGAAGAGCCGGCTGCTCAACAGCTTCACGGCGGTGATGCCGGCCGACAAGCCGCGCTACCTGGTCTTGATCATGCTGGACGAGCCGCAGCCGCTGCCGGAGACGCACGGCTATGCCACTTCCGGCTGGAACGCCGCGCCGACCGCCGGCAAGGTGATCGCGCGCATCGCGCCGCTGCTCGGGCTCGAGCCGCGCCTCGACCTGCCGCCGGCCGAGCGGCTGATCCTCGGCGCCGCGCAGGCGATGCGGTAGACCCCGGCGGGGAGCAAAGCCTTCGCGGCTTGCCGCATTCGACGGGTTGCCGCCATTCCTCGGACACTCGAATGTGGAAGGGAGCATCGGTCGCTGCGCGATAGCCGTGCCATCATTCAGCGGCTGCAAGATGACGGTTTCGAGCTTGCATCGGTGCGGGGGTCGCACCACAAATTCGTTCACCGCAGACGAGGTTGATCGTATCGTGCCGCACCCGCGAAAGGACCTTCCACCGGGCACTGTGCGTTCGATCTGTCGGCAGGCGAAGTGGGCCAAGGACTGACCCGGCATGGCGCATTACATTGCTCTGATTCACAAGGACGGCGACAGTTGCTACGGCGTGTCGTTCCCGGACGTGGCGGGGGTGATCACGGCCGGAGACACCCTTGATGAAGCGCTGACCGGAGCGGCCGAAGCGCTGGCATTCGCGGCAGTAAGGATGGGCCGATGACACCGGCGAGCCGTTTCCACCTCGGCGCAATCTCGACGACTTACGCGCCGACACCGACTTTATCCGGCAATCCGTTGATGCGGTGGTCGCTGCCGTTCCGCCCAAGACCAGCGCAGGGCAGGCTGCATAAGCCGATGCTCCCCTCCGTGCCTCTGCGGTGAGCCGGGGCTTTGCTTCATCGGCCGATTGTGGTGGTCTGCTCCCGATCAGGAAAAGGTGTGATCGTTACCATCAGGTGTGCGGAGAGAACGACGAAAGCCAGCCTCCATGGACGACAGATTTCTTAAGACCGGCATTTTCCTAGCTCCGTTCCATGCGCTCGCCGAGAACCCGCTGCTGGCGCTCGAGCGCGACATGGAGCTGCTGGTCCATCTCGACCGGCTCAACTATCACGAGGCCTGGATCGGCGAGCATCACTCGGGCGGCTTCGAGATCATCGCCTGCCCGGAAATGTTCATTGCCGCGGCCGCCGAGCGCACGCGGTACATCCGTCTCGGCACCGGGGTGGTCTCGCTGCCCTACCACAACCCATTCACCGTTGCCGGCCGCATGATGCAGCTCGACTACATGACCCGCGGCCGGGCGATGTTCGGGGTCGGGCCAGGCTCGCTGGTCTATGATGCGGTCAAGATGGGGCTCAAGCCCGAGGACCAGCGCCGCAAGCTCGACGAGTCGCTCGACGTCATCATGGAGCTGATGCAGGGCCGCTTGGTGACCCGCAAGACCGACTGGTTCGACCTGCAGGAGGCGCGCCTGCAGCTCCCGAGCTATTCGCAGCCGATGATGGAGATGGCGGTGGCATCGTCGCGCTCCCCGGTCGGCGCGCTCGCCGCCGGCAAGCACGGCATCGGGATGCTTTCGATCGGAGGCACGTCCGACGACGCGCTCAAGGCGCACGCCGCCAACTGGGGGGTGTACGAGCAAAGCGCGCGCGCGAACGGCAAGACGCCGGACCGGCGCAAATGGCGGATCGTCACCTTCGCGCATGTGGCGGAGACGCGCGAACAGGCGCGCGCCGACGTGAAATTCGGCCTCGGCGACTTCAACCGCTACTTCTCCGAGGTCGCGACCTTTCCAATCATCCCCCCGGATGTCACCGGCGACCCGGCCGAGTACCTGATATCTTCCGGGCTCGGCTGCATCGGCACCCCGGACGATTGCATTCGCCATTTCGAGCGGCTGTGGATGGGCTCGAACGGCGGCTTCGGCGGCGTCTTGCTGCTGGCGCACAATTGGGCCGACTGGCCGGTGACGCAGAAGAGCTACGAGCTGATGGCGCGCTACGTGCATCCCCACTTCCAGCGCAATGCCAACGCGCTCCGCGTCTTCAGCTACGACGACGCCAAGGCCAAGTACGTGACCGCCGGCGAGCAGTCGAAGGCCGCCGTGCAGGCGGCGATCGACAAGCATCAGGCGGGCAAGGGCGGCGCCCGCGCCTGGTAGGGCCGCTTCCCCGGACGCCGGCCGACGATATCGATCGGGCGACCGCAAGCGCTGCAGCCAGCGCTCTCGGCCGATGCGCCCGCGGCTAGTTGCTGGGAAATGCCCAGGCGATGCGCTAAGCGGGTGCGACTGCCGACGCCGCGATTCCCGCGGCGCCCACGCGTTCGAGCCGGCACCGCATGCTGCTGCGCGACGTTCTGACCGAAGCGACTTCGTGCGACCGCGGCGTCGACGCGATCGAAGTCAGCGGCGTGTCGGCCGACAGTCGGATGATCCGGCCGGGCGACATGTTCGTCGCCATGACCGGCAGCCGCACCGACGGCGCGCGCTTCATCGAGGCCGCTGCCGCCGCCGGCGCGGTCGCAGTGTTGGCGGAAGCGGAGCGGCCGAAAACGTTGAACCCGGAGGTCGCCTTCGTGCGCGTGCCCAATGCGCGCCGGGTATTGGCGCTCGCCGCCGCGCGCTTTTATCCCCGGCAACCCCAAACCATCGCTGCCGTCACCGGCACCAGCGGCAAGACGTCGATCGTCGCCTTCGCGCGCCAGATCTGGCAGGCGCTCGGGCATCCGTCCGCCAGCATCGGCACCGTTGGGGTCGTGACCGCCAGCCGAGAGGATTACGGCGCCCTGACGACGCCGGATCCGGTCGCGCTCCACCGCACGCTCGACCGGCTGGCAGGCGAAGGGATCACCCATCTCGCCATCGAGGCCTCGTCGCATGGGCTCGATCAGCACCGGCTCGACGGGCTGCGCCTGGGGCTCGGCGCATTCAGCAATCTGAGCCGCGACCATCTCGACTATCACGCCGACATCGAGGCCTATTTCGCCGCCAAGCTGCGGCTGTTCACCGAACTGATCGCGCCGGGCGGCACCGCCGTCATCAACGCCGACGACCCCCGAGCCGAGCGGGTGGCAGCGACCGCGACGGCGCGCGGCCTCGAGGTGCTGCGAGTGGGCCGCGCCGCGGACGGGATCGCCGTCAATGCCGCCGAGCGCGACGGCTTCGCCCAGCGGCTGGAGGTGTCCCATCGCGGCCGCGCCTTCGAGGTCCGCTTGCCGCTGGTCGGCGCGTTCCAGGTGGAGAACGCACTGGTGGCGGCGGGCCTCGCGATTGCGAGCGGCGGCGAGCCGTCGGCAGTGTTGGCGGCGCTGGAAACGCTGCGCGGCGCGAAGGGTCGCCTGGAACTGGTCGGTTCCCACAATGGCGCGCCCATCTTCGTCGACTACGCCCATAAGCCGGACGCGCTCGCCAAAGCGTTGGCGGCGCTGCGTCCCTATGCGCGGCGCCTGGTTGTCGTGTTCGGGGCCGGCGGCGACCGCGACCAGGGCAAACGGCCGATCATGGGAGCGATTGCGGCCGAACACGCCGATCGCGTGATCGTCACCGACGACAATCCGCGCAGCGAGGATCCGGCCGCCATCCGCGCGGCCATCCTGGCCGGCGCGCCGGGCGCACGCGAGATCGGCGACCGGCGCGAGGCGATCCGCGCGGCAGTCGCCGAGCTTGCCGCCGGCGACGTGCTGCTGGTCGCCGGCAAGGGCCATGAAAGCGGCCAAATCGTCGGCGACCGAGTTCTGCCGTTCACCGACCATGAGGCGGTGGCGGCGGCTCTGGGGGAAAAGGCCGCATGAGCGCCGATGCGCTGTGGAGCACCGAGGCGATGGCGGCCGCCATGGCTGCCGAGCGCGCCGGCCCGTTGCCGCACGGCGTCGGCGGTATCTCGATCGACAGCCGTACCATCGCGCCGGGCGAAGCATTCTTCGCCATCAAGGGCGATAGCCGCGACGGACACGAATTCATCACGTCGGCGCTTGCGCGCGGAGCCGCGCTCGCGGTGGTCGCCGCGGCACGCCGCGCAGAGATCGCCCCCAACGCTGCCCTGCTGGTCGTGCCGGACGTGCTCGAAGGCCTCGTCGAGCTTGCGCGGGCGGCGCGCGCGCGCTCGCGCGCGCACGTCGTCGGGGTGACCGGCTCGGTCGGCAAGACCGGAACCAAGGAGGCGCTGCGGCTGGCGCTGTCGGCGGACGGCGCCACGCACGCCTCGGCAGCCTCTTACAACAATCACTGGGGCGTGCCGCTGTCGCTCGCGCGGCTGCCGCAGGCAGCGAAGTTCGGCGTGTTCGAGCTCGGCATGAATCATGCCGGCGAAATCATCCCGCTGACGCGCTTGGTGCGGCCGCACGTCGCGCTGATCACCACCATCGAGCCGGTCCATCTGGAATATTTCGGCTCGCTCGACGCGATCGCGGATGCCAAGGCGGAAATCTTCCTCGGCGTGCAGCCCGGCGGCGCCGTCGTCCTCAACCGCGACAACGCACAATACGGCCGGCTTGCGCGCGCCGCGCGGGACGCGGGCGTTGCCCGCGTCGTTTCGTTCGGCGAGCACGCTGACGCCGATGCGCGCCTCACCAAAGTGGCGCTGCAACCGGATTGCTCGGCGGTGACCGCCTCGATCCTCGGCACCGAGCTCACCTACAAGCTCGGCGCTCCCGGCCGCCATATCGTGCAGAACTCGCTGGCCGTGCTGGCGGCGGCTGCGCTCGTGGGCGCCGACCTTGCACTCGCCGCAGTCGCGCTCACCGCATTGCAGGCGCCGGTCGGGCGCGGTGCCCGCACGACGCTGGAGCTGCCCGGCGGCACCGCGCTCCTGATCGACGAGAGCTACAACGCCAATCCGGCCTCGATGCGCGCGGCGCTGAGCCTTCTCGGTCATACCCCGACCGGCCCGCAGGGCCGCCGCATTGCCGTGCTCGGCGACATGCTGGAGCTCGGTCCGGAAGGTCCGGCACTGCATCGCGGGCTGTCGCAGCCGATCGTCGACTCAGAGGTCGATCTGGTGTTCTGTGCCGGCCCGCTGATGAAAGGATTGTGGGAGGCGCTGCCATCCGACTCCCGCGCCGATTACGCCCCGACCGCGGCGGAGCTCGAGCCTAAGGTGCTCGCCGCCGTTCGCGCCGGCGACGTGCTCATGATCAAGGGCTCGCTCGGCTCGCGCATGGGACCGCTCGCGCGCGCGCTCATGAGCCATTTCGCCCCGCGCGCGGCTCCCGCGGCCGCGTACGCTCAAGGTTGACCGATGCTCTACTGGCTTGCGCAGTTCACGGACCGGCTCTCGGTCCTCAACGTGTTCCGTTACCTCACGGTGCGCACCGGCGGCGCGGCGTTCACCGCGTTCGTGTTCGTGTTCCTGTTCGGGCCGGCGATCATCAACCTGTTGCGCCTCAAGCAAGGCAAGGGCCAGCCGATCCGCGCGGACGGGCCGGAGTCGCATCTGGTGAGCAAGCGCGGCACGCCCACCATGGGCGGCCTGATGATCCTCACCGGCATCACGGCTGCGACCGTGCTGTGGGCCAATCCCAGCAACCCCTATGTCTGGATCGTGCTGGGGCTGACGCTCGGCTTCGGTCTGATCGGGTTCTACGACGACTACCTCAAAGTGACGCAGCAGACCCATGCCGGCATCCCGGGCAGCGTGCGGCTGTTGATCGAAGGAGTGCTCGCGGTCGCGGCCTGCGTGGGCATCGCAAGCCTCGGCCGGCCGCCGTTTGCCACCTCGCTCGCCTTTCCGTTCTTCAAGGAGTTCATCATCGATCTCGGGTGGTTCTTTGTGGTGTTCGGCGCCTTCATCATCGTCGGCGCCGCCAACGCGGTGAACCTCACCGATGGGCTCGACGGTCTCGCCATCGGCCCGGTGATGATCGCCGCGCTGAGCTTCGCGCTGATCGCGTACCTCGCCGGCAACGCGGTCTATTCCGACTATCTGCAAATTCATTTCGTGCCCGGTACCGGCGAGCTGGTGGTCTTGTGCGGCGCGCTGCTCGGCGCCGGCCTCGGCTTCCTGTGGTTCAATGCGCCGCCGGCCTCGATTTTCATGGGCGACACCGGCTCGCTCGCGCTCGGTGGGTTGATCGGCGCGGTCGCGGTTGCCACCAAGCATGAGATCGCGCTCGCCATCATCGGCGGCCTGTTCGTGCTGGAGGCGGTTTCGGTGATTGTGCAGGTGATCTCGTACAAGCTCACCGGCCGGCGGGTGTTCAGGATGGCGCCGCTGCATCACCACTTCGAGAAGAAGGGCTGGACCGAGCCGCAGATCGTGATCCGGTTCTGGATCATCTCGATCGTGCTCGCGCTCGCCGGCCTTTCGACCTTGAAGCTGCGGTGACGGAGGCAGCATGATCCCGGTCGCCGCCTTCGCCGGCCGGCGCGTTGCCGTGTTCGGCCTCGGCGCGTCGGGGCTCGCGAGCGCGCGCGCTCTCGAAGCCGGCGGCGCCGAAGTCGTCGCGTTCGACGACAACGCTGGGCAGCTGGCGGAGGCGGGTGCGACGGGCATCCCGATCGCCGACCTGCGCCACATCGATTGGTCGGCCATCGCCGCGCTGGTTTTGGCGCCCGGCGTGCCGCTGACCCATCCGGCGCCGCACTGGGCGGTGGCACTTGCCCGCAACGCCGCGGTCGAGGTGATCGGGGACATCGAGCTCTATTGCCGCGAGCGGCGACGCACCGCGCCGCAGGCGCCATTCATCGCCGTCACCGGCACCAACGGCAAGTCGACCACCACGGCGCTCGTCGCCCACGTCTTTGCCAGCGCCGGCTACGAGGCCGCGGCCGGCGGCAATATAGGAACCGCGATTCTGTCGCTGCAACCGCCGCGGGCGGGGCGCGTGCACGTGATCGAATGTTCGTCGTACCAGATCGACCTGGCGCCGACCCTCGACCCGTCGGTCGGCATCCTGCTCAATGTCAGCGAAGACCATCTCGAGCGTCACGGCACGCTCGCCAACTACGCGGCGATCAAGGAGCGGCTGGTGGCCGGCGTGCCCGCATCGGGAACGGCGGTGGTCGGCGTCGACGACAATTGGTGCCAGGCGGTTGCCGACCGGCTGGAGAAGGCGGGCAAGCGCGTCACCCGCGTCTCAGTGCGGCGCCCGCTCGCCGACGGGCTCTATGTCGAAGCTCAGCAGGTCGTCCTTGCCGGCGGCGGCAGCGGGCGCCCGATCGCTCACGTCGGTGGCATCGGCTCGTTGCGGGGTGCGCACAACGCTCAGAATGCGGCATGTGCCGCGGCCGCGGGCCTCGCGCTCGGCCTGTCGGTGGAAGCGATCCAGCGCGGCCTATGGTCGTTCCCGGGCCTCGCTCACCGCATGGAGGAGATCGGCCGCAAGGACGGGGCGCTGTTCGTCAACGACTCGAAGGCCACCAACGCCGACGCTGCCGCGCGCGCGCTCGCCAGCTTCGCCGACATCTTCTGGATCGCGGGCGGCCGGGCAAAGACTGGCGGCATCGCCAGCCTTGCCGGCTTCTTCCCGCGCATCCGCAAAGCTTACCTGATCGGGGAGGCGGCGGCGGAATTCGCCGCCGCGCTCGCGGGCAAGGTACCGCACGAGATTGCCGGCACGCTCGATCGCGCGGTCGAGCTGGCGGCGCGCGATGCGACGGCATCGGGCCTGCCGGAGCCCGTGGTGCTGTTGTCGCCGGCGTGCGCGTCGTTCGATCAGTATCCGAATTTCGAGGTGCGGGGCGCCGCGTTCCGCGAGCTCGTCCGCGCGCTGCCGGGCTTGCGGACGGCGCCGGCGGCGTGAGTGGCCGGCGGCCGGCGTCCGGACCAACAGCTTCGAGCCGGACGGCGCGCCGACCATTGCAATTCTTTCCAATGCGTTAACGGTCTGGAAACCATGCCGGGCGCACCACAAGCCGTAAGCACTCCCGGGGCATCCACATGGTCTCGCGCGCCAAGCGCACGCCGTTCGGCGAATGGTGGTACACGGTCGATCGCCTGATACTGGCGGCTTTGGCGGCGCTGATGCTGGGCGGCATCGTGCTGTCGCTCGCCGCCAGCCCGCCGGTCGCAGTCCGCATCGGCCTCGACCCGTTCCATTTCGTCAACCGCCACGTGCTGTTTTTGATCCCGGCGTTCGTCGTGCTGATCGCGACCTCGCTGTTGCCGCCGCGCTGGGTGCGGCGGGTGGCGCTGTTCGTCTTCATCGCCAGCATGGTGTTGCTGGTCGCGACGCTGCAGTACGCGCCGGAAGTCAAGGGGTCGCGGCGGTGGCTGTCGATCGCCGGCATCAGCGTGCAGGCATCGGAATTCGTCAAGCCGGCGTTCGTCATCCTGATCGCCTGGCTGTTTGCGGAATCGGCGCGGCGGCCGGAAATGCCGGCCAACACCGTCGCGATCCTGCTGCTGATGTCGGTCGTGGCGCTCTTGGTGCTGCAGCCCGATCTCGGCCAGACCATGCTGATCGCGCTGGTGTGGTGCGCGCTGTTCTTCATGGCGGGAATGCGCTGGATCTGGGTGGCCGGCCTCGGCGGCACTGCCGTCGCCGGCCTTGCCGGGGCATATCTGGCCATCCCGCACGTCGCCAAGCGCATCAAACGCTTCATCGATCCGGCGTCCGGCGACACCTTCAACATCGACGTGGCGCTCGAGTCGTTTGTGCGCGGTGGTTGGTTCGGCCGGGGCCCCGGCGAAGGCACCGTCAAGCGCGTGCTGCCCGAGAGTCACACCGACTTCGTGTTCGCGGTCGCAGCCGAGGAATTCGGCATCCTGCTGTGCCTGTTGCTGGTGGCGCTGTTCGCGTTCGTGGTCATCCGGGCGCTCACCCATGCATTGAACGACGATGAGCCGTTCACTCGCTTTGCGGCCGCCGGCCTCGCCATTCTGTTCGGCCTGCAATCCGCCATCAACATGGCGGTCAATCTGCACTTGATGCCGGCCAAGGGCATGACCCTCCCGTTCATCTCCTACGGCGGCTCCTCGCTGATCTCGCTCACCTACGGCATGGGCATGCTGCTGGCGCTGACGCGGGAGCGTCCGCGCGCCGAGATGCTGGCAGGCGGCGGCGAGTTTGCACCGGCGCTGAGGACGGCCTGATGCACGACGGCGGCGAGCCGCTGGTGCTGCTTGCCGCCGGCGGAACCGGCGGGCACCTGTTCCCGGCCGAGGCGCTGGCGATCGCCCTGCGACGGCGCGGCGTCGCGGTCGACCTCGCCACCGACGCGCGTGCCACCCGCTACGGCAGCGCATTCCCGGCCCGGATGAAGCACGTCATCCCGAGCGACACCCTGCGCGGCAGCAACCCGCTGGCGGCAGCCCGCGCGATTGCAGTTCTCGGTCGCGGCGTCGTGAGCGCGTATCGGTTGCTGCGCCGGGTGCAACCGGTCGCCGTCGTCGGCTTCGGCGGCTATCCGTCGATCCCGCCGGTCCTGGCGGCGGCATTGGCGCGTATTCCGACCGTCATCCACGAGCAGAACGCCGTGATGGGCCGCGCCAACCGCCTGCTGGCGCCGCGCGTGACCGCGATCGCGACCGGCTTTCCTGGCATTCTGAATCGTGACGGCGCACGCGCCGGCAAGACGACGCATACCGGCAACCCGCTGCGGCCGGCGGTGATCGCGGCGGCCGCGACGCCTTATCCGATCCGCGAGCCGAGCGCGCCGCTGCGGATCGTGGTGTTCGGCGGCAGCCAGGGCGCGCGCATCATGGCCGACATCATGCCGGCCGCGATGGAACAGCTCGAAGCAAGCCTGCGGGCCCGCGTCGGCATCGTGCAGCAGGCGCGCGAGGAGGATCTCGCGCGGGTGCGCGAAACCTACGCGCGTCTTGGCATCGCCGCCGAGGTCGCGCCGTTCTTCGCCGATCTGCCGGCGCGCATCGGCGCTTGTCATCTGGTGGTGTCGCGCTCGGGCGCCTCCACGGTCGCCGAGCTGGCGGCGCTCGGACGCCCGGCGATCCTGGTGCCGCTGCCGCATTCGCTCGATCAGGATCAGCTCGCCAATGCCACCGTGCTGCAGCGCGCCGGCGGCGCCGTGCTGCTGGTGCAGGCGGACTTCACGCCTCAGCGCCTCGCCGAGGAGATCGCCGCGCTCGCGGCCGATCCCTCGCGACTGGCCGCCATGGCGGCGGCCGCCGGGACGGTGGGAACGCTTGATGCCGCCGAGCGGCTGGCCGATTTGGTGCTAAGGGTCGCGAGCACCAAATAGTGCCCAAGCCTTGACGGTGGGCTTGTTCTTCGTCATCCCCGCGGGTCAGCACGTGTCGGTCCAGCCGATTGGCGGCTGGCGATAGCGGGGGGCTCAGCCAAGCGCCTTTACTCGGTTGCGACCGGCAACACTAGGACGGCCCCGCATGGCTGGTGAGAGGCTCGAAGGACGCCGATGAAGCTGCCGCGCGATATCGGTCCCATCCACTTCGTCGGCATCGGCGGCATCGGCATGAGTGGCATCGCCGAGGTGCTGAGGAATCTCGGCTACACGGTGCAGGGTTCCGACGTCGCCGACGGCGCCAACGTCAAGCGTCTGCGCGAGCAGGGCATCCGGATCGTCGTCGGCCATGACGCGCGCAACGTCGAGGGCGCGCAGGTGCTGGTGGTCTCGACCGCAATCAAGCCTGATAATCCGGAACTGGCGGCGGCGCGCGCCGCCAGGCTGCCTGTGGTGCGCCGCGCCGAGATGCTGGCGGAGCTGATGCGGCTGAAAAGCTGCATCGCGATCGCCGGCACACATGGCAAGACCACCACCACGTCGTTGGTCGCGGCGCTGGTCGAGGGCTTCGATCCGACGGTGATCAACGGCGGCATCATCAACGCCTACGGGACCAACGCGCGGCTGGGCGCCGGCGATTGGATGGTGGTGGAGGCCGACGAATCCGACGGCACGTTCCTCAAGCTGCCGGCCGACATCGCCGTCGTCACCAACATCGATCCCGAGCACCTCGACCATTTCAGGACCTTCGATGCGGTGAAGGACGCGTTCAAGGCGTTCGTCGAGAACGTCCCGTTCTATGGTTTCGCGGTGATGTGCACGGACCACCCCGAGGTGCAGGGCCTGGTTGGCCGTATCACCGACCGGCGCATCCTCACCTATGGGGAGAATCCGCAGGCCGACGCGAGGCTCGTCGATCTGACCCATGCGGACGGACGCTCGCGTTTTGCAGTCGCGTTTCGCGACCGCGCCGGCGACACCGTGCAGGAGATTGCCAACCTGGTGTTGCCGATGCCGGGCCGGCACAATGCCCTCAACGCCACCGCGGCGATCGCGGTCGCGCGCGAGTTGGGTGTCGCCGACGCTCAGATCCGGCGGGCGCTCGCCGGTTTCGGCGGCGTCAAGCGGCGGTTCACCCGCACCGGCGAGTGGAACGGCGTGACCGTGTTCGACGACTATGGCCACCACCCGGTCGAGATCGCCGCCGTGCTGGCGGCGGCGCGCGAGTCGACGCGCGGCCAGGTGATCGCGATCGTGCAGCCGCACCGCTATAGCCGGCTCGCCTCGCTGTTCGAGCCGTTCTGTACCTGCTTCAACGACGCCGACGCGGTCGTCGTCGCGCACGTCTACCCGGCCGGCGAGACCGCGATCCCGGGCGTCGATCGCGACGCCCTGGTGCAGGGCCTGCGCGTGCGCGGCCATCGCCAGGTGATCGCGCTCGACGAACCGGCGCAGCTCGCGTCGATCGTGCGCGCGCTGGCGCGACCGGGCGACTATGTGGTCTTGCTCGGGGCCGGCTCGGTCACGCAGTGGGCCTACGCGCTGCCGGCCGAGCTCGCCGCGCTCGGTGCCGCAGCGTGAGTGTGCACGTGCTTGCAGACCTCAAATCGCGGTTGCCGCTTCTGCGCGGCCGTCTGCTCGCCGATCAGCCGTTGGCGGAGCTCACCTGGTTCCGCGTCGGCGGGGCCGCGCAAGCGTTGTTCATGCCGGAGGACGAGGAAGACCTCGCCTATCTCCTGGGCGAGCTGCCGGGCGAGGTGCCGGTGACGGCGATTGGCCTCGGCTCCAACCTGATCGTGCGCGACGGCGGTGTCCCGGGCGTGACCATCCGGCTCGGGCGCGGCTTCAACGAGGTCAAGATCGAGAACGGCCGCGTGCGCGCCGGCGCCGCGGTGCCGGACGTGAAGGTCGCGCGCTCGGCGCAGGAGGCGGGCCTTGCCGGTCTCGCGTTCATGCGTGGAATCCCCGGCGCGATCGGCGGAGCGCTGCGCATGAACGGCGGCGCCTATGGCCGCGAGACCAAGGACGCGCTGATCGAAGCGCGTGGCGTCGACCGTTCGGGCCGCATTCGTAACTATGCCAACGCTGACATGGGCTATGGCTATCGCCATTGCGGTGTTGCCGACGACGTCATCTTCACCAAGGCGCTGTTCCAGGGCACGCCCGGCGACTCGGCTGCGATCGCGGCCGAGATGAACGCGATCACCGAGGCGCGCGAGGCGACACAGCCGATCAAGAGCCGCACCGGCGGCTCGACCTTCAAGAACCCGCGCGGCCACAAGGCCTGGCAGCTGATCGACGCCGCCGGCTGCCGCGGCCTTGTGGTCGGCGATGCCCAGGTGTCCGAATTGCACTGCAATTTCCTGATCAACCGCGGCGGCGCCACCGCCACCGACATCGAGACGCTGGGCGAGACGGTGCGCGCGCGCGTGAGGGAAAACTCCGGCGTCGAGCTCGAGTGGGAGATCAAGCGGATCGGCGTCCCGAACGCCCACGAAACGGGTTGAGCGAAAGGAACGCCGATCGTCCGAGCGCAGGCGGACGAATAATCGGTTTCGCTCTGCTCACCGATCCTATGCGTTGCGCTTCTCGCAGCCGGCCTTCTCCAGCAGCGGATAAGCGACCGTGCCGATTGCAACCGTGCTGGCGATGCCGGAGCCGTGGGACGCAATATCGACATGCTGGTGCGGCGCTATGCGCACCCTGTCGGGGCTGTTATGGCTCGCGGTCCGAATCAGCCTAGGTGCCGGCATCGCAGGGGAACAGCATGAGCAAGCACGTCGCGGTGCTGATGGGCGGCTGGTCGGCCGAGCGCGAGGTCTCGCTGCGCTCCGGCAAGGCGTGCGCCGACGTGCTCGAGGCGCAAGCCTACCGCGTCACCCGCATCGATGTCGGGCGCGACATCGCCACCGTCTTGGCGACGCTCAAGCCGCAGGTCGCCCTCAACATGTTGCACGGCCGGCCGGGCGAGGACGGCAGCTTGCAGGGTATCCTTGAAGTCCTGGCCATCCCGTACAGCCATTCCGGCGTGTTGGCGTCGGCGCTGGCGATGCAGAAAGAGCTCGCCAAGGCGGTGTTCCGTTCAGCCGGCGTTCCGGTGCCGGATGGGATCGTGGTCTCCCGCTTCGAGGCGGCGAAGCGGCACGTGCTGCCGCGGCCGTACGTGCTCAAGCCGGTCGCTGAGGGCTCGAGCGTCGGAGTCTTCATCGTGACCGAGACGCACGATCATCCGCCGCAGGAGCTCTATCGCGACGACTGGGCATTCGGCGACAGCGTGCTCGCCGAGCGCTTCATTCCCGGACGCGAGCTCACCTGCGCGGTCATGGGCAACCGCGCCCTCGGCGTCATCGATATCGTGCCGACCGCCCGCTTCTACGACTACGAGGCCAAATACGCGCCCGGCGGCAGCACCCATATCCTGCCGGCGCAAATTCCGCCGGAGGTCTACGAGGAAGTCCGCCGCATTGCGCTCGCTGCGCATCGCGCGCTCGGTTGCCGCGGCGTGAGCCGCGCCGATTTTCGCTACGACGACCGTCGCGGGCTCGACGGCGTTGTCTGCCTGGAGGTCAATACTCAGCCGGGCATGACCGAGACCTCGCTGGTGCCGGAGCTCGCCGCGCACGCCGGTATCGCTTTCGGCGAGCTGGTCGAATGGATGGTCGAGGACGCCTCGCTCGGCCGCTGACGTGATGTGGTCCGCACCAGCGACGCGGACCGCCGTCGGATCGGCGCTCGGCGCCGTTCGACGACAGGCCCCGCGACAGCCGGACACGCACCATCTCGGGTCGGTTAGACTCGCTCGAGGCTCGCCGTCCGGGATCACACGGAGTGGAGCATGCGAACCTTTCTCCGGATTCTGGCCGCGCTTCTGATCGTGCTGGTGCTGGCGCTCGGCGCTTTCGTCGCGCTGACCTGGGCGCCGGAGCGGACGGTCGCGGAGCTGCGTGAGCAGTTCGCACCGCCGCCGTCGGTATTCGTCGAGGCGGCCGGAATGCAGGTGCACCTGCGCGACGAGGGGCCCCGTGACGACCCGGCACCGATCGTGTTGCTGCACGGCACGGGCTCCTCGCTGCACGCATGGGAGGGGTGGGCGGCGGCGCTCAAGCCCAAGCGCCGCGTGATCTCGTTCGACCTGCCGGGTTACGGCCTCACCGGGCCGTCGCCGGATCGGGTGTACGGGCGCGAGCGCGATGTCGCGTTCGTGATCGCGGTGCTCGACAAGCTCGGCGTCGGACGCGTCGTGCTCGGCGGAAACTCGCTCGGCGCCGGAGTTTCGCTGCGCACCGCGCTCGCGCACCCGTCGCGCGTCGACGCGCTGATCCTGGTCGACGGCGGCTACCCGGCGCCTTCGACCTCGAGGCCGATCGGGCTGCGACTGCTCGAGACACCGGGGATCAACTGGGTGCTGTCGAACACGCTGCCGCGCTTTCTGGTCGAGCAGGGCATGCGCAACGTTTGGGGCGACCCCGGCAAGGTCACCCCCGAGATGATCGACCGCGCGGTTGCCCTCACGCAACGCGAGGGCAACCGGCGCGCCTTGATCGATCGCTTCAGCCAGCGCCAACCAGGTGGTCCCGCGCGCCTCGCCGGGATCAAGGTGCCGACCCTCATCATCTGGGGCGGCCGCGACCGCCTGGTTCCGCTCGAGGCCGGCCGCGCGCTCAACCGCGAGATTGCCGGCTCCAAGCTGGTCGTGTTCGAGGAGCTCGGGCATGCTCCGGAGGAGGAGGACGCGGCAGGCACCGTAGCGGCCGTGAAGACATTCCTCGGTATCGAGTGATGTTGACGGCGGGCATTTACCCGGCGTTTACCACCGCGGCCGAACACTGACCGCCGAGAATGCCAACCGGCGGTTCAGAACCTGCGGGGTCTAGGTGAACGCTACGCACGGTCGCGGACGTCCGGGTGCGGCGCGCCGAAGGTCAGGGCTGCGCGCCCGAGCCGGCGCTGCCGGGCGTACGATGATGGGTGCGCTTGCCGGTCCGCTGCGCGGGCGCCTCAGCGACTGGGCGAGCAGCCTCGGCCGCAGGCTGCACGTAATCGCAGTCCTCCTCGCCAGCGTAAAGCCCAAGGGCGCCGGGGTCGCCGCATCCGTCCTGCTGGTGGCGCTGAGCGCCGGCTACGGAGCGTACAAGGGCGACCATATTGCGACGATGCTCGAAGCGCTCCGGGACGCGCGCGACGCCGCCGGCAATGCGGCCGGGTTCGGCATCGCCGCCGTCGCCCTCACGGGCCATCGGCAACTCACCGACCAGGACGTGCTCGCCGCCGCCGGAGTGACCGAGCGCACCTCCCTGCTGTTCCTCGACGTCGATGCCGCCCGCCGCCGGCTCGAGAGCGTGCCTTGGATCGCGCAGGCGACGGTACGCAAATTCTATCCCGGGCAGCTCGAGATTGCGCTCGAGGAACGCGAGCCGTTCGCGCTCTGGCAGAATGCCGGGAAGCTTGCGTTGATCGCCGCCGACGGCACCGTGCTCGGGCCCTACGGCGAGCGCAAAACCCTTGGCCTGCCGCTGGTGGTCGGGCCGGGTGCCGCCGCCACCGCGGCGGAGATCCTGGCGGTCATCGATCGCTACCCGGCGGTCAAAGAGCAGATGCGCGCCGCCATCCGGGTCGCGGACCGGCGCTGGAATCTCCGACTCAAGAACGGCCTCGACATCCGGCTGCCCGAGGCCGATGTGGCGCGCGCTCTTGATCTGCTGATCGCGCTCGACCGCGACCGCAAGCTGATCTCGCGCGACCTGACCGTGATCGACCTGCGGCTGCCCGACCGCGTCACCGTGCGGCTCTCCGATGACACTGCGGCGGCGCGCGAGCAGGCCGAGAAGGACAAGCTGAAGAAGAAAACAAAGTCCGGGCCGGCGTGACGCCGAACCACGGGGTCGAGGCGAAGGCAAGCCCGTCACGCTAAACAATTAGCGGCTCCGAACTGAATGGCGCATGACGCTGCGCCGCGACGGTTTGCTGCGCTCGACGGGTCCGGCGGGAATTACGCGGCGTCGGAGCCGCGCCGTCCGACCAGCGCGAGCGCATCGCGCAGCCCGCCGCCGGCTTGGCGAAGCAGCGCCACCGCTTCGTCCGGCTCCAGTCCATGCAGCAGCAGAACGGCGACCTTGACGCTGCCGCCGGCGCGCTCGAGCGCCTCGCGCACCTCCGCGCGGCTGCGTGCCGTCAGCCGCAGCAGCATCTCCTCGCTGCGCCGTATCAGCTTGTCGTTCATCGCCTGCACGTCGACCATCAGGCCTTCGTACACCCGGCCAAGCTGGATCATCAGCAGCGACGACAACAGATTGAGCGCGATCCGTTGCGCGGTGCCGGCCTTCATCCGGGTCGAGCCGGCGATCGGCTCGGCGCCGGTGTCGAGCCAGATCGGGTGATCGGCCTCGCTGAGCAACGGCGTGCCGCGATTGTTGGCAATGCCGATCGTCAGCGCGCCGCACGCCTTGGCCTCGCGCAGGCAGGTGACGGTGAACGGCGTCGTGCCGCTGGCGGCGACCGCGATCAGGACGTCGCGGCCGTCGATGCGGTTCATCCGCACCTCGCGCACCGCGTGCTCGACCGCGTCCTCGGCGCCTTCGACCGAGCGCATCAGCGCGTCCTTGCCGCCGGCCATCAACAGCAGCAGGCGCTCCGGCGGCCA
>Ga0075431_100000121_pt1 | contig 50989 bp, 51 predicted proteins | sample RhiMetdeltSRZDD5_FD_75297 | JGI IMG/M metagenome (GOLD analysis project Ga0075431, IMG submission 75297) | Populus rhizosphere microbial communities from Tennessee, USA - Rhizosphere MetaG P. deltoides SRZDD5 | ecosystem: Host-associated > Plants > Roots > Rhizosphere > Soil | place: USA... | reverse complement strand
GGCTCCCACTGCTTCCAGTCCGGCCACGCCAGGTATTCCGGCAGCTCGAAGATGCCCATGCCGCGCTGGAACGCCCGCAGGTAGTTCGCGGACTGCCGCAGCGAGGTCAGGTACGGCACCTTCAGCTTGTCGAGGTACTGATCCAGCTCCTCGTACATCAGCGTGTTCTCGCGCACGCGGTTCGCTACGACGGCGAGACGCGCCTGGTGGCGCTGCACCTTGCCGAGCTCCAGCAGCTCGCCCATGAAGTACGCGCAAGCCTTCATGTCGATCGGCGACGGCAGCACCGGCACCAGGATGGTCTCGGCGCGGCGCACCAGCTCGTTCATCTCCGAGCCGTGCGTGCGCGCCGGCGCGTCGATCACCAGCACGTCGGTGTCGCGAGGCACCGCACGCAGACCTTCGTCATACGCGGCGACGCCCGTGATGCGCGGCAGGTCCTCGGGACGCAGCGCCAGCCAGTCGAGGCTGGTCCGCTGCGGATCGTAGTCTGCGAGCGCGACCTTGTAGCCTTCGGCGGCGAAGTGGCTCGCCAGGTTCGTGGCGATCGTGCTCTTGCCGCAACCGCCCTTCGAGTTCATGACCATCACGTGGCGCATGCCGGCCTCGCGTCGTTGATGTTGTTGTCCCATGAGCTGCGCGGGCGGATGTTCGCACATTTCGCACATCCTGTATGCTTCGCCACCATGCGGCTGGCGTTCACGAAGATGCACGGGCTGGGCAACGACTTCATCGTCTTCGAAGCGCCCGCCGACGCAGCCCTGCCGAGCGCCGCGGTCCTGCGCCGCCTCGCCGACCGTCACACCGGCATCGGTTTCGACCAGGCGCTGATGCTGGCTCCGCCGCGTGCCGCCGGCACCGACGTCTTCTATCGCATCTTCAATTCCGACGGCTCCGAGGTTGAGCAGTGCGCGAACGGCGCCCGCTGCATCGCCAGCCTGGTCGCGCGCAAGCTCGGTCGCGGCAAGGTGCAGCTCGAGAGTCCGGGCGGTCGCGTCGCCGGCGAGCTGCACGCCGACGGCAGCGTCTCGCTCGACATGGGCGTGCCGAACTTCGCTCCCGCGTCGCTCCCGTTCGAAGCGTCGCGCGAGGCCGACATCTATCCGCTGCGCGTGGGTGAGCAGGAGCTGCGGATCGGCGCGGTGTCGATGGGCAATCCGCACGCCGTCATCCAGGTGCCCGACGTGCGCGCCGCGCCCGTGGACACTCTCGGCCCTGCTGTGGAGAATCATTCCCGCTTTCCTCGCCGCACGAACGTGGGCTTCATGGAAGTCGTCAGCCCGGAGCACATCCGGTTGCGCGTCTACGAGCGCGGCGCGGGCGAGACACAGGCGTGCGGCACCGGTGCTTGCGGGGCAGTAGCGGTCGGGCGCAGGCTCGGTCTGCTGCAGGAGAAGGTGCAGGTCGATGCGCCGGGCGGCTGCATGAGCGTGCGCTGGGCGGGGCCCGGCGAGTCGCTGTGGCTGACCGGTCCGGCGGTCAGCGTGTTCGAGGGGACGGTCGAAACGAACTATTACGAGGGGCGAAATGACTAAGCAACCTGTCGGCCGGCTGGACGACGACTCCGTGGAAGAGACCGCGATCGCGGACTACCTGCAGGGCAATCCCGATTTCTTCGAGCGCCACGCGGCGCTGCTCACGAAACTGAAGCTCCCTCACAACCGCGGCAGCTCGGCGATCTCGCTGGTCGAGCGCCAGGTCGCGGCGTTGCGCGAGAAGAACGAGAAGCTCGAGAGCCGGCTGCGCGAGCTGATCGAGGTCGCACGCGGCAACGACGTGCTCGCCGCCAAGATCCATCGCCTCGCCTGCCGGCTGGTGCGTGCCGACGACGGGGCAGCTGTGATGGAGGCGCTCGAAGGTTCGCTGCGCGAAGACTTCGGCGCGTCGGAGTGGCTGCTGCTGCTGCCTGCGGACGGCGCCGCCGACCTTGCACAGTTGAACAGCCGCCACCTGCGCATCGTGAAAACCGCTGCGACCGAGCTGAAGATGTTCGAGACCCTGTTCGAGTCCGGCCGGCCGCGCTGCGGCCAGATCCGCGACAGTCAGCGCGACTACCTGTTCGGCGCCGGCACGGTCGAGATCGGCTCGGCGGCGCTCGTGCCGCTCGGCAGCAAGACGGGCGGCAAGCAGGCCACGGTGGCGCTGCTCGCGATCGGCAGTCCCGACGCGGAGCGCTTCCATCCGACCATGAGCACCGAATTCCTGGCGCGCATCGGCGACCTGGTCAGCGAGGCCATCGGGGTCGCCTGAAGTGAGGCGCACGCCCGATGGATGAATCAGCGCTTGCGTGGCTGCCGCGCTTCCTGGCGCATCTGTCGGTCGAACGCCGTCTGTCCGCGCATACCGATGCGAGCTATCGCGCCGACCTGCAGCGCTTCATTGCCTATTGCGACCGTAATAGCGTCCGCGACTGGCGCCGCGTCGACAGTCAGCACGTGCGGATGTTCGCAGCCGCTGAGTTCCGTCAGGGCTCCTCGCCGCGCACGATTCAGCGACGGCTGAGCGCGCTGCGCAGCTTCTGCAACTTCCTGCTCCGCGAGCGCGCGCTCGATGCGAATCCCGCAGTCGGCGTGCAGGCGCCGAAGGCGCGCAAGCGCTTGCCCGAGACGATGGACGTCGACCTGATGACCCGCCTGCTGGAGTTTCGCACCGACTCGCAGCTCAGCGTGCGCGACAAGGCGATCATGGAGCTGTTCTATTCATCGGGGCTGCGCTTGTCGGAGCTCGTCGGCCTGAACCTCGGCGACGTCGATCGCGGCGATCGCACCGTGCGCGTGCTCGGCAAGGGCCGCAAGACTCGCGTGGTGCCCGTCGGCAAACATGCGCTCGATGCAATCGCGCGCTGGCTCAAGGAACGCGCGACGCTCGCAGCGACTGGCGAGCAAGCTTTGTTCGTCGGACAGCGCGGCGAACGGCTCGGCGCGCGTGCGATCCAGAAGCGCGTCGCAGGCTGGGCGAAGCAGCAAGGCCTGGGCCGCCACGTTCATCCGCACCTGTTCCGTCACTCGTTCGCGACCCACCTGCTCGAATCCAGCCAGGATCTGCGCGGTGTGCAGGAATTGCTCGGGCACGCGAATATCTCGACGACGCAGGTCTACACTCACCTTGATTTCCAGCACCTCGCCAAGATCTACGACGCTGCCCATCCCCGCGCGCGACGCAAGGCTGTGACGAAATGACCGAACTGCACGGCACGACGATCCTCTCGGTCCGCCGCAATGGCGTCGTCGCTGTCGGCGGCGACGGCCAGGTCTCGCTCGGCAACACCGTGATGAAAGGCAACGCGCGCAAGGTGCGTCGGCTGTACGACGGCAAAGTACTCGCCGGCTTCGCGGGCGGCACCGCGGACGCGTTCACGTTGTTCGAGCGCTTCGAAACGAAGCTGCAGCAGTACGGCAATCTCACGCGCGCGGCGATCGAGCTGGCGAAGGACTGGCGCACCGACCGCAGCCTGCGACGTCTCGAAGCATTGCTGTGCGTCGCCGACGCGAAGAGCTCCTTCATCGTGTCCGGCAACGGCGACGTGATCGAGCCGGAAGACGACATCATGGCGATCGGCTCCGGCGGTGCCTATGCGCAGGCCGCCGCGCGGGCGCTGGCGCAGAATACGGAGCTCGACGCCCGCGCGATCGTGGAGAAGGCGCTGAACATTGCTGCCGACATTTGCATTTACACCAACCGCAACCTCACGATTGAGGAACTGACGTCGGGCTAAAGCCCGACCTGCAGCGATCCTGCAGGTCGGACTTCAGTCCGACATTCTTCTTATGTCCATGACTCCCCGGGAAATCGTCCAGGAGCTCGACAAGCACATCGTCGGGCAGAGCGCCGCGAAGCGCGCCGTCGCGATTGCTTTGCGCAACCGCTGGCGGCGCATGCAGGTGACCGAGAGCCTGCGCGCTGAGATCACGCCGAAGAACATCCTGATGATCGGCCCGACCGGCGTCGGCAAGACCGAGATCGCGCGGCGCCTGGCGCGGCTCGCGCGCGCGCCGTTCATCAAGGTCGAGGCGACGAAGTTCACCGAGGTCGGCTACGTCGGCCGCGAGGTCGACTCGATCGTCAAGGACCTGATGGACGTCGCGGTGAAGATGACGCGCGAAGAGGAAGTGGAGAAGGTGCGGCATCGTGCGATGGACGCGGCCGAGGAGCGCGTGCTCGACGTCCTGCTACCGCGGCCGAAGTCGCTCGGCTTCGTCGAGGAGTCGCAGTCGGTGCCGCGCGATGCGGAGACGCGGCAGAAATTCCGCAAGATGCTGCGCGAAGGCCAGCTCGACGATCGCGAGATCGAGATCGAGGTGCGCGCGCTGCCGATGGGCGTGGAGATCATGGCGCCCGCCGGCATGGAGGACCTGACGCAGCAGCTGCAGAGCATGTTCTCCAACCTCGGCGGCACGCGTACCAAGACGCGCAAGGTCAAGGTGAGCGAGGCGTTCAAGCTGCTGACCGACGAAGAAGCCGCGAAGATGATCAACGAGGAGGAGCTGAAGCTGCGCGCGCTGGTGAATGCCGAGCAGAACGGCATCGTGTTCATCGACGAGATCGACAAGATCGCACGCCGCCAGGAAACGCACGGCGCCGATGTATCGCGCGAAGGCGTGCAGCGCGACTTGCTGCCGCTGGTCGAAGGCAGCACCGTGAGCACGAAGTACGGCATGGTGAAGACGGACCACATCCTGTTCATCGCCTCGGGCGCGTTCCACATGTCGAAGCCCTCGGACCTGATTCCCGAGCTGCAGGGCCGCTTTCCGATCCGCGTCGAGCTCGACGCACTGAAGGTCGAGGACTTCATCCGCATCCTCACGGAGCCGGACGCGTCGCTGTGCACGCAGTATCGGGCGCTGCTCGAAACCGAAGGCGTGCGCCTGCAGTTTGCCGAGAGCGGCGTGCGGCGCATCGCCGAAGTCGCGCACCAGGTGAACGAGCGCACCGAGAACATCGGCGCGCGACGCCTGCATACGGTGCTGGAACGCCTGCTCGAAGTGCTGTCGTACGAAGCGGCGGACCGCAACGGCATGAGCGTCACGGTCGATGCGAAATACGTCGAGGAGCATCTCGGCGAGCTGGTGAAGGACGAGGACCTCACGCGGTACATCCTCTGATGCCGCATCCGACCTCGATCAGAGCCCGTACCCGCTCGCGGCTGCTGGCCGTGAGCTTCGACGACGGGTCGAGCTTCGAGCTGCCGTTCGAGTACCTGCGCGTCTATTCGCCATCGGCGGAAGTGCGCGGCCATGGCCCCGGGCAGGAAACGCTGCAGCTGGGCAAGCACGCAGTCGGCGTCCGCAGCGTCGAGCCGGTCGGCAACTATGCCGTGCGCATCGTGTTCGACGACGGGCACGACACCGGCTTGTACACGTGGGCATACCTGTACGAGCTGGGCCGCGACCGTGAAGAGAAGTGGCGGCAGTACCTGGCGCGCCTGCAGGAGCTCGGCATCCCGTATCCGACTGTGGGTTAGAATCCCGCTCCGTCATGAGCGACCCCACCACCGATTTCGGCTACCAGCAGGTCCCGACGGCCGAGAAGGCCGCGCGCGTGCGCGCTGTGTTCGACTCCGTCGCCGGCAACTACGACCTGATGAACGACCTGATGTCGGCGGGTGCACACCGGCTGTGGAAGCAATTCACGCTGTCGCAAACCGGCCTGCGTCCCGGCCAGCGTGCGCTCGATGTGGCCGGAGGCACCGGCGACCTCGCGGCGGGCATGGCGCGGCAGGTCGGCCCCGGCGGCCTCGTCATCCTGAGCGACATCAACGCGGCGATGCTCGCCGTCGGTCGCGATGGGCTGACCGATCGCGGGCTGGTCGGCAACGTCCGTTACTCGCTCGGCAACGCCGAACGCCTGCCGTTTCCGGATAACAGCTTCGACTGCGTGACGATCGGCTTCGGTCTGCGCAACGTCACCGACAAGGCGGCGGCCCTGCGCTCGATGTCGCGCGTCCTGAAGCCGGGCGGCCAGCTGCTGGTCCTCGAGTTCTCGAAGCCGGTCGTTCCCGGACTGAAGCCGATCTACGACGCGTATTCGTTCTCGATCCTGCCGTGGCTCGGCAAGGTCGTGGCGAAGGACGAGGCGAGCTATCGCTATCTCGCCGAATCGATTCGCCGCTTCCCCGACCAGGCGACACTGCTCGCCATGATGCAGGAAGCCGGGCTGGAGAATTGCCGCTATCACAACCTGAGTGGTGGCATCGTCGCGCTGCACCGGGGCTATCGGTTGTGAGGCTCGCGGCGCTCGAATCGCTGTTGAATCGCAACCTCGCTGCGTCTTCGGCGGCGCGCGCGCTGTGCAAGCGACTGGATGCAAAAGTCCTCGCGTTGCACGTCGAAGGCGTGCCGCTCAGTGTGTATTTCAAGTCGCACGGCGAGCGCATGACGCTGCATACCGATCACGAGGGCACGCCCGATGCGACATTGTCGGGCAGTCCGCTGTCGCTGCTGCGGCTCGCAGGCCCGGCGCCGGAAGCCGCGTTGCGCGGTGGCGCGGTGCACATCGAAGGCGATGCCGAAGTCGCGCAGACGTTCAGTGAGCTGCTCAAGGCCGCGCAGCCCGACCTGGAAGAGGAGCTCTCGCGCGTCGTCGGTGACGTCGCCGCTCATCAGATCGGCAGCGCCGCGCGCACAGCTCTCGGCTTCGCGCGCCGCGCCAGAGAGACGATGATGCAGAACGTCGCCGAGTACCTGCAGGAAGAGGGCCGCGACGTGCCGAACCGCACCGAAGCCGAGGAATTCGTGCACGGCGTCGATCGGCTGCGCGACGACGTCGACCGCTTCGAAGCGCGCCTGAAGCTGCTCGAAAAAAGGCAGGCATGAGGCCGCGCGTCCTGTCGCGCCTGCTGCAGATCCAGCGTGTGCTCGTCCGGCACCGGCTGGACGGCATCATCCGCGCGACGCACCTGTTCCGTCCGCTGCGCTTCGCGTTCTATCTCTCGCCGGCCACGTGGTTCCGGCGCGCGAGCGATGCCGCGCGCGGTGAACGCCTGCGGCTCGCGCTGGAAGAGCTCGGCCCGATCTTCATGAAGTTCGGCCAGATGCTGTCGACGCGCCGCGACCTGCTGCCGCGTGACATCGCCGACGAGCTGGAGAAGCTGCAGGACCGCGTACCGCCGTTCCCTGGCGCCGAGGCACGACGCATCGCCGAGCTTGCCTACGAGCGGCCGCTCGGCGAGATGTTCTCGACCTTCGAGGAGCAGCCGCTTGCCGCGGCAACGATCGCGCAAGTGCACCCCGCGAAGCTGCCGAACGGACAGGAAGTCGTCGTCAAGATCGTGCGGCCGGGTATTCGCGCGCTGATCGAGCGCGATCTCGAAGTGCTGTACGCACTGGCGAATCTTGCGAACCGCTACTGGAGCGATGCGCACCGGCTGCGGCCCGTCGAGCTGGTGCGCGAATACCAGAAAACGATTCTCGACGAGCTCGATCTGATGCGCGAAGCGGCCAACGCGGCGCAGCTGCGGCGCAACTTCGAAGGCTCGCGGTTGCTGTACGTGCCGGAAGTCTACTGGGACCACTGCCGTCGCAACGTGATGGTGATGGAGCGCGTGCACGGCGTGCTGATCTCCGACATGGCCGAGCTGCAGCGGCGCGGTGCGAACATCCAGCGCCTCGCGGAGAACGGCGTCGAGATCTTCTTCACGCAGGCATTCCGCCACAATTTCTTCCACGCCGACATGCATCCGGGCAACATCTTCGTGCTGCTCGACGATCCGCAGTATCCGCGTTATGCCGCCGTCGACTTCGGCATCGTCGGCACGCTCGATCCGCGCGACCAGCACTACCTGGCGGAGAATTTCCTGGCGTTCTTCGAGCGCGACTACCGGCGCATCGCGCAGCTGCACCTCGACTCGGGCTGGATCCCCTCGCACGTGCGCGTCGACGAGCTGGAGTCCGCGGTGCGCACCGTGTGCGAGCCGATCGCCAACAAGCCGTTGCGCGAGATCTCGTTCGGCCAGGTGCTGATCAGTCTGTTCGAAGCGGCGCAACGCTTCGACGCGCAGATGCAGCCGCAGCTGATGCTGATCCAGAAAACGCTGCTGCAGATCGAGGGCGTCGGCCGCCAGCTCTATCCCGACCTCGATCTGTGGAAGACGGCGCAGCCGCTGCTGCGTCAATGGGTCAGCGAGCGCTGGAACCTGCGTGCGATCGCGAAGGACGTTCGCACACATCTCCCGGACATGGTGCAGGCGCTGCGACAGGTGCCGCCGCTGGTCGAGAACGCGATTCAGCGCGCTCGCGACGGGCGCTTCAGCTTGCCGGTGACCACTCAGGATCTCGAAAAGCTCCGCCTGCAGATTCAGCGCGACGGCCGGCGGCGCGACCTCACCTTGCTGACAGCAACCTGCGCGCTCGGCGGCATCCTGTGGCTCGCACTGGCGACGCCGCCGCTGTGGCCAGGTTACGCGCTGCTCGCCGGCAGCATCGTCGGCCTGCTCTCGCTACGCAGATAGATTCGTAGGTCAGGCTTCAGCCTGACTCTTCGGCTTGCTCAACAATCCCCACACCACCGGCAGCACCGACACCACCACGATGCCGATCGTCACGAGCCCGAAGTTCTCTTTCACCAGCGGCACGTTGCCGAACAGGTAGCCGCCCCACGTGAACGCCGTGACCCAGGCGAAACCGCCGGCGACGTTGTAGGCCGCGAAGCGCCGGCGGCGCATCTGTCCGACGCCGGCGACGAACGGCGCGAAGGTCCGGATGATCGGGATGAAGCGCGACAGGATGATGGTCTTGCCGCCGTGCCTGTCGTAGAACTGCTGCGTGCGGATCAGATAATCCTGCTTCAGCCAGCGCAGCCCGCCGCTGAACGCGCGCGGCCCGATCGCGCGCCCGACGCGGAAATTCACTTCGTTGCCGAGCACGGCGGCGAACGTCAGCAGGATCCACACCCAGGTCGCGTTCAGCGTACCGGTCTCGTCCACCGCGGCGAGCGCGCCGACAGCAAACAGCAGCGAATCGCCGGGCAGGAACGGCGTGACGACCAGGCCCGTCTCACAGAAAACGATCAGGAACAGGATCGCGTAGACCCAGAGGTGATAGTCGGCGACCAGCTCGGTGAGATGCTTGTCGAGGTGCAGGACGATGTCGATGAACCAGCTGATCAATTCCATGGGCGCCGATAGTATCAAGTTGCCGCGGCGGCCAGCCGATGCAGGGCCGTCTCGAGATCGGTGGCAACGAGCAGCGCCCGCCGGTAACGCTGCTGCAGGAATCCCTGTTCCACCGCGCGATCGAGAAAGCTCAGCAGCGCGTCGTAATAAGAATCCTGGTTGAGCAGCGCGCACGGCTTGCGATGCAAGCCGAGCTGCGTCCAGGTCCACGCCTCGAACAACTCGTCCATCGTGCCGATGCCGCCGGGCAGCGCCAGGAACGCGTCGGCGAGGTCGCCCATCAGGAGCTTGCGCTCCGACATCGTGCGCACGACGTGCAGCTGCGACAGCCCCGCGTGGCCGACTTCGCGGTCGATCAGCATCTGCGGGATGACGCCCACTACGCGTCCGCCCGCCGCCAATGCCGCATCGGCCATCGCGCCCATCAGGCCGACCCGCCCGCCGCCGTAAACCAGCGTGAGCCCGCGCCGGGCGATCAGCGCGCCGGCCGCCGCCGCGAGCGCGGCATACGCGGGCCGGTTGCCGGGGCTGGACCCGCAAAAGACACACAGGGATTTCATGAGCTGGATTCTAGGGGACTGAGAGGCCGGTCACACTCCGGCCCGTCTTGACGTTTCCCGACGCACGCCGCCTCAAGGTGTTCGACAGGCGCCCGATACCCGACTTACGCAGCACGACCGCGTCACGGGTTATTTTGTCGAATGGAAGCTTCTTACTTGTTGGTGGCGGCTTCGAGCCTCATTGCCGTTGGCGCTGCGGCCATTGCGGCGTGGCTCGCGCTCCGGTTGCGGCGCCTGCAGTCGCGGCAAGCTCTTCCCGCCCACGGACCGCAGAACCGCCATGACGCTCTGACGGGCCTGCCGACGCGCGTCGCGATCGTGGCGACCGCCGAACAGGCTATCGCCGAGGCACGCGGCACCAGCGCATCGTTCGCCGTCACGGTGCTCAACGTCAGCCGCTTCAAATCCATCAACGACTCGCTCGGCCACGAAGTCGGCGACGAGCTGCTGCGCCTGCTGGCCCAGCGGCTGGGTGTCCTGCTCGCCCGCGGCGATGTGCTCGGAAGGCTCGCGGGCGATGAGTTCGTGGTGCTCGCGCGCGTCGGCACCGGCACCATCCCCGCCGAAGTCACGGTCGAGACGATTTTCGCGGCGCTGCGCGAGCCGTTCTCCATCGAAGGTCACGACATCGAAGTCGCGCTGAGCGCCGGCATCAGCATGTTCCCCGCGGACGGCGCCACGTTCGATCTGCTGCTGCGGCGGGCCGAGACCGCGATGCGCGCCGCGCGCAGCATTTCGCGCGGTACGTTCCGATTCTATTGCGAGGAGATGAGCCGCTCCGAGGAAGAGCGCCTCGCGCTCGAAGCCGATCTGCGCCACGCGATTCGCGACGGTCAGCTCGAGCTGCACTATCAGCCGAAGGTCGACATCGCGAGCGGCCGCGTGCGCAGTGCCGAAGCACTGCTGCGCTGGCGTCATCCGCAACGAGGCTTCGTGCCGCCGAACGTGTTCATTCCGATCGCCGAGGAATCGGGCCTGATCCTGTCGATCGGCGAGTGGGTGATGCGCCAGGCCTGCGCGCAGATGCGCACCTGGCTCGACTCCGGCCTGCCGCCGCTGCGCGTCTCGGTGAACCTGTCGGCGAAGCAGTTCCGTCACGGCGACCTGACGGCAGTGGTCTGCTCCGCGCTCGAAGACGCGCACCTGCAGCCCGGCTACCTCGAGCTCGAGCTGACGGAAAGCTCGATCATGCACGACGCGGCAGCGAGCGCTGCGACGCTGCAGCTGCTGAGCACGATGGGCGTGCACATCTCGATCGACGATTTCGGCACCGGCTACTCCAGTCTCAGCTACCTGTGGCGCCTGCCGCTCGACAAGCTGAAGATCGATCGCAGCTTCGTGCGCGAGCTGCTGTCGAATCCCGACGACGTCGCGATCGTGAAGGCGATCATTTCGCTCGCGCACAGCCTGCGGCTCGGCGTCGTCGCGGAAGGCGTCGAAACGCTCGAGCAGCTCGAACATCTGCGCGAGCTGGGATGCGACCAGTACCAGGGGTTCTATTGCAGCCCGGCGGTGCCGGCGGATGCGTTCGTCGCGCTGATCAAGCGATTGCGCGCCGAGAAACCGGCGCTCACGGAAGCGGACATGCTGCGCACGCAGAGCCGGCTGTTCGCGTATACGCCGGAAGCCTCGGGCTGAACTTCACGGGATACGCGTTCCAACGCCGCTGACGCTACAGTCTGTTGCCGGCATCTGGCTCGTCATCCCGGTCCGCCTTCTCGAAGGCCAGCGCCTTTGGAATTAAATCGAACGCGGACCAGACGCGCATAGCGGTGTGCGCCGCCCGGCCCGCGAGCAGCCACCAGCGGACGGCGGCGGCAGACCAAGTCAGGACAAGACTCGCAAGTGCCGCAGCGAAGCCCATCACGACGGTGCTGATCATCGGCGCTACTTGTGGCCAACTCCCATCTGGGTCGCGTAGTAGACACCTTGCCCCCACGCTCCGCCGTGCTCTTGCGCGATTTTCCCCAACTCGCCGGCAGTCGCGCTGTTCGCCCAATCCTGCTGCCACTCGAGTACGACAGGCAGCCACGTAACCGGTACGGCGCCGGCCTGGATCATGCGTTGCATGCCTCGCTCGTGCGATTCCGTATCGACGTCGCCGGCCACGTCGGCCACGACGTAGACCTGAAAGCCGCGCTTGAGCAGGGTCAACGCGGGCAGCACTACGCAGCTGTCGGTCCAGAGCCCTCCGATCAGTATCTTGGGCCGACCTGCCGCCGTGATCGCTTTTTCGACGCGCGGATCACTCAGAGCATTGATCGTCGTTCGATCAATGGGCGTGACATCGGGCCGCGCCTCCTGAACCTTGGCGAACATCGGCCCGGCAAAGGCCTGCGAAGAGATGGTCGCGAAGATCGTGGGGACGTTGAAAAGCTTCGCCGCCTTGGCGAGCCCGACAGCATTGTTGATCAGCATGCCGGCATTGATCGTATGAACCGAGAACACATACTGGGGTTGCAGATCGACGTAGAACAGCAGGCTGTTCTGCGGCGTCAGCGGGTCATGAATTCCCTCGGGCACTCGCGCGGTCTGCGCAGCTGTGGACATGTTTTCCCCTCGTCCTTTGACACTTGAGTTGCGATCGGGCTGAGCGCTGGCAAGCGACGTGGCACCGAGAGTTCCAAAGGCAGCGAGCGCGCCGGCGCCCAGCACCGACCTGCGGCTTGTCGAGTTCTGCATGAATAGCCTCCGCCGAGCTCACGAGTCACGGCCAGCGATCGAAATCGAGCATGACTGTGAGCGGGACAGCTCCCCGGGAGAAGAGCCAATTCGCTGCGATTCCGCCATACCTGAGCCCGGCGTCGCGCTTCGCGGCTGATTCAAGCTTTGAAACATGATTGCAGCTTGCGTAACCCCTCCTTGATCTGCCCGGTCGCGATCGCGCCGTAGCCGAGCATGAATCCGGCCAGCGGCTTTCCCAGCGCGAGGCGCGACAACACTTGAACTGCGACGCCGAGATTGGCCGCCCTCATGGCGACCGCAGCCACTTGCTCGACTGAGGCTCCGCACCCCAGGGCGGCCACATGAAGGCCGGTCTGCGACGGGATCAGCTCGAGTCGACCCGCCAGGTCGTGCGCGATGGTCCTGGTCACCAGCGCGTGCCGCTCGCGGTAGACCGCACTTGCCCTGCGAATGTGGCGCGCGAACTCGCCCTCTTCGATAAAGCGAGCCAGTGCCGCCTGCACCACCGTCGCGGTGTGCCAGTCGCTCACGAATCTCGCTTTCTGGAGCGCTTCGCGCAACGGCTGAGGCGCGACGAGGAAACCGACGCGCAGGGTGGGCAACATGGTCTTCGAGAAGGAGCCGACATAAATGACCCGGCCCGCGTTATCGAGTGTCTGGAGCGGCTCGAGCGGGCGTCCGCCGAAACGGAATTCGCTGTCATAGTCGTCCTCGATGATTGCCGCATGACTCCTGCGCGCCCAGTCGAGCAGGGCCTGACGGCGCGGCAACGTCATGGTCGAGCCGAGCGGATATTGGTGCGACGGGGTAACGTAGACAGCGCGCACGCCAGTCGGCAGCTTGTCGACGATCAAACCCTCACGATCGACCGCCACGCCGGTCACGCGCAGCCCGAGCGATCTGAACAACCGTCGCGGCGGGTCGTAACCAGGATCCTCGACGGCAATCCGCTCCCCCGGGGCAAGCAGGACTCGCGCGATGATGTCGAGCGCCTGTTGGGTTCCGTTGGTGATCATGACGTCCTCCACGGAAGCGTCCACACCACGGGAGATTGCGATGTGCCGGGCAATCGCCTCCCTGAGATCCTCGCGCCCCGCGGGATGCTCGTATAAGCCTGTCTTCCTGTCGCTCGAGCGCAGCGCCGAGGTCACACACCGCTGCCAGGAGCGGTGTGGGAACAGTGACGCGTCCGGTACCCCCGCGCGAAAATCGTAGCGTGCTGGCTGGCTGAATACAGTCGCCAAATTGACTGTCGACCAGACGGCGCGGGGGCGGAGCGCGCCATCGTCCTTTCTCGTTGGTCGCGCAGAGCGCGCGATGCTGTCGCTGACAAACGTTCCTGCTCCGCGACGGGACCTCGTGAATCCTTCGCCGGCAAGCCGCTCGTACGCCACCGTCACCGTCATGCGTGACACTGCCAGGTACTGCGCAAGCTCGCGCGTGGGAGACAACTGATCGCCGGGACTCAGCCGGCCGTCGAGGATCGCCTGGCGAATCTGGCGATAAATTTCCCGGCTCAGATTCTTGCGGCCGACCAGGCTCACGTGGAAAGCCATGGCAGATGCTATCGATCCCGCATTGGACTGGTCAATTGCGCACGAACTGGAGCTTCTACCGAGCCGCCGGTTTCTCGATGCTCGCTACCTGACTGTTGCGGTTCCGAAGGGCACAGACCAGCCATGCGCAAGCTCATCGTTTCGATTCACAGCACGGCAAACGACATCGTCACCGGGCCGGCGTCTGACGAGACCAACTTCATGGCATGGGCGCAGGCCGGCATCGAAGATTCGCTCCAATCGTTCTTGAAGTCGCTGGCCGCGGTCGACACCATCCTGTTGGGGCGCGCCACCTACGAAGACCTGGTGCGCAAGTGGCCGAAGGCCAGGGAATGGCGTCAGGTATCCGATGTCATCTTGCGGATGGCAGACAAGATCAACGCGACGCCAAAGATTGTCGTCACCCGCAACCAGTCCCTGGCTCTGGAGTGGGGAGAGTTCGAACCGCCGACCAGGCTGTCCGGTCCGAGGGTTGAACAGCAGATCAAAGAGCTGAAGGTGAGCGATGGTGGCGAAATCATTACGTTTGGCAGCCCGACACTCGTGCAATCTCTCACGAATGCCGGGCTCGTCGACGAGTATCGGTTACTCATTCATCCGGTCATCGTGAATGAGGGGCAGCGCCTGTTCGAAAAATTGACGGGGCGTACCGACCTTCGACTCATCAGCGCAGACAGCTTTGCGCACGGCGCGATTCTGATCAGGTACGCGCCAATAGCAGGCTAGCTGGCGACGCCGGAATTGTCCGGCTTCAGCCCGACTCTTCGTACCTCTGCCGCAACCGGTTCATCCCCGCGATCCATCGATCCCGATCCGCCGCCTTGCGCTGCAGGTACTGCCCCACTGCGGCGTGCGGCAGAATCAGGAACTTCTCCGCCGCGAGCCCCGCGATCACCGCGTCCGCAACCTGCTCCGGCTCCATGATCCCGTCCACGCTCGCGACGTCGTCTTCGTTGCCGGCGATCATGTCGGTGCGCACCGCCTGCGGGCACAGCACCGATACTTTGATGCCCTGATGACCGTGCGTGATCGCAATCCACTCGGCGAGCGACACGGCTGCATGCTTCGTCACCGCGTAGGTCGCGCTCCCGATCTGCGATAGCAATCCCGCGGCAGATGCTGTGTTGAGCAGATAGCCGCCGCCACGCGCGATCATGCGCGGAACGAGATGACGCGCGGCGTACACGTGCGCCATCACATTCACTTCCCAGATTTTCTGCCAGACCTCGTCGGGCGTATCGAGACCGCGGCCGACGCCGATGCCGGCGTTCGAGCAGAACAGGTCGATCGGACCGTGCGTGCGCTCGGTTGTATCGATGAAGGTTGCGACGTCGGCTTCATGGCTCACGTCGACGCGCATCGCCGAGCCGCGCAGTTCAGTGGCGACGGCACGCACGCCAGCCTCATCGAGATCGGCGACGGCAACGTGACGAGCGCCTTCGTGCGCGAAGCGGCGGGCAAGCGCGCGGCCAATCCCTCGCGCGCCGCCAGTGACTGCGACGACTTTCCCCGCGACGTTCATTGTTGTGCTCCCAAGACCGTGAGGCTAAAGCCTGACCTACACGTTGGCTGCCTGTAGCCTGAATCCTATGGTGCCGGAATATTTCCTACGCCGCTCGGTTCAGTACCTGTCTTCGGCGCGACGGCCGCGCGAGCGACGCCGCTCGGAGCCCGAGTAAGGAGCCACCATCATGCCGACTTCTTCGCGACGTCGCGGCCCGGCGCGCCGGTCCTTGTGATGCTTGTAGTGGCAGGCGCAACGGTCCGCGTCGCACGTGGGGAGCGGCAGACGCGGCGCGTGCGCAGACAGAAAGCGCTGTCCGGTAAAGCGATATGCAGCGGCGCAGGCGCTCTCGCCTGGAATGATCGACACCGCATGGAACTTCGATTCCAGCGGACGCGGCTTGGCGGGCGGCTGTTTCTTCAGCCCGAACAATTCGCCGAGTGACCACCTCATGGCCATCATGAGTCACCGTATCCATGCAGGGGTACCTGCACAAGAAGCCAAGCGACTACATTGTTCCTGCGAGGTGTCGGGAACGATCGGTCAAAGATTGGTGGAGTGGGGCTATGCGCGCACTACAGCAGACTGCGCAGAAACTCCGCGGGATCACCGCCACGCTCCTGTTCCTCTATGAGCGCCGAAGCGACGACGATGCCGTCGACGTGCGCGGACAGTCGCGCCACTTGCTCGCGGCTGCGAATCCCGAAGCCTGCGCACACGGGCAGCGGTGAAAGACTCCTGACGCGCGCGAAGTACTCCAGCGCTTCTGGCGACACCGCTGCATTCTTGCCCGTCGTGCCGGTCATGGTGACCGCGTAGATGAAGCCGCTGCTCGCCGCGCAGAGCATCTGGATACGTTCCGTCGGAGTGACAGGCGTGACCAACTGCACGAGCGCGAGATCCCGCGCAGCGAGCGCGTCGCGAAGCTCTGCGCATTCCTCGAACGGCAGATCGGGAACGATGAAACCGGCAACGCCCGCGCGTGCCGCGTCGTCGGGCAACCGATCCAGCCCGTAAGCGAGCAGTGGATTCAGATAGCTCATGAGGACCAATGGAGCGCGGGGCGCGGGGCGCAGCCTGGAAAGCTCGGAAATGATCCAGCGCAGCGAGACACCTTGCGCGAGAGCTGTGCGGCTCGCTCGCTGGATCGTCGTGCCGTCGGCCATCGGATCTGTGAAAGGCACACCGATCTCGACCACGTCCGACGCCTCAGCAATGGCTGCCAGCTGCTGCAGGAAGGTCTCGCGACGCGGAAAGCCCGCAGTGACCCAGCCGACGAGCGCAGGACGTCCAGCAGACTTCGCCTTGCGAATCGCTTCGCTGATCGCTGCGCCCGTAGTCATCACTGCGCATCCTTCAGCAGTGTCCGCTGCAGCGTCGGCATGTCCTTGTCGCCGCGACCGGACAAGCCGATGAGGATCCTCGCGCCGCGATGGTCTGCGGCGTAGCGCTTCGCGCCGGCGAGTGCGTGCGCAGATTCGATCGCGGGCAGGATTCCCTCGGCCGCGCAGCACTCTGCCAATGCGGCGAGTGCCGCGTCGTCATCGACCGCTTCGTATTTCACGCGACCGATGCTCATCAACAGCGCGTGCTCGGGACCGACCCCCGGATAGTCGAGACCGGCCGAGACGGAATGCGTTTCCTGGATCTGCCCGTGCTCGTCCTGCAACAGCAGCGAATAACTTCCCTGCAATACGCCGGGCGTGCCGTATGCGAGCGACGCGGCGTTCTCGCCGAGCCCCGAGCCTTTGCCGCCCGCTTCCAATCCGAGCATGCGCACGTCGCGATCGCCGATGAACGGATGGAACAGGCCGATCGCGTTGGAGCCGCCGCCGACGCAGGCGATCACGATGTCCGGCAGCGCGTCATTCTGCGCCAGCATCTGTTCGCGAGCTTCACGGCCGATCACTGCCTGCAGCTCGCGCACGAGATACGGATAAGGATGCGGACCGATCGCCGAGCCGAGGCAATAGTACGTGCCGTTCGGATCGGAAACCCAATCGCGCAGCGCTTCGTCCACCGCGGCGCGCAGCGTTTGATCGCCGCTCGTGACCGGCACGACCGTGGCGCCGAGCAATTTCATGCGTCCGACATTCGGCGCCTGGCGCTCCATGTCGACCGAGCCCATGTACACTGTGCAGGGCATACCAAGACGCGCGCACGCCGCCGCCGATGCGACGCCGTGCTGACCCGCACCGGTCTCGGCGATTACGCGCTTTGCGCCGAGCTTCTTCGCGAGCAGCACCTGCCCGACGGAGTTGTTGATCTTGTGCGCACCGGTGTGCGCGAGGTCTTCGCGTTTCAGCCAGATTTCCGCGCCCCAGCGCTGCGACAGCGTGCGTGCGTGCGTCAGCGGCGTCGGCCGGCCGACCCAGCTGCGCAACTCGGCGTGAAACTCGTCGAGAAAAGCGCGGTCGCGCAGGTGACGATCGACACCCGCCTGCAAACGGTCGAGCGCCGGCACCAACGTCTCGGGCACGTAGCGGCCGCCGAAGGGCCCGAAGCGGCCGCGCGCGTCGGGATATTCGCCCTTGAGCATGCGAGCCAGGGACGCCTGGGGATCGATCGCAATCGCGCTTCTCATCTCAAACTGCTCCGTTCGCTCACCGCGCGCGCGCAGCGCACGAATTCATGAATTCTCGCGGGATCCTTGATCCCTGGCGACGCTTCGACGCCGCTGCTGACGTCGACGCCGAACGGACGAACCGCAGCGATCGCGTCCGCTACATTGTTTGCGTTCAAGCCGCCGGCGAGCACGAGCTGCGTCGTGCGCGCCAACTGCGCCGCACTGTGCCAATCGCTCGTACTCCCTACCCCACTCACCGGCCCCTCAAACAGCACGCGCGAATGCGCATTCGACGTGAGGTTCTGGTGTAGGTCAGGCTGTAGCTCGACTCCGCTTCTGATCACCGGCATCACCGCCAGCCCCATCGGCACCCGCAACGTCCCCAGATCCTCCACATCCGTCTGCAACACATCGGGCCTGAACCCCGACCACACCTCGTCCACCTGACTCTGCGTCGGATGCAACATCACCGCGATCCGCGGAATCCTTCGCGGCACGCCCTGTGCGAGTTGCGTAGCGAGCGTCACGCTCACCCGCCGCGTCGACGGTGCGAACACGAAGCCGACCGCGTCGGCTCCCGCTGCAACCGCCGCCTCGATCGCATCACGCGTGGTCAGGCCGCAGATCTTCACCCAGATCGTCACTTCGTTACTCGTCGTCCATCGCAGTACCGCTGACGATACGCAGCTTGCGCGTACGCACTGCCATCGCACGCTCGCGACCGGCCGCCAGCATCTCGCCCAGTACTTTCGCAGGATCGCCGGAGTTCATCAGCGTCGTACCGACCAGCGCTACTTCGTAACCGACGTCGACGACCGTCTTGACGTCCTCGAGCGAGCCGACGCCGCTCTCCGCGACCGACGCGAAATCCGGCGGCAGGTGGCTGGCCAGCGTGCTGAGGCGCGACAGGTCGACGCTCAAGGTATCGAGGTCGCGGCAGTTGACTCCGACGAGCATCTGCTCGTCATGCGCCTTGCGCGCGGCAAGCACTCCCTGCGCGACCTGCAGATCGGCCGCGTCGAACGCCTCGATCAGCACGAACATCTTCAGCATGGCGGCGCAATCGAGCAGAGCGGTGATGCGGCTGCGATCGAGCATGCGCACGATCACCAGCACGCCGCCGGCGCCCGCGGCGCGCGCTTCCATGACCTGGTAGGGATCGACCAGAAAATCCTTGCGCATGGCGGGCACGCCGAGCGGCGCGAGCGTCTGCGCAGCCTGCTCGAGGTGCGCCAGCGAGCCGCCGAAGCGCGTCGGCTCGGTGAGCACGGACACGGCACAGGCTCCTCCCTGCGCGTACGCCTGCACGCGCCGGTCGATGTCCGTGGTATGCGCCGACAGATCGCCCGCCGACGGCGACGCCAGCTTGCACTCGGCGATGATGTCGAAGCCCTCTGGCGAGAGCTTCAACCGCGGCGCTTTCGCTGCCGCGCACACGCGCGTCCACAGCTTCTGCTCGGATTCGCGCGCGCGCGCCTGTTCGAGCCTCGCGAGGCTCGACTGTGCCATTTCAGTAAGAAGTCCTGACATCTGACGATCCGCCGTTCCTATCCGTTGACCGCTTGCCCTTGGCCGAAAGCTGCAATGCTCTCGAGTATTCTGCGTCCGGCGCCCGCATCGATCGCGTCCTGCGCGATCTTCGCTGCTTCCCGCGACGACGCTGCCTTGCCCATCAACTCCAGCACGAGCGCTGCCTGCAAGACGATTGCACTACGATGCGCGCCGCGATCGCGACCTTCGAGCACCGCGCGCAGGTGTTGCGCATTGTAGGCGGCATCGCCGCCGCGAAGCTCTTCGGCAGTGCAGCGAGGCAGCGCGAACTCCTCCGCGCTGCGCGTGATGCGCGCGACCTCGCCGGGACGCACGTCGAATACGGTGAACGGTCCGATCGGCGTCGCTTCGTCCCAGCCCGGCTCGCCGTGCACGACGAACGCACGCTGGATCGGCATGCCGGCGAGCGTGTCGGCCATCAGCGCCGCGATGTCGACGTGATACGCGCCGATCAGATGAAACGGCGGCTCGGCGGGATTCGACAGCGGTCCGAGGATGTTGAACACGGTGCGCACGCCGAGCGCCTGGCGGATCGGCATCACCGCTTTCATCGCCGGGTGGTAGTGCGGCGCGAAGAAGAACGTAAAGCCGGTCGCCGCGAGACATTCGCCCGCCGCCTTCTCGTCGAGCGGCAAGTTCAGGCCGAGCGCGCGCACCACGTCGGCGCTGCCGCTGCGACTCGACACCGAGCTGGTGCCATGTTTCGCGACGCGGATGCCAGTCGCCGCGACCAGCAGCGCGGCGCCCGTCGAAAGATTGAAGCTGCCGGAGCCGTCGCCGCCGGTGCCGACCATATCGACCAGTGGCCCGCCCTCCGGCAGGATCGGCCGACGCGCGAGCTTGCGCATGGTCTTCGCGAAGCCGCGCACTTCATCGGCTGTCACGCCCTTGGCGCGCAGCCCGGCAAGCAACGCGCCGCCCAGCGCGGGCGAAAGCGTCGGATCCGTCAGCGCCACGAGCAGGTCCGACGCCTGCGCCTCGGTCAGGTTGCGACGATCGAGCAGCAGCTCGAGAACTTCGCGCAGAGCACTCATGGAACATTCATCTCCGGTCGCCGTGCCGGGCGTTGGCGCAGGAAGTTGTCCATCAGCAGAGGCCCCTCGGGCGTGAGCACGCTCTCCGGATGGAACTGCACGCCTTCCACGGCCAGCGTGCGATGGCGCACGGCCATGATCTCACCCTCGTCGGTGCGCGCGGAAACTTCCAGCACTGCAGGCAGCGTTTGCGGCTGCGCGATCAGCGAATGATAGCGTCCCGCCTCGAACGGCTCCGGCAGCCCGGCGAGAATGCCGCGCCCGTCATGGTGGACGAGCGAAGTCTTGCCGTGCATCAGGCGCGCCGCGCGCACGACCTTGCCGCCGAACACTTCGACGAGCGACTGATGTCCGAGGCAGACGCCGAGCACGGGCACCTGGCCGGCGAATGCGGCGATCATCTGCATCGAAACACCGGCGTCGTACGGCGTGCCAGGTCCGGGCGAGATGCACAGGTGCGTCGGTGCCAGTGCGCGGGCTTCGTCGACCGTGATCTGGTCGTTGCGATGTACGAGCACCTCCGCGCCAAGGACCATGAATGCCTGCACCAGGTTGTAGGTGAACGAATCGTAGTTGTCGATCAGCAGCAGTCGCGAGCCGACGGTAGGTGCGTTCACAGGCCCTCCTCGGCGAGCGCCAGCGCCCGACGCACGATTGCACTCTTCGCGAGCACTTCCGCGTATTCGGTCTTCGGCACGCTGTCCGCGACCAGGCCCGCGCCGGCCTGATAGCTGTAGGTATCGCCGCGAAACACCATCGTGCGAATCGTGATCGCGTGGTCCATGTCGCCACCGTGCCCGAAGTAGCCCACGGTGCCGCCGTAGAAGCCGCGGCGCACCGGCTCGAGCTCGTCGATGATCTCCATTGCGCGAACTTTCGGCGCGCCCACCAGCGTGCCGGCCGGAAATGCGGCGGCGAACAGATCGAATGCATCTTTGGCCGGCGCGAGCTCGCCGTTGACGCCGCTGACGATGTGCATCACGTGGCTGTAGCGCTCGATGTGCCGGTATGGATTCACGCCCACGGTGCCGGCGCGCGCGACGCGGCCGAGATCGTTGCGCGCGAGGTCGACCAGCATGATGTGCTCGGCATTCTCCTTCGGATCGGCGAGCAGCTCCTCCTGCAGCCGCAGGTCTTCAGCGTTGTCCTGCCCGCGTGGCCGCGTGCCGGCGATCGGACGCATCTGCGCGTGGCCGTTCGAGAGCTTGACCAGCGCTTCGGGCGAGGAGCCGACGACGACGCAGTCGCCGAGTTCGCAATAAAACATGTACGGCGAAGGATTCAGCAGGCGCAGCGCGCGATAGGCTTCGAACGGCTCGAGCTGACACTCGCCCGCGAAGCGCACCGACAGCACGAGCTGATAGACGTCGCCCGCGGCGATGTACTCCTTCGTGCGATGCACGCCCTGGATGAACTCCGCTTCGCTGAGGCTGCCGACCGCCGGCGAGTAGCGAATGCGCTTATCGTTGTGGGGAATCGCGCCGCGCAGCGCTTGCACGACCTGCTTGCGCAACGAGCTGCGCTCGCTGTCGCTTCCTGCGTGCAGCAGCGCGACGCCGCGCGTCAGATGATCGAATACCAGCAGCGATTGCGGCGCGAGATAGTGCGCTTCCGGAGTCGGTTCCACTACGCACGCGCGGGCAGGCAAGCGCTCGAAGTAACGCACCAGGTCGTAGCCGGCGGCGCCGACGAGACCGCCGGGCAGCGGCACACCGGGAATTCTCGGAGTCGGCTGCGGCGTGTGCGCGAGCGCATCGCGCAGCGCGCTCAGCAATTCCTGTTGGCTTGCGGGCGCCGCGCGAGTCCGCCCGTTCATGGTGAGCCCGCGCTCGTCGAGACGCACCTCGGCACACTCGCCGAAGCCGATGAACGAATAGCGCGCGAGCCGTTCGCCGCCCTCGACGCTCTCCAGCAGGAAGCGCGGCTTGAACGGCTTGAGCTTGAGGTAGGCCGATACCGGCGTATCCAGATCGGCGGCAATGTCGAACGGCGGTTTCAAGCAGCAGCTCCTCGTCAGCGACCTCGTCGTGCGAAGTCCGGGCGGGAGGCGATAAAAAAACCCATCTCCGGATTCGCGCTCGGAGATGGGTCTTGGGATTCGAAAGTTACGTTACGTGCTGGTTGCGGGCCCTCTCCTGTTATGGGAGGCGCCACCACCATTGACCGGAAACTACACGTAAAGACGACATGGCGGCGAGTATTACCGGGCCCGCCCCGACGAGTCAATTCTACCGAGCGTCTTTCATAACCTCGCCGCGACCCGCGCTGACCTGTTTGTCACCGGCACTCGACTGAGTGTTTACGGGCTCTTCCCTACGATGGCCAAACGTCTTAGTGCCACCGCCGGGAGACTTATGAGGATCGCCACTGCCATTTCCGCAACTTTGCTGCTCGCCTCCGCCGGCGGCGCTGCCGCCGACGATCTGTCGGACCTCCGCGAGCGCCTGGAAGCGCAGGAACAGAAGATCCGCGTGCTCGAACGCAAACTGGAACTGCAGGACGAGGCCACGAAGACTGCGACGTCGGCCACGCCGGTAGTGCGCGCATCGCCGCAGCAAGGCTTCCGCATTCAGTCGGCGGATGGTGCGAACGTCGTGCGGCTCCGCGGCGTGCTGCAGTTCGACGGCCGATACTTCCCGGACGACGTCACGGCGGCCACGGCGGACACCTGGCTCCTGCGACGCGTGCGGCCGATCCTCGAAGGCACGCTCAACGGCATCTACGATTTCCGCTTCACGCCCGACTTCGCCCAGGGCAAGACGGTCGTCCAGGACGCGTACATAGCGGCGCGGTTCAAGCCGTGGGCCGTGCTGACCGCCGGCAAGTTCAAGGTGCCGGTCGGTCTCGAGCGCCTGCAGTCCGCGACCGACATCCGCTTCATCGAGCGCGGATTGCCGACGAGCCTGGTGCCGAACCGCGATCTCGGCGTGACTTTCGGCGGTGACGCCGCGGGTGGAGTCGTGAATTACGCGTTCGGCTACTTCAATGGCGTGAGCGACGGCGGCAGCAGCGACGGTAACACGCCGACGCCGGATGCGGAGAACGACACGAAGGGCGACTGGGCCGCGCGCGTGTTCTTCCAGCCGTTCCTCAACTCCGACAGCTTCGCTTTGCGCGGCCTCGGCTTCGGCATCGGCGGCACGTACGTCGACTCGACCGGCAGCACTGCCACGACGCTGTTGCCGAGCTATCGCACGCCGGGCCAGCAGACCTTCTTCAGCTATCGCGCGACGACGGCAGCAAGCGGCGCGACGCCCGCAGTGAACGGCACATTCGCAGACGGCGAGCGGCTGCGCTGGTCGCCGCAGGCTTACTACTACGTGGGCAGTTTCGGCCTGCTCGGCGAATACGCGAACGTCTCGCAGGATGTCACGCGCACGACGGCGACCGCGGGCGTGCGCTCGGCGACGCTCGACAACAAGGCGTGGCAGGTGCAGCTGTCGTGGTTCGCGACCGGCGAGGACGAAAGCTTCCGCGGCTTCACGCCGGGCTCGGTGTTCTCGCTGGAGAACGGCACCTGGGGCGCGCTGGAATTCGTGGCGCGCTACCACGAGCTCGACGTCGACGACGACGCGTTCGTCGGCGGCGCCGACTCGTTCGCCAATCCCGACAGCTCGGCCAGCAAGGCCAGCGCCTGGGGCGTCGGCATCAACTGGTATCTCAACCAGAACTATAAGTGGTCGATCAACTACGACGTCACGAGCTTCGAAGGCGGCGCTGTCGGCGGCGCCGACCGGCCGGACGAGAGGGCGCTGTTCACGCGCTTCGGCCTGCAGTTCTGATCGCATTGCTTTCTGGAGGAACGATCATGAGCAACTACTTCCGAATCGTCGCTGCGTGCGCGCTGCTGGCGCTCGTGGCCCCCCTGGCACAAGCAAAGGACGTCACTTTGCTGAATGCGTCGTACGACCCGACGCGTGAGCTCTACGAGCAGTACAACGCGGCCTTCGCGAAGTACTGGAAAGGCAAGACCGGCGAAACCGTGACGATCAAGCAATCTCATGGCGGCTCCGGCAAGCAAGCGCGCACCGTCATCGATGGTCTGCCGGCAGACGTCGTGACACTCGCGCTCGCAGGCGACATCGATGCGATCGCAGCCAACGGCAAGCTCCTGCCCGTCAACTGGCAATCGCGCCTGCCGCACAACAGCTCGCCGTACACGTCGACGATCGTGTTCCTGGTGCGCAAGGGCAATCCGAAGAACATCCACGACTGGGGCGATCTCGTGCGATCCGGCGTTTCGGTGATCACGCCGAACCCGAAGACATCGGGCGGCGCGCGCTGGAACTACCTCGCGGCGTGGGCCTGGGCGCAGCAACAGCCCGGCGGCAGCGATGCGACTGCGAAGGAGTACATACGCAAGCTGTTCAAGAACGTGCCGGTGCTGGACACCGGCGCGCGCGGCGCGACGACGACGTTCGTTCAGCGCGGCATCGGTGACGTGCTGCTCGCATGGGAAAACGAAGCTTTCCTGTCGATCAAGGAGCTGGGCGCCGACAAAGTAGAGATCGTCGTGCCGTCGCTGAGCATCCTGGCTGAGCCGCCCGTCGCAGTGGTCGACAAAGTCGTGCTGCGCCGGGGTACGCGCGAAGTCGCGAACGAATACCTGAAGTATCTCTATTCGCCGGAGGCGCAGGAAATCATTGCGCAGAACTTCTATCGCCCGATCGACGAGCAAGTGGCGGCGAAGCACGCCAGGCAGTTCCCGCAGATCAAGCTGGTGACGATCAAGGATTTCGGCGGCTGGACCGCGGCCCAGAAACTGCACTTCGCCGACGGCGGCGTGTTCGATCAGATCTACGCGCCGTCAGGATCGTGAGCGGAGGTGGTGTGTCAGAACACACCACCTCCCGCGCCCACGTTCTGGCCGGTCACCCAACGCGCGTCGGCGCTCGCCAGGAAGGCGGCGACCGACGCGACTTCCGCGGGCTCGCCGATCCGGCCGAACGGCGACATGCCCGCCGCGACCTGACGATCGCGCTCCGGCAGCAGATCGGTGTCGGTGAATCCGGGCGAGACCGCATTGACGGTGATGTTGCGCGGGCCGAGCTCGCGCGACAGCACGCGGACGAATTGCTCGACGGCGCCCTTGCTGCCGAGATACAGCCCCGTGCCGGTCATCAGCATTCGCGTGCCGCCGGTGGACACGACGACGATACGTCCGCCATCGCGCAGCTGACGCGCCGCCTCCTGCAGCGTGAAGAACACGCCCTTCGCATTCGCCGCGAATACGCGGTCGAACTCCTCCTCCGTGCTCTCGGCGATCGACTTGATGACTGCGACGCCGGCATTGGCGACGACGATGTCCAATGCTCCGAAGGCGCTGCGCGCTTCGGCAAACAGCCGCCGCACTTCGGCCGGGAGTGAGACGTCGGCGCGGATGGCGACTGCCTGACCGCCCCGCCCGAGAATGGCGTTAACGACTTCCTGCGCGGCCTGCTCGCCATGAACATAGTTGACGACGACGGCTGCTCCATCCGCGGCGAGGCGCTCGGCGATCGCGCGACCGATGCCGCGCGAGCTGCCCGTGACGATTGCGAACTTTCCTGAAAGTGACGTAGACATGAGTGACTCCTAGCGAACGATCGCCTTGGCAGTGTCCTGGTCCGCCACGCGCTCGATGAACCAATTCGGGTAGACGGGCGACAGCGCCGTCTGCGCATCCAGCTCGGCGAGCTCCGCCGCGGTGAGCGTGACGTTCGCCGCGCCGAGGTTATCGTCGAGCTGATTCAGCTTGCTCGCGCCCATCAGCACGCTGGTCACGGATTGCTTCGCGAGCAGCCATGCCAGCGCCGTCTGTGCGACGCTCGCGTCGTGCTCCGCGGCGATCTTGCGCAAGCGCTCGACCAGCCGGAACCCCTGCTCCTTGTCGAAGGGCAGCAGGTCGAAGCCGGAGAAGCGGTTAGCGGGATCGGAGAGCGTTGCCCGCGTGTACTTGCCGCTCAGGAATCCCGACGACAGCGGGCTCCACACCGTCAGGCCGAGCCCGTAGCGATGCATCATCGGAATCACGTCGCGCTCGACGTCGCGGCCGAGCAGCGAGTAGTGCATCTGCCCGTGCGTGAACGGCGCGAGGTTGTTCGCCTTCTGGATCTCGAGCGCCGCGGCGACTCTCCACGCGGACCAGTTCGAGAAGCCGATGTAGCGCACCTTGCCGGCGCGCACGACGGCGTCGAACGCGGCGAGCGTCTCTTCGAGCGGCGTGAACGGATCCTCGCGGTGCGCGATGTAGACGTCGATCCAGTCGGTGCCCAGTCGCTTCAGGCTCTCGTCGATTGACCACAGGATGTGACGGCGCGACAGACCCGACTGCGTCAGTGCCGTGCCGCTGCGCATGCCGACCTTGGTGGCGATCACCACGTCGTTGCGGCGGGACTTGAGCGCCTGGCCGAGCAGCGTCTCGGACTGGCCGCCGGCATAGGCGTCCGCCGTATCGAAGAAGTTCACGCCAGCATCGAGCGCACGGCCGACGAGCTCGTTCGCGAGCTGTGCGCCGACTTTGTAGACGGAGGCGAAGTCCTGGTTGCCGGAGGTGAACGTCATGGCCCCGAACGCGAGGCGCGAGACGACGAGGCCGGTGTTTCCAAGCGTGGCGTACTGCATGAGTGTGCTCCGAGAGGTTCGAGGTAGCCCGATCCGTTGGCGTGCAAGGTAGCGCCGGCGGTTGTTTGGATAAACCGGCTGCAGGAGAATAGGCTGTAAAGATGAACTATCTAATACACGGCTAGTCTCCCGAGGCGCTCAGTGGCACGCAGCGACGCTTTCAGCGGCCTGTCCGAATTTCTCGCCGTCGCGCGGCACGCGAGCTTTCGCGCCGCTGCTGCGGAGCTCGGCGTCACGCCGGCCGCGGTGAGCCAGGCGATTCGCACGCTCGAAATGAAGACCGGGCTGGTGCTGTTCCAGCGCACGACGCGGCGCGTCGGGCTGACCGAGGCCGGCGAAAAGCTGCTGGCGCGCGTGCGGCCGGCGGCGACGGAAATCGCCGAGGCGTTCGACGCGCTCACCGATCTGCGCGAGCGGCCGGCGGGAATGCTGCGGCTGTCGGTGCCGCGGGTCGCGGTCCGGCTCGTGATCGAGCCCGTGCTCGCCGAGTTTCGTCGCGCGTATCCGGACGTCGCAGTCGACGTCGACGTGAACGACGCCGCGGTCGATCTCACCGCCAGCAATCTGGATGCAGGCGTTCGCATCGGCGAGATGGTCGAGCGCGACATGATCGCCGTGCGCCTTACACAGGATTTGCGCTGGTGTGTGCTCGGCGCACCGGCGTACTTCACGGCGCACGGCCGTCCGCGCACACCGGAAGACCTCACGCGCCACGAGTGCATCCGCTATCGCTTCCTGACCGCCGGCTCGATCTATCGCTGGGAGTTCGTACGCGACGGCCGCGAGTTCTCGGTCGACGTTCCTGGTCGCGTGACCGTGAACGATGGCTCTCTGATGCTGTCGCTCGCGCTCAAGGGAATGGGATTGCTCTACACCGCCGATCTGTTCGCCGCACGCGAAGTTGCGGCCGGCGAGCTGGAATCGGTGCTCGAGGACTTTCTGCCGACGAGCCCGGGTCTGTTTCTGTATTTTCCCGCGCGCACGCAAACGCAACCGAAGCTACGCGCGTTCATCGACATGATGACCGCAACGAGCAAGCAGCGCTCGAAGCAAGCTGCGGGCCGGGGCGCGGGCCGACGCGAACGCCGGTAAATTCATTGACGCTAGCGGCCCGGCGGCAGTAGCGTGAACCTCGTGCCCGTAATCCGCCCACTGATCAGACTCATCATCCTGCTCACTGTGCTCGACATGCTCGCGAGCGCTACGTTCGCCGACGAGCCGGCGGCGACCATGAAGGAGTACAGCTTCGGGTTCCACACGCTGAACCAGGCCGACACCGTGCGGCGGAAACAGATCCAGTTCAGCATCGACAGCGGCATGACGGAGGACGAGCTCGACTCGGTCAATCACGTGCTCGATGAGCTCGGCGCCACGCACGTCGATGCGGATGGCAATCGCGAGCTCACGCTGTCGAACGGCACGCGCGTGAAAATCGGCGGCTTCCTCACCGAGGGCTTTCTGGAGGATTCCGAAGAAGGCGTGCACAGCCTGCCGGTCGCGTTCGCCACGCGCGATGGGTTCTCGACGGTCGAAGCTGCGCTCGTCCTGCAAATCGCTACCGCCGGACATCTGTTCGTCGGCAGCTCGATCGAAGCCGATGAGGTGGCGACCGCCGTGCCAGTGAAAGACAAACGCTTTCTGAAGCGTCACAAGCATGTCACGGTCACGCCCGATGAAAAGACGCTGGCTGAGTGGGTTCAGCAGAACTTCGCGACCGCGCCGTAGACCGGCAAAAGTCGCGCCTTTTGACGGTCTCCGTCGAAAGGGCCTTGGCCGCTTTCGACCAGAGAAACAGAGAATCAGTCCTCGTCGTCGTTCTTCTTCTGCTCGCCGAGCCGCTTCTTGATCTGCATCCACTCTTCGAGCCGCTTCAGGTCCATCGGCTTGCGCGCCGGCGGAGCACTGGCCGGGGGCGGCTGCATCTTCCTGCCGAAGTTGCGGGCGTTGTCGTACGGGTTGCCGCCCGCGCCGCCGCTGCTGCTCGAGTTGTCGTAGGGATTGAAACCGCCACCGGGCAGTTTCTTCGGCGCAGCCTCTTTCTCATTCGGCAAACCGGTGGGCCGTTGATGGCTCGCGGTCTCAGCGATCGACAGGTCGCCGAGGTCGAGCTTGCGCAACTTCTGAGTGCTGATGTCGCGGCTGTAGACACCTGTCTCCAGCTGCCACTCCCAGACGGAGTTGCCGCGCTCGTCGACGCCGGCGCGGCCCGAGCGTTTGCTGTCATCGCCGGAGGTCGGCGGCGGGCTGCGCGAATCGCGGTCTTTCGGGTCGCTCATGCGCATCCGATTCTCTGCCTCGACCGGCAGCGGCGCAACCAGCCGGGCGGCGAGCATTGCGGAGCGTGAGGCGCGCCCCCACACTCAAGCACCGTTATGTCAGTCGTACTCCTGTCTTGAACCCGCGCAAGCGCCAGCCGGTTCTCGGCGAACCGAAAGTCACGCGCGGCTTCCTGGGCGTATTCGCCTACAGCGCGCGCGCCCTGGAGCTGGTGTGGACGACCAGCCGCAGGCTCACGATCGGATTCGCGGTGCTGACGCTGATCGCAGGTTCGCTGCCGGCCGCTGTCGCGTATGTCGGCTCGCTCATCGTCGATGCCGTCGTCGCTGCGATTCAGTCAGACGCCACGAATCGGGCGGTGCTCACTCAACACGCGCTGCTGCTCGTAGCGTGCGAAGGATTGCTGGTCGCCGCGATCGCCGGCGCGCAGCGCGGGATTTCGTTGTGCCAGTCGTTGCTGCGCGCGCTGCTCGGTCAGCGTGTCAACGTGATGATCCTCGAGAAAGCACTGACGCTCGAGCTGGAGCATTTCGAGAACTCCGAGTTCTACGACAAGCTGACGCGCGCCCGCCGCGAAGCCTCGAGTCGTCCGCTGTCGCTGGTGATGCGCACGTTCGGCCTGGTGCAGAATGCCGTGTCGCTGATCAGCTTCGGCACGCTGCTGTTCAGATTTTCGCCGTGGGCGGTCGCGCTGCTGATTCTCGCAGGACTGCCGGCCTTCCTCGCCGAAGCGAAATTCTCGGGCGACAAATTCCGGCTGTTCCTGTGGCGCTCGCCCGAGACGCGCATGCAGCTCTACCTGGAGACGGTGCTGGCGCGCGAAGACCATGCCAAGGAAGTGAAGCTGTTCGGGCTCGGCCCGCTGTTCCTCGAGCGCTATCGCGCGATTTTCCACAAGCTCTACCGCGAGGACAAAGACCTGACGATCCGGCGCGACACCTGGGGCTTCTTCCTCGGTCTGATCGCGACAGCGACGCTATACGGCGCCTACGCCTGGATCGCGCTTTCGGCGATCGCCACGCGCATCACGCTCGGCCAGATGACGATGTACCTGATGCTGTTCCGCCAGGGGCAGTCGGCAGTGTCGGCGATTCTCTCGGCAGTCGGCGGTATGTACGAAGACAACCTGTACCTGTCGACGCTGTACGAGTATCTGGAGACGCCGGTCGAAAACTCGCAGGGCACCGTCGTGCGCGGTCCGCACCCCGAAGACGGCGTGCGCTTCGAGCAGGTGAGCTTCGGCTATCCGGGTGCGGAGCAGTTGTCGCTGGTCGACGTCGATCTGCACATCCGACCCGGGGAATCGCTGGCGCTGGTCGGCGAGAACGGCTCGGGCAAGACCACGCTGATCAAGCTGCTCACGCGGCTTTATCAGCCTTCGTCCGGCCGCATCCTGCTCGACGGCAAGGACCTGCGAGAGTGGGACGACGCAGCGCTACGCCAGCGCATCGGCGTGATCTTCCAGGACTTCGCGCGCTACCAGCTGCTGCTCGGCGAGAACATCGGCGCCGGCGACGTGCAGTATTTCGAGGACGAGCCTCGCTGGCGCGAGGCCGGTGAGAAAGGCATGGCGCAGCCGATTGTCGATACGCTGCCGGAGGGCTATCGCACGCCGCTGGGCAAGTGGTTCAACGACGGGCGCGAGCTGTCCGGCGGCCAGTGGCAGAAGATTGCGCTGTCGCGCGCGTTCATGCGCTCGCGCGCGGACATCCTGGTGCTCGATGAGCCGACGGCCGCCATGGATGCGGCGGCAGAAGCGACAGTGTTCGAGCATTTCCGCACGCTGACGCGCGGCAGGATCGCGATCCTGATCTCGCATCGCTTCTCGACCGTGCGCATGGCCGATCAGATCGTGGTGCTGCAGGACGGCCGCATCATCGAGCGCGGCAGCCACGAGGAGCTGATGCGCCTCAACGGCCACTACGCGCACTTGTTCTCGCTGCAAGCCAAGGGCTATCGCTAGCCGGGTTGACTTCTGCGGCGTTATCTACAACCATATGGTTGTGGATACGCTCAACGTTACTTTCCTGGCCTTGTCCGATCCGACGCGCCGGATCATCCTCGAACGGCTGCGCCGTGGCGCCGCGACGGTCAACGAGCTGGCCGAGCCCTTCGGCGTGTCGCAGCAGGCGATCTCCAAGCATCTCGCCTACCTCGAGCGCGCGAGCCTGATCGAGAAGCGTAAGGAAGGCCGCGAGCAGTTCTGCTCGCTGCGCGCCGAGCCGCTCCAGCAAGCGTACCAGTGGATGGACGATTACCGGCAGTTCTGGGAAGGAGCGTTCGATCGCCTGGATGTGCTGCTGCAACGTTTGCAGCAGCCGCAACGACAGCAGAGGAAGAGAAATGTCCGCAGGAGCCGCTGACCGATCAGCCGTCGCCGGCACGATCAAGATCGAGCGCGTGTTCGACGCGCCGCGCGAGCTGGTGTTCGACGCCTGGACCCGGCCCGAATTGCTGCTGCAGTGGCATGCGCCGCGCGGCTGCACGATCCACTTCGAATCCATCGACGTGCGGCCCGGCGGCCGCTTTCACTCCTGCATTCACAATCCGGCGTTCGGCGATTGCTGGTGCGTCGGCGTCTATCGCGACATCGTCCGGCCGGAGCGCATCGTCTACACGCTCGCGACAGCCGATAGCGCGGGCAATGAGGTCGATCCGCAGAAGGCAGGCCACGATGCGCGGTGGCCGCGCGAGACGCTGGTGCGCGTGACGCTCGAAGAGGTGCGCGGCCGAACGAAGCTCATGCTCGAGCAGAACGTGTCCGAATCGCTCGCGAAGCACACGGGCGCTCATCCGAGCTGGCTGGAGATGCTGGACCGCCTGGCCGCTCTCGTCGTGACGAGGAGCACCGATCATGGGTAACACGCTGCTGGGCGTCGCTGCGCTCGCGCTCGCTTCGGGTTCCATCAGTGCCGCTGCCGCCGAGCAGGGTCACGGCGCCTATGCGGCCGTCAACGGCATCCGGATGTACTACGAGACTTACGGTCCCGATCGCGGCATTCCGCTGGTGCTGTTGCACGGCGGCGGCTCGACGATCGACTCGACCTTCGGCCGGATCATCCCGTTCTTCGCGCGTGAGCGACGCGTCATCGCTATCGAAGAGCAGGCGCACGGCCGCAGCAGCGACCGCGACATGCCGCTGCGTTTCGAAACGTCAGCGGACGATGTGGCGACACTGCTCGACGAGCTTCACGTGCCGCAGGCTGACGTCTTCGGCTTCAGCAACGGCGCGAGCGTCGCACTGCAGGTCGCGATCCGCCACCCGCAAACAGTGCACAAGCTGGTATTCGGTTCGTCGTTCACGAAGAAGGACGGTGCCCAGCCGCAGCTGTGGAGCCTGATCCAGAGCGCCGACTTCGCCTCGATGCCGCAGCCGTTGAAGGATGCCTTTCTGCAGGTCAACCCCGATCCGGCGAAGCTCAGGGTCATGCACGACAAGGATCTCGAGCGCATGCGCCACTTCCAGGACGTCCCGGACGCGGAGCTGCGCGCGCTGCGCGTGTCGACGCTGATTCTGACTGGCGACCGCGATATCACGAGGCTCGAGCATGCGGTCGAGCTCACGCACCTGATCTCCGGTGCGCGGCTGATCGTGCTCCCCGGCGGGCACGGCGAATACATGAATGAAATAACCCTGCCGCAGCGAGCTCGCGCACCCGAGCTGACGGCAGGACTGATCGAGGAATTTCTCGACGCGCCCTAGAGGTGTCAGGCTGAAGCCTGACCCGACGATCGATCATGCGGACGCGCGCAGACCTGTCGCGATGCTTTCGCGCAACAGCTTGCCGAGGATCGCTACGCCGCGACGGATCTTCTCCGGCGGCACGGTCACGAACGACAGTCGCAGCGTGTTGAGCTGCGGCTCGTTCGCGTAGAACGGCCCGCCGGGCACGAACGCGACGTTCTGTGCGATCGCCTGGTCGAGCAGCTTGAAGCTGTCGACGCCAGCCGGCAGCTGCACCCAGATGAACATGCCGCCGTGCGGCTCGTTCCAGCTCACGCCCGCGGGGAAATGCTCCTTCATTGCATCGAGCATCACCTTGCAGCGCTCGCCGTAGAGCGTGCGGATCGAGGGGATGTGCGTGTCGAGAAAGCCGTCCTTCACGCATTCGTAGACGATGCGCTGCGTGAAGCTCGGCGTGTGCAGATCCGCAGCCTGCTTCGCCTGCACCAGTTTGCGATGCACGGCCTGCGGCGCGATCAGGTAACCGACGCGCAGTCCCGGGGCGAGCACCTTGGAGAACGAGCCCATGTGCACGACCTGGTCCGGAATCATCGACAGGAGCGACGGCACCGCATCGCCCGAATACGACAAGGCAGCGTACGGATCGTCTTCGACGACCAGCAGGTTCGCCTGTTTCGCAATCTTCGCCAGCTCCTGGCGCCGCGCGAGCGGCATGCGCCGGCCGGTGGGATTCTGGAAATTCGGCAGCACGTACAGGAAGCGCGCGCCTTCGAGCAGCTTCGGCGTCAGCGTCGACGGCACCAGCCCTTCATCGTCGGACGTCACCGAGACGAATTGCGGATCGAACAGCGAGAATGCCTGCAGCGCGCCGAGATAGGTCGGCGTCTCGACCAGCACTTTGCTGCCGGAGTCGATGAGCGTCTTGCCGAGCAGATCGAGTCCCTGCTGCGAGCCGGTCGTCACCAGCACGTTCTGCGGATCGATGTGCACCGACGGCGTCGAATAACGTGCCGCGATCCACTCGCGCAGCTGCAGGTAACCTTCAGTCGGTCCGTATTGCAGCGCTGGCGAAGGCGCGTCGGTCAGCACCGCTGCTGCTTTTTCGCGCAGGCGTGCGACGGGAAAAGTTTCAGGCGAGGGCAAGCCGCCGGCGAACGAAATGACTTCCGGCCGCTCGGTGACTTTCAGGATCTCGCGGATGGCGGAGCTCGTCAGCTTCTGCGCCCGTTGCGACAGCGTCCACGACATGTATTCGAACCTCACTGGTAGGCAGCCGCGGAATTGTACGGCCGGGGCCGCGCCAGGAGCAGTCGCAGAATTCCCGCACCGGGGCCAGTACAGCCACCAGTACAGTCAATGCCCGGGCGCGGAGTAGACTGCCCGCGCCTTCCCGCCCGAGGACCCGCCATCCGACTCGCCGCCCAGCGCATGCGCCAGCAGCGCATCGGTCATAATCCGTTCGCCAGCCCCGCGGCCGCGGTCCGCTGGTTTGGCGCGGTCCAGGCTCAGGATTACCTCGGCTCGCTCTGGGCGATCGGTCTGCGCACCCGCGATGCAACCGAGGCTGCGGTCGAACGAGCCATCGCGGAACGCTCGATCGTTCGCACGTGGCCGTTGCGCGGCACGCTGCATTTCGTGGCCGCCGAAGATGTGCGCTGGATGTTGAGCCTGTGCACACCCCGCACGCTGGCGCGCAATGCGCGGCGATTGAAGCAGGAACATGGCATCGACAGTCGGCTCATCGCGCGCAGCGGCAAGGTGCTGAGCGATACGTTGCGCGGCGGTAACTGCGTGTCGCGCCCCGACCTGTATCGACGGCTCGAGAACGCTCGCATCGCGACCGGCGCCGGCCGCGGGCTGCACCTGCTGTGGTGGCATGCGCACGAAGGGCTCATCTGTCTCGGTCCGCGCAGCGGCAAGCAGCAGACATTCGCGCTTATGGATGAGTGGTTGCCGGCGACTCCGCGACGATCGCGCGACGACTCGCTAGCAGAGCTGGCGCGACGCTACTTCAACAGTCATGGGCCGGCGACCGTGCGCGACTTTGCCTGGTGGTCGGGGCTGGCTGCTGCCGATGCCGAGGCCGCGCGCGAGATGGTCGCGAAAGAGTTGACTGCCGTCGCCGTCGACAAGCAAATCTACTGGCAACCAGCAGGCATGGCAGCGGCGCGCTCGAAACCCAACTGCCACTTGCTACCCGCATACGACGAATACACGGTGGCCTACCAGGATCGCGCTGCTGTCCTGTCGCAGGATGTCGCAGCTCGCGCGGACTCGGGTCACGGCATCTTCCATCCCGCGATCGTCATCGATGGCCAGGTCACCGGCACCTGGTCGCGCGAGCTGAAGAAAACTTCGGTGGCGATTACTTGCCGGCCTTTCGCGCGGATCGATCGCCGGCAGTCCCAGATGCTCGCGGCGGCGGCGCGACGCTATGCGCAGTTCCTCGGCCTGGAACTGGCGCAAGGTCGTCCTTCGCAGCTTCGCGACGCAGCCACTCGATAAATGCCGCTGCCGCCGGCGTCGGGCGGCGATGCGCCGGATGCACGACGTAATAAGCGAAGCGTGCCTTCAATACCGGTCCAGGCAACTGGATCAGCTCGCCGCGCTCGAGATACGGCATGACGATGTGCTTGCGCGCGAGCGCGACGCCCAATCCGCAGACCGCCGCGAGCAATGCATCAGTGGAGTCGGTGAACGAGTGCGCTGCGGGGACGGTTGCGTGACGCACATCGGCGGCGCGAAACCAGTCCGGCCAGCCCTGCAGGCCGAGATCGGAGATCAGCGGCAGGCGTGGAATGTGCTCAGCCTTCGTGACCTGCCGGATGCCCGGCATCGTCGGCGCGGCGACCGGAAACAACGCGTCGTCCATCAGGAAATGCGCGGTGAGCCCAGGCCACGGTCCGGGCCCGTGACGAATGCCGAGATCCGGCCCCGCGTCGTCGAAGCGCGCGAGCGCAATCGACATCTCGAAATCGAGGTGCACGTCGGGATGCGCGGCAGTGAAGCCGGGCAGTCGCGGGATCAACCAGCAGTACGCCAGCGAATGCAGAGTCGTGATGCGGACGCGCGCGACCTCCTCGTTATGGGTCAGCAGCGAGCCGGAAACCGCATCGAGGTCGGCGAGCGCGATATTGGTCGCATCGGCGAGCGCCCGCCCCTGCGCAGTGAGAACCACACCGCGCGCATGGCGCTGAAACAGCGTCACTCCCAGCGTCGTTTCCAGCCGTCGCACGTGATGACTGACGGCGCTCGCGGTGAGATGCAGCTCTTCCGCAGCGTGCGCGAAGTTCTGGTGGCGCGCGGCGGCCGCGAACACGGCGAAGGCGGGCAGCACGGTGGGACGGATCGGCATGAGACACGAGCAATATTTGTGACTGACGCAAGAAGTATGCGCTTGCAGCCGCTGCGCTTACAGGGAAAATGCCGCAGACAGAAGCGAGGTTTGTGCCAGGCTCGCACTGGGGCTTGCAATATGGGTAGGGCTCCGACGCAAGTTGGGTAACCCGACCCATGCGGAGCCGCGCTGCTCGCTGGCATGCTATCCCTGCCCGAATTCGACCCGCCGGCGCCCCAGCCGGTCAGTGAGATTCTGCATGTCCCAGGCCGAAGCGACCACTGCAACCGCCGCGCCTCTCGTGGCCCGCTGGCTGACGCCGCTCGAGCTGACAGTCCTCGCCGCCATCTGGGGTGCGTCGTTCCTGTTCATGCGTGTATCCGCACGCGAGTTCGGCGCGCTGCCGCTAGTCGAGGTGCGATTGACGCTGGGAGCCCTGATTCTCCTGCCGCTGCTGTGGCGCGGCCGGTCGCACTTCAGGCGCGCCCACGTGTTGCCGCTGATCGTGATCTCGGCCATCAACTCGGCGATCCCGTTCTCGCTGTTTGCATGGGCCGCGCAGCGCGCACCGGCCGGCATCGGCGCAATCACGAACGCGACGGCTGTCATGTTCACAGCGCTGGTGGCGTTCGCGTTCTATGGCGAACAGATAGGCAAACGGCGTGCGGTCGGCCTGGTGGCGGGATTCGTCGGTGTCGTGGTGCTCGCGAGCGGCAAAACGGCCGGCGGCAGCGTCTGGAGCGCCGCGCTCGCAGGAACTCTAGCGGCGCTGTTGTACGGCATCGGCGGCAACCTGGTGCGCAGGCAGCTCGTCGGCATTCCGCCCGGAACGGTCGCCGCTGCAACGCTTGCGTGCGCGAGCATACTGCTCGCGCCACTGGCCATTCACTCCTGGCCTGGCACATCGATCCCGCTGCACTCCTGGATAAGTGCCGTGCTGCTCGGCGTGCTCTGCACTGGCTTCGCATATCTCATCTATTTCCGGATGATCTACCGCGTCGGCGCACCGCGCGCGGCAACCGTGACCTACCTGATCCCGCTGTTCGGCGTGATCTGGGCCTGGCTCGTGCTCGGCGAGCCGCTCACGCTGACGATGGCGCTCGCCGGCGCGCTGATTCTCGGCGGCGTCGCGCTGAGCCAGCAGCGCGCACGCGGATAAATACTGCGGAACTACGCTTTCCGCGGTCGCGTTTTTTCCATGGAGGCACTGCCATGAAGACCATTGTCATGAAGACATGCGCGCTATGGCTGCTCGTCGCAGCGCTGACGCCGTGCGCTGCGACAGCGGACGACCTGCCGGTGCGCAGCACGAAAGACGTCGAGGTCGTTTTCAAGTCGCTGGATCGCAATCGCGACGAGAAGATCAGCCGCAGCGAAGCTTCCGTCAAAGGCAGCGTGAGCAAGCGCTTCGACGGTATCGATGCGGATGGCGACGGCTATCTCAGCAAGCGCGAATTCGCAGCGCGGCCGAGCGACGAGCGCTTCGAATGAACGCAATGTGAACGCGTGATGCACGCGTTTGATGTGTACTGGATTCCCGCGAGTGCTGTAGTCGGCAACACCACATGCAAGCGTGAAGCGTCTGCACATGCAGACGCTTCGTGGACGAAAGCGCGCACAAATCGGCGTGCGCGGAACCTCGGCCGCCGCGGCGGATTCCGCTCTAGTACCGCTCAATCGCATACGAGGACATTGCCATGATTTTGAGAAATCAACTGCTCGCCGCGCTGGCTGCCGCGACCTGTGCCCTGGCCCCAGCAGCAGCGTTCTCGCAGGAGCCGCCGTCGCCGCCGCCGAGTGCCCAGGATCAGGATTCGGCTGACGTGGGCGAGCCCGCGCCGTCGCAGCAGCAGGAGCTGCCGCCGACGACGACCGACGAGCAGAGCACGACGACCGAGGATCAGGACGACCCGACAGCGCCTGGCGCCGCCACCGACGAGCCTGCTCCGGGTGCAACACCCGGTGCGGGCCCAACCGACAGCGCTACTGCGGGTCCGATCGACGACAAGAAGATCGACCAGTTCGCGGATGCGTACGTCGCCGTGCAGACGATTCAGCAGAAGGCCGCGGTTCAGCTGCAGAGCGCCAAGGATCCGCAGCAGGCCGACAAGGTGAAGCAGACGGCCGAGTCCGACATGATCGCGGCGGTCGAACGGACCGGCCTGCAGGTGCCGGAGTTCAACAAGATCGTCGAGCGCATGGCCTCGGACACCGAAGTCCGCTCACGCGTCGCAGCGAAGCTGCAGGAGCGCGGCGCGCTGAAGCCGGACGCGGGCGCGAAGCCGGATGATTCCGGCGGCTGACGCCAGCTTCGGTTGAGGTTGAGTTTCCGTGGGCCGCCTGCCCGATTCGCGTCGGGCGGCGGCCTTCGTCTTATCGGGACCGTCTAGATTGCCCGCATGAGTCACGACCTGCTGCGGCTGGCGCATGATTACCTCGAGTCCATCGGTCGCGCGGACGAGCTCGGCGGACTGCGTTTCTTCGCCGACGACGTCGTTCAGGTCGAATACCCCAACCGGTTGCTGCCGAATGGCGCGACGCGCGATCTTGCAGCGTTGCGCGACGCCGCCGAGCGCGGGCGCAAAGTCATGAGCGCGCAGCGCTTCGAAGTGGTCAACGCGATCGCGAGCGGCGCACAGGTTGCAGTCGAAGCGATCTGGACCGGCACGCTCGCCGTCCCCTTGGGCAGCATTCCGGTCGGCGGTCAGATGCGCGCAAGGTTCGCGATCTTTCTTACGTACCGTGACGGCAAGATCGTCCGCCAGCACAACTACGATTGCTTCGATCCCTGGTGAGCGCGGCAGCGCGCTGAGCATCACTGCAAGTGTTCGAGAATCAGCCCGGCCACGCGGTCGTAATCGCCGCCGAAGTGATGACCGCCGGGCAAATCGACCGCGTGCAGAGTGCTGCTAGCCGCGTCGGAGCACGCTGAATCGTCCGCGTCGTCGCTGTACACGCACAGCACGCTCATGCCGGACATGCGTTGCAGCTCCGGCGCAATCGGCAACGTCTCGTCATCGTCGCTGCCCGACAGCCAGTTGCTCAGATGGAATTCGAAGACGGCGCGCACGCCGAGGCTCAGCAATGCTGTGAGGCGTACCCGAGCGCGCATGTGCGCGGGCAGCCGATTGACGACGAACGGCAGGATGTCGGCACCCTGCGAATAGCCGATCAGCACTGCGCTCTTCTTGTTCCAGGCCGCCAGGTAGTGACGCAGGATGCGATCGACGTCGGCCGCGGTGCTCTCCGGCGTGCGCTCTTTCCAGAAGTAGCGCAGCGAATCTACGCCGACGACACCGATGCCGTGATCGGCCAGCACTGCCGCGACGGACTTGTCGATGCCGGCCCAGCCACCGTCGCCCGAAATCAACACGGCCAACGTGTCGCCGGCCTGAGCCGCGGGAACTTCCACGATCGGCAGCCCGGCGAGATCGGCCGGCGGTGCTGCCGGTCGCTGCGGCGGCGGCGGGTCGAGTTTGCGCACGGCCGCCGACAGCTCAATTTCCCAGTTCGCGGCTTTCGACTTCGGATCGACCGGCACCGTGACCATTTCACTGTCCGGCGCAGCACTCGCGAATCGCTGGGTCACCGGCGCTCCGCACGCGCCAGCGGAATGCGTTTGCAGCGCGATCCATTGCGCTGCGAGCTTCGTCGGAGTGAGCTGCGTGCGCGCCTTCTTCTTCGATTCCTCGAAATGCAACGTCCCGGCTTCGCACAGCCGCTTGCGCAGCCGCAGCTCAGGGCAGAAATCGATCGTGACCGCGCCCGCGAAGGTTGCAGCGGGCGCTTGCGCAAGCATTGCGTAACCGAGGGTCGCACCGCTTCCCTGGCCCACCAGTACGGCGGGCTCATAGCTCGGCAGACGATAGTACGCTTGCAGGAAGTGGCTCAGGTTTTCGAGGTCGCCGTCGGGATAGACGCAATCGGCCCCGTCCTTCTCCAGGTTCGCAAACAGCGCGTGGGTATCGATACCCGCGACCAGCGCACCTTGCGACGCCAGCAGCTGCGCGCTGCGCGAGAGCTTCTCGTTCCAGCCTTGCTCGCCCGAGAGGAACAGCACGACGCGATCCACCTGGCCGGTCGGCCGATAGATCGCGAGATTCTGGAAGCGGCCGTGCGACAACGTCTCGGCGCCGCAGTGCGCAGCGGCCCACACCAACAGCAACAGCCACCACCGATTCATTTCGCAATCACACCTCGTAGCCCGCCCGCGATCAACGCCGTGACGTCCGCCAGGGACAGCAGCGTCGCGACGCCGGGCGGCGCTGCGAGATAACGCGGCTCCCACACCGGCTGGAACTTGTCCTTGAAGCTGCGCAAGCCGCGAAAGTTGTAAAAGGTTTCGCCGTACGCGAACAGCCAGCGCCCGAAGCGGTGCCAGCGCGGCGCCAGCTCGTGCGTCACCATGCCCGCCATCGGCGCCATGCCGAGCGCGAAGCGCTGCACGCCCTGCGCCTTGAAATGCAGCATCAGCTGCGTGAACAGAAAATCCATGGTACCCGACGGTGCGCCGGGCAGCTGGCGCATCAGGTCGACGCTGACTTCATTCAACTGGTGAGTGCAGAGCACGTTGGCGAACGCGATGACGGTCCCGCGCTGACGGACCAGTGCCACGGGTCGTCGCAGCAGATACTCGTCGCGGAAAGCGCCCAGTGAGAATCCTTTCTCGCGCGTGCGCGACTCTGCCAGCCAGGCTGCGGAAATGGTGCGCAGCTCGGGGAGGAGCGCCGCGACTTCGCCGGCCGGCACCACTGAGAAGCTCAAGCCGTCGCGCTCGGCGCGATGCACCGCGTAGCGCAGATCTGCCCGCTTCGATCCTTGCAGACCGAACTGCGGCAGCGGGACGTATGCGTACTCGCCGACCTTCAGCGCGCGCAGCCCTGCGTCGAGATACAGCGAGAGCGATTCGGGGCGCACCTGGTAGAACACGGCGCGCCCGCCGTGATCGGTCGCCTCCTCGATGAAGTTCCAGATCAGCTCGGGCCACTCGGCGCGCGGCCCGACCGGATCGAACAGCGAGATCCACGAGCGTCCCTGGCGTCCGAACATGACGAACGCCTGGCGCGAGGCCGAGAACTGCAGATGCTTGTCGCCCATCAGCACCAGGTTCGCGTCCGCGTACGGCTGCGCGCTGACGATCGCTTCCGCACTATCGAGATCCGCTTTGCTGGGTAGTGCCGGCACGCCGGACGAAGGACGCAGCAACTGCCACAGCGCGACGCCGAGACCGGCGAGCATCACGCCCATCATCGCGCGCAGGCCGCGCGGCGCATTGGCGTCGAACTCGAACACCCACCACAGCTCGCGGTCGTAGGCGACCTGGCGATACGCGAAGAACAGGATCAGCACGGAGGCGGCGACGACCCACGCGATCGACAACAGCCAGGCCCAGCCGAGCGCCTGCGAAAACAGCGCCGAGCGCCGCTCGAACTGCCGCCGCGAGGCGAGCAGCAGGAATGCGAGCACCGTGAGATAGGCGCCCTCGGAAAGCGCTATGCCTTTCGGCATCGCCAGAACTGCCGCGACCAGCGCCAGCAGGAAGGCTGCCCACCACGCTGCATCCAGCCGATTCAGCAAGCCCCGCGCGACCACGAGCATCGCGAATCCGGCAACGCTGCCGATGAAGTGCGACGCTTCGACGAGCGGCAACGGCACGTGCAGCTCCAGCAAGTCGGTTGCCGCGCCTGACAACGGCGTCACGCCCGAAACGAGCAGCCAGGCACCGGCGATGAACGTGAGCGTGGCCAGCAGGAGCGGCGAGATCGCGACCGCGGCGCGACCGATCGGCGCGGCAACACCGGATCGCAACTCATAGCCGGCAAGCAATGTCGCAGCAGCCGTCAGCGGCAGCAGGTAATAGACAACTCGGTACAGCACCAGAGCGCTGATGATCTGCTCTGCTGGCGCGCGTCCGCCACACGCCAGCAGGATCACCGCTTCGAACACACCCAACCCGCCCGGCACATGACTCAGCAGACCGAGCGCAACCGCCATCGCGTACCACGCAAAAAACGCCGGCAGCGCGATGATGTCCGCTGGCAGGAGGAACCACAGGGCCGCAGCCGACGCAGTCAGATCGAGTGCCGAGATCAGCAACTGGCGGATCGCGAGCTCCGGCGGCGGCAGTCGCACCTGCCAGCGGTTGAGCACGCGAATTTCGCGGGTGCGCGCCGCAGCCACGATCAGCGCGCAGACCGCGAGCAGCAGGAGCACAGCGATGCCGCGCAGGAACCAACTCGGCAGGCGAAGGAGTTCCGCGACGTCCGGTGCACCCCAGAGCAATCCAGCGGCGCCGAATGCAACCATGCCGATGACGAACGCGCCCGCATTGAATGCTGCTGCTTGCGCGACGCGGCCGGCATCGACTCCTGCAGCCGTGTACAGCCGCATGCGCACAGCGCCGCCGGTCAGCACGCCGAGGCCGACGGTATTGCCGAGCGCATATGCGATGAAGGACGTGAGCAGAATGATGCTGCGACGAACTTTGGCGCCCGCGTATCTCAGCGCGGAGAAATCGTAGCCGGTGAGCACGAGATAGCTGAGCGCGGTCGCCAGCCCGGACCACAACAAGTCAACGACGGGTTTCGCCTTGATCTGGTGCGCGATCGCCGCGTAGCTGACTTCACGCAACAACCCGCGGAGCGCATCGAACACGAGCGCACTGAGGACGAGTACGACCGCTCCGACCGCCCAGGGCCGCCACTTGCTCCAATTGCCCTGACTATCCGCCGTCAAGCACTGCTCCTGCTGCGAAGGGAGCGATTCTGACGTGTCTAGTTCGCCGTTGGGGGGCGTGTAGACATTACGTTCTCGACATCATGCGCGTTCGGTCGCCAGCAGCGTCGCCAGGCGCTCTGCATGGCCGCGCAGCTCGCTCGCCGCCGTCGCTTCCCAGAGGTCCGCGCGCAACATGGGGCCGACGTAGAACAGGTGCGGGCCAGGCCAGCCGTCCGCATCGATCACCGCGCCGCGCGGGCCGGTTCGCAATCCCAGCCCGAGCGGATCAGCAACGCACAACCCGCACTGCACGAGATTTCGCAACAGCGGCTCCGTCGACCGCGCGACAGCATAGTCGGGGCCGGTGCAGTTCACGACCCGATCGAACGTCTCGTTGCGCTCCATGTCTGTGCCGCGCGTACGCCACGTGACTTCGATGCGTGCTTCGCGCGGCGCGAATCGCAGCAGATGGCCCGCGTGAACGTGCAGTCGCTCAGTCTTGCGCAACTGGTCGATCCGCTGAATCAGCTGCAACGGCAGGCGGTGACGGTGGGTATCCCACACCGCCCGCAAGTGACGCAGGAACCGCACGCGATCCCGCTCGGAGAGCCGTTGCCAGATCGTCGGCGCCATGTTGCGGACGAAGGTGATCGCTTCGCGCCAGTCGCCGCCGCAGCTCTCTGCTTCGCGCGCCAGCAGCCGGACAGCTTTCATGAGTCCGCGCAGGGATGTCGAAGCAGCGAGCAGCAATGCGTTGCCGTCACCCTTGAAGGCGTCGGGACGAAAGGCGGTCTGCCGCGGCGCTACGAAGCCGTGTCGCGACAATGCATGCAGCGTTGGCGTGCGCTGCGGGTCAGCGGATGCCGCGTTGATCACGTCGGCCGCTGTCAGTCCACTGCCGATGAGCAGCACCTTCTGACTGCGCGAGAACTCCAGCTCTTTCGACCACGGGTCCGCGAGATATGCCGGGTGCTCAGCGACCGGCGCCGCGACCGCGAGCGATGCGGGCTTCGGATTGCCGAGCGCGAGCACTACGTCGTCGGCTGTCAGGTTGCGGCCGTCGCGCAGCTCGACCTGCAGCGGCAGATGCCGCTCCAGACGGCGGACGTTGGTCACCTCGCCGTACAACACGTCGAGACGAACGTTCGTCGGCGCGCTGAGCTGCGCGGCCATCAGAAACTCCTGCAGATACTCGCCGTACAGGGCGCGCGGCAGGAAATCTTCGCCGCCGGCGCCGGGAATGCGCCGCTGCACGAACTCCAGGAACTCGTTCGGCGCGCCCGAGTTCGCCGACATGCGGCTCGCGGGAACGTTGAGCAGATAAGGAAAGCCGCGGTCGGCATACGCGACGCCGCGACCCAGGGCGCTGCCGCGCTCGATGAGCACGAGTCGCGTCGGCCCGGACGGCGGCCGTCGCAGCAGATTCGCCGCCACCACGGTGCCGCAGAACCCTCCGCCGACGATCACTATCGTGCGCAACAGTCCGGGCACGTGCATTCCTAGTCGACGATCAGCTTGTAGCCGGCGCCGACCACGGTCTGCAGCATCTGCGGCACGGCGGGGTCGACCTCGATCTTCTGCCGCAGCCGATGCACGAGCTGCTTCAGCAGCTGGCGGTCGCCCGAGCCCTTGTGTCCCCACACCTGCATCAACAGGCGGTCCGAGCTGACGGTGTGGCCCGCATTCGCGACCAGCATCTGCAACAGTCGCAGCTCCAGCTTCGTCAGCCGCACGGGCTCCTTGGTGCCGACCTGCACCGTGTGCTCCTGCGTGTCGAGCTGCACGCGTCCCGCCGCGAGCGGCGAAGAATTTTCCAGGCCCGCACGCCGCAACAGCGCCTTCACTCGCGCCAGCAACGTGCGCGGACTGAAAGGCTTCGTCAGGTAGTCGTCCGCACCCAGGTCGAGCGCGCGTACCAGGTCCTCTTCCTCGCCGCGTACGGTGAGCATCATCACTGGCACGCGCGACTGCGTGCGAATCGCTTCGCAAACCTGGAATCCCGAAGCGCCAGGCATATTGATGTCGAGCAGGACGAGATCCGGCAGCTCGCTTTCGAACGAGCGGATCGCGCTCGTGCCGTCGCCGGCGCTGATCACGAGATAGCCCGCCTGCGACAGCGTGAAGGCAATCAGTGCGAGCAGGTCGCGGTCATCGTCGGCACACAGGATCTTCATATGGGGTTACTCCTGCGCGACCGGCAGGCGCACCTCGAAGCGGGTTTTGCCGCTCTCGGTGCGGCGCGCGGCGATCGCCCCGCCGTGACGCTCGATGATCGACTTCACGATCCATAGACCGAGCCCCAGCCCGCCCGGTTCCGGCTCCTCGCCGGCGCCGCGCGAGAAGCGGTTGAAGATCGAGCCGGCCTCGAGCTCCGGCACGCCGGGCCCTTCGTCTTCGACCCAGGCCGTGACCGTGCTGTCGTGGTGCGAAGCGCCGACGCGCACCGCACTGCCTTCCGGCGCAAACTTGCTGGCGTTCGCGAACAGGTTGACGAAAACCTGCGTGAGGCGCGGGCCGTCGCCGTCGACGCGCGGCAGGTCTTCGGGAAATTCCAGCTCCAGGCGCTGGCGGCGCTGGTTGAGCAGCGCGCCGATCAAAGCCTCCGCATCCTCGATCACTTCGGCCAGCGACACGTTCTGGTGCCGGATGCCGAGCTGGCCGGACTCGATGCGCACGCTTTCCAGCAGATTGTCGATGAGACGCGTCAGGCGCAGCGTGCCGCGCTCCAGTGAGAAGACCAGCTCCTTCTGCTGCTCGCGCGACATGGTTTCAATGCCCTCGCGCAGCAGCTCGATGGACGCGAGCTGCGCCGCGAGCGGCGTGCGGAACTCGTGCGAGATATTCACGAGCACCGAGTCGCGCGCGCGCCGCACGCCTTCGAGCTCGGTCTCGTCGCGGATGACTTGCACCTGCAGCTCGTCGACCGGCGCGGCGCTGGTGATGATCGTCGTCCGCGGCGCGCCGCTGCTGAGATCCAGTTGCTCGGTCGCCTGTGCGTTGCCTTCGATACGGGCGCGGACGATCGGGCAGCGCGTCTCGCACGGCCGTTCGCCGTTTTCGAGACACGGCTTCAGCACGTCGCCGCAGAATCGCCCGATGGCCTCGTGCGCCTGGACGCCGAGCAGCCGCGCGGCCTGCGGATTCAGGTAGCGGATGACGCGCGACTTGTCGACGGCATAGACGCCTTCGACGATGCCGCCGAGCACGGCCTGCGCTTCGGCCTCGCGCCGGCGCAGCTCGCCGGTGAGCTGCACCAGGTTGTCGCGCATGTCCTGCACGGTGCTGGCGAGCTTGCTGACTTCCTGCGTGCCGCCGACGGGGATCGAGGTCGAGAAATCTCCCTTGCCGAGGCGCTCGACCGCTTCGCTCAGGGTCCCGAGCGGACCGGTGACCTGCTGGCCGAGGATCACGCCGGCGAGCACCGCAAGCGCCGCGAGCACGATGGCAGTCGCGATCAGTCGACGCACCAGGCTGCCGACGGATGCATCGATCTCGCCGGACGGCAACCGCGCCTCCAGCAACGCGATCGCTTCGCCGGTCGATGCGAACACCGGAAAGCTGGCAGCGTACAGGTCGAGATCCTTGATCCGCTGCACCGCCGAACGGCCGTCGGACAGGCCCGCCGAATGCAGTCGCGTGAACTCGTCGACGCGCTTGTCCTCGACGAACGTGCGGTAGTTGATCAGCCGGATCGGGACGCCGACGCGCTCGGTGAGAATCGCCGCGAGGCGATCGTCGAGCAGCCGCGCGACATACAGGCGACGCCCGGTAGCGCCGCCGATCTGCGCAGAGGCGCCGAGCACCGCGTAGCGCCCGACCGACGGCACGGCGAGAAACCGCTCGCCCTGCTCGGATGCGGAGGCCTCGATCTCTTCCCACGGTAACGAGACGCCGGCCTGCGCGACCAGCGAGCCGCTCTCGAACACCGCGCAGGCAACGATCGTGTCGCTGTTGCACGAGCGGCGCAGGTACAAGCCGAGGCTCGACGTACGCGTGTCGGCGAGCATGCGCTGCAGCGTCTGGCGATCGGCGACGCTCTTCGCCTGAGTCAGCGCGTCCTCGCCGTAGCGACGCAGGTCCTCGCGAGCCATCGCGCCGGCGAGCTGCACGCGTGCGCTGCCCTGCTGATTCGCGAGATCGCGCAGCGAGCCGATCGCGGAGATCGAGATGCCACCGACCACGAGTATCACGATCGCGACGTTGATGAGCGCAATCCACACGCCCAGCGGCGCACGCGAGGTGTCGAGCTGCAAGCGGTCGATGAATGCTTGGATGCGCGAGAGCATGCGGGGTTATTTTCGCTTATAACCCGTGCGCCATTCGACCAGCGTCTTGATGACGAGCGTGACCACCGCGAGCAGCGTCAGGAGCGAGGCGACCGCAAACGCGCCCACGAAGTTGTACTCGTTGTAGAGGATCTCGATGTGCAGCGGCATCGTCGTGGTCACACCGCGCACGTGCCCACTGACCACCGACACTGCGCCGAACTCGCCCATCGCACGCGCGTTGCACAGGATGACGCCATACAGCAGGCCCCAGCGGATCTTCGGCAGTGTGACGTGGAAGAACGTCATCAGGCCGCCGGCGCCGAGCGTGATCGCCGCTTCCTCCTCGTCGTTGCCGAGCTGCTGCATCAGCGGGATCAACTCGCGCGCGACGTAAGGGAACGTGACGAACATGGTCGCAATCACGATCCCGGGCACCGCGAAGATGATGCTGATGTCGTGCTCCTGCAGCCAGAGTCCGAACCAGCCTTGCATGCCGAACAACAGCACGTAGATCAAGCCTGAGATGACCGGCGACACCGCGATCGGCAGGTCGATCAGCGTGATCAGGAAGCTCTTGCCCTTGAACTCGAACTTGGCGATCGCCCAGGCCGCGGCAATGCCGAAAATGACGTTCATCGGCACGACGATCGCCGCGACCGTCAGGGTCAGGCGGATCGCGGCCAGCGTGTCCGAGTCGCGGAAGCTGTTGAAGTACAGCTCCAGGCCCTTCTGCAGCGCCGTTGCGAACACTGTGATCAGCGGCGCGAACAGCAGCGCCGCGAGGAACAGCAGCGAGACCGTGATGAACGCCGCCTTGACGACGAAGCTGACGAGCGTGTCGCGGCCCGGTCGCGTCGCGATCTCGGCCAACAGCTCCTGCGATGTGCCCGGGCCGGCCATCTAGCGCCCCGCGACGACCTGGCGTCGTCGTCCCCAGGCCTGCAGCAGGTTGATCGACAGCAGCATGATGAAGGACAGCACCAGCATCATGAAGCCGAGCGCCGCCGCGCCGGCGTAGTCGAATTGCTCAAGCTTGATCACGATGAGGAGCGGGGTGATCTCGGTCTTCATCGGCAGGTTGCCGGCGATGAAGATCACCGAGCCGTATTCGCCGACCGCGCGCGCGAACGCCATCGTGAATCCGGTCGCGATCGCCGGCGCGACCGTCGGCAGAATGATGCGCCGGAAGATCGTGAAGCGCGCGGCACCGAGCGTCTCGGCCGCATCCTCGAGGTCGCGCTGCACTTCCATGAGCGCCGGCTGCACCGAGCGCACGACGAACGGCAGGCCGATCAGGGTCAGAGCCACGACGATACCGATCCAGGTATAGGCGACCTTGATGCCGTACGGTGCGAGGTACTGGCCGATCCAGCCGTTCTCGGCAAACACCGCCGTCAGCGCGATGCCGGAAACGGCGGTCGGCAACGCGAACGGCATGTCGATGAGCGCGTCGATGAGTTTGCGGCCCGGGAACTCGTAGCGCGTCAGCGTCCACGCGATGACGAAGCCGAACACGCTGTTCAGCGCTGCCGCGAGCAGCGCTGCGCCGAAGCTCAGCTTGTACGAAGCAACGGCCCGCGGCTCGAGCAGCACGCGCATGAGATCGTCCCAGCCCATTGTCGCCGTCTTCATGACCAGCGCGGCGAGCGGGATCAGCACGATCGCGCACAGGAAAAAAGTCGAGAACCCGAGCGTCAGGCCGAACCCGGGCAGGATCGAAGGCGTGCGGACGGTCGCGTTCACTGACGCTTGATCCCGTAGATCCTGTCGAACACGCCGCCGTCGGCGAAGTGCTTGTCGTGCGCCTGCGTCCAGCCGCCGAATACCTGGTCGACCGTGAACAGCTCCAGCGGCGCGAACTGCTCGCGATACTTCTCCAGCACCTGCGGATCGCGCGGACGGAAGTAGTGTTTCGCGGCGATCTCCTGGCCCGCTGGCGTGTACAGGTAGCGCAGATACGCTTCGGCAACCTGCCGCGTGCCGCGCCGATCGACGACGGTGTCGACGACCGCCACCGGCGGTTCCGCGAGAATGCTGATCGACGGCACGACGATCTCCACCTTCTGCGGCCCCAGCTCGCGAATTGCGAGCAGCGCCTCGTTTTCCCACGCCAGCAGCACGTCGCCAATCTCGCGCTGGACGAAGGTGTTGGTCGCACCGCGCGCACCGCTGTCGAGCACCGGCGCGCGCTTATACATCTCGGCGATGAATTTCTCGGCGGCTGCCTGCGCCGCGGCGACTTCCTTCGCTGCTGCCGGATCGTCGAGTTTCGCGAGGTCGCCGTGCAGCTGACGCTCGAGCTCGGCGCCCCATGCCGCGAGGTAGTTCCAGCGTGCGCCGCCGGAAGTCTTCGGGTTCGGTGTCACGATCGCGACGCCGGGCTTGAGCAGGTCCGGCCAGTCGTGGATCTGCTTGGGATTGCCCTTGCGCACCAGGAACACGATCGTCGAAGTGTACGGAGCGCTGTTGTCCGGGAAGCGCGTCTGCCAGTTCGCGCCGAGCCGCTTGCCTTTGCGCTGAATCGAATCGATGTCATACGCGAGTGCGAGTGTCACGACGTCTGCCGGCAACCCGTCGATCACTGCGCGCGCCTGGCTGCCCGAGCCGCCGTGCGACTGCTTGATGGTGACCTGCTGGCCGCCGTTGTGCTCCTGCCAGTCCTTGGCGAACGCCTCGTTCACGTCGCGATACAGCTCGCGAGTGGGGTCGTAGCTGACGTTGAGCAGCGTGACGCTCTTGCCGCCGGCGCCATTGCCGGCGTCATCTCCCGAGCCGCCGCACGCGGCGAGCAGGCTCATGGCAAGGACGAACAGGACACTAAGCGCTGACTGCTTGCTCATCGCTCTCTCTCGCCGGCCGATAGACCACCATCATCGAATACGACGCGGGCGCAGTGAACAGCGGGCCGAACTCGCGACTCAGCTGGCCGAGATCCGAGATGCCGAGGATCAGCATCTGATCCATCGCCTCGGCCAGCTGACGGTGCAGCTCATCCGCTGCCGCACCGAAGCGCAGCTCCGTACGCATCTCCAGGCCGTGCACCGCCTGCGCCTCCGAGCGCGCATCCAGCAGCGTGCGCACACCGAGCGGGCGCTGCAGGTCGCCGCCGCGGCCTTCTGGAAGAATGCCGACGTACACCGCTTCCGCCGGCACGTGGCGCAGGAGACTGGCTGCGACGGCCAACGTCGAGCGACGCGCAACGTCGTCGGCCCAATGAATCAATACGCGCTGCGGCGAGACCGCCTGCGACGGCAGCACCATCACCTCGGCAGCGCCATTCCATAACAGCCACTCGATCTGCCGTGCAACCTTCGCGTGCGAGGCGATCACGGCGACGCCCGAAATGCGGGTCTGCGCGTTGCCCTGGCAGGTGGCGAGCACCGGATCGATGCGCTTGGCGATGCGTGTCTTCATGCGGACCGCGAGCTCGACCAGGAATGGATGCTGAGAGAGTCGTTCGACAGCTGCGGACTCAGCCGCGCACACCGTGTAGCTCGACAGCGGCGTCGGCAAGACATGGATGCGTCGCACGCCGAT
>Ga0075431_100000118_pt1 | contig 51291 bp, 46 predicted proteins | sample RhiMetdeltSRZDD5_FD_75297 | JGI IMG/M metagenome (GOLD analysis project Ga0075431, IMG submission 75297) | Populus rhizosphere microbial communities from Tennessee, USA - Rhizosphere MetaG P. deltoides SRZDD5 | ecosystem: Host-associated > Plants > Roots > Rhizosphere > Soil | place: USA... | reverse complement strand
ACGGGTTCGCGATGGCCTCGACCTACAACATGCGCCCGCGGCCAGCGGAGGCCATGATCGAGGACGGCACGGTGCGGCTCATCCGGCGGCGGGAGACCTTCGAAGACCTCATCGGTACCGAGGTGTGACCTCTCGCTCGCCGACCCGGCCCATCAGGAACGCGTCCCATCTCGCGAGGACACGTTCCTAGCGCTCGCTGATCACCCGCCCCAGATCGCTCGAGCGCGACAGGCGATCGAACATCTCGTAGATCGCGGCCGAGATCTCGCGGATGGCCGCGGCCCCGTCCTCGTCCTTCTTGAGGAACGTCGTCATGATGCTGACCGCGTAGGGACGCCCGGGGACGTCCACGACCGCGGTCACGCAGCGGACCGCCTCCAGCGACCCCGGCTTGTCCATCACCACCAGCGTCTCCGGCAGCGGGTCGCGGAAGGGCGAGTCCTTCGGCGTGGCCAGCACGGCGCGGATGTCGCGGGCGGCCGCGGGCGAGAGCCCCTTGCCCGCGTAGATGGCCTCGACCAGGCGCCGCATCTCGGACGGCGTGCCCACGTTCTCGTCGCCGCGGCGCGCCGCCTCGAGGTCCATCATGCGGCGCCGCAGCCGCGTGTGGTCGAGGTCGAGGTCGTCCTCCAGGCGATGGTTGATGGCGGGCATCCCCAGCCGGTTGATGAGGACGTTGGTGGCCTCGTTGTCGGACCAGCCCACCATCATCACCGCGAGGTCGCGCCAGGTGACGCTGACCTTGTCCCCCAGCTCCTGCAGCACGCCTCCACCCTTGACCCGGGGCAGCGGAGGACGCGTGACCTGGTTGAGGTCGATCTTGTCCTCCTCCGCCTGCCGGTACAGCTCGAAGAGCACGGCCAGCTTGATGGAAGAGGCCTGGGGGAACGGCTCGTCCGGCCGAACCTCGAAGGAGGCGCCCGTCTTGAGGTCCTTCACGGACAGGCCGAGCACGCCGTCCAGCCGCTTCTCTACGTCCTGCACGCGTGCGCGCAGGTGCGACCAGAGGACGTCCTCCTTCTCGCCGGCCCCGGCCGAAGCCAGGGGCAGGGCGAGGAGCAGAGCGAGCACGGCCACGGCCCGCGGGCGGGCGGTCACTGGATCTTCCATACGTTGTCGAACCTCGAAGGAGGGTAGGACGGCGCCGACGATCATGTGCCGAGCCCCGACAGGACCTGCGCCACCGCCAGCCCGAGATACGTCCCCACCACGTTTCCCAGGACGGCGAGGAGCAGGCCGACGGGCGCCATGGCCGGATGATAGATGGCGGCGACGAGGGGCGCGGACGAGTAGCCGCCGACACAGGCCTGGCTGGCCGCCCCCAGGTAGAACAGCGGCGCGCGCAGGAGGCGCAACGCGGCGAAGAGCAGCGCCGCGTGCACGGCGATCACGATGACCCCGAGCAGGACGAAATGGGGATGGCTGAGGACCTTCCTGAGGTCGCCCTGCGCGCCGACGGAGGCGAGGAGCAGGTAGAAGCCGGCGTACCCGACGGTGGAGGCCCCGGCCTGCTCCAGGCGGGCCAGCGGCGTGAGCGAGAGCAGCAGGGCGGCCGTGGTGAGGAGGATGATGGCCCAGGAGAAGGCGGTGAGGACCTGGCCCACCGGCGGGAGCAGCGCGCCGATCTTCAGACAGCCGGCGGTCAGCACCACGGCCAGGCCCACCATCAACGTCATGTCCGCGACGGTGGCCGGGCGCGCCTCCTTGTGGCCCACCGACGAAAGCCGCGCGCCCACGCCCTCCACGGCGGCGCGGTCGGCCTTGTTCCAGCGATCGAACGCGTCCTGCCGCGCCGCGAACGAGATGAGGAAGCCCATCCAGGTGTAGGCGACGACGGTGTCCACGATGATCAGGACTCCCTGCAGCTCCGGGGAGAGGCTGAGCGCGGTGGCCACGGCGACGAGGTTCGCGCTGCCCCCGGTCCAGGTGGCGACGAGGGCCCCCACCGCCTTCCAGGCCTCGGGAGGCAGCCAGGGGCGCAGGAGCAGGAAACCGGCGATGCCCCCCAGCATGATGCCGGCCATGCCGACGGTCATCACCACGAGGGCGGTGCGGCCCAGGCGGGCGATGGCCTTGAGCTCGGAGGAGAGGAGGAGCAGGGACAAGCTCGCGGGCAGCAGGTAGCGCGCGATGGCGCGGTAGACCGGGCTCTCCGCGGGCAGGATGCCGGCCGTGGTCGAGAGCATGGGCAGGAAGTACGTCCAGACGAGCGCGGGCAGCCGATCGAAGACGGGACGCAGCGCGGCCTGGCGGCCGACCTGGAAGACCAGGGCCACCACGGCCGCGAGGTACGCGAAGACGAGGAGCGGATCCTGGATCACGTCCGGGGGTCAGGGCGGCGGAAGATGCGCGCCCCTCACTGGGGGCGGCGCGCCCCGCGGTAGAGGGCGACCCAATACGGGTCGTCCAGCGATTCCTCGTGCACGTCGGGGCGGGCGTGCGTGGTGGCGTTGATGAAGCGGCCCTCGCCCACGTACATCCCGACGTGCGTGATCTTCTTCTGGCCGAAGAAGACGAGGTCGCCCGGGCGCAGGTCACCGCGCTCCACGGGCTGCGCGCGCGGGTCGTCGAACTGCATGTCCGCGTCGCGCCGCAGGTCGATCCCGTTGACGGCATAGACGCGGCTGGTCAGGCCCGAGCAGTCGACGCCGTGCACGCTCATCCCGCCCCAGAGGTAGGGCACTCCGGTGAAGCGGCGCGCGGTGGCCACGAGATCGGCCTCGGAGCCGCGGGCCCGCGGTGCCCCCGCCTCGGCCAGGCGCACGTCTCCGGACTGCACGAACGCGGTCTCGCCGCTGGGCAGGCGCACGGTGACCCAGCGCTTCTGCGGATCCTCCGCCGGCTTGAGGACCTCGAGGCGGGCGCCGAGCGGAGCCTGGGCCTTGGGCCGGGCCGTGGTCACGTCCGCGTCGCGGTACAGGTTGGCCATGAGGCTCGTCACCTCCGCCACCAGGCCGCTGCCGGCGTAACGAGGCGCCTTGACATCCGGGTACTCGAACAGGCCGGCGGTGGCGACCCACCCCGTGTAGTGATCCGGGGTCTCGATGCGCGCGAAGCCGTCCCGCGCCTCCAGCACCCCGACGACCTGGCCCAGGAGCGCCTGGCTGACCACGTCCTTGTCCGTGCTCGGCGCGGAGTACATGTTCTCGACTGCGGTCAGGACGACGGCCTGGCGCGCGGGCGCCTCCGCCGATGCCAGCGCCGCCAGCGCGAGCACGAACGCGCAGGCCGAACCCGAGATGCTCGTCCGCTTCTGCGGCTCGATCATGGCCCTCCCCGTGAGCCCGCCATCATCGGACACTCGGTGGGGCAGGTCAATCCGGCCCGTATAATCGCCGCGCCATGCATCCCACGCTCCGCCATCGCCCCCTCGACCTGCGCCTGCGTCACGTGTTCCGCATCGCTCGCGGCGCCTCCGACGCCCGCTACAACCTGCTGGTGGAGGCGGAGGCGGACGGGCGCATCGGCATCGGCGAGGCCGCGCCCATCCCGAGGTACGGCGAGGATCGCGCCTCCGCGGCCCGGGCGGTGGACGAGATGGCCGCGCGCCTGGGCGACGCGCGCGCGTTCGGCGTTGCGGCGCGCCGGGCCGCCGTGGCCGGCCAGTCGTCCGCGGAGGCCGCGGTGGACATGGCCCTGCACGACCTGGCCGGGCAGCGCCTGCAGGCGCCGCTGTTCGAGCTCCTGGGGCTCGATCCTTCCGACACGCCGCAGACCTCGTTCACGATCGGCATGGACACGCCGGACGTCGTGGTGAGGAAGGTGCGCGAGGCCGCGGACTATCCGATCCTCAAGGTGAAGATGGGCTCGGACGACGACCGCGCGGTGCTGGAAGCGGTCCGCGACACGACCGACCGTCCCTTGCGCGTGGACGCCAACGAGGGATGGACGCCGGCCGGCGCCGTGGAGCGTCTGGAATGGCTGGCCCACCTCGGCGTCGAGTTCGTGGAGCAGCCCCTGCCCGCGGCCATGATCGCGGAGACGCGCGAGCTCCGCCGTCAGAGCCCCCTGCCCCTCTACGCGGACGAGAGCGTGCACCGGGCGGCGGACATCCCCGCCCTGGCCGGCGCCTTCGACGGCATCAACATCAAGCTCATGAAGTGCGGCGGCATCGCGGAGGCCCTGCGCATGATCGCGGTGGCCCGGGCCCACGGCCTCAAGATCATGCTCGGCTGCATGATCGAGTCGTCGGTCGCGATCACCGCCGCCGCTCACCTCTCGCCCCTGGTGGACACGGCCGACCTGGATGGCAACCTGCTGCTGGAGTCCGACCCCTATGTGGGGGCGACGGTGGTGGCGGGCCGGATCGTGCTCCCGGAAGGCCCGGGTCTGGGCGTCAAGCCGCGCGGCTGAGTCCCGTCTCCGTGCCCCTCTCCGTTCCCGTCCGTTTGGCCGATCTCGCTTGTTAAGTCAGGGGGGGCACTCACGCATCGTGAGATGGGCGTTCGCGACCCCCCCTGAAACCCCCCTCGCAACGCACCGCCGCTACGCGGCGCTGCCTTGCTCTGCGGTCGGCTTGCCTATTCGTAACGAAGGGCCTCGATCGGATCCAGCTCCGCCGCCTTCCGCGCCGGATAGAACCCGAAGAAGATCCCCACCGCGCCCGCGAAGGCGAAGGCGACCAGGATCGACGAGGGCGTGATCAGCGTCGGCCATCCGAGACCGGTGGTCAGCAGCCGGGAGACGGAGAGCCCCAGCAGGACGCCGACGGCGCCGCCCACGATGGAGAGGCTGATCGCCTCGGCCAGGAACTGGCGCAGGATGTCGCGCGTGCGCGCGCCCACGGCCATGCGCAGCCCGATCTCGCGCGTCCGCTCCGTGACGGACACGAGCATGATGTTCATGATCCCGATCCCGCCCACGAGCAGGCTCACGGAGGCCACGCTCATGAGCAGCATGGTCATGGTGTTCGCCATCTCCGTGCGCGTGGCCGCCATCTCCGCGACGGTGCGCACGGTGAAGTCGTCGTCGGTCGGATCCTGGATCTTGTGCCGCTGGCGCATCAGCCGCGTGATCTCCACCGCCGCCGGCTCCACGTTCTCGCTGGAGGTCGCGGAGAGGACGACCTGCTGGATGAAGGTGATCCCCAGCAGCTTCTTCTGCACCGTGGTGTAGGGCGCGATGATGATGTCGTCCTGGTCCTGGCCCCACTGGTTCTGGCCCTTGGAGGTCAGCACGCCCGTCACGCGGAAGGGCAGGTTCTTGACGCGGATGATCTGGCCCACGGGATCGGAATCGGGGAAGAGGGTCCGCGCCACCGTCGGCCCCAGGAGCGCCACCTTCTCCGCGACCAGGACGTCCCGCGCGGTGAAGTTGTCGCCGGACGCGATGGGCCAGTTGCGGATGACGATGTAGTCCTCGTTGCCACCCTCGATCGACGTGTTCCAGTTCTGGTTGCCCGCCACCACCTGCGCGCGGCCGCGGACCATCGGGCTCATGCGGGCGACGAGGGGGATGTCGCGGGCGATGGTCTGGGCGTCCTCGAGGGTCAGGGTGGAGGTGCTGCCCGCGCCCCCGCGTGCCACGCCCGGGCCGCGGCCGAAGCTGCCCGCGGAGACGTAGATCACGTTCGTGCCCTGCTGCTGGATCTGGTCGTCGATGGCGGCGCGGGCGCCGGAGCCGAGGGCGATCATCGCGATCACGCTGGCTACCCCGATGATGACCCCGAGCATCGTGAGCGCGGAGCGCACGGCGTTGCGCCGGATGGCCACGAGGGCGATGCGCAGGACGTTCCGGATCTTCATGTGACCGCCTCCTCCTCCGGCAGGGCCGCCCGCTCCTCCGCCGCGTTGCGCCGGTTCTCGACCCTGCGGTCGGAGACCACGCGGCCGTCGCGGAAGGTGACCTCGCGATGGGCGTATTCCGCGATGTCGTGCTCGTGGGTGATGAGGATGATGGTGATGCCCTTCTCGCGGTTGAGCCGCTGCAGGACTTCCATGATCTCGATGCTCGTGCGCGTGTCCAGGTTGCCGGTGGGCTCGTCCGCGAGCAGGATCTCGGGGTCGTTCACGAGCGCGCGCGCGATGGCCACGCGCTGCTGCTGACCGCCCGAGAGCTGGCTCGGCGTGTGGTGCGTGCGCTTGCCCAGGCCGACGATGTCGAGGAGGCCCTGGGCCTTGGCATGCCGGTCGGCGGACGGGGGCGCATCCGGGCTGTAGAGCATCGGCAGCTCCACGTTCTCGAGGGCGGAGGTCCGCGGCAGCAGGTTGAAGTTCTGGAAGACGAACCCGATCTTGCGGTTGCGCAGCTGGGCGCGGCGGTCGCGGTCGAAGCCGGAGACGTCGGCGCCTTCGAGGAGGTAGCGCCCGGAGGTGGGGCGATCCAGGAGCCCCGTGATGTTCATGAAGGTCGACTTGCCGCTGCCGGAAGCGCCGACCACGGCCAGGAAGGTGCCGCGGGCGATGTCGAGGTTCACCCCGCGCAGGGCGTGCACGGTCACGTCGCCCACGACGTAGGACTTCTTCAGGTCGACCATCTGGACGAGCGGACGATCTTCGTCCACCGCGGTCAGCCCCGGGTACGGCGCTGCGGTTGGGGCGCGAAGGGGTTCGTGCCGGGCGAGGCGCCGGGCCGCGGGCCGCCGGCGCGTGCCGGGCCATCGCCGGTCCCGGTGATGATGGCCGTGCCCTCGTCGAGACCGCTCACGACCTCGACCCATTGGCCGTCGCTGATCCCCGTGCGGATCGGCTGCGGCTTCGGCTTGCCGTCGGCACCGGCCACGAAGACGACGCTCGGGCGACCACCGCCCATCCCGCCGGGACCGCCGCCGCGGGCCATCGCTCCCGCGCCCGCTCCGCCCGGCGCGCCTTCTCCGCCCATGCCGCCCCGCCCCGCCCAGCGGCCGCCGCCGCCATTGCCACCGCGTCCACCGCGGCCGCCGCCGGGCGCCGCGTTCGGCCCCGCCGCGACCGCGGGCGCGGGCGATCCACCCGTCGGGCCCGGCGCCGCGGAGGCGGAAGGCGCGCCGCTCGCACCCGCGCCGCCGCGCCGGCCACCACCCGCACCCGGCTGCCATCCTTCCGGACGGAAGCGCAGGGCGGCCGCGGGCAGGCGCAGCACGTTGTCGCGGCGCTGGACGATCACGGAAACGGTGGCCGTCATCCCGGGCATCAGCCGCCCGCCCGGGTTGTCCACGGCAATGAGCGTGTTGTAGGTGACGACGTTCTGGACGGTGATCGGCTGCAGGCGCACCTGGTCGACGCGGCCGGTGAAGGTGTCGTTGGGATAGGCGTCGACGTGGAAGGTCACGTCCTGGCCGGCGCGCACGCGTCCGACGTCCGCCTCGTCGATGGAGGCGTTGACCTGCATGCGGCTGAGGTCGTTGGCGATCACGAAGAGGACGGGGGCCTGGAGAGAGGCGGCCACCGTCTGCCCCACGTCCACGTTGCGCGCCACCACGACGCCGTCGATGGGCGCGCGGATGACGGTGTGGGTGAGGTCCACCTGGGCCTGCTGGACGGCGGCGGCGGACTGGGACACCGCGGCCACCGCGCCCTGCTGCCCCGCGACCGCTCCCTCGTAGTTCGATTTCGCCGTCTCCAGGTCGGCCGCGGGCAGGAGCTGCTGGGCGAAGAGCTCCTTCGCGCGCTCGTACTTCTGCTTCGTGTCCGCGACGGTCGCCCTCGCCTTCTCGACGTTGGCGCGGGCGGCCACGAGGTTGGCGCGGGCCTGGCTGAGGCGGGCGTCGAAGGTCGAGGTCTCCAGGCGGGCGACGACCTGGTCCTTCTTCACGCGCGAGTTGAAGTCGGCGCCCAGGCTGTCGACGATCCCGGAGACCTGCGAGCCGACCTGGACGGTGGTGACGGCCTGGAGCGTCCCCGTGGCGCCGACCACGTCCACGATGTCTCCGCGGTCGACGGTCGTCGTCTGGTACTGCACTTCCTTGTCACGGCCGCGGAAGGCCAGAAGGGCCCCCGCCGCGGCCACGACCACCGCGAGCGCAATCCAGGTGCGGCGCGAGTTGAGGCGCATACCTGAGTTTAGATCGAATGCAGGGGGCCACCGTTGGCTGCCCCCCCGTGAAACCTTGTCACAAAGGAAAAGGGGCCCGGAGGCCCCTTAACGGCACCCTAACGATCAGAAGGACTACTGGTTGGTGGGGTTCCCGCTCGATCCGCCCGTGTTCGCGCCGGACGTCGCCCCCGCGCTGCCGCCCGTACCGAGGCGGGTCGCGGCGGACGGACCCACCGAGACGACGGCGTTGCCGCCGCCTCCGCCCACGCCCGCCTCCTGCACGCGATCGAAGGTCACGAGGCTCTTTCGATAGTTGGCGACCGCTTGCAGCTCGGCCACCCGCGCCAGGGCCAGGTCACGCTGGGCCTGGGTGACGAGGAAGTTCGTGGACATGCCGGCCGCGAACTTCTTGGTCTCCGCGTCCAGGCGTTGCTCCTGCAGCACCCGCGCCGCGCGGTTGGACTCGACGAGCTTGTAGTTCGTCTCCACCGCGCGGCCGGCCGCCCGCACCTCCTGCGTGATCTGCATCTCGAGGCGATGAACGGACGCCTGCTGCTGGTCGCGCGCGATCCGCGCGCGGGCCGAGCTGGCCCCGGCCTGGCGGTTGAGCACGGGATAGGAGAGGTTGACGCCGATGTTCCAGGTGGGGAAGTTGCGGCCAAAGACGTCGCTCAGGGCGTCTCCGTATCCCCCCGGAATCGTGCTGATGATCGGTCCACCGAGCCCCTGCCGCTGGATCGCGGTCCCGCCGATGCCGGCCGTGCCGTAGGCGGCGGACAGGTTGAGCTGGGGAAGCAGCTGGTTGCGCGCGTAGCTCACGGCGTATTCGGTGTTCTCCAGGCCCTTGCGGGCGGCCAGGATGTCCGTGCGCTTCTGGGTCGCGACCTGGATGGCGGCCGGTATGTCCACCTGGACCTGCTCCGCCGTGGGACGGTCGGTGGGGACGATGCGCGTGTCCCAGCTCGCCGGCTCGTTGCTGGTGAACATGGCGCGCTTGAGGGTGTCCTCCGCGTCCGAGACGGAGGCCTCGGCCGCGATGACGCCCGCCTCGCGGCTGGCCACCTCCGACTGGGCGGCCACGACGTCGAGGGGCGCCATGGTCCCGACGCGGACCTTGATACGGTTCTCCTCGAGGAGCTGCTGGGCCAGGCCGAGGCTGCTCCGCTGCGCCTCCAGGTTGTCGAGGGCATAGATGAGGTCGTAATAGGCGCTCTTGACGTTGGCGACCGTGTTCACCACCGACTGCCGGAACTGGACGTCCGAGATCTCCTGGTTCTTCTTGGCCACCTTGATCTGGTAGCGGGTGGAGTCGATCGAGAAGTTGCGCAGGAGGGGCTGGCTCAGGCTGAGGTTGAAGTTCGACCCGAAGGAGGGGTTGAACGCGCTGAAGACCGAGTTCGTCGTCTGCCGGTTGTTGTTGAAGTCGACCTCGAACGTCCCGCCCGTGGGCAGGCTCTGGAAGGCCCCGAAGTTGTAGGTCAGGGTCTTGGTCTGCGGAGCGGCGGCGCCCGCGAAGGCGTTGGAAGCCGGCTGCGTGTTCGAGCGCTGCCCCACCGTGGAGATGACGTAGGGCTCGTAGTAGCCCTTGAGCTGGCGGACGGTGTAGTCGCTGTCCTCCGGGTTGTACCTCTCCACCGCGATGTCGGCGTTGTTCTCGAGCGTGCGTTTCACCGCGTCGTCGAGCGAGAGCTCGAGCGCCGGCCGCCCGTCCGGAGCGGGCGATGCGAGCGTCGTGGGGGTCGGGCTCGGCGACGGAGCGGGTGCCTGCGCGAGGGCAGGGGCGGCCGAGGCCAGGAGCAGGGCGAACGCGGCACGACTCACTCGGATCATTCTGACAAGACCTCCAACGGGTGCTGGCGATTCGTCCGGGCGGCAACGGCGGCGGGCACGAGCGGACGACGACGGACCCCCGATTATAGCGCGGCCTTCGCCGGAAGCTCCGCGCCGTCCCAGAGGTGAAACGAGAATCGCCACGGAAAAGATCCCGTTTTCAGGTCCAAAGATTTGAAAGGACGCAAAAAACGAAGGGGCGCGATCTCTCGCGCCCCCGGGACGTCGTTGGGCCCGCGGGGCGGGCCCGGAAGGTCAGAACTGCAGACGGACGCCGAGCTGGACCTGGCGCGGCTCGCCGGGGGTGTTGTTGAGCAGGAGCTGGCCGGCTCGGGACGACGTGGGGACGTTGTCCGTCAGGGACAGGAAGTTCGGGTTGGTCGGCGCGCTGAAGCCGCAGTCGAGCGGTACGGGCGCTGCGCAGTAGTTCGTGACCGTCGTTCCCGCCAGCTCGATGTTGTCCCAGTTGAAGACGTTGAAGACGTCGGCCGCGAAGATCAGCTTGCGGCTGTTCTTGAGGTCGAGCTTCCACTGCACCCGCAGGTTCAGGAACTTCAGCGACTCGTTGCGGAACGCGTTGCGGGTGAAGGGCACGCCGGGCGCGCTGAAGGGCCGGTCGGCGGCGGTGATGCGGTCTCCGTTCGCGTCGGAGCCGACGCCCACGTCGATGGGCCGGCCGGAGAGGAAGCGGAAGCCGCTGGAGACGTCGAAGCCGGCGGGGAGGGTGAACACGACGAACCCGTTGAACTGGTGCCGGCGGTCGAGGCGCGCGGGGCCGTACTCGGGGTCGAGGTTGTAGGTGTTCTCGGAGCCGGCGCCGCCGGAGTCACGCTCGTTGTCGTCGTCGGAGTCGGACTTGCTCAACACGTAATACACGTTCGCCGTCACGCGCTTCTTCTGCAGCTTCGTGCTGAAGGTGAGGGCCTGGTACTTCGAGCGCGCGGTGGACTCGCGCACCTGCACCGAGCCGAGGGCGGCCAGGGGCCGCGCCGTCCCCGTGGTGAGGCCGAAGAAGGGCCGTTGCGCGGGATCGTTCGCACGCACGGTCGGAACGGGGAGGTTCAGCTCGCGGTTGCGCTGCAGGCGGTCCGTCTTCACGAAGGTGCCGTCGAGCCCCACGGTGATCCCGTCCGCGATCTGGCGCTCCGCGCCCAGCCCGACCTGGAAGGCACGCGGGTTCTTGAAGTCGTTGTCGATCGAGATCGGCTGGGCCTGGGGCGAGGCGGAAAGGCCGAGCGCGGTGGCGATCTGCGTGATCTGGGCCGGCGTGAGGCGCGGGAGTTGACCCAGAGGCGACCGGTTCAGATCGATGCCGATGAGCAGGAGCTGCTTGTAGACCGTGTTGTTGGGGTTGCCGGGAGCGGCCAGAGGAAGCTGGATGGAGAGGTCACCAGGCGGCTGCCGGTAGTTGTTGATGGGGCCGGCGTACAGCAGGGCCGGCGTGCGCGCGTAGTAGATGCCGCTGTATCCGCGGATGGCGGTGCGGCCGTCCTTGGTCGGATCCCAGGCGAAGCCGAGGCGCGGCCCGAACTGGTCGAGCTGGTTCGGGATCTTCGCCGAGGGATCGGTCTGGCGGAGCGGGAAGCTGAAGGACTTCACCTGGTTGGCCATCGCCGTGTTCGAGGCGTCGGGAGTGGGGTTGAACGAGCCCTCCCAGCGCAGCCCGGCGTTGACGGTGAAGTTCGGCTTCACCTTCCAGTTGTCCTGGGCGAACACCGCCACTTCGTCCGTCGAGTAGCTGGCCAGCAGGTTCCCGAGCTGCAGGAGGTAGGTCGCAGTGGTGGCGTCGTAGCGATTGGCGATCGTCCCCCCCGTGCCCATGGTGTCGAGCAGGGTCGCGGTGTCCGTGCCGCTGATGTTGTAGCTGCCGAACTGGTTGAACCCGAACGTCTGGTCGGCGAAGACGTGGTTGTACTCGGTGCCCACCTTGACCGTGTGCTTGTTCTTGATCCAGGTGAGGTTCACCGCGGCCTGGTAGCGCTTGTCGAACTGCGTCGTGGGCAGGAAGTTGACCGTGCCGTAGCGCCCGATGGCGTTGGTGACGTTCGGCGCCTCCTCGTTGGCCAGGCGCGGCCGCTCCTCGCGGCCCCACTGCCCGCGCACCTCGAGGAGGAGGTTCGAGCTGAGGCTGCTCGTGAGCTGGCCGATGATGATGTTCGTGTTGTCCTTCTCCGTGCCGTTGTTGCTGAGGGCGCTCACCGTGTTGGGGTCGAGGGCGTTGCCGGTGGCGTTCGCGTTCAGGGCGGTGTTGTCGCTGTGGCTGTAGCGAACGGACAGCCGGTTCGCGCTGTTGAACTGGTAGTCGAGGCGGGCCAGGCCCGTCCAGGCGTCGTTGGTGGCGTCGAACGGCGTCTCCAGCGACTTGTAGTAGGCGAAGGCCTCCTGGGTGGCCGCGGTCGGGGTGAAGGCGGAGAGGCGGTCGAAGAGCACCTGGCGCGTGTTCGTGAAGAGCTGCTTCTCGAAGGCGCCGAAGAAGAACGCCTTGTCCTTCTGCAGGGGGCCGCCGATGGAGCCGCCGAACTGCTGCTGGGTCGGAGCCGCCTTCTGGTCGAAGGCGTTCGTCTCCGCCCATTCCTTGTTGCGGTTCAGGTAGAAGGCGGAGCCGTGGAACTGGTTCGTGCCGGACTTCGTGATCGCGTTGACGAGCCCGCCCGTGGACCGGCCGAACTCCGCGCTGTAGCCGGCGGAGGCGACCTGGAACTCCTGGATGGCCTCCTGCGGGATGGTGAACGCGTTGTTCGAGCGCTCGCCCCCGCGGATGCCGCCGAAGAAGGGCTGGTTGAAGTCCGCCCCGTCCACGCTGATGTTCGAGTTGATCCCGCGCTGGCCGGAGAACGAGAGCTGGCCGCGCGAGGGATCGACCTGGACGGTCGGGGTCAGGGTGATGAAGTCCTGGAAGCGGCGGCCGTTGATGGGCAGGTTCGCGATCGCGGTCTGGTCCAGGGTCGACGTGCGCACCGTGCTGGTGGTCTCGACCAGGGGCGCTTCGCTGACGACCGTGACCTCTTCCGTCACGCCGCCGACGCCGAGGGAGACGTTGAGGGTCACGGACGAGCCGACGGTCACGTTCGCTTTCCGCTTCACGGTCTGGAGCCCGCTCATCTCGAAGCTCGCGTCATAGGCTGCGGGGGGCAGGAGGGGAGCCACGTAGTATCCCTCCGGGCCGGTGGTGACCGTACGTGAGTAGCCGTTGGCCGGATTGGTCAAGGTGACGGTGGCGCCCGGAAGCACGCCACCCTGGGCGTCGGTGACGCGTCCATTCACCTCGCCGGTCGTCGCCTGCGACTGCGCGTGGGCGGAGGCCCCGAGCAGGGCGATGGCGAGCAGGCACAGGCTCGTAAAGACAAGCTTCCTCACAGTCCTATCTCCTTTGGCGAGGGGTGCGATTTCGAAGAACACACAGGCTCGGCGAGGGGAAATCTAAGACGCGCAGCATATCCTTCCCGTGTCGGGGCCGTCAACGACCCCGCCGGGCGTCGACCCGTCCAGTCAGAGTCCCTATAATTCCCGCTCGCCGTGGGGAGGGTGTGATGAAGGTGTTGCTGGGGCATGACGCGATCCAGGCCCGCGTCCTCGAGATGGGCAAGGACATCGCGCGCGACTACGCCGGGCGCGAGCCCCACCTGGTCGGCGTCCTGAAGGGGGCCTGCTCCTTCATGACCGACCTCTCGCGCGCGATCGAACTCTCGCTCACCCTCGACTACATCGCGGTCTCGTCCTACGGCGCGGCCACGAAGTCCTCTGGCGAGGTGAAGCTGGTCAAGGACCTCGATCAGGGGCTCGAGGGCCGCGACCTCATCGTGGTGGAGGACATCGTCGACACCGGCCTGACCCTCAACTACCTGCTGAACGTGCTGCGCGCCCGCGGGCCGCGGACGTTGAAGGTCGCCGCCCTCCTCTCCAAGCCCTCCCGCCGCCTGGTCGAGATCCCGGTGGACTACGTGGGTTTCACCATCGAGGACCACTTCGTGGTGGGCTACGGCCTCGACTACAACGAGAAGTACCGGAACCTGCGTGACATCGTGGTCTACGGGAGCTAGGCAAGCGACACACCGGGACAAGCCATACGTAGAGCAAGGCGGCGCTGCGTAGCAGCGGCGCGTTGCGAGGGGGGTTTCAGGGGGGGCCGCGAACGCCCATCGCGAATGACGCGTGAGTGCCCCCCCTGACTTAGAACGCTAGACTTGAACCCAATGCGCCACGTGATCGGGATCGACGCCGGCGGGACCAAGACGGTGGGACTGCTCGCGGACGAGACGGGCCAGGTGCTGGCGGAGGTGCGCGGGAGCGGCGCGAACCTCCAGACCCACGGCGAGCTAGAGGTCGAGAAGGTGTTCGACGATATCGTGGAGGCCCTGGCCCAGGGCCGTGCGATCGCGGCGGTGGGGCTCGGCATCGCGGGCGTGGATCGCCCGCACGACGAGGCCGTCATCCGCGGGATCCTCCGCCGGCTCGGCCATCGCGAGAACGTGCGCGTCGTCAACGACGCCGCCATCGCGCTGGTGGCGGGGGCCCCGGACGGCGTGGGGATCGTCGTCCTGGCCGGCACCGGCTCCATCGCCTACGGCCAGGACCGCGCCGGAAAGAGCGCGCGCTCGGGAGGCTTCGGCTTCCTGCTCGCAGACGAGGGCTCCGGCTACTGGCTGGGACACCAGGCCCTGCGCGCGACGGTGCGCGCCGCGGACGGACGGGGGCCGGACACGCGCATCATGCCCATCGTCTTCGAGGCGCTGGAGGTCGCATCGGTGAGCGAGCTCGTGCCCCGCGTCTACGAGAAGGGGCTGCCCAAACATCGCATCGCCGCCCTGGCCAACCTCGTGCAGCGCGCGCACGACGAGGGCGACGCGGTGGCGGCCGGCCTGATCGAAGGCGGGGCGCGCGAGCTGGCCCTGGCCGCGCGCGCCGTCGCGCGCCAGCTCGATCTGGGCGACGGTCCGTTCCCGGTCGTGCTGGCCGGAGGCGCGTTCAAGGCCTGTCCCTCGATGGTCGCTCCCCTGGAGAAGCAGCTCGATCTGCCCGGCGCCCGGCCCGCCCTCCTCGACGTCGAGCCCGCGCGCGGCGCGGTGCGGCTCGCCCTGGACCTCCTGCAACCATGACCAACATCCGACGACACGTCCTCGAAGACTCCGGCGCCGTGGCCCGTGCCGCCGCCGACCTCCTCGCGGAGGAGGTGACGGCCCAGCGCGAGATCGCCCTCGCCCTCCCGACCGGACGGACGCCGATCCCGTTCTACGACGAGCTGGCCGCGCGCTCCGCCGCCGGCCGCCTCGACCTCACGCGGGCCCGCGGCTTCAACCTGGACGAGCTGGTCCTGCCCCGCCACGACCCGCGCACGTTCCGCGCCTTCATGGAGCAGCATGCCTGGGGGCGCACCGGACTCCGGCGCGACCGCTGCGACATCCCGGACGGCGCGGCCCCCGACCTGGAGGCGGAGTGCCTGCGCTACGAGCGCGCCCTCACGGACGCCGGCGGGATCGGCGTCGCGATCCTCGGTGTCGGAGTGGACGGTCACATCGCGTACAACATGCCGGGTCCCATGCGGCTGGGCACGCACGTGACCCGGCTGCCCGACGGTCTCGCCGCCTCCCTGGCCGTGCCCCCGGGGGACTGGCCGCTGCGCGCGATCACCATGGGGATCGGGACCATCCGCGCGGCGCGCCGGATCCTGGTCCTGGCCACCGGCGAGTCGAAGGCGACGGCGGTCCAGCGGCTCGTCCACGGGCCGGACGATCCGGAATGGCCCTGCTCGTTCCTGCACGCGCATCCCGACCTCGACCTGATCGCGGATCGGGCCGCGGCCTCGTCGATCTGAGAGCGGCCCTCCGCCTAGGACCGGCGGCGACGTGAGGCGGGGCGCGCGCCGCCTTTCGCGATGGCGGCGCGGACGTGCCCGCCCGCGGCCGCGATCCGTTGGCGCGCTTCCTCCGCGTCGACCCCGAGCCGCGCCATGACGATCGCGGTCTTCATGTCGCTCGCGTCCGCGAGCAGACGCGCCGCTTCCTTGGCCTCCACCCGGCCCGCGGCCATCACGATGCGCCGGCCGCGGTCGCGCAGTTTGGCGTTGGTCTGCTTCATGTCCACCATCAGGTTCCCGTACGTCTTGCCCAGGCGGACCATGGCCGCGGTGGTGATGGCGTTGAGGGCGGCCTTGGTGGCGGAGGCGGCCTTCAAGCGGGTGGATCCGGTCAGCACCTCCGGCCCCGTGGGGATGGCGATCACGACGTCGGCCATCGCGCGCAGGCCCGGCCGCGGGGCACACGTCACGAGCACGGTGCGGAGGCCGCGGGCGCGCGCCGTCTCCAGACCTCCCCGCACGAACGGCGTGACCGAGCTCGCGGAGATCCCGATCAGCACGTCGCCCATGCGCAACCTTTCCGCCTCGGCGCGCCCCTCGTCGTCGCGGTCCTCCGCCCCTTCCACGGCGCGGAACACCGCGTCCTCGCCCCCGGCCATCACCGCCCGTATGCGGTCCGGATCCGTCCCGAACGTCGGCGGGCACTCCGCGGCCTCGAGGACGCCGAGGCGCCCGCTGGTGCCCGCGCCCAGGAACACCACGCGACCGCCGCCCTCCAGCGCGTTCGCGACGAGGTCGGCGGCGCGCGCGATGGCTGTCCGCTGGCCCATCGCGGCCACCAGGGCCCGGCGGTCCTCGTCGAGGAGGAGCGCGACCACGCGCGGCGTGGGCAGGGCGTCCAGGCGCTCGCTGCGCGGGTTCCGGCTTTCCGTGAGGAGCCGCGCCCACGGCGCGGACGCCTTTCGCGTCACCGCTGGACGCTCTCCACGACCTTCGCCCGCAGGGCCTCCGCCTCCCGGACGACCGCGGCCTCGTCCAGGGTGAGGACCTTCCGGTCCTGCATCACGACCCGGCCCTCGATGACCACGTCGCGGACGTCGGCGCCCTTGGCCACGTAGACGAGATGCGAGACGGCGTCGTACATCGGGTGGAGGCGCGGGGCGTCCCGCGCGATCACCACGAGATCGGCCCTCTTGCCGACCTCGAGCGAGCCGAGGCGATCCTCCATGCCCAGCGCGCGGGCGCCGCCCAGGGTGGCCATCTCGAGCACGGCCGCGGCGGGCGCCGCGGTGGGATCGCCGGTCGCGTGCTTGGCGAGCATGGCCGCGGAGTCCATCTCCTCGAACATGTCGAGGTCGTTGTTGCTGGCCGCCCCGTCCGTGCCCAGCCCCAATCGCATCCCTTCCTCGAGCATGGCCTTCACCGGAGCGGCCCCGGAGGAGAGCTTCATGTTGCTCTGCGGGCAGTGGGCGATGCCGACGTCGGCCGCCTTGAGGATCGCGCGGTCGCTTTCGGAGAGCCACACCCCGTGCGCGCCCAGCACGCCCTTGCGCAGGATGCCCAGGTCGCGAAGGTGCTCGGTCGAGGTCTTCCCGTAGCGCTCCTTGATCGTCTTCACCTCGTCCCCGACTTCGGAGAGGTGGATGAGGATGGGCGCCTGGTAGCGGTCGGCCAGGGCCTTGACGGCCTTGAGCGTCTCCGGCGAGCAGAGATAGGCGGAGTGCGGGGCGACGGCGGGGACGATCAGGGGATCACCGGCCCAGCGCTTCAGGAAGCGCTCGGCGCTCGCGAGCGCGTCCGGCACCGTCTTCGCGTCGGGCGCGCCCCCGGGTACCTCGATCACCGTGGAGCCCAGCACGCCGCGGATCCCGGCCTCCTTGGCCGCCTCCGCGATCTGGTCCTCGAAGTAGTACATGTCCACGAAGGTCGTGGTGCCGGAGCGGATCATCTCCAGGGCGGCCAGCTTCGTGGCCGTCTTGACGAAGGGGGCGGAAACGTTCTTCGCTTCGGCGGGGAAGATGTACTTGGTGAGCCACTCCATGAGGCGCAGGTCGTCCGCCACCCCGCGGAACATGACCATGGGCGCGTGTCCGTGGGCGTTGATGAGGCCCGGGATCACGAGGCTGCCGCCGGCGTCGAGCACCTGGCGTCCGCGGAACGCGGACTCCACCTCCGCCGTGGGGCCGACGCCCACGATGCGCCCGGCGTCCACCGCGACCGCGCCGCCGGTGATGACGCGACGGGTCTTGTCGATGGTCACGACCATCCCGTCGCGCACCACGAGGTCGACGGGGCGCGGCTCGGCGGCGAGGACGAAAGGAGCCGAGAAAAGAAGAACGGAGGCCACGAACCGCATCTACAAATTCCTTGCATCAAAAGGGAGGGGTAGCAGCTCCGAGAGGCGCAGCGTCCGCGTGCGGCCGTGCAGGTTGACGATCTCCACCCAGATGTCGCCCGCCAGCTCCCACATGACCTGGCGGCAGGCCCCGCAGGGAGCGGTCGGGCGCGGCGAGTCCGCCACCACCGCGATGGCGTCGAATTCACGGAGCCCCTCGGAGACGGCCTTGAAGACGGCCACCCGCTCCGCGCACATGGTGAGCCCGTAGGACGCGCTCTCGATGTTGCAGCCGGTCACGACTTCGCCCGTGCGCGTGCGCAGGGCCGCGCCCACCTTGAAACGCGAGAAGGGCGCGAAGGCCTGGAGCCGCGCGGCGCGGGCGAGATCGGCCAGCTCGCGCAGGCCGGCCGGCCGCGCGCGGCGGGCGGGCGCGGAGCGCTTCATTGCAGCCGCGCCGCGTCGGCCAGGACGCGCCCCAGCACGTCGAGCAGGCCGGCCTTGACCTTCTCCGCCACCTCGAGCACTTCCAGGTGATGGAGCTTCTTCTTGATGACGCCCGCGGCCATGTTCGTGATGCAGGAGATGGCCAGCACCCGGATCCCCATGTGCCGGGCCGCGATGACCTCCGGGACGGTCGACATCCCCACCGCGTCCGCGCCCAGGGTCCGCGCCGCCTTGATCTCGGCGGGTGTCTCGTAGGAGGGGCCGTTGAACCCGATGTAGATGCCGCGGCGCACCGTCATGCCCACCTTGGAGCAGGCCCGCTCCGCGATCTCCTGGAGCTTGGGATCGTAGGCCTCGCTCATGTCGAAGAAGCGCGGGCCCAGCTGCTCCTCGTTGGCGCCGATGAGCGGGTTGATGCCCATGTAGTTGATGTGGTCGGTGATGATCATCAGCTCGCCCGGCTTGTAGTTGATGTTCACGCTGCCCGCGGCGTTGGTCATCACGATCGTCGTCACGCCCAGCCGGCCGAGCACGCGCACCGGGAACACGACCTGCGCCGGCGAATAGCCTTCGTAGTAGTGGACGCGGCCGTTCATCACCGCCACCGGAGTGTCGCCGGCCACGCCCAGGACCAGCTCGCCGCGGTGCCCGATCGCGGTCGCGGTGGGGAAGTGCGGGATCTCCGCGAAGGGGATGCGGGTCGCGCCCTTCAGGCTGTCCGCGAAGGCGCCGAGGCCGGAGCCGAGCACGAGGCCGAGCAGGGGCCGCAGCTTGGACCGGCCGCGCACGAAGGCCGCCGCCTCCTCCGCCTCCTTGAACGCGCTCACCGCAGCGGTCACAGGAGCATGCCCGCGATGCAGGCGGTCATGAAGTTGGCGAGGGTGCCCGCGACGAGCGCGCGCAGGCCGAGCCGGCTGAGGTCGCTCTTGCGCTCGGGGGCCAGGGCCCCGATGCCGCCGATCTGGATGCCGATGGACGAGAAGTTCGCGAACCCGCAGAGGGCGAAGGTGGCGATGGTGAAGGAGCGCGGATCGAGAGTGGCTTTCATGGGCCCGAGGGCCGAGTAGGCGATGAACTCGTTGGCGACCATGCGCGTCCCGAGGAGGCTCCCCACCGCCATCGCGTCCGGCGCGGGCACGCCCATGAGGAGGGCCACCGGCGCGAACACGTAGCCGAGGATCGTCTCCAGCGTGGCTCCGGTCAGTCCCAGGATGGCATTGACGAGGGCGATCAGGGCCAGGAACGAGATCAGCATGGCGGCCACGTTGAGGGCCAGGCTCAGGCCTTCCGAGGTCCCCCGCGCCGCCGCCGCCACCAGGTTCGCGTCCGTGCGCACGACCTCCAGCTTGACCGTGCCCGCGGTCTGCGGCTCCTGCGTCTCGGGCAGGAGCAGCTTGGCCATGAGGATGCTCCCGGGCGCGGTCATGAGCACGGAGGCGAGCAGGAACCGCGGCTCCACGCCCGCGATGAAGATGTAGGCGCCCATGATGCCGGCGCTGATGTGGGCCATCCCCGAGGTCATCACGCACAGGAGCTCGGAGTCGGTCATGGTGTTGAGGTAGGGGCGCACGGTCAGGGGTGCTTCCGTCTGTCCCATGAAGACGCCGGCGGCGGCGTTGAGGCTCTCCGCCCCGCTCGCCCCCATGAGGCGCGTCATGATCCGCGCGAAGAGGGTGACGATCACCTGCATCACGCCCAGGTGATACAGGATCGCGAACAGGGCGGCCACGAAGATGATCGTGGGCAGCACCTGGAACGCGAACACGAACCCGATGCTGCCGCCGCCCTGCTTGCCCAGCGGGCCGAAGACGAACTCCGAGCCCTTGAAGGAGAGGGCGAGGAGCGCGCTGATCTTGTCTCCCAGCCAGGCGAAGATGCGCTGGCCGATCGGCACCTTCAAGACGAAGAGGGCCAGCGCGAACTGGAGCCCGAGGCCCCAGGCCACGGTGCCGGGCCGGACGGCCCGCCGCTGCGTGGAGAACGCCCAGGCCCCGGCCAGGATGAGCAGGAGGCCGACGGCGGACAGGAGCCTCTCCATCCCTACTCCAGCACCGCGCGCACGAGCGGGCGCGGCGGCGGCGCTTCGGGGCCGACGCGGATGGCGCGGCGCAGCATGGCGAGCGCTTCGTCCAGCCGCCGCCGATCGTTGACGTGGACGGTGGCCAGGGGCTCGCCGGCGGCCACGGCGTCCCCGACCTTCTTGCCCAGCACGAACCCGACCCCGGGATCGATGCTGCTCTCGACGGTCTCGCGCCCGGCCCCGAGCAGCATGGCCGCCGTCCCCACCGCGCGGCAGGCGATACCGGTGACGCGTCCGGCCGACTCCGCACGCAGCTCGACCGTCTCCTTCGCCCGGGGCAGGCGCGCGACGTCGTCGCACACGCGGGGATCGCCGCCCTGGAGCGCGATCACCTCCTGGAACTTCTTCAGGCCGGCGCCGGAAGCGAGCGCTTCGCGCACGCGCGCGCGCGCCGCCTTCAAGTCCGCGGGGGCGCCGGCGAGGCGCAGCATCCAGGCCGCGAGCTCGACGGAGAGCGTCTCCAGATCCTGGGGGCCCTTGCCCTGCAGCGTCTCGATCGACTCCACGATCTCGAGCGCGTTGCCGACGGTGCGGCCGAGCGGCTGTTCCATGTCCGTGATGAGGGCGACCACCTTCTTGCCCATGCCCTTGCCGATGGCGAGCATGGCCTCGGCCAGCGCGCGCGAATCCTCCTCCTTGACCATGAAGGCGCCGTCGCCCGTCTTCACGTCCAGCACCAGCGCGTCGATGCCCTCCGCCATCTTCTTGCTCATGATGGAGGCGGCGATGAGGGGCCGGCTCTCCACCGTGCTCGTCACGTCGCGCAGCGCGTAGAGCTTGCGGTCCGCGGGGGCGATCTCCGGGGTCTGGCCGATGAGGCCGAGATGGCTCTTCCGGAGGACGGCCCGGAACTCGTCGAGGGAGAGCCCGACGCGGAAGCCCGGGATCGACTCCAGCTTGTCCAGCGTGCCGCCGGTGTGGCCGAGCCCGCGGCCCGAGATCATCGGGACGTACACGCCGCAGGCCGCGGCCAGGGGGGCCAGGATCATCGAAGTCTTGTCGCCCACGCCCCCCGTCGAATGCTTGTCCACCTTGGGGCCGGGCAGCTCGCGGAGGTCGAGCACCTCCCCCGTCCGCATCATGGACTCCGTGAGCGCCACCGTCTCCGCCGCCGTCATGCCTTTGAAGAAGACGGCCATGGCCAGGGCGGAGGCCTGGTAGTCGGGGATGGTCCCGCGCGTGTAGCCCTCGATGAAGGCGGAGATCTCGCCCCTGGTCAGCTCCTGGCCGTCGCGCTTCTTCTGGATGACGTCCACGGCCCGCATGGGGCGGGCCTACTTCTTCTTGAGGCGCTCGACCTCGGCCCAGAGGTCGCGGCGCTTCTTGACGGGCACCGCGGGCGGGCGCGGGGGATCCGGAGGCGGAGGCATGCCGGCGAGGACCTGGTCCATGAGGCTCTTGTTGTCGTCCTTCTTCTTCGTACGGCGGGTCGGGACCTGGCCGTGCCGGTAGTCGTGGGTGTTGTAGCAGGTCCGGCAGGTGACCTTGGCGATCTGGCCGTCGGTGAGGCTGGCGATGTCGTGGTTCAGGAGGAGGCGACACCGCGGGCAGTAATCGTCGAGGACGTCCCCGAGCCTGAGAGGCCGGTCCGACATGAGGAACCTCCAGAAGGGCGCGCGGCGGCCGAGAGTATAGCCCCAGTTGAAAAAAGCCGCTTCGCACCTAAGAATCGCGACAGGCCCTTGGAGACCGCGCTGCCGACACCGTCCACCCAGAACGATTACTACCGGCTGCGCACGGAGTGGCTGCGCTACAAGAGCCAGCTCTACGACGGGCTCACCGGCCTGCCCGCCCTGCCCGCGGTGGTGGAGGACGTGCGCCGCATCCTGGAATCGAAGGGCACGGCCGACGTGATCTACGTCGACCTCGGGCGCTCGGGAGGGCAGGAGACCAAGCTGGGCTGGGCGGCCTACGACGGCGCGGTGCGGGAGTTCGCGGCCGTGCTCGCCTCCCTGCGCGCGAGCGGTGAGCTGTCCGCGGAAGACGTGGTCAGCCTGCACACCGTGCGCTCCGACCGGTTCCTCGTCTTCGTGGCCGGGGGCGAGTCGTCCAGCGCCGCCCGCCGTGACCGCCTTCTCGCCGCCCTGCGCGGCCGGATCGAGTCCGCTCCGCCCGCGAGCGTGCTGCGCACCCTCGACCTCTCCGCCGGGCACGCGCGCATCCACAACGATCCGATCGTGCGCAGCGAGCGGGCCATCCAGCAGGCGGTGGCGGAGGCGATGCTGAACAGCCTGGTCGAGCGGGCGGGCGTGGAGTCGGAGCGCCGCCAGGAGATCTCGCGCCTCATCACGGAGTCGGGCGTGCGCGCGGTCTTCCATCCCATCGTGCGGCTGGCCGACGGGCACATCATCGGGCACGAGGCCCTCACCCGGCCCATCGGCGGGGTGTCCTTCGACTCCGTGGAGGCCCTGTTCGCGTTCGCGGAATCGACCGACCTCCTCATGCAGTTCGAGCGGCTCTGCCGCCGCACCGCCATCGAGACCGCGGCCACCACGCCCGGCCTGGGCCTGCTCTTCATCAACGCCTCTCCCAGCGCGGTCGAGGACCCGGAGTGGGCGGCCGGAGGCATGGACGAGGTGCTGGCCCAGAGCGGCCTGAGCCCTCGCGACGTGGTGGTCGAGATCACGGAACGGGTGGCCATCGTCCACCACGACGAGTTCCAGGACGCGCTGCGCACCTTCAAGGAGCGCGGGTACCGGGTGGCGGTGGACGACATGGGGGCCGGCAATGCCTCGCTGCAGTCCCTGGCCAGCATCGAGCCCGACTTCCTGAAGTTCGACACCAGCCTGGTGCACGACATCGACAAGAGCAGCATCAAGCAGAGCCTGCTGGAGACGCTGCGCCAGCTCGCGGACAAGATCAAGGCGCGCGTGATCGCGGAGGGGATCGAGAGGGAGGAAGAGCTTCAGGTGCTCAAGAAGCTCGGGATAGAGTTGGGCCAGGGGTTCCTCTTCCATCGGGACGAGGACGTCCATTGATACCGCGCAACGTCCGTCCCGTCCCCGTCTCCGAGCCCGTCTCCGTCTCCGTCCGTTCGGCACATACGGACGGGAACGGGCACGGAGAGGGAGACGGGAACGGGATCTGCTTGGAGAATCACTACTGTGCGTAACGCGGAGGTCATTCGTCAGTGGCGGATCCTCAAGCGGATCGAGGCCGGGCGCTACACGACCGCGCAGGACCTGGCCGACGAGCACGGCGTCACCGAGCGCACCATCCGCCGCGACATCGAGGCCCTGCAGGAGGCGGGGTTCCCGCTCTTCGACGAGCGCACGGACGGCCGCAAGGTCTGGCGGCTCGTGGAAGGCTACAAGCAGCGGCTGACCCAGACCTTCACCCTGGCCGAGCTCAGCGCGCTCTACTTCAGCAAGAACCTGATGTCGTTCCTGGGCGGCGCCCCCTTCGCCCAGGACCTCGACGCCGCCTTCGCGAAGATCCGGGAGGCGCTGCCCGCGCGCAGCCTGCCCTACCTGGCCCGCATCCAGGACCTGTTCTCCGCGCGGCCGGATCCCTGGAAGGACTACTCGAACAAGCAGGACATCATCGCCCAGCTCATCGACGCCGTGCTGCACCAGCGGCGCGCGACCATCGAGTACTTCTCCTTCAAGAGCAAGCGAACGAAGACCTACACCGTCGATCCCTACCGGCTCGTCTACTGGCACGGCGGCCTCTACCTCTACGCGCGGGCCGAGGAGCACGGCGAGGTCCGCACGTTCGCGGTCGAGCGCATCGAGAAGATCGAGGTCCGCGACGAGACCTTCGAGGTGCCCGCCGACTTCAACGTGTCCGAATACGCTCGCGGCGCCTTCGGCATCGCCGGGGGCAAGCCGGAGCCGGTGGAGATCGCCTTCGAGGCGGCGGTGGCGGGCTACATCCGCGAGCGCGTCTGGCACGAGAGCCAGTCGCTGGAGGAGGGACCGGGCAGCGGCGTGACCCTGCGCCTCAACGTGGCGCCGGGGTTCGAGCTGAAGAGCTGGATCAAGGGGTTCCTGCCCCACGTCCGCGTGATCAAGCCGGCCAAGCTGCGGGCGGACATCGCGAAGGAGCTCGAGCAGGCCCGGAAGAGCTTCAAGGCCTGACGGGCTAGGGCCAGATGTCCATCTCCGGCTCGATGCGGCTGGAGGGGTCGTCCTTGATCCCGACGGTGTAGAAGTAGCGCGTCTCTCCCGGGGGGAAGGCGCTCGCCGGCTTCACCGTGCGCGAGAACGTGTTCTCGGGCGCGTACCGGTCGCGCACGCGCTCACCGAACGTGAAGCCGTCCTTGCTCTCGAGGCCGCCGGACTCGGTGAACGGGTTCGCCGGCGCGTTCTCCGGGATGCGCCGTTCGAAGATCATCTCGATCTCCGTCCCCGGTGCGCAGAGGTTGACGACGCGCCAGATCATCTTCTGCCCGGCGAAGGCGATGTGCGTCTCCGGCGCCCCGATGATCTTGCACTTGCCGTCCAGCGGGAAGAGGAATACCACCGCGTGGCGGTCGCGCCGCGACGGATAGCGATAGCTCTCGCCGGCGACGCCTTGTCCTCGCGGGACGCTGGCGCAGGCCGTCGCGCTCGCGAGGATCGCCCCCACCACCCACCCCCTTAGCCGCATCCTGTCTCCTTTCCACTTTCAACGAGGCGGGGCCAGGGCGGCCGCGAACTCCGGTCGCGCCTTGAGGCTCGCCAGGTCTTGATCCGTCTTGGCCTGTGAAGGGCTGTAGCCGCGCGAGACCGCTTCACGCAGCGAGGTCAGGGCCGCGTCCGCCCGCCCGCTGAGCGCCTCCACCACCGCCTTCCGATAGAGGACCTCCCCGTCGGCCGGGCTCAGGGACAGCGCGTCGATGGCGTGGCGATCCGCGGCCGCGACGCGCCCGAGCTTGGCCTCGTAGGCGGCCAGGCGCCCGAGCATGCGCGCGTCCTTCGGGTTCACGCGGAGGAGGTCCTCGCAGAGCGCGACCGCCGTACGGTAGGCCTGCTCGGCCTCGGCGCGCCGGCCCATCTGGGCGTAGCTGTCGCCGAGATTGCGCTGGACGATCGGGTTGCGCGGCTCCAGCTTGGCCGCCTCCGCGAAAGCGGCGGCCGCTTCGGCGTGACGGCCGCGCGCGAACTCGATGGTGCCGATGTTGGTGAAGGCCTTCGGGTCGGGAGCAAGGGCGAGGGCGCGCCGGAAGGCCTCCAGGCCCGCGTCGTCCTGGCCCATGTGCTCGTAGGCGCTGCCGAGCCTCTGCAAGGCGCGCGGGTTGTCCGGCTGCAGCTCCACGAGCCGTTTGTACACGGCCGCCGCCTCCGCGTACCGGCCGGAGGCGTCCAGGGCGAGGCCGAGATGGCTCAGGTTCTCGCCGTACTTCGGCCGCAGGTCGACGGCGTTGCGCAGCTCGGCGATCGCTTCTTCCCATCGGCTCCGCCCGGCCAGGATGTCTCCGAGCTGCCGATGCGCGTCGTCGTTGGCGGGCTGGCGCTCGAGCACCTTGTGCAGCTCGTCCACCGCGGCGTCCGTGCGTCCGGTGCCCGCATACACGGTGGCCAGGGCGAGCCGCGTGCGGGGCTCGGCGGGATCGAGGCGCAGGGCCTCGGTGACGGCATCGGTGGCCAGGCGCGTCCAGCTCGCGTCCTTCGTCTCCAGGTACCGGAGCCAGTAGGCGCGGCCGAGCGCGGCGTGGGCGAGAGCGAACTTCGGATCGCGGCCGATGGCGAGGCGCAGGCCCTCGATGGCGCCCGCGACGTTGCCGGAGACGTCCGGATGCTCGAGCAGCGCCTGCGCATCGGAGTAGGCGGCGAGGGCGGACACGTTGGTCGTGGCCGGCTGGGCGAGACGCGCGCGATCCGCGGGCGTCAGGTCCAGGGCGAGGGCGGCGCTGACGCCCTCCGCCAGCCGGCGCTGCAGCGTGAGGAGGTCGTCGAGCGAGCCCTCGTAGTCGGCGCCCCAGGCCACGGAATCGTCCGGACGCACGAGGGTCGCCGTCACGTGCATGCGGCGGTCCAGGCGCAGGATGCTCCCACTGACGATGTAGTCCGCGCCCAGCTCGTGGGCGAGCCGCCGCACCTGGCCGCGGGCGCTGCCGTCCGGCCCCGGAGCCACGCGCGACACCACGGTCAGGGAGGGGATGCCGGCGAGGTGGGCGATGAGCGTGTCGGCGATACCGATGCCCAGGTGATCGTCCGGCGGGCCTCCGACCGTCTCCAGCGGCAGCACCGCGACCACGGGGTGGCCGGGCCCCGGCCGCGGCCGATGGCTCACGAACCATCCGATCGTTCCGGCCAGGGCGAGAGCGACGACGATGGCGGCGGCGACGGTGGCCAGGCGCCCGCGCGGCGCCGAGATGCGCACGCGGCCCGCGCTCACCCCGGAGGAGAGGCTGGCGGCCAGCCGGGCCAGGGCGGCGTCGAGCTCGGCCGTCGACGCGTACCGGCGCGCGGGATCGCGCTCGAGGCAGCGCAGCACGATCTGGTTCATCTCCGCGGGCACGTCCGGGACGAAGCGGCTCGGCGGTGGACAGCGCTCGCTGGGATCGCGCAGGGCCAGGGGCGCGGTGCCGCCGTCGCCGGGGGCCCGGCGCCCGGTCAGCATCTCGAAGAGGACGAGCCCGATCGCGAAGATGTCGGTGCGCGCGTCGGTGGGAAGGCCGACGGCCTGCTCGGGCGAGAGGTAGGCGAGCGTGCCCAGGATCGCGCCCTCGCCGGTCAGCCGCTCCTTGCCGTGGGCGTAGGCGAGGCCGAAATCCATGAGGATGGCGTGGCCGGCGCGATCGACCATGATGTTCGCGGGCTTGAGGTCGCGGTGGACGATCTGCCGCGAATGGATGGCGTCCAGCCCGGCGCAGATCTGCCGTCCGAGCGCGACCGTCTGCTTGGTGGAGAGGGTGCCCACGGACTGGATGAGGTCGTCGAGGCTCTGGCCCTCGACGTACTCCATGCTGATGAAGAGGGTCCCGTCGATCTCGCCCAGGTCGTACACGCGGCAGACGTTGGGATGCGTGACCTCCTGGGCCAGCGTCAGCTCGCGCCGGAAGCGCTCACTCGTCTGCTCCTGCGGACCGGAGCGCGCGCGCACCAGCTTCAGGGCGACGGTCTTGCCGAGGGTACCGTCGATGGCCTTGTAGACCTGGCCCATGCCTCCCGCGCCGATCTCTTCGACGAGGGTGTAGCGGTCTCCGAACCGCTGGCCGGGGGACACCCGGAACGCTCCCAGCCCGCGCGGCGGGGGCGGACCGGGGACGCCGGCGGTGGGCAGCGGGACGCCGGGAACGGGGGCGGTGGACGCGGAGGCGACGTCGTCGGGGTACGTCGGTGCGCTGCAGGACGGGCAATGCCCTCCTTCAGGCACCGCGCGGCCGCAGTGCGGGCAACTCACGGAGATCCGCCCATTCCGGACATCCCAGGCCTCGGAAACTCTTGTAAAGAAAGAAACCGCTGGAGACTACGCCACGCGCCGAGGGTCGTCAATATATCTACGGCCCATCCCCGAAAAGTGTTCAGGCCACCTCGAGGACCAGCACCGAAGTGCCGACCTGGATCTGGTCGCCGGGGGCCAGGAACGCGTCGCTCACGGCGCGGCCGTTCACGAAAACGTGCCCGCTGTGGCTCAAGCGTTGGAGCCGCCAGGCCGAATGCTCGACGTCGGGGACCAGGGTGGCGTGCTCGCGGGAGACCGTCTTTTCGTCGACGAGGACGGCGCAGCGGGAGGGGTCGCGGCCGAGCCGCGTCTCGCCGAGCAGATCGAAGGTATGGCCCAGCGCGGGCCCGGCCACCCCACGCAGGCGCCAACCGGCCGCCGCCGCCGCGGGTGCCGCCGTGACGACCGCCGCGGGTGCCGCCGTGACCGGCGCGGGCGCCGCCGTGACCGCCGCCGGCGCCGCCAGCGGCGACTTCATCATCACGGTGCGGCTGAACACGCCGCCTCCGAGCTCGCGCGCGGAGCTGAGGCCGCGCGCCTTCAGGATGTAGGTCATGACCAGGAAGAAGGCGCCGCACTGGATGGCGACGCCGAGCAGCGGCGATTCGCCCACGAACGTGTCGTAGAGGCCGTGGAGGAGCGACGAGAGGGACAGCCCGAGCAGGAAGAAGACGAACCGGTGCCGCCGCTGGGCCACGCCCAGCGCGATGAAATAGCCGAAGATCGCGCTGAAGCAGGCGTGGAGGAACGGCGTCATGGCCATGCGCACGACGTTGTTGTAGACGGGCATGACGAGATACCCGGCATGTCCCGTCTCCTTCATGGCCCGCAGCGACTCCTCGAGGGTGCGGAACACGTAGTAGACGTTCTCCGCCCCCGCGAACCCGATGCCGGACATCATGCCGAGGAGGAGGCCGTTGATCGGCTTGCGCATCTTCGTCGTGAAGAGGGCGAGCGCGATGAGGGGGATGGCCTTGGTCAGCTCCTCGCGCACACCCACGCCGAACACGTACCCGCTCAGGCGGAAGGCGAGGAAGTTGCGCGTGATGAGCCAGCCCGTGATGTCGACGGGCGTGAAGAGCCACAGCTCGAGGATGGGCAGGCCGATGAAGCAGGTGAAGAGCACCGTCCCGAAGGCGAGCCGGAAGCTGAGGTCCCGATCGGCGAAGAGCCGGTAGAGGAGCAGCGACCACAGCGCCATCGACCACAGGGCGAGCCCGTAGAGGATGGCGTGGTTCTCCTGCAGGATCTCGATGGCCAGGGGCACCACGGCCACGAAGACGAGGAAGCGGAAGACGGGGCTGCGGATGATCTCGCTGCCCGTGATCTTGTCGAGAAGGACGGCTTCGCGCAGGGAGACGCCGAAAGCCTCCTCGATGTAGTCGAGGCCTCCGGAGGCGGGGGGCGCGGAGGCCGGCCGCCCGCAGGCGCCACAGAACCGCGCTCCGGCCGCCAGCGGCCGCCCGCAGAACGTGCACAGCACCGCGCGGATTATACGCGCGCGCTCACGGTATGATCCCGGGGATGGCCGACATCGAGACCTTCCCCAATCGCCATCCCGGCCGCGACTACACCATCGTCCACACCTGTCCGGAGTTCACCGCCGTCTGCCCCAAGACGGGCCAGCCGGACTTCGGGACCATCCGGATCAGCTACGTGCCCGACCGGGACTGCGTGGAGCTCAAGAGCCTGAAGCTCTACCTCCAGGCCTACCGCAACCGCGGCATCTACTACGAGCACGTGACCAACGTGATCCTCGACGACCTGGTGGCGGCCATGAAGCCGCGCCGGATGACCGTGGAAGGGGACTTCCGCGTCCGCGGGGGCATCTCGACCGTGGTGCGGGCCGAATACGAGGCCCCGGCGCGCGGTCGGGGCCGGACCGCCGGCAGCCGGAGTCCCCGCCCGCCGCGGCGATGATCTCTCCGCCGTTCATCCTCGCCCGGCGTTTCGTGGCCGGTCCGGATCCGGGGTCGGCCATCGCGGCCGGGCGGGAGCTCCACGCGCGCGGGATCCGCGCCACCTTCGACCTCCTGGGCGAGGATGTGCTCGACCGCGAGGCCGCCCTGCGCAGCGCGGAGGCGAACAAGCAGCTCCTGCGCCAGATCCCGCCCGAGATCGAGCGCAACATCTCGATCAAGCTCACCATGTTCGGCCTCGACATCTCGGAGGAGTTCTGCCGGGAGAACGTGGCCTCGCTGCTCGACGTCGCGCGCGAGGTGGGCGGCTTCGTGCGCATCGACATGGAGGGTTCGAAGCACACGCAGCGCACCCTGGACCTCTTCCGCGGGCTGCGGGCGACGTACGACAACGTGGGGATCGTCCTGCAGGCCTACCTGCACCGCACCCCCGCCGACGTGAAGGAGGCCATCGCCCGCGGCGACCGCGTCCGGCTGTGCAAGGGCGCCTACAAGGAGCCGCCCGAGATCGCGCACCAGGACATGGAGCACATCCGCAAGGCCTACCGCGAGCTGGCCCATCAGCTGCTCGACCACGGCAACCATCCGGCCATCGCGACCCACGACGAGATCCTCATCCGCGACACGCTCGGATACGCCACGGTCCAGAAGATCCCGTCCGACCGCTTCGAGTTCCAGATGCTGTACGGCCTGCGTCCGCGCCGCTGGGACGAGCTGGTCAAGGCCGGCCACCGCGTGCGCGTGTACGTGCCCTACGGCACGCACTGGTTCCCGTACTTCTACCGCCGCCTGCGCGAGCGCCGCGAGAACGTCTTCTTCGTGCTGCGGAACCTGCTCGGAGGCTAGGACACGGCTAGGACAAATAGCGAGGAGCGGATTCACTCCGCGACGAGCGGCAGAGGGGGTAGCGCGAAGCGCGCAGGGGGGCGCATCCACCTCGCGTGGCGCGCCCCCCTGAATTGTCTAGGTCGGAATCTGGTGGCGCCGTTCGCGATACTCCGCCACGAACAAGCGCACGATCCGCGGGTCGAACTGGGTGCCCGCGCAGGCCTCGAGCTCGGCGAGCGCTTCGTCCGCGGAGCGGTGCTTGCCGTGGGGGGTGACGCGGGTCATCGCGTCGAAGGAGTCCGCGATGGCGATGACGCGCGCGCCCACGGGAATCTCCTCCGCTTTCTGACCCATGGGGTAGCCGCCCCCATCCCACCGCTCGTGGTGGGAGTGGATGATGGGCAGGATGTCCTCCCAGAGCGTGATGGGCTTGAGGAGCTGCATGCCGAGGGCCGGATGGTCCTGGAGGATCTTCCGCGCTTCCGGCGTGAGCGGGCCCTTGGTGCGCAGGACCTCGGGGTCGAGCATCACCTTGCCGATGTCGTGCAGGAGTGCGGCGAAGTGGACGCTGCGGCGCTCGGCCTCGCTCAGGCCCAGGCGTCGCGTCACCATGTCGGCCAGGGCCGCCACTCCGCGCGAGTGGCCGGGGTAGAAGACATCCATCGTCTCCAGGCAGGAGACGAGGATGTCGGAGGTGTGGGTGAAGAAGTTGACCGCCTGCTCCTGCGCCATCGCGTTCTCGAGGGCGGCCGCCCCCTGCCGCGCCAGCGCGAAGAGGAGCTGCTGATCCTCGGGCGTGTATTCCCCTTCCGCGCCCCCGGCCACCACCAGGGCCCCCGTGATCGTACCCAGCCGCATGGGCGCGGCCAGATAGCCCGGTAGCCGCGTCCGCATCTCGTCGCAGCGGTGCGAATAGCGCGGATCCTGCTTGGCGATGGCGGCCACCACCGGCTGGCCGCTCTCCGCCGCCGCCCGCGCCAGCCCCTCGCCCGCGCGCAGCCGTGCGCCCTTGACGGACTCCACGCCGTCCCCCGCGCCCGCCTCGATGACCCAGCCTTCACCATGGGTGCGCGCGAAGAGCAGGGCCCGGCTGGCCTCCGACCGCATCAGCTCGCGGGCGGCGCGGACGAGCGTCTCCAGCAGGCGGTCCTGGTGCGGCTCGGCGGCCAGGCGCGCGCTCACGTCCACGAGGGCCTGCAGCCGGCGATTCATCTCCAGCACGCGCTGCTGGAGCTCGCGGTTCGCGCGCGTGAGCCGCGACCTCTCCGTGGCGTCCTTGATGACCCGGTCCAGGCGCGCGATGTCGAGGTTCGTCTTCTCGAGGTAGTCGAAGACGCGGTGCTTGATGCCCTCGATGGCGGAGCCGAGGTCCGCATGCCCGGTCAGGATGAGCACCTCGGTGTCCGGGTTGGCCGCCTTGATGCGGTCGCCCAGCTCGAGCCCGGTCATGCCCGGCATCACGAGGTCGAGGAGAGCGACGTCGTAGCCGCCGGCCTGCGCGCGCTTGAGTGCTTCCGTGGAGTCGCTGGTCCCGTCGACGAAATAGCCGCCTTCGCGGAGGGTATCGGTAATGATGTCGAGAAAACTGCGGTCGTCGTCGACGAGAAGGACGCGGGCGCGGGGCGTGCTCATGAATTCGGGAACCGTGGCCATCGTATGCACGCGCCGCGGGGCTGTCAATGACAGGTGGGCCGCAAGATGCGGTGAGGCGGGAGGTTAGGTAGGAACACCTAGTCCCTGGGTTTGACAGCCGCGGTAAGATCGATCCTTGTGCCTATGCGCGCCGCCGTCTACTGGGGGAAGGGCGACCTGCGGGTCGAGGAGATCCCGGTCCCCGAGGTGGGCCCCGGCGAGATGCTGGTCCGCGTCGAGGCCTGCGGCATCTGCGGCACGGACATCAAGAAGATCGTGAAGGGCCTGCTGCCGGGGCCGCGCGTGTTCGGCCACGAGATCTGCGGGACGGTGGCGCGGACGGGAGCGGGCGTGCGACGGCTGCGCGAGGGCGACCGCGTCGTGGTGCACCATCACGTCCCCTGCGGCCGGTGCTTCTACTGCTCGATCCAGGCCTATGCCCAATGCGAGTTCTACAAGCGCAACGGAACCACCGCGGGGTTCGAGGCCGCGGGCGGGGGCTTCGCCGAATACGTGAAGGCGATGGACTGGATCGTCGAGCGGGGTTCGATCCCCGTGCCCGACGGGGTGCTTCCGGAGGAAGCCGCCTTCGTCGAGCCCGTCAACACCTGCCTGAAGGCGGTGCGCAAGGCGGGCGTGGCGAAAGGGCAGACCGTGCTCGTGGTGGGGCAGGGGCCGATCGGCCTGCTGCTGATGCAGCTCTGCCGCTGGGCGGGCGCGGACGTGCTGGTCAGCGACACGTTCCCGGACCGCCTGGAGATGGCGCGCCGCCTGGGCGCTTCCGTGGCCCTCGACGCCACCGCGGTGGACGTGCCCCGGGAGGTCCGCGCCCTCACCGCCGGGCGCGGCGCCGATGTGGCCGTCCTGGCCGCCTTCGGGCAGGCCCCATTCGCCCAGGCCGTTGACGCGACACGGCCCGGTGGCCGTATCATCGTGTTCGCCGCTACATCCCCTGGAGAGACGGTCCAGATCGACTTGGGGGCGTTGAGCGCCGCCGAGAAGGAGATCCTCACGTCGTACAGCGCATCCGTGGACGTCCAGGACCAGGCCGCCCAGCTCGTCTTCGCGCGCGAGGTGCGCGTGCGCGAGCTGGTGACGCATCGCTTCGCGCTCGACGACGCGCCCCGCGCGCTGGAGGTGGCCTCCCACCCCGCGCCCGGCGTGCTCAAGGTCGTGCTGCGGCCACCCGTCCCCGATGGTGGCCGCCAGGGGCAGTCGGGCGCCCACTCTGGATTGACAGCGAGGTGAGCCTTCGTGCGACCTAAGATGAAAGCGGCCGTGCTCTACGGCCGGGAGGACGTGCGCATCGAGCAGGTGGAGGTCCCGGCGCTGGAGCCGGGCGACGTCCTGCTGCGGACGCGGGTGGCCCTCACCTGCGGCACGGACGCCAAGGTGTTCCGGCGCGGCTACCACGCCAAGATGATCGTGCCCCCCGCGGTGTTCGGCCACGAGATGGCGGGCATCGTGGAAGAGGTCGCGCCGGGCGTGGAGTCCTTCGAGCCGGGAATGGCCGTGGTGGCCGCGAACTCCGCCCCCTGCGGCGACTGCTACTACTGCCGGCACGAGATGCCGAGCCTGTGCGACGACCTCTTGTTCTGGAACGGCGCCTACGCCGAGTTCGCGCGCATCCCGGCCCGGGTGGTGAAGAAGAACCTGCTCCCCCTCGACGAGGGCCTGGAGTTCCGGGAGGCGGCCATGGTGGAGCCGCTGGCCTGTGTCATCCGCGGCGTGGAGGAGAGCTGGATCGGCCGCGGACAGTCGGTCGCCGTCATCGGCACCGGGCCCATCGGCCTCATGTTCGTCGCGCTCGCGCGGATGCGCGGCGCCCACGTCACCGCCGCCGGGCGCCGCCGCTCCCGGCTGGACAAGGCCCTGGAGATGGGCGCGGAGGGCGTGGTGTCGGCGAAGGAGGGCGCGGACCTCGCGGAGCTCCTCCGCCAGCGCAGCCCCGACGGTCGCGGGATGGACGTCGTGATCGAGGCCGTCGGCCTGCCCGGGACCTCGGAGGCGGCGGTGCGCGCGGTGCGCAAGGGCGGAGTCGTCCAGCTCTTCGGGGGCTGCCCGACGGACACCAAGATCGGGATCGACTCGCAGCTCCTCCACTACCAGGAGCTGACCATCAAGTCCACGTTCCACCACACGCCGGAGAGCGTGCGCAAGGCCTTCCGGCTCATCGCGGACGGCCACATCGACCCGAACGCGTTCATCACCGCGGAGGCATCGCTAGACGACCTGCCGCGGGTGCTCGGGCACATGGCGCGCGGGGGCGACGGGCTCAAGACGGCGATCCTGCCCTAGAAATAAGAAGGGCGCACGTCGCGCGTGCGCCCTTCCGTCGAGCCGGCCGTCCCGGTTACTTCTTGCGGCGGCCGCTCTTCTTGCTTGCCCGGCGCGCCCCGGCCCGCTTCTTCCCCCCGCGGCCCTTGGCCTTCTTCGCGGTCTTCCGGCGCGCCGTCTTCCGTCCAGCCGTCTTCCTCTTCGCGGTCTTCTTCGCCGCCTTCTTCTTCCGGCCGGCGGTCTTCTTCGCCGCCTTCTTCTTGGCGGGCTTCCGCGCGCTCCGACCCGCGCTCCGCTTGGGCGCCGCGGGGGCTCCCATGTCGTCCGACGGCAGCGGCGACGGCGAGGGCGACGCGGGAGTCATCCCGGAGTCAGGCGGCTCCGGAGACCCGGTCGGCGTGTGATCGTCCATGTCTCAACCTCCAGGAGCGGGAAAGAGCCAGCGCGTTTCACGCGCGTCGAGGCTCATCGTATGGGAAACGAAATCGGCCGAGACTATGCTCCCGCGCGGCGTGCGCGTCAAGCACGTGTGCGTCGTGCGATGTCAGGGACGGAAAGGGGCAGGAGGGTGGCAGCGGCGGCGCGGGGGCGCATCCGGGCCGGATGCGCCCCCCTGGGGCGCCGGGACTAATTCAAGGTGATGTCGGAAGGAAGCTCGGCCAGGACCCCGCAGTCGTCGCAGAGCATGTAGCCTTCGCCCGATCCGCCGCGCTTGTGGAGCGGAACGGGATGCAGATCCTCGGCCGTCACGTGCCCGCCACGACCGATCGACAGGATCGAGCACCCGCAAAGTGGGCACCGCGCGTCCACGCCGACGACGTATGCGGCCATGATGAACCTCCCCCGGGCCAACCGCCGCTCCGGACGGGCCGGAGTGTGGCGCCCTCAACACATTGGACGCGGACTGGGAGGGAAAGGTTCAGTCCCGGGTGGCGTGTCTCACCCGTTTGACAGTTGTCCCACAACCTCTGACATCCCCGTGGTGTCGCCGGTCACCGGCGTGAGCGGCATCACCGAGGGTTGACACCGGAGACGTCCTTCTCCTAGACTGGATTCATCCTGACGCGGGGTAGAGCAGCCAGGTAGCTCGTTGGGCTCATAACCCAAAGGTCGGTGGTTCAAATCCACCCCCCGCTACCAACCTTCATCATTCGCCCAAGGGCGGCCCTCGCGGCCGCCCTTTTTCTTCTCGGCGGGGCTAGTGGTGCTCCGCCGTGGAGAGCGCCCGCCGGATCGCGGCGAGCAGCTCGTCGTCCGCGACCGAGGTCCCCATCCCGTCCCAGGCGGTGACGACCCAGGACTCGCCGAAGGAGACGTGCACGCGCCGCACGTGGGGATAGGCGGGGAGCAGGCGGGCCACCAGGCCGTGGATGGAGGGACGGATGGAGGCGGGGACGGTGTCGTCGACCGTGATGTCCTGCGGCACGAGGTCCTCCCGCGTCACCAAGGATCCGCCTCGGGACGCCGGACTACTCTCGTCTTCGACGGTACACCCGCGGTCAGCGGATCGCCAGCCCGCGGACGGGTTTTTCGAGGGCCTCCGCGGCCAGGCGGTGCGCGATCTCGTTGGGGTGGTGGTCGACGGGATGCACCCATAGCGACGGCGGGGCATGGCCCCGGAGCGCCGCGCGCAGGTCCACGCGCGGGATCCCCGCGCTCTGGCAGAAGCGGGCCACGGCCTGGTCGGCGGCCGCGAAAGGATAGTCGTCGAGGTCCACGAGCAGCGGCCAGGAGGCGACGAGGAGGCGGCCGCCCCGCTCGCGCAGGCGGCGGTCCATGTCGCGCATGTCGTCCTGGGTCCGCGCCCAGCCTTCCTGGTTCGGGGGCCCGTAAAGGTCGAGGTACCACCGGGTCGTCTCGCGCCCGACGCGCCAGGCCTGCACGCGGTCGCCCACGAAATCGAAGAGCCGTGACGACGGCCCCGCCGCACGGGCGGAGACCTGGCCGCCGAGGAGACGGCGCCGGTCCAGGATCCAGTCGTCGAGCGGCCCACGCCGCGCCTCGAAGGCCTTCGAGCGCTCCGGATCGTTGAGCACCATCGCGTGCACGACGACGTCCGGCTCGAAGGGCAGCACCTTCTCGAACATCTTGTGGAGGGAAGGGAAGTCCGCCCCCCGGCGCGCGCAGTTGAGCACCTCCCACCGCCGACCGCCGGCCGCGTTGAGGAGGCCCTCGAGCCGGCGGGCGGTGGTGTCGTTCTCCTTGACCCCCTGGCCCTCCGTGAACGAGTCGCCCAGCAGGACGACGCGGAGCACCCCCGGCGCCTTGGGGCCCAGCTCGCGCTCGCGGAAGAAGAGCGTGTTGTATCGGAACTCGACCGCGAAGGGAGCGCGCGCGGCGACCTCGTCCACTCCGGCCACGCCGCGTGCGTCGTAGGACTGTCGGACTTCCGGCCGGCGCAGGTCGATGTCGAAGTAGCCGCGAGGATTGCTCGGATAGCAGTCCAGGAACAGGCGCTCGCGGGGACTGTAGAGCTCGCCCGGCGCTTGCCGGCGAGCGGGCGCATAGCCGCCGAGGCGAAGGGCGGCCTCCCCGGCCAGGGCGGCGGCGATGAGAGAACCGAGGACGAGGGCGAGGCGAGCGAGCACCTCACGGCCACGGCGGGTCGTGGGCGGCATGTCAGCTGCGCCCGCCTGGCATGCCCATTGCACTGGACGTCAATCGAGCCGCGTCGCTCGCGGATCCGTAGGAGCCGGCATGCCGAGCCGTCGTGCATTCCTCGGGACGACGGTCGCGGGGGTCGCCGCGGCGGCGGCGCCTCGCACGTTGCGCGCGGCCGTGCGCGCCGCGAGCCGCGAGCGCCGGATGGCCCCGCGCGGCCCGATCGTTCGTCCCCCGCGGCTCGCGCCCGGCGCCACCGTCGGTCTCATCAATCCCTGCAGCGTCCCGCTCGAAGAGGGCGACATCACGGCCGTGCGCCGGCTCATGGAGAGGCTCGGCCTCGTGCTCGAGGTGCCGGCCGTCCAAGAGGGCCGCGAGACCGTGGAGTGCCGCGCCGGCGCCATCAACGCCATGTTCGCGGACGACCGCGTCAAGGCCCTGCTGCCGATGCGCGGCGGCTGGGGCTGCGCGCGCCTCCTGCCTCACCTCGACTACAAGCTCATCGCCGCCCACCCCAAGATCGTGATCGGGTACAGCGACGTGGCCGCCCTGCTGCTCGGCATCAACGCGCGCACGGGCCTCGTCACCTTCCACGGGCCGATGGGCAACTCGGCCTGGGAGCCGTACACGGTCGAGCACCTGCAGAGGATCCTCTTCGCGGGCGAGGCGGCCACCTTGTGCGCCGTCACCCAGGCCGACGAGCGATCGGAGACGCCGCTGCGCACGATCACCCCCGGACGCGCGCGCGGGCGCCTGGTCGGAGGCAACCTCACCGTGCTCGCCTCCATGGTGGGCTCGAAGTACATCGGCGGCACCGACGACGTCATCCTGTTCCTCGAGGAGGTGCGGGAGCCGATCTCGGAGGTGGACCGGATGCTCACGACGCTCGAGATGGCCGGCATCCTCGCGCGCGTCCGCGGCTTCATCTTCGGACAATGCACCCGCTGTCCCGCGCCCGACCTCGACGGCAGCCTGACCCTCGACCGCGTGATCGACGATCACGTGCGCGCCCTCGGCATCCCGGCCTGGCGCGGAGCGCCCATCGGCCACGTGGAACGGCAGCTCACCGTCCCCATCGGCCTGCCCGTCGAGATGGACGCGACGCGCGGCACCATCCGCCTCCTGGAGCCCGCGGTCACCTGACCGGCGAGGCGGCCGCGCTCGGCGTGGCCGCGCCTTCCGGACCGATGCGCGTGTGGACGTCGGCGCCATACCACACCGCGGCCGGCGTGATGCGGAGGGCGTGGGTCTGGACGGCGAGGTCCACGCGGCGGTCCTGGATGGTCACGTCCTGGCGTACCGCGGCCGGGAAGTCCACCGGACGGAACAGGGAGCGCGGCAGCTTGACGTCGAAGCCCTCGTGCAGCCTCTCCCGGATCTTCGACACCAGCTTGTCCGGGTCCAGGCCCAGGCCGCACTTGGTGACGTCGTCCTGCTCCTCGATGGCCGCCCGCACCTCCGCCCACGAGCGATCGGTGAGGTCGACCCGGATGCGGAACTCGCGCGGCGGAAATCGGGGCTCCAGCCGCAGCCTCTCCGGGCCGGCGGAGAGCTGGAAGGCCCCCGAGACCGGGTACTCCCTCGCGATCACCTCTCCGTCGAGCCGCTTCCTGGCCTCGAAATCGCGGCAAACGACGGAGGCGAGCGACCGGCTGTCCCAGGCGAAGTGGACGGTGGCGGCGCCGTGCGCTTCCTGGAGGACGACGGGGACGTCCACGGCCAGCGTATTGTCCGTACCGGCGACGACGCGCGGTGGGCGCGCGCGCAGCACCCCGCGCACGCGATGGATGGTCACGTCGAGGGTCCAGGTGCCCGCGCTGATCTTGCCGAGGAACGTCCCCACCTTGACCTCGTGGGTGTCGTGCACCTGCTTCTCCAGGGGCAGGTCCAGGGCGACCCGGTCCAGATAGTGGACGGCCACTTCGCGCAGCACGTCCTCGACCAGCGCGGGACGGATGCCGAGGATCACGTCGCCTCCCTGGGCCAGCGCTTCCGTGACGACGGGATCGGCGGCGGCGAGCGCCGCGAACTCCTCCCGCCGCCGCTCGTGCTGAGCGCGCTGGCCCTCGAACCGCTCGGCGGCGGAGCGCCAGCGGCCGGAGGTGGCCAGGGCCGCGGCCAGCGCGGCCACGGCCAGGACCGCCGCCACCAGCCGCCGACGGTGGCCCGGCTTCATCGTGAGCTCCCGTCCGGGGCGGGGCGTGCGGGCGGGGAAGCGGTGGGCGGAGCCGGCGTGGCCGTGTGCGCGGAGATGTCCACGGACACCCACAGCTTGCCGCGGAAGGCCTTCACGTCGGCCACGGCGGCGCGGACGGGGATGGTCGCGGCGGCGATGCGCACTTCGCCCAACTCCACCGCGGGCAAGGTGACGTTGCCCTCCAGCCGCACCGGGATCTCGATGCTGGAGGCGAGCGCGCTGAAGGCGTCGAGCCGCTCGCGTCCGAGCTGCTCGACCAGGTCCTCCACCATGAACGAGCGCAGCCCATAGACGTTCACGCGGCGGGCATCGAGGGCGATGACCTTCACCGAGCCGCGCAACACGCCGGAGTCGGGATCCAGCGCCACCACGTCGAGGCCGCCGAACACGGTCACCTCGGCATGGCCCTCCTTATCCGGGCGATCCGCGAAGCTGGCTTCACCATCCAGGCGCACGAGGCCGAACCCGTCGTCGAAGTGCACCTCCGCGCGCGACACCTCGATGCGATAGCGGTCGAGGATCACGCGCTCGAAGGGAAGGGTGGCGGCGATGACCTGTCGCACCAGGCCTTCGTCCGCCACCACGAGCATCTTGTCGAAGGGCAGCAGCGCTCCCCGGCGCGCGGCCGCGGTCAGGCCGGCCAGCCCCTCGCGTCTCCGCTCGAGCACGGCCTGCTCCGCGCTCGTCGCCGTCTGCCGATGGCAGGCGGCGGCGAGGACGAGCGCGGAGAGGGCGAGACCGGCCAGGGAGCGGGTCAAGGAAACCCTGACACTAGCCGCCGTCCGCGCGCGCGGTCAAGCGATGGAAAGAGGGCCTCCCGGGTCCGCGACTGGCGGTAGACTGTAGGCCAGGCTTCGTGGGTCACCCACGACGCCGTCCTCCCATGACCATCGCCGTCGACCTCCAGGCCTTCTCGCCTTGCGACAGCCTCTACGTGTCGCCGCACCACGACGACGTGCTTCTCTCCTGCGGAGCGCGCCTCCTGTCCGACGCCGCGCGGGGACTGCGCATCCTCGTGGTGACGGTGTTCGGCGAGGGCGGCCGCCCGTGGCCCGAGATCGGAGGGCTGGCCGCGGCGGACGTGCGCCGCACTTCGCTCGGACTTCCGGATGCGCGCCGGCGCAGCGACTACTACTCCTCGTTCCAGGCCCTGGTCGAGGGCCGCCGAGCCGACGACGATCAATGGGTGGCCCAGATCGCGCAGGCCCTCGGCGAGATCGCCCATCGCTCCCGGGCTTCGCAGGTGTACATGCCGCTCGGCGTGGGCAGCCACATCGACCATCGCGTGGCCCACGAGGCGTCGCTGCGCGGGTTCCAGACGGCCGAGGGCCGGAACGTATTCCTCTACGAGGAGCGCCCGGAAGCCTTCGTGCGAGGCGCCGTGCGCGTCCGGCTGGGCCAGGTCGGCGCGCGCTTGCCCCCGGCCGCCGTCCACGCCGCCGACCGCGCCCGCCTGGCCGCGTTCCTCTGGCGGTTCCACCTCGCCCCCTCCATGCGCGGCGACCTCAAGGGCTGGCCGGAGCGCCTGCGCTCGACGGGCCTGGCCGCCCGGCAATGGCGGCAGAGCCGGGCCTGGCACCCGCAGAAGGGCTTCGGCCCGCGGCTGCAGCCCGTCGTCCATCCCACCGAGCCCGCGCTGCTCGAGAGCGTGCGCCAGCTCCAGGCCGCGCTCGCGCCCACGAGCGGAGCGGCCAAGCGCGTGGCCCGCCTGTCCGCCGCCTACGCGCGCCGCCTGGGTGGGAGCGAGCACGCCGAGCGCTTATGGCTCCTCTTGCCGCCGCGCGAGGAAGGCGGCATCACGACCGTCGCCGACGTGGACGAGCCCCTGCCCGCCCGCGCGGGCTAGCTAGGGCTCGGGCAGGCCGCGCAGCGCGTCCCAGCGATCCGGGTCCTGCAGCCAGAGGGTGTTGAGGTACGTGCGGATCTCGTGCTCACGGAACCGCGCCTTCAAGGCGTCGAGGCCGGCGCGCAGCCGCGCCTCGTCCAGCGTGACCGCGTCCGCCTCCTCCTTGAGGATGCCGTCCTCGTGCGGAAGGCCGACGGCGTCGAGGAACGTCGCCAGCATGTCGCGCCGGGCACCGAGATGGAGGGCGACGAGGAGGGCGGCCGCCACCGGCTCTCCGGGGTCGAGCACCGAGGCCAGGGCCCGCCCCTGCTCCTCCGGGGACATCGAGCGCGCTACCTGCGGGCGCAGGTGCCGGGCCTTCACGATGGCCGCGAGCGCGCTGCCGTAGACCTCCTGGGAAGGCTCGGCGAAGAACCGACCCGCCGCCGCGACCTTCTCCTCCCGCTCGAGCCGCTTCCAGAGTCGTACCGCCGTCTCCTCGAAGTTCATCCCCGGGAGTATATTCCGCGGCCAAGGATGCCGAAGCGATGACGGCCGCGCTCTTCGACGCTCGAGGATGCCTCACCCCGCAGGGTTTCGCGCAGGTCTCGGCGGCGCCCCCGGGGAAGGTCCCGCCCGAGCTGGCCGCGCACCTCGCCGGCTGTCCGCGATGCCAGCGCCAGCTGCTGGCCGCGGCCCTGCCGTCGTCGGGGGCCACGCGCCGCGAGCCTCCGCCCCTGTGGCGCACGGGCGTGGTCGTGGTGGCGTGCCTGCTCCTCGTGCTGGTGGCGATGATCCTGACGCAGATGCTCGGGGTCCCGCCGCGCTAGGGCGCCGCCCTCAGGGTATCGGCTTTGCTCCCTCGATCCGTCCCACGCCGCGCTCGGCCAGCCTCCGGTTCATCTCGGGGACGTCCTTCTCGATCACGCCGTTGACGGCGGCCACCGTCTCGTCCACCTGCTTCTGCACGCGCACCAGCGCCTGCCGCTGCTGCGACGTGGGGGCGGCGGTGATGCCGCTGATCGCGAGGTAGAGGCCGCGCGCGCGCGGCACCAGGGGATCCGGGTCCTCGGCCAGGGGCGCGCCCGCGAACCCCAGCGGCTCCTGGCGGCTCAGCTGGCGGGCGAGCCCGTCGACGGTTTCGGCCAGCGTCTTGAGCGCGGCCTTGACGTCGTCGGGAGCGGCCTTCTGCGACTCCTGCACGTCCGCCAGCTGCTTCTTGAGCGCCGTCACCGCCTTGTTGGCGGCCTCCGCGCGGCCCCAGAGCTTCGCCCCCTGCCGAGCCGCCTGCTCCCATTCCTTGCGCTCCGAGGCGCCGATCGTGATGCGCGGGTCCTCCTCGACGAGGATGGAGCGGGTCGCGGAAGCGGCGCCCGCCGTCACCTTCGCGGTGTAGGTTCCGGGGCCGACGAGCGGGCCGCGCGGCGGTCCGAAAAAGGATTCGCCGCCGCTCGGGGGCGGAGGCGGCACCGGCGGCTCCAGGCGCAGGTCCCAGCTCGCCTGGTTGAGGCCCTTCTCCTTGGGCCCCTTGATCTCGCGCACGACCGCGCCCGAGGCGTCCGTGATCGTGATCTTCACGTCCTCCTTCTCGCCCGGCCTCGTCTTGAGGAAGTAGGTGAGGGTCGCTCCCTCCGGGGGATTCGCTCCGGCCATGAACTTGTGCCCGGTGTTGCCCTTGTGCGCGTAGGCGCGGTAGGCGATGGCCGGCTCTCCGTCGAAGAGCCGCAGGTCCGCGTCGAGGGTCGCCGGATCGGCCTGGGCCAGCGCGCCCAGGTCGTCGAGGATGTAGACCCCGCGTCCGTGGGTGGCGAGGATGAGGTCGTTGTCGCGCGGATGGACCTGGATGTCGAAGATCGGCACCGTCGGCAGCTTGCCCCGCACGCGCGTCCAGCTCCCACCGGCGTTCCAGCTCACGAAGAGGCCGAACTCCGTGCCCGCGAAGAGGACGCGCGGGCTCTTCGGGTGCTCGCGCACGACGTGCACGACCTGACCCCGCGGAAGATCGCCGGCCACGGCGCGCCAGGTGACGCCGAAGTCGTCCGTCCGGAACAGGTACGGCGCGTAGTCGTCGGCCCGGTGCCCGTCGAAGGCCACGTAGGCGGCGCCCTCACCGGTCCGGCTCGGCTCCACGCGGCTCACGTAGGTGCCGGCGGGCACCCCCGAGGGCAGCTTCAGGCGCGCCCAGGTCGCGCCTCCGTCGCGCGAGACCTGCACGTTGCCGTCGTCGGTTCCCACCCAGACGACGCCGGCCTTGAGCGGCGATTCGGCCATGGTGGTGATGGTGCCGAAGTGCACGACGCCGTCGTTGCGCGAGAGCATGTCCCTGGCCGTCTGGCCGAAGATCGTCATCTTGTCGCGCTCGCCGTTCGAGGTGAGGTCCGGGCTCACCACCGCCCAGCTCTCGCCGCGGTCCCGGGAAGCGAAGAAGCGATTGCCGCCGTAGTAGACGGTGTCGGAGTCGTAACGGGAGACCACGATCGGGGAGTTCCAGTTGAAGCGGTACCGCTCGCCCTCGGCCGGCTCGGGCCGGATGCTGCGCCGCTCGTTGGTGCGCCCGTCGAAGCGGGACACGTTCCCGTCCTGGCTCTCCGTGTAGACGACGTCGGGATCGCTCGGGTCGATCACGTTGTAGAACCCGTCGCCGCCCCCGACCCGCGACCAGTCCTCGTTCGAGATGCCCTGCTGGTACAGCGTGCGGCTGGGCCCGCACCAGCTCCCGTTGTCCTGCAGGCCGCCGCACACGCGATAGGGCTTCTGCATGTCGAAGGAGACCTCGTAGAACTGGGCGAGGGGGATGGTGTTGACGTAGTCCCAGGTCCGGGCCCGGTCGTAGGTGATGTGCACCCCGCCGTCCGTTCCCGCCATCACGTGGCTGGGATCGGCGGGATCGATCCACAGCGCGTGGTAGTCGCCGTGGATCTTCTGGCCGACGTCCTGGCGGAAGGTCCGCCCGCCGTCCTCGGAGAGGTAGAGGGGCGCGCCCAGGACCCACACGCGCTGGTCGTTGCCGGGATCGACGCGGACCTGGCTGTAGTACGACGGCCGCGGGTTCGTGTCGGACATCTTCTTCCAGGTGGCGCCCTTGTCCTCGGAGCGATAGATCCCACCCTCCTTGGCGTGCTCGACGAGCGCATACACGATGCGCGGGTCGCGGCGATGGATGCCGATGCCGATGCGGCCGACGTCGCCCTGGCTCGGGAGGCCCTCGGTCAGCCGGGTCCACGTCTCGCCTCCGTTCGTCGTCTTCCAGAGCGCGCTCCCCGGCCCGCCGCCGTTGTAGCCGAACGGAGTGCGGCGCCGCTGGTAGGAGGCGGCGTACAGGGTCTGCGGGCTCTCGGGGTCCATGGCCACGTCCACGAAGCCGGTGTCCTCGTCCACGAACTTCGTGTTGACCCAGGTCTTGCCGCCGTCCGTGGTGCGGAAGAGGCCGCGCTCCTTGCTGGGCCCCCAGAGATGGCCGAGGGCGGCCACGTACACGACGTCGGGACTGGTCGGGTGCACGACGACGCGGCCGATGTGGTGCGTGTCCGCGAGCCCCAGGTGGATCCACGTCTTGCCCGCGTCGAGCGACTTGTAGACGCCGTTGCCCCACGAAGACGACTGCCGGTTGTTGGGCTCGCCGGTGCCGACGTAGACGATCGAGGGATCGGACGGCGCCACCGCCACGTCTCCGATCGACGAGACCTCCTGGTCGTCGAACACGGGCTCGAGGGTGACCCCGTTGTTCACCGTCTTCCAGAGTCCGCCCGAGGCCGTGGCCACGTAGAACGTGGAGGGCCGGCTCTCCACGACCGCGAAGTCGTCGATGCGACCGCCCATGATCGCGGGCCCGATGCTCCGGAAGGCGAGGCCGGCCAGCACGTCCGTGGGAGGCACGCTCGACGACGCGGGCGCGGGCGCGGGCTTCTCCGCGGGCTTCGCGGCGCGCGGGGGGGCGGCGGCGGCGGAAGCGGCCGCGGAAAGGACGAGCACGGCAAGCAGGGCACGTCGTGCGGAAGGATTCATGGCGCCGGACGCTATCCGGCGCGCGGCGGGGAAGTCAACTCAGCGCGCGGGCGGGCCGGCGGCGCGCGCCAGCTCGTCGCGCGAGAAAATGCGGCCGCCCTTGACCACGTCGCGCGGCGTTTCGAGCACGCCCAGATCCGTGACCGGATCGCCGTCGAGGATCAGCAGGTCCGCGCGCTTGCCCGCGGCCAGCGTTCCGAGCTCGTCCTGCCGGCCCATCACGCGCGCGCCGCCCAGGGTGGCCGCGCTGAGGACCGCGGACGGGCTCATCCCCGCCTCGACCATGAGCCGCAGCTCGCGGTAGATGGAGGGGCCGTGCAGGGCCCCGATGTTGCCCGCGTCCGTCCCCGCCGCGATGCGGGCGCCGGCGGCGGAGAGCCGGCGCAGGTTCTCGGATCCCGTCTTGAGGGCGGCGTCCGCATTGGGACGGCCCGCGCCCTTGAACTCGGGGAAGGCCTTGACCTCCTCGAAGCTGCGCAGGGCGTCGGGATCGCCGAGGCGGATCTCGGCCGCCGTCGGCGTGAACTTCCCGGAGAGCACGAGGTCGTATCCCTTCACGACGAACAGCGTCGGCACGTAGAGCACGCCCTTGTCGCGGACGGCGGCCACGAACGCCTCGTCCACCGGCTGGTCGAAGACGGAGTGCACGAGGATGGCCGCGCCCGCCTCCACCGCCATGCGGGCGCCCGCGAGCTCGGTGGCGTGGACGGCCACGCGCAGGCCGCTCCGGCGCGCCTCGTCCACCACCGCGTCGAGCAGGGCGCGCCCGGCCACCGGATCGTCCCCCGGCCGCTGGATGAACCAGATCTTGACGAAGTCGGGCCGGCGCGCCGCCTCGCGGGCCACCAGGGCGCGGGCATCCGCGGGCGAGTCCACCTTCACGATGGGCGGATCGCCGAGGTCGAGCTGGGGCCGGGCCACCGTCGACACCAGCGGGCCCGCCACCGCCACCCGCGGCGCGAGCGCGGTACGGGCCGCGCGGTCCCGCACGTCGAAGTTCCACAAGGGGCCGCCGGCGTCGACCACGGAGGTGACGCCGCAGAGGAGGTAGCGCGCGAAAGTGGCGTCCAGGCGCTGCTTCACGCCGGCGATCTCCTGCTCGTAGGAGCGGTGCCCGCGCAGGTCGATCACGTCGGGGCGCGTGTACGCGCCCCCGGACTGGAAGAAGTGCACGTGGGCGTCGACGAGGCCGGGCATCACCCAGCGTCCCCGCCCGTCCACGATGCGCAGGCCCTTGGCCAGCGGCACCTCCGCCCGGGATCCGACCGCCTTGATGCGCTCGCCCTCGACGACCACGACCGTATCCGGGCGGGCCGGCCCGCCCGTGCCGTCGATCACCGTCGCACCCACGATGGCGAACCCGTTGGGCACGCGCGCGGGCGGGGCCACCGCCGCCGCCACGAGAGTGCCCACCGCGAGCGCGCCCGCGACGACCGCGGCCGCGCGCTCAGGCGTGCGCATCGACGGGCACGATGCCGCCGGAGACGGGCGCGGACTCCGGGGAAAGGAGGAAGACGATGACCCGGGCGATGGCCGCGGGCGCGGTCCAGCGTGACCGGTCCGCCTTGGGCATCGCCGACCGGTTGCTCGGGGTGTCGATGGTGCCGGGCATCACGCAGTTGACGCGGACGCCGTGCTCCTTGTTCTCGAGGGCGAGCACGCGCGTCAGGGCCACCACGCCGGCCTTGGACACGGCGTAGGCGGCGGCACCCGCCCCTCCGCCTTCCACGACTTTCGATCCGACCGTGACCATCGACCCCCGCGACTTTTTCAGGTGGGGAAGCGCTCCGCGACAGATGGAGTACGCGCTGTCCAGATTCGCCTGCATCATGCGCGGCCATTCGTCGGCCGGTGCTTCCGGCAGGGGACCGGAGCCGGCATAGGCGCCGGCGATCGCGGCCACGCCGACGAGGCCGCCCAGCCGGGAGGCCGCTTCGTCGACGAACCGCGCGGTGGCGGCCACGTCCACGAGGTCGACGGCGGCGCCGCTCAGGCGCGCGCCCGCCGCCATCTCCTCGCGCAAGGCCTGCCATCCCTCCTCGCCCCGATAGGGCACGGCAACGCCTGCCCCGCTCGCGAGGAGCGCGCGGACCACTTCGCGCCCGAGAGCGCCCGTGCCGCCGGTGACGACGTAACCCGCCACGTCAGCCTCGCGCCTTGAGTCCGTCGTACGTCCGATCCGGCGCGGAGTCGGTGCTGGTGGGCAGTCCCTTCGGCCGCCAGCCGGGGTCGACGCCGCCGGTGGGCAGAGGCGCTCCTTCGTAGCCGGCCCGCTGATCCACGAGGTTCGTGAAGCCGGCCTGCTCCAGGAGGGCGGCCGCCTTGGCGGAGCGTCCGCCCGCCTTGCACCCGACGACGAGGCGCGCGTCGCGGGGGAAGCTCTTCTCCGCCACGGCCAGGAAGTTCGGGTTCGGAGTCATGCCCCCCGGTCCCATGTCGAGAAGGGGGATGTTGTAGGCGCCGGTCGGATGGCCGGCCGCGAACTCGGGCACCGAGCGCACGTCGAGGTAGACGTAACCCTCCTTGTCCATGAGGTCGCGCGCCTCCTCCGGCGAGATCCGCTTCACGGCCATGGCCCACCTCCACCGGAAAGCCTATCCGACGCCGGCCGCGCCGCGCTAGGCCGATCGCATCACGCGCTCGCGGATCTTCACCACGCCTTCGGCGAACTCCTCCGGCGGGGGCAGGAGGCTGAGGACGAGGTAGGCCTCGCGCGGGAAATCGAAGAAGTAGCCGGGATGAACGAGCACGCCGTCCTGCTCGACGAGCGCGATCGCCCACTCCTCCTCGCTGCGCGTGGCCGGGACGTGCAGGACGGCCGACCATCCCCCTTCCACGTCGAGCACGGTGGCGGGCGTGCCCGCGGCGGCCGCGCGCAGGCGTGCGAGGTTGTCCCGGATCCGGTCCCGTATCGGGGCCTGCAGCTCCTCCGTGCGGGCCAGGATGGCCGGAGCCGCGCGCTGGACCGGAGTGGACACGGACAGGTAGGTGTCGGCCACGATCTCGAGGCGCGCCTGCGCCTCCGCGCGTGCGGCCGCGGGGCCGGCGAGCGCCACCCAGGCCAGCTTGAGCTGGGGCAGGCCGCAGGACTTCGAGAGGCCGCCCAGGCAGAGGGTCAGGGCGGGGCCGTCCGCGAACAGCGTGCGCGCGCGGCCCGCATCCGCGCGCAGGGGGAAGTCGGCGAAGACCTCGTCGGAGAGGATGGCCGCGTCGTGGCGCGCGGCCAGCGCGCGCAGGGCCTCCGCCTCCGACGCCTTCACGAACGACCCCGTCGGGTTGTTCGGGGAGACGGCCACGACCGCGCGCGTCCGCCCCGTGAACGCGTCCGCGAGCTCCGCGAGGTCGATGTGCCAGGTCCCGTCGTAGCGGAGGGGATACGGCTCCACCTGCACCGACTCCAGCCCGGCCAGGTACTCGAACAGGGGATAGCTCGGCCGCGGAACGAGCACCGTGTCCCCGGGATCGCACAGGAGCTTGAACGCGAAGGCGTAGGCCTCGCTCGTGCTGGCGGTGAGGAGGAGGCGGTCCGGGTCGATCTCGGCGCCCCGCCGCCGGCCCTCGGCGGCGACCGCCTCGCGGGCGGCCCGCTGGCCGCGTGGCTCCGGCTCGTAGGCGAGGGCGGCGGGATCGGCCAGGAGGGCCAGCACGTCCGCGGGCGCGCGCAAGCCGGCCCGCGTCGGGTTGGTCTCGGTGAGGTCGAGCAGGGGAGCGCCGGAGCGCCTTCGCGCCTCCACGGCGCCGCGGAGGCGGTTGGGCGCGCGCGTCCAGCCCGTGCGTCGCGAGAACATCGCTCATTGTAGGGGCGCCCCGAGTAGTATCGGTTGAGCGATGCACCTGAGCCCCCAGCCTCCGCGCGACCCGTCCCCGAGCCCGTCCTCCGTCGTCGTGCGCGATCTCCACAAGACGTACGGGACGGTCGAAGCAGTGCGCGGCCTCTCGTTCGACGTCGCCCCCGGCGAGTGCTTCGGCCTCCTCGGCCCGAACGGCGCGGGCAAGACGACGACGATCGAGATCCTGGAAGGCCTGCTCGCACCCACCGCGGGCGAGGTGATCGTGCTGGGCCGCCGCTGGGGTCACGACGACCAGGCCATCCGCGAGCGCATGGGGGTCTGCCTCCAGCAGACCGTCCTCTCGGAGAAGCTCCAGGTGGACGAGACCGTCGAGCTGTTCCGCCGGTTCCACCGCCGCGGCCGCGCGCCGGAGGCCGTGATCCGCCAGGTCGAGCTCACGGAGAAGGCTTCAGCGCGCGTGGGTACCCTCTCCGGGGGCCAGAAGCAGCGCCTGGCCGTGGCCTGCGCGCTCGTCGGCGACCCGGAGCTCCTCTTCCTCGACGAGCCCACGACCGGGCTCGATCCCCAGTCGCGGCGCCAGGTGTGGGACATCGTGAACGCCTTCAAGGCCGGCGGCCGCACCGTGCTCCTCACGACCCACTACATGGACGAGGCGGAGCGCCTCTGCGACCGCGTGGCCATCGTCGACCACGGCCGCATCATCGCGGAGGGATCGCCCCGGCACCTCATGACCTCCCTCGGCGGCGAGCACGTGGTCGAGATCGCGGTGCGGGACGACGGCTCCGGGCCCCTGCCCCCGTCGGCCATGGAGGGGCTGCCCGGCGTGCGCGCCGCCCACGCGGAGGCGGGGCGCATCGTCCTCACCGTGGCCGAGCCGCACGTCGCCGTTCCGGCCGTGCTCGAGAAGGTCCGCGCGGGAGGCTGGGCGCTTTCCGGGCTCAGCACGCGGCACGCGAGCCTCGAGGACGTGTTCGTGTCCCTGACCGGCAGGCATCTGCGCGATGAATGAAAGGGCGCCGCGGACGGGGGCGGAGGAGGCGACGGACGGGCGCGAGTTCACCCGCCTCGATGCGTTTCTCGCCCTCTGCCTCACCCGCTTCCGTGAGTTCTATCGCGAGTCCGAGGTCGTCTTCTGGAGCTTCGCGTTCCCGATCATGCTCTCCGTCGGGCTCGGCATCGCCTTCCGCAACCGACCCGCGGAGACGCTCCCGGTCGCGGTCGTGGCCGGACCCCAGGCGGCGCGCCTCTCCGAGGTCCTTGGGCGGGCGCCCCTGCTCACGGCGAAGGTGATGGACGCCGACATGGCCGCGCGGGCGCTGGCCCTGGGCCGCGTGGCCCTCGTGGTCGCGCCGCGCCCCGACCAGGGCGTGGAGTACCGTCTGGATCCCTCCCGGTCGGAATCCGCCATCGCGCGGGCGCGCGCCGACGACGCCCTCCAGCGCGCGGCCGGCCGCCACGACCCCGTGCCGAGCGCGGTGGTCGAGGTGCGCGAGCCCGGCGGGCGCTACATCGACTTCCTGATCCCCGGCATCGTCGGCATGAACATCATGAGCGGCGGCATGTGGGGCGTCGGGTTCAACCTCGTCGACATGCGCATCAAGCGGCTGCTCAAGCGGCTCGTCGCCGCGCCCATGCGCCGTCCGGATTTCCTGGCCGCCAACCTGGCCATGCGCCTCGTCTTCATGGTGATCGAGGTCTCGTTCGTGCTGGGCTTCGGGCACCTGGCCTTCGGGGTGCCCCTCCGCGGCAGCCTTCCCGCCGTGTTCGCGGTGGGCGCCCTGGGCGCGCTCTGCTTCGGCGGGCTGGGACTGCTGGTGGGGTCGCGCGCGCGCCGGATGGAGACCGTCACCGGGCTCATGAACGTCGTGATGATGCCCATGTTCGTGCTGTCCGGAATCTTCTTCTCCGCGGACCGGTTCCCCCAGGTCCTGCAGCCCCTCATCCGCATCCTCCCCCTGACCGCCCTGAACGACGCGATGCGCGCGGTCGTCCTGGAAGGGATGCGCCTGTCCGCCCTGTCCGCGCCCATCGCTGTTCTCGTCCTCTGGACGGTGCTCAGCTTCGGCATCGGCTTGTGGCTTTTCCGCTGGGCCTAAGGCAAGGCGGCACGTAGAGCCCGGCGGCGCCGCGCAGCGGCGGCGCCCGGGCGAGGGGGGTTTCAGGGGGGGTCGCGAACACCCACCGGGATGACGTGTGAGTGCCCCCCCTGACTTAATACTTCCACGGGCTCGCCGCGCAGCGGCGGCGCCCGGGCGAGGGGGGTTTCAGGGGGGGTCGCGAACACCCACCGGGATGGCGCGTGAGTGCCCCCCCTGACTTGATAAGACGTGAGTGCCCCCCCTGAGATAGAGTCCCGCCGCGATGGAGCACGCCAAATCCAACCGCGAGCAGGAGCGCATGGCCGGC
>Ga0075431_100000117_pt1 | contig 51316 bp, 41 predicted proteins | sample RhiMetdeltSRZDD5_FD_75297 | JGI IMG/M metagenome (GOLD analysis project Ga0075431, IMG submission 75297) | Populus rhizosphere microbial communities from Tennessee, USA - Rhizosphere MetaG P. deltoides SRZDD5 | ecosystem: Host-associated > Plants > Roots > Rhizosphere > Soil | place: USA... | reverse complement strand
TGCAGAACCACCACGGCGGCCTGGTGCTCATCGGCGACCACATCTACGGCGGTCACGGGCACAACCGCGGCACTCCGATCTGCGTCGAGATGGCGACCGGCAAGGTGGCGTGGGGCGGCGAAGGAGCCGCGACGAGCCATGGCGGCACCGGGTCCGCAGCGGTCACCTCGGCCGATGGCCGTCTCTACTTCCGGTACCAGAACGGCCGCATGGTCCTGATCGAGGCCACACCGAGCGGCCTCCAGGTGAACGGCGCGTTCACCATCCCGAACGTCGAGCATCCGAGCTGGTCCCACCCGGTGATCGCCGGCGGCAAGCTCTATCTGCGGGAGCAGGACACCCTCTACGTCTACGAGCTGAAGGGCGCCTGAGGCGCTCCGGCCGTTTCACGTCACTCCGCCGCGCGCTTCGTCCACTGCCAGAGCCCGCTCATGGTGTCGGTGTCGAGCGGGTGGCCGAGAAGGCGGGACTGGAGCGCGATCTGGCCGCGGTGGTGGCTGTCGTGGGCGATGTAGTAGATGAGGTAGCTGGCGGCGTCATGGGGAAACCCCACGATCCGCCGTCCCTGTTGCAGCGCCTCGCCGACGACCTCGAGCACCACCCGGCGCTTCGCGGCTAGCGCCTTCTTCGCCTGCGCCGCGGTGGGCCGACGGCTCAGCTCGGCCGGGACGGGTGCGTCGGGATTGGTGCGGGCCAGGTAGCGGAGCCCGCAGTTGTGCATGTGCGCGAATGTCGCGGCAATCGTTCGGTTGGCCCGCGCCACCGCCTCGGGAGGTGGCGCCAGCCACACGGCTGGAGTGAGCCGCTCGATCAGAAACACATTCATTCGCGCGCTGGCCGACCAGGCGCGGAGCAGAGCTTCGGCGGGATCGTGGCGCGTGGATCGGCGAGCCATGACGTCGTCCCCCTGACTGGTGGCGGTTGCGGTCCGTATGCTGCCCGTTCCGCGGGTTCCAATCAAGGACTCGGGCTCTCCGCTTCGACGAGGCACAAAAGGTCGTCGCTCGCTCGCGGGACACATCGAGACCTTGCGGCGCTGGATGTGTATTTGTGCTGTCGGAGGTAAGCGACTCGTTATCACGCAGGATCGCGCGCACTCTTGCTCCCGAAGTAAGCGATTCGTTACCGGAGGAGCGCGCGATTCGTGCACCTGAAGTGAGCGACTCGTTACTGCGTAACCTCCGGGCTCGCGTTGGGTGTCGCGGGCCGGGAACGTCGCGCGTACGGGCATTCGCTCGCCTTCCACTGCGCCGCCGGAGTGGCCTGCATCATATTGATAGATATAGAGATACCTCTTGACATGAGCGGCGGCCGGTCCTAGGGTCGAATCTCCAATTCAGCTCCGATTGCGCGTCCGTTCACGTTTCGACTCAGGTAACCGCGACGTGTCGGCTACTCACCCTCGGACAACGTCCCGGGTGCTGATCCGGTCAGCACCGAGTCGTGGTTTGCCTACCGCACGCGGTCCTCCGGGATTCGTGCCTCGGCTTTCGTTTCGTTTGCCGAGAGGTAGTGCTCATTCATTTCCCATTAATGCTGCAGTGAAGCAAGGGTAGCCACACATGAGACGATCGAAGGTCTTTCCACTTCTGGCCGCGTGGACCGCGGTTGCGATCGTCGGTGTTGGATTCGGTGACATTGCCCGGTCGGATGGTCCAACCGAAGCAGTGGCGGGCTTTGACGGCAACTCGAACGGCTTCGCGGAGGAGTTCTGCGCGAACCAAAACGCGTTGACCGACTCCCCCAACTCGCCCCAGATCCCTGCCGACGAGTGCGATTTCGACACGGCAGAGGAAGAGTTCACCGGCCCCGAGACCGTCGCGGACGGAGTCGGGCCCATCTTCAACGGCGTGGGCTGCGGCGAGTGCCACACCGGAAATCCGGGGTTCGATCCCGCGAACCTCGCGCGCAAGTTGGTCGGCGCCACGAGCCAGGTCACCGAGAAGCGCGCCGGGCGCTTCGACGGATCGGTGTTCATCGACCATCCAGGTGGGTCCTTGATCCAGGACCGGTCGCTCCGCCCCAACGAGCAGGAGCGCATGATCCCGGCGCACGTGAACGTGATCGCTCTCCGCTCCACGCTGAGCGTGCTCGGCGACGGATTCGTGGAAGCCATCGCCAACTCCACGCTGCAGGACATCGCCAACGACCAGCCTTCCGCGCAGCGCGGTCAGCTCATCAACGTCGCCGTGTTCGAGAAGCCGGGCACCAGCAGGGTCGGCCGCTTCGGTCACAAGGACCAGCAGGCCAGCCTGGTGTCGTTTTCCGCTGACGCCTACGTAAACGAGATGGGCATCACCAGCCCATTGCAACCCAACGAGAACACGTCCAACGGGGTGGTCGTGGCAGACCCCGTCCCCGGCCTGGACGACGAGGGCGTCGACGTCGAGTTGTTCGCGCTATTCATGCGGTCGACCAAGGCCCCGCCGCGGGATGCGACGCGCTCCGCACACCCCGACGCAGTGGCGGGCAGCCAGATCTTCAACAACATCGGCTGCAACACCTGCCACACACGGACCATCGTCACCGCACCGCCGGGGACGCTCATCAATGGCGGCGCCATGCGCGTCTCCAGGGCGCTCGGCGACAAGATCATCCACCCGTTCTCCGACTTCCTGCTGCACGACGTGAACACCGGTGACGGGATCGTGCAGAACGGCGGCGGTTCGACGCGGAACAAGGTCAGGACGGCGGCGCTCTGGGGCCTCCGCGCCCGCGGGCGGTTCATGCACGACAACTTGAGCTTCAGCCTCGAGGACGCCATCGCGCGTCACGGCAACCAGGGTGCCGCCGCGCGTAGCGCGTTCAACGCGCTCAGCTCGACGGACAAGAGGAAGCTGCTCTTCTTCCTGGACTCCCTGTAGCAGCGGATCACCCGCGGCTTTGATTGACATGGCCGGAGGCGAGTCACAGGACTCGTCCCGGCCACCTTCTTTGAACGGCTAGTCCCGCGCGCCGGCGGCGTAGGTCCACAACCGCTCCGCCTCCTCGGCGACGACGTCCGGGAATTCCTCCGGGAAGAACAGCTTCGCCCCGGGCACGCGGCGGACGCCCAGGGACCGCGGGAAGGTGTGGTCGAGGTAGTCGGCGTCCGCCTGGCTGAAGATGTCGTCACTGGCGCCCCACACGATCCGCACCGGAACCGCGCTGCGCTCGAGCGCCGCCTCGATGCCCGCCAGCGGGTTGGGCTCCAGCGCGATGTGGTACGCGTGGTATTGCGCCCTGCGCAACGGCGAGCTCACGAGCGGCGCGACGTAATACTCGATGCTCTCGTCGGCGAAGCTGCTGGGGTCGCGATAGACGGCAGCACCGAACGTCGCACGCGCCAGCGCCTTGTCGGTGAGCCACTCGGCCGTTGCAGCCGCCAGCGTCCCTGCACGCGCCATCTCGATGATCGGCTTGACCTTGGGCGGAGGGCTGTCGGTCTCGACGTCGCAATTCGTCACGAGCAGCGTCCGCACACGTTCGGGATGGCGGACCACGAAGAGCTGGGCGACCGCGCCGCCGCTGTCGCTGGCAACGATGTCGACCTCGGAGATCGCCAGTGCGTCGAGCAGGGCATCGAGCATTTCGACCTGCGCAGCGGCCGCCAGCGACTGGTGCTCGGGAATCTCGGAATACCCGAGCCCCATGAAGTCAGGGGCGACGCATCGCCGGTACGGGGAGAGCCGATCGATCGCGCCGCGCCATTGAAAGCCGTTGAGGGGGGCGCCGTGCAGGAACAGCGCCGCATCGCCCTCGCCGCGCTCGACGTAGGCGATCTTGCCGAACGAGAGGTTTGCGAAGCGCCGCGCCGCGCGAAACGTCGGCGCGTCGGTCGGCCGCGACGGGCCCGTGCCCGTGGCGCGCCGGCGGGGGGCCGCGCGCGGCACGCACGCGCCCACGATGCCGGCGGCGAGCGCGGAGCCGGTCAATGCCAGGAACCGTCTACGTCTCATACCGTGTCTCCTTGCAACGAATCCACGTCGAGCATGCTGGCACCGTCGCGACGGGAGCGCGCGCACGAACGGCTGGAGCCGGACATGGAAGGATGATCTTCGGCACGTGGTCTCTCCACTTGCACGAAACCGGAGCGCGTAGAAGGATCACGCGATGGACGGCAGACCCACGTGTTACCCCGACCCTCCGGCCGCGCTTCTTTCGAGCGGCTGCGGGAACCGCCTGCCACTGCTCGACGTGCTCACCTCGCCGGTTCCATCCGGGGTGTTCGAGTCGCCGCTCGACGACCGCCATGTGCTCTGCCTTCACCTCGGCGACCCGGTTCCGGTCTCCTACCGCGTGTCCAACCACGAGCGGCAGGGGCTCCGGATCCATGGCCAGTTCTGCGTCGTGCCCGCACGCTCGAGCACTCGCTGGATCGTCTCGCGGCCCGCGCGATCGCTGCTGCTGAGGCTGACGCCCTCGCTCCTGGTCGAGACCGCGGAGGCGATGGGCCTGGGCTCACGGGCCGCCGAGCTCGCGCCTTCGATTCACATCCGCGATCCCCAGGTCGAGCGCATCGGCTGGATGATGCAAGCCGAGGATCACGACGGCTATCCGGGCGGCCGGCTGTTTGCGGACAGCCTCGCCTCCGCCCTCGCTGCGCGTCTGCTCGCGCTCCAATCGCGCAATGGAGCCATCACCCCCCACTCGGGCCGTGCGCTGCCGGCGCGGCGACTGCGCCACGTCCTCGAATTCATCGAGACACATCTCGATGGAGACCTCACACTCGCCGAGCTGGCGAGCGTGGCCGGAGTCAGCCGGTCGCACTTCAAGCCGCTGTTCAGGCAAGCCGTGGGCATGCCGGCCCATCGCTTCGTGCTCGAGCGGCGTGTGGAGCGCGCGCGGGTGCTCCTGCTCGAAGGGAAGATGAGCCGGACGGAAGTCGCGCTCGAGGCGGGCTTCACGCACTCGAGCCACATGGCCCGCTGCATGCGTCGAGTGTTGGGCCTGAGCCCCGCGCAAGTCGCGGGCCGGTGAAGGCGATCGGCGCCGCCAGAGTTCGACCGGCGAGAGGAGTCGCCCCTTCGCGACCGTCGAATCAGACGCCCTGATGACGGCGTTCGTGCGGACCGGGCTGTGGTCGGTGGCCAGCCACTCGAAAAAGAGGCGCCCCTCCGGAGGGAGGGGCGCTCTCCGAGCTACCGGCGGTTCAAAGTCGGGACCGTCAGTTGCCCCAGCGGATGCCGGCGAAGTAGTAACGCCCGTTGGTGTAGGCCGAACGCGGGCGGAACTTGTCGGTCGCGAACTGCCGGATCTCTTCGTCCGTCAGGTTGACGCCATCGATCGTGAAGCTGAGGTTGTTCCAGAGGTTGATCGCCACCGAGGCGTCCACCGACTTGAGCGCCTCCTGGAACAACCGCGTGGAACGATCGAAGGAGACCATGAACTCCGAGCGGTAGCTGTAGGCAATGCGGGCGGCCAGCCGCGAGTTCTCGAAGAAGCCGACGAGGTTTCCGGAGTTCTTGGAGTTGCCCGGGATGAACTGGCCGGCGTCGTCGGCGTCGGCGTCGGAATGGGTGTAGTTGGCCTGGACGCCGAAGCCACCGCCGATCGGCTGCAGCACGTTGAGCTCCAGGCCCTTGATCGTGCCACCGCCGCCGTTCGAGCGCTGGTTGATGTCGAAGAGGCAGCTGAAGCGGTTCGGGGACCCCGAGACCGGCGCGGCCGTGCAGCGGCTCAGGTTCGGCGTGTTCGTCTCGATGAAAAACGGCCGCTGGACCAACCGGTCCGTGATGAACGACTCGACGTCCTTGTAGAACACGGCGGCCGAGATGATCGAGTCCTTGCCGTGATACCGCTCGAGCGAGACGTCGAGCTGGTTCGCCCGGAAGGGGTCGAGGTTGGGGTCGCCGGCCTGGCCCGTGAGGGCGCCTTCGTTCAGGTTGGCGCTCGGCGCCACGTCGAGGTAGTTCGGACGCGCCATGGTGCGCGCCGCGGCGAGGCGCAGGACGAAGTCGGGATTGAGGTCGTACGCGAAGTTGACGCTCGGCAGGTAGTCGTCGTAGCTACGCTTCACCTTCACCGGCGTGTAGTTGGAGAAGATGTTCTGGATCGTGCCGGAGGCGCTGAGCGCGTTGCCACCCGAGGTTTGGTCCGTACGCACGGCGCGCAGGCCGACGTTGGCGCGCCACCGCGCACCCTGCAGGTTCGCCATGCCGAACCCGCCATAGGTGGTCTCCTGGACGGAGAAGGCGATGCTCGGATTCAGGAGGCGCGTTCCGTAGGGCCCCGCGGCCCAAACGCCCGCCAGGGTGCCCCGATTCACCAGCCAGTAGCGGTCGAGCGTTCCGGGAGAAGCGATGCCGTCGAGGTAGTCACCGGGGGTGAGCCCGCCGAAGAAGTCGGCTGGAGTGCAGGCGTGTCCGTTGCAGCCCCCGTTGAGAATGGGCGCGAAGAAACCCCCGAACGTCGTGAACAGGTTGTCCTCGACCCGCTCGTGGTCCGTGTATTTGACGCCGAACTTCACCGACTTCAGCGTCGGCAGGTCGAGCACCTTTTCGACGTCGAAATACGAATAGAGCTCGTCGTCGTCGTTCACGATGGTCGGTGAATTCCCGAAATCGAGCTCCAGGGCGCCCGGCGCGATGGGATTGACGTTGGCGAACGACACCCGCGGCGTGCTGCCCCTCAGGTCATACGAGAAGGTCCCCGGCGCTCCGAACTCGATCAAGCGCTGGCGGTCCGTGATGCCCTTGGCCTTGGTGTAGCCGAGGTCGAAGTGCAGCAGCCAGGACTCGCCGGCGGTGTAGCTGGCGTCGAGATCGATGTATTGGGTCTTTGCGGACGCGGGGCGGTCGATGAAGTCGTACACGACGCCACGGCCGGTGGTGCCTCCATTGGCCGAGGAGATGGTACCGGCCACCGCCGTGTCTCCGACCACGGTGGCGTTGGTCAGCCGGCCACCACCACCCAGCGCGTTGGAGCCCCAGGCCAGGTAGTTCGCGTTGACGTTGTCGGCCCCGAACTTGGAGTAGAGGCCGTTGATGTTGAGCTCCAGGCGGTCGTTGGGCCGCAGCTGAAGAGACGCGTTGACCGACTTCCGCTCGCGCTCCTGCTTGAAGAGCGCCGAGCCGATGAGGTCGGGGGTCAAAACCCCCGTTCCCGAGGCGTTGGAATAGCCGAGCACCTCGACGCCGTCGCGCCGGATCTCGCGCTTCTGGTAGGCGGCAGCAAGCAGGAAGCCCACCGTCGAATTGGCGTTCCTCCAGCTCGCCAGGCCCTCGATGTTGGGATTCGTCTTGTCGGCGAGGTCCGAATGGACGCCCTGCACCGCGAAGTTGACGGCAAACGGCTTGAGGTCGAGCGGCTTGCGGGTCTGGACGTCGATCGTGCCGCCGACGCCGCCTTCATCCAGCTCGGCGGTGGGGCTCTTGTAGACCTTGAGCGAGCCCACGATCTGCGAGGGGAGGATGAGGTAGTTGAAGCTGCGGGTGCCGTTGATCTGATCGAGGATGAACCAGTCGCCGGTCGCCACGTTGTGTCCGTTGACGGCGGTGCGCACCAGGCTGGGTTCCGCTCCGCGCAGCGAGACGCGCTCGCCCTCGCCGAACTCACGGTTGATCAGGATGCCGGGCACGCGAGCCACGGCTTCGGCCAGGTTCTTGTCGGGTAGCTTGCCGACGTCTTCGGCGACGATGGCATCGACGATGGCAGGGGCCTGGCGCTTGACCTCGACGGCCGCTCGCAGCGCGTCGGCGATGCCGACGACGGTGATCTCCTCGGACGCTGCCTCCGCCTCGGCAGGAGGCTGCTCGGCAGCGTCGCCCGGAGGTGTGGTCGTCGTCTGCTCTTCTTGGGCCGCGGCGGTCGCGCTCTGTGCCGCAACCGGCGAGGCGTAGGAAACCAACACCGCAACCAGCAACACAAGCAACGTGCACCGAATGCGCATGAAATTCCTCCCTGACTCGTGTTTAGTCCGTCGACGGACTCAAGGGGGACGGCCGAGAGCTCGGCCGCGATTCAAATTGGTGCGCTGCGCCGACGCGGAAACCCGGGTCAGCGGGGCGCCGAGGGCGGGGCTGCCAAGGAAGCAGCCCCGTTTCTACATGACATGACCACCTCCTCGTCCGGGTCCCCGGGAACCCTGCCCCGGCGGCCCTAGCCAATCACTGAATCGTTTCAGTAAATCGATTATCTAACAGGGGCCGGATCGACTGTCAAGTGGATTCGGCAGCAATTCCTCGCAACTCGGCCCTACGCGGGCCGTGGCGGAGGGTCCCGGCACCTCGCCGAGGGCTAGGCAGCCGCGCTCATGACCACTTGGGCACGCGGACCTCGGACGGTCCAGTGGACGCGGACGGCGACCCTGGCGCAGGTGCAGCACTCGGCGCGGCTGGCGGGCCTGGCGCGCCTGGCTGCGGGACCGAGCTCGCGGCTCAGCTCTTCTTGCCGCTGACGAGGAGGAGCGCGGCACCGGCCACGATCCCCCCCACGCCCGCCCAGAGCGGGACGTTCACCCGCTCCTTCTCCTTCACGGAGAGCTCGAGCGGGCCAAGCTTCGCGGTGTGCGACTCCTTCGTGTAGCTGAAGCCTCCGTACACCAGACCGAGGATACCCAGCACGATGAGCGCGATGCCGATGATCTTCACGCGGACCCTCCCCTCGTCGACTGGCGCTGCGGACAGACGGCTTGGCTGATGATACCGCCACGCCCAGGGCGCCGGACCGTAGCCTCGTCACCCCTCAAGAGGCGCAAGTCCGCGCGCAAGCCTCTCGGGAGTCGCGTAGACTCGGGATTCCCCGCAGCCTCGCAGCAACTCACCGCTCGAGAACGGAGGGGAGGAGCCATCCCTCGCCGTCCAGTCCCCGACGCAGCCACGCGGGAGGCGCAACGCCTGCGCCTGAGCCGCTTCTACATGGCGTCGACCACCTATGGAGTGGTGATCGCGGGAACGGTTCTGCTCGCCAACATCGGGCTCGGCACGATGAGCGCCTTGCAGTGGACGCTCTTCGTCGGCGTCGCGGTCCTCGCCAACCTCGCCTTCTACGCGGCCATCCGGCTCAACGCGAACCTCCGCTTCGCGGACCCGTCGTTGACCAGGGAGCAGATCGTGGCCTCGGCCCTCTGGGGCACGATCCCGCTGTACGGGTTGCCCGCCGCTCGCCCGCTCATCCTGATGTTCTACCTCCCCGCGTTCAGCTTCGGCATGCTGCGCTTCACCCGCCGCCAGTACCTGGGAACCGTGGCGATCCTCTTGGCCATCTATGGGGCGGTGCTCGCCGTCGAGCGCGCCACGGGGCGCCCGGGGTTCCGCATCGACTACGAGCTCTTCCTCTTCGTCCTCTACGGCCTGTTGATGACCTGGTTCGCGTTCTTCGGTGGGTTCGTCTCGGCCCTGAGGCGAGAGCTGAGCGTCAAGAAGCGGGCGATCGAGAAGGCGCACGCCGAGCTGCAGCTGGAGATGGTGGAACGCATACGGACGCAAGCCGAGAACGAGACGCTGATTGGACAGCTCGAGGCGAACCTCGCCAAGGTGAGAAGGCTCCGGGGCATGCTGCCGATCTGCGCCGCGTGCAAGAAGATCCGCGACGACAAGGGGTACTGGAACCAGATCGAGACCTACATCTCGATGCACTCCGAAGCCGACTTCAGTCACGGCATCTGCCCCGACTGCGCGGAGAGGCTCTACCCCGACTTGACGGGCCCCGAGCGACCGCGAGAGCCGCCGGGCTGAGCCCCTACGAGCCCGGGTCAGTCCTGCTGAGGCCCGTCCTGCTGAGCATGAACCCCCAGCTGGCGTTCCCGGCCCTGACGTTCCCACTCTCGTCCAGGAACAGGAGCACGTGAGGGCTCACGCGCCAGTAGCGACGCATGTCGGCGGGAGCGTTGGTGTCGAGCACGTAGACCTGCGCCGCTGTGCACTCATCGAGCCCACGTTCCACGCTCCAGCGCCCCGAGAGGACGACCTTCCGGCCGCGAATGACCCGGGCGAGCAAATAGGTGGTCGGTCCGCTCGTCCGCCGGCCTTGGTACAAGGCAAGCGCCGTCTTGAGCTTCTCGCAGTCCGGACCCCCTTCCTGGATGGCCGACGGCGGGCAGGGAGTGCGTCCCTCGAAGACAGCCAGAACGGGGTCACCCTGCTCGTTGAACGCCGGATACCACGGCGGCGGAAGGGGACGACGACTCGGTCTTCCCCAACCACCGGAGCACCCCGCGGCGACGAGGGGGATGGCGAGCAGGGTGAGGAGGACTCTCCTGGGTATTGGCCAGTGCCCTAGCATCGTTCCTACAGACGGCCCGAGCAGTCAATGTGTGAACAACGCACGCTCTGCGGGAAGCGAAGGCGCTCCTCAGCCAGCGCCATCGGATCCTGCCGCTAGACTGCCCGCATGGCAGCACCCGTCATTGCCCGCTCGAGCGCCCTCTTCGTCACCGAGGTGACCGCCGGGCCCCATCGCTGGATCCTGGACGAGCCGCGCGAGGCCGGGGGCACCGATCTGGGACCCACTCCGTACGACATGCTCGCGGCGGCGCTCGCCGGCTGCACGGCGATGACGCTGCACTTCTACGCGCGGCGGGAGAAACTCCAGCTCGCAGAGGTGGCGGTCCGCGTCACCCACGATCGGCAGCACGCCAAGGACTGCGCCGACTGCACGACGACGGGCGGGTTCATCCACCGCATGCGTGTGGACATCTCGCTCAGCGGCCCCCTCTCGGCAGAGGAGGCGAGCCATCTCCTCACGGTCGCCGGGCGCTGTCCTGTGGCGCGGACGCTGACGTCGGAGATCCGTGTCGAGCACGCGCTCGTGAGCTCGGTCGAGTAGGACTCCCCGGCCGAGCGCACGGGCGCCGCGCCACTCAGCGGTCGCACTGCCTCCAGGCGATCAGGCTCCAGGCGATCAGGCGCCGACCAGCCAGTCGGCCAGCCGCTCGAGCGCTCCTACATGACGCCGGTGCGCCCGCTCGACACTGGCTCCGGCGCTGGCGCCGACACTCGCGACGTCACTGTCCAGCTTCTCGAGCCCGACGGTGCGGACGTGCTCGCGATGACGGCGCTGGACCACCGACAGTGCGCCACTGACGTCGCGTTCGTGGGCCGCATGGCGGCGCTCGACGAAGCGTTCGGCCCGGCCGAGGGCGCGCATGTGCGCGCGATGGCGCTCGACGACGAAGTGGTGCACCTTGCGCACCGGACGGGGCGCGTGGCTTACGTGCCGCTCGTGCGCGGCTTCCACCTTGTGCAGAACGCGGACGTGCCGCGCGTGCGCCTTCTTGATCATGCGGACGTGACGGGCGTGCGCCTCGCGCACGATGTCGACCGCGTCCTTGCCGTGCGCGGGGCCGGTCGTGGGACCGGCGAGCACAGCGAAACCTATGAGAAGGGCGCCGAATGTGCGGTGCCTCATGACGAACCTCCTACCGCGGAGCATCAGCTCCCTGGCTCGCCAGGGAGCGTCGCCGCGACAGGGTACATAGCAAGCGGCGTTCCAGCGCGGCGTAACAGAGGCGGAACCGGCGGAAGGCTCGGGGTGATCAGTTGCGCTTCATCGAAACCGCAACGGCTGCGAGGAAGAGCGCGTAGAGCGGCCACATCAGCGCGAGGCCGAGCTGCGCCGACAGCGGGTTGCGCTGAAGCGCGGGCAACCGCGACTCGATGGCGTAGCTGGTCGCGAGGGTCGCCAGGACTCCGGCTGCGTAGAGGGCCAGGATTGTGCTCATGCGTCGCTTTCGGAGCCTCGCCACCCGCATCGCGAGGGCCGAACGAGCATGAAACACGGGCAGCGTCCAGTTGCTTGCGGAGGGCGCGACGACGCGTTCCGAGTCAGCGCGGAACCGAAGCTGCGTCCGGCGCCGTCGCGATCGTGGGCGCACTCATCGACGGCGGTGCGTCCTCGGCTGCGCTCCCCCACCGCGAGTCGGGTGAAGGTGCCAGCGTGAAGCGCAACGTACCTCCGGTCTCGACGAAGCCTTCCGGCAGCCAAGGCTTGCTCCAGGGCTGGCCATCTACACGCAGTCCGCGTACGTAGGGCACCCCTGCGGCGGCGGCCGGCGCCTCGATGGTGATCGTCCGTCCATTCGCGCGGCGCACGACGGCGCGCGGAAAGAGCGGGCTGCCGAGGAGCATCTCGGCGCGGCCGGGAATGCCGGGATAGATGCCGAGAGTGGCGAAGACGTACCAGGCAGACATCGCGCCGAGGTCGTCGTTGCCGGGGATGCCGTAGGGCGTGTCGCTCCACAGCTCATTGACGGCGGCGCGCACGACCTCCTGCGTCCGGTAGGGACGGCCGGAGAAGAGGTAGAGGAAAGGGGCGCCGATCGACGGCTCGTTGTCGAGCTCGGCGCGCAGGTCGCCGCAGCCAGTGAGCGCCGGGCTGCCGTCCGGGTTGCGGAAGAGCGCGTCGAGCCGCTCGTTGCCGGCGGCGGTGCCGCCCATGGCGTCGAAGAGGCCGCGCGCGTCGTGCGGCACCATCCAGGTGTACTGGGCGCTGCTGCCCTCGGCGAAGCCCTCGTCGGAGGCGGGATCGGCGGCCGGCCAGCTGCCGTCCTCGTTGCGGTTCTGGGCGTGGCCGCTGGCCGGGTTGAAGACGTTGCGCCAGTAGCCGGCGCGCACCAGCAGCTCGCCTCGCGCTTTCTCGTCGCCGAGCCGACCCGCGAGCTGCGCCAGGCTGAAATCGGAGACGGCCGCTTCCAGGGTCTCGCCGGCGCCGCCCCATGAATTCGAGACCGTGGGGATGTAGTGGATCGCCAGCCACTTGTCGAGCGACGGCCTCTGGCCGCGGCACTCGACCGGGCAGCCCTCGCTGCTGAGGTCGAGGATCGTGGGAACTGTCGCCGCCTTGAGCAGCGAGGCGTAGGCGGCGCGCACGTCGAAATCGCTGCCGCCGAAGGCGACGATGGCGGCGACGCTGGTGGTCGCGGGATCGCCGGTCATCACATAGGTCGGTCCGGAGTTGTGCGTCCAGCGGTCCCACACGCCGCCGTTGTGTTGCGCCTGATTGAACAGCGACTGCGCGATGTCGCTCGCCACCTTGGTGTCGAGCAGCGCGACGAGCTGCACCTGCGAGCGGTAGACGTCCCACCCCGAGAAGTTCGCGTATTGCGCCCGCTGCGGTGCCGCGACCCGATGCACCTTCCGGTCGAAGCCCGAGTACTCGCCGTTGACGTCGCTGAACAGGTTGGGGTGCAGCAGCGAGTGGTAGAGCGCGGTGTAGAAGACCCGCCGCTCGCGCGGCGTGCCGCCGGTCACGGCGATGCGGGACAGCCACTCGTTCCAGGCGTCGCGGGCGCGCTGCCGGACCTGCTCGAGCGTGGTGCCAGCCGGGCTCTCGGCGGCGAGGTTGGCCTCGGCATTGGCGGCGCTCACGTAGGAGATGCCGACGCGCACGGTCACCACCGGGTCCTCGCCGAGGTCGAAGCCGACGAACGCCCCCGAGCCCTTGCCGGCGACGGGGTGGCCGTCCTCGCCGTAAGTGGTGCCACCCTGTGCGGTGGTGGCACCGGCGAGCAGCCGATCGTTCTCCCAGGTGCCGACACTCTTGAACGGCCGATCGAACACCGCCACGAAGTGCAGCGTGTAGTAGCTGCGCCGATCGACGGCGTCGATGTAGCCACAGAAGTTGCCGCTGGTGACGGAGCCGCGCAGGGTGCGCTGGTCGGCGTCGATGGTGGTGCGGGCATCGCTGCTGCCCACCTCGGAGTCGGAGGTGCGCAGCAGAAGGAAGGCCGGCCGCTCGAGGGGGAACGTGAAGCGGCCGCTGCCGGTGCGGGGAGTGGCCGCCAGCTCGACGTTGACGCCAGAGGTGAGGCGCACCTGGTAGTAGCCGGGCGCCGCCGTCTCGTTGGCGTGTGCGAAGCGCACGGCGAAGGTCTCGTCTTTGGGGTCCGCGGACGGCGAGCTGTCGACGGCGTCTGTCCACGGCAGGAAAGGCACGTCGCCCGAGGCGCCGCGACAGCCGGTGCCGGAGAGGTGAGTGAGGCTGAAGCCTCGGATGCGGCGCGCGTCGTAGGCGTAGCCGCCGGGTGCCGGTCGTCTGGTGGCGTCGCCACGGGTGGTCTCCGGGCTCCACTGCACCATGCCGAAGGGGACCACCGCACCCGGGAACGTGTTGCCGCCGTTGGCGGTCCCGATGAACGGATCGACCGCCGCCGCAGGGTCGGCGGCGGCTGCGAGCACGCGCTCACCGGGCGCAGTGGCTCCGAAGGCGGTCAGGCAGGCGAGGCCCAGCGCCGGCCAGGACGGCATGAAGTGCTCGTGCATCGGCGCAACTTACCAAGGTGTGGCGGCGGCGAGAGGCGTGGCAACCGGCGGGTGCCTTTGTCGATACGGCCGTCCTTCGTTCGTCGTACGGTCAGGAGCGGGCATTCGACGCCGGCAGCTCGGCGACCCCGCACCCACCCAACCGATGACGGGAGACACGACGATGCGATTCCTCTCCATGATCCGGATCGACGAGAAGACCGCCAAGGCACCCACCGAGAAGCTGATGACCGACATGGGCAAGCTGATCGAGGAGATGACCAAGGCCGGCGTGCTGATCGACACCGCCGGGCTGCGGCCGACGTCCGAAGGCGCTCGCGTGCGCCTGCGCGGCGGCAGGGTGACGACGATCGATGGGCCGTTCACAGAATCCAAGGAGGTCATCGGCGGCTACGCGATCCTCGAGGCGAAGTCGAAGGAGGAGGCGGTCGAGCACGCCCGGCGCTTCCTCGAGGTGCACGGCGACGAGTGGGACCTCGAGTGCGAGGTACGCCAGCTGGACTCGGGCGAGCCTCAGCAGTAGATCTTCAGGGGTGTGACCAGCCGGCGAGGCTCCCGCCTTCGAAACCATCGCCGAACATCGTCTCGCAGAACGAGATGTGAGCCCTCGTCGGCTGGGATGCGCCCGAGGTGAGGCGGAACCACTCGCGGCGGCCAAGGGCCTCACCCGGGAGCAACGCGATCGCAGCGGCCACCTTCGCGGCATCGGCGTGCGCATGGCGCTCGACGAGGCGCGGGCCGCCGGCTGAGCTCACCCGCGGCGCCGGCTAGCGGATTCAGCGGTGGTCGACGATGACCGCGACCGGGCCGTCCGGCAACGACCCGATGTTGCCGCAGCGGTCGCGGGCCACGGGCCGCAGCAGATGCGTGCTGCCGTTGCGCAGGCCGCGGGTGTCCCAGAGGAAGCCTACCGAGCCGCCGCGCGGCGTCGTTGCCAGCAGCCGGCCATCCACCCAGAGCTGGACCGCGACGACGCCACGATCGTCAGTGGCCCGCACCCGGACAGGTATCTTGCCTGTCACGCGGGAGCCCGGGGCCGGGGAGCGCATCACGACCGACGGCTGCTGCCGGTCGGCGCAGGAGGCGGTGAGCCAGCTCGAGCCGTCCAGCCGTAGTTCCGCGAGACGCATCGAGAGACCGACCAGGTATTGCCCGCGCCGGCGGTAGCCGTGTCTGATCGAGCAGCCTTCGCCGCTGCTGCCGTCCCCGAAGTTCCACAGACACCGCCAGGGTCCCAGCGGGTCGAAGGTGGCCTGTCGGAACGTGCAGTCGAGCTCCGCGCATCCGACTGTGAGGTCGGCGCGGGGTGTCCCGCCGGCGGTGGCGGGAAAGCCCATGCGCTGCAGGAACGCGGAGACCGCGGTCTTGGCCTCGCCATTCTGGCGGAAGAGCCCGGAGGTCTCGCCGGACGAGTCTTGCAGCTTGTAGATGAAGGCGGCGGTGATGCGGTAGTTGCCGATGTTGGCGCAGCGCGGCCAGTCGCTGGCGCCGGTCATGAGCGTCAGCGCCTGCTCGAGGTACTGGCGCTGGCGCTCCTCGCCGACCTGCGCGCTCTGCCAGCCGAACTCGGTGAGCCAAATGGGCTTGGTCGCCAGCGTCGGCGACTCCGCCGAGAGCGGGTAGAGCTTGCGGCTGAGCAGCCGCACCAGCCACTCACCGCTACCGTCGGCATCGAGCACGTTCCCGTGCACGGAGACGACGTCGACGTCGTCCACCGCCGCACCGTCGGGGTAGACGGTGGATTCGAGCTGCCGCCACAGCCGTGCGGTGCGCTCCGCCGAGGCGCTGGAGAGAGCCGGCGCGACGATCAACGCGTCCGGCGCCTCGTTGCGGATGGCGGCCGCCGACGCGTGGAGCAGGTCTGCGTAGCGCGGCTCGCTGTCGAGATCGCGGTTCCAGCCGATGCCGTCGCCGAGATCGCTCACGTCGGGCTCGTTCCAGATCTCGTAGGCGGCGATCCGCCCGCGGTAGCGCCGCGCCAGGCGCTGCACGAACTCGCGCCAGGGCTCCAGGTCGGTGGGCGGGACGGTGCCGTGCGGCCCACCCCCGGCCCACTCCGGTGTATGGCTGAGCAGCGCCAGCACCTCGATGCCGCGCGATCGTGCCGCGGCGACGTCGCGGTCGACGTCGGCGAACTGCCACACCCCAGGCGACGGATTGACCGCCGACCAAAGGACGGTGAGTCGCACCCAACCGAGCTTCGCTGCGCGCACCCGGTCGTAGTCGGTCGTCCCCTGCACGTTGACGCCCACGACCACCGGCCGCGAGGTGCAGAGCGCCGACTCGCCCGCGGCCGGCGCAGCTGCGACGAGGAGGGCGAGGAGGACGAGCGCGGCGGCGAGGGGCGCTCTCATCGCGACGAATGGGTGACGCTCAGCATCGCCCGCCGCCCCAGGACGTCGCCGCCGAATGTCTCGTGGCGTTCCCGATCGAGCAGGTTGGTGACCGCGGCTCCCAGCTCCCAGGCAGCTCCGAGCCGCCGGCTCACCGCTAGCTCGACGTCCGAGGCCGCGGGGACGATGCCCCTGGATCCCGCCGCGGCCCACTCGAACTCCGGCTGCCAGCGCCAGCCGATCCCGACCCGCAGGGTCGGGCCGGCATGAGCGAGCGTGACCGCCACTCGGTGATCCGGCGCGTTGGCCACCAGGACGTCGCCGGGCGCCTGGCGCTCGGGGGTGAAGTCGAGGACCGAGTAGGCGAGCGTCGACTGCCAGTGCTCGGTCAGGTGGGCGCGGATCGCGAGGTCGGCTCCGCGCACGACCGCTTCGCCGGCGTTGGCGAACGACTGCACGACGGCGGGCGAGCCGTCCGGCCGGCTCACCAGTCCCGTGCGGACGGCCGGATCGAGGAATCGCGCGAGGGTCTGCAGAAAGAGAGCAGCCAGATCGGCGGGGACGCTCGGCGGCACCGCGTAGGGCGGGTGCACACCGGCGACACCGGGGAGCAGCGAGCTCACGATGTCCCGATGGCGACTGCGGTGGACGTCGAGCTCGAGCAGGAGTCTCCGGCCCAGGTGGCCGCTGTACCCGGCCTCGACGCTGCTCACCCTCTCCGGCCGCAGGCGCGGGTTGCCGAGCGCCAGGACGGCCACGTCGGCAAACCCCAGGTCGAGGCCGTAGGCCGCCTCCAGAGGCGAGAGATCGAGCGGATCCTGGAGCGGAACGGCGAGAGCCGTCTGCTCCGCGCTGGGGCGGAGGAAACCGCGGCCGGCGTGGACGCGGAGTGTGTGCGCGCCTCCGAAGGTATGGGCGACACCAAACCGCGGCGAGAGCTCCGCGCCCCTGCCGCTCGCGCGATCGATCCTCGCGCCGAGGGTTGCCCGCGTGTGTCGTCCGAGGTCGAGGTCGGAGCTCCCCCACACTGCTTGCAGCGGATCGCGAACCGCCCCGCCCAGCCAGGTCTGCCGGCCCAGCCGATTCCGCGAGTCCGCATGCTCTCCTTGCAGGACCAGGCCGCCGTGCAGGCGGCCACGCTCGCCCAGTTGCCGCAGGCTGTCGAGCTCGACGGCATAGCGATCGGAGTGCAGCCACAGCTGCCGTCCCAGCCCGAGCGCCCGCTGGTGGCGGCTGCGATAACCGGTCCAGCTCGCCCGCAGCCGTGCCTTGGGCGTTGTCAGCTCCAACCGGGCCCACGGCGAGGCAGCATCGACGACCTGGTGGCGGTCGAGCTCGCCGCGGGTGAGCGTACCGGCGGCGGTCGCCGTTCCGGCGCCGAAACGGAGAGTCGCTCTTCCCTCGAAGTCGCGCTCGAGCCGGAGGTCGAGTGCGGCCACTCTCTCGCCCCCGGCCTCGAGCGGCAGGCGCTCGCGTGGCAGACCCGGATACTCCGTCGCCGTCTCGCGAGAACGGGCGAAGCCTCGACTGCGATCGAAGCCGCCGGCCGCCGCGAGGTGCGTGCCACCGGCTAGGGGCCCGGACCAGCTTGCCGAGGCCCTGCCGCTGTCGCGTTCGCCCGCCGAGAGCCGGAAATCGCTCCTTGCCTGGCGGGCGGAGCGGGTGGTCAGCTCCAGCACGCCGCTGTAGGCGCCGCCGCCGTACCGGGCCGAGACGGGCCCGCGCTCGAGCGCGAAGCGCTCGAGCTCCCCGGTGGCGAAGGTCAGGGCTGCCGACGGCTGGGTCCCGGCGAGCGGCACGGACGCATCGCGGCCGTCGATGAGGAGGAGCACCCGGCGCTCCGCGGTACCGCCAAGCCCTCGCGTGTCGAGACCGACCTCGTGGAGGCTCTGCTGCACGACTCGGACGCCGTGCGCATGCCGCAGCAGCTCGGGAACGGACGACGGTGCTGCGACCGCCGGATCGGCCGCCGGATCGACTTCCGTCACGGCCGCGATACGTGGCTCGGGTACGCATGCCGATCCCGGCGCCGACACCAGCGAAGCCACGACAACCAACCCGCAGCCCGCGACGCGGCAGGGGGGCGAACGACGGGCGAGCAGGCGTTGCAGCACGAATCGAATGCCGCGTGGGCTCCACCCGATTCTACGGTTGCGGCGACGGCACCGCCTCTGCCACCATGGTCGCCGTGGGCCCAGCCCTTCCGGTGTCGGCTCCACCAGAGCCGTCTCGCTGACGGGCGGCATCAGGAAGGTGACGCGCAACCTCGAGCGGCTCTCGATCAGGTCGCGTCGTTGCGCGCTCGCCAGCACGGCCCGCGCGGCCCCAATTGGTTGAAGCCGAAAGCGTCCAATCCGTTGAGCACCTCCTCTCTCGCAGCCTTCTCTCGCGCAAACTCTTCCGCAAACAGCCACTTCTGTCGGTGTCTTCCGGCCGTCTCGCCTGGCAGGACTCTTGCCCCTGACGGCATCGTCCGCTCGCAGCGCAGGAGAGTGACCATGAGTCGACCCCAGCTGCACCTCTTGGTCGTGGTGCTGTCCTTTCTAGCCGCTGGTCGCGCGCAGGCATCGGCTCCGCACCAGGGTGACCAGGGACTCCTCCTGCGTTCGGGAGGCGACGAGTCGTTCGCGGCGCCCATCGTGGGCACCGCTGTGGCCGTGCGGGTGACGGGTGTCGTGGCCCGTGCTCGCGTGACGCAGGTCTTCATCAATCCCTCCCGTGAGTGGGTGGAGGGGATCTATGTCTTCCCGCTCGCCGACGGCGCCGCCGTCGACACTCTCCGCATGACGATCGGCGACCGGGTCCTCGAGGGCGTCGTCCGTGAGAAGCGTCAGGCGGCGGCGGTGTACGAGCAGGCGAAGGAGCACGGGCACCGCGCCGCGCTGCTCGCGTTCCAGCGTCCCGGCGTCTTCACGACCGCCGTGGCCAACATCGGTCCGGGCGAGAGGGTGGAGATCGCCATCGAGCTGCAGCAGGTCGTCGAATACGGGCACGGGCGTTTCGGCCTGCGCTTCCCGCTGGTGGTGCCGCCGCGTTATGCGCCGCGGCCACAAGACGCGCTCCCGATCCCGACCCCCGTCGCCGGGCCCAAGGCTCCTTCCTTCAGCTTTCGCGTCGACCTCGAGCCGGGGTTCAGGCCGGGACGGATCGAGAGCCCGTCTCACAAGGTCGCCGTGGCGCGCGACGATCGCAGCCGCCGCTACGAGGTGGAGCTGGCCGCCGGAGTCGCGCCGGCCGATTCGGACTTCCTGCTCGAATGGGCGCCGGCGGTGGGACGGCAGCCGAGCGCGGTCTTCTTCAGCGAAGTGGTGGGCGGCGAACGCTACGCCCTGCTCATGGTCATGCCGCCGGACGCGCCCGAGGCCGCGACGGCCCGGCTGCCGCGGGAAACCGTGTTCGTGATCGACACCTCGGGCTCGATGGAGGGTACGTCCATCGAACAGGCACGACAGGCGCTGATCCTCGGCCTCGACCGACTGGCGCCGACCGATGCCTTCAACGTCATCAGCTTCTCCTCCACCGCCTCGGCGCTGTTTCCTTCCAGCGTGCCGGCCGACCCCGCATCCGTCGAGCGCGCCCGATCGTGGGTGCGCGGGCTCGCGGCGACCGGCGGCACCGAGATGCTCGCCGCGCTGCAGATGGCACTGCCCGACGCGGCGGGCATCGGGCAGGGGCTCCTGCGCCAGGTGATCTTCGCCACTGACGGCCAGGTCTCCAACGAGGCCGAGCTGCTGAGCTTCATCGCTCAAAAGCTCGGGGCCAGCCGCCTCTATTCGGTGGCCATCGGCTCGGCCCCCAACGCCGCCTTCCTGCGCCGAGCCGCAGCCCTCGGACGGGGCACGTTGACAGCCATCGCCAGCAGCGATCGCGTGACCGCGGAGATGGACGATCTCTTCGCCCGGATCGAGGCGCCACTGCTGCGCGACGTGGCGGTGCACTGGGCAGATCCGGCAGCGGAGGCATGGCCGGAGCGGATCCCCGATCTCTACCTGGGCGAACCAATCGTGGTCACCGCGCGTCTGCACGGCGATGCTGGGCCGGTGGTGGTGCGGGGGATCCGAGGCGAGGAGCCCTGGCGTGACGACATCGCCGCTGCCCGAGACGTGCGGGGGGCTGGTCTCGACAAGCTGTGGGCCGGCCAGAAGGTCCGGGCGCTGCTCGACAGTCTGGCGGGTGGGTCCGATGCCGGCGAGGTCGAGCGCCAGGTGACGGAGCTCGGGATGGGGCACCGCCTGCTCACGCCGTACACGAGCTTCGTGGTGGTCGAAGCGGAACCGGCGCGGCCACCCCGAGTGGAACCCGTCAGCCTTCCGATCCCGGGCGCCGTGGCACGCGGTGCATCGCCGGTCGCCGCCACCGCCGTCCCGGTCGCGGACGCGGGCAGGGTCGAGGACCTGATCACGGTGACCGCCGAGTCGCCGTTGCTCGACGAGCGGCGGATCTCGACCGGCGCCACCGTGGCCCAGACCGAGCTCGAGAAGATCCCCGGCGCCCGCGACCCCTGGGCAGTGTTGCAGTCGACCCCGGGCGTGCTCACCGATCGCATCAACGTGGGCGGCAACGAGTCCGGAGAGCAGTCGCAATACGTCGGCCCCGGGTCACCGGGGACTCAGTCGATCTGGTCGGTGGACGGCATGGTGATGACCGACATGGCCGCCCTCGGTTCCTCGCCGGCGTATTACGACTTCGACGCCTTCGAAGAGGTGGAGGTCTCTACCGGCGGTTCGGACTCCACCACCGCCACCGGCGGGGTCGTGCTCAACATGGTGACCAAGCGCGGCACCAACGAGTGGCGCAGCTCCGGCCGCTTCTTCCTCGCCGACGGCGGCTGGCTCTCCGCCCTCAGCGTCAGCAGCTCCGAGCGCGGCAAGCCCGGCCCGTGGAACAGCAACGCGGCCCACCCCGACGGCTCGACGCAGGCCGGGATCGGGCCGGGCAATCGCATCGGCAGGGTCGCCGACTACGGCGCCGAGATTGGTGGCCCGATCGTGCGCGACCGGCTGTGGGCGTGGGGCTCGTACGGCGTGCAACAGGTCGATCTGCTGACCATCGACGGGCTCGCCGATTCCACCGAGCTCGCGGCGACCAACCTCAAGCTCAACGCCCAGCTCACGGCGAACAACTCGGCCACGCTGCTCGTCCTCGACAGCGACAAGACCAAGACGGGTGGCAGCGCCGGTCCCTTCCGCCCGCGGGAGACCACCTGGGACCAGTCGCGGCTCGGGCCGGCGCCAACGGCGGCAAAGGTCGAGGACACGCACATCTTCACGTCGAACTTCTACGTCACGGGCGTGGTTTCGATCGCCAACGGTGGCTTCCAGCTTTCCCCTCGGGGCGGCACGGACCGGACCGCGTTCCTCGATGGCCAGGATGTCTGGCACAACACCTTCCGGCTGCTCCGCACCGAGCGGCCGCAGCGGCAGCTCGGGGCCGACGCCTCGCTCTTCCTCACCACCGGTCGCCTCGCCCACGAGTTGAAGCTCGGCGCCGGCTACCGCGCGACCGAGGTCCGGTCGCTGTCGCGATGGGGGGGCGCCGGCTACGTCATCTCCGCGGACTACCTCGGCCGCCCGTACGAGCTCCTCTACGCGTCGCGCGACGCCTCCTCCGCCGTCGCCATCGACACCTCCAGCGTCTACGCTCAGGACACGCTGTCGGTCGGCCACCTGACGGCCAACCTTGGCGTGCGCTACGACGTGCAGCGAGGCGCGTACCGCGGCCGGTCGGTGCGCGCCAACCCGGTCTTCCCTGACCTGTTGCCCGCGGCCGCCTCCGAGCGGAACGACGCCGGGTTCGCGTGGGAGTCGATCGTCCCGCGTCTGGGTCTGACCTGGGCGGTGGGCGCCGAGCGCAAGACCCTGCTGCGGGCGAGCTACTCGCGGTTCGCCGATCAGCTCGGCGCCGGCGCCACCTCCCAGCTCGACCCGTTCGCCGCGTTCAGCTACGTATACCTGCCGCTTGGCGGGACGGCGGACCCGGATGGCCTCGTTACGCGCGGCGACGTCGTGGACCGCAACGGCAACGGGGTCGTCGACCTGGGCGACAGCGTCGGCTTCGGCGGTGCCTACGATCCGATCGGTCGCGGTGTGCTGCAGAACAATGGCGTCGACCCCGGCCTCGAACCGCCGACCACCGACGAGCTGCTCCTCTCGGCGGAGCACGCGTTGCGGCCCGAGCTCGTGGTCGGCCTCAACCTGAGCTACCGCAGGCTCACCGGCCTGCTGGAGAGCGAGTTGCTGGTGTTCGACGGGGATCCGTATTCGCCTGAAAACGTCGGCCGCATCGGTCGGCGCCACACCCGGGCCGACTACGTGCCGGTCACGGTCACCCGCCCGGGCGGTCTGCCCAACGGTGAGGACTACAGCTACACCTACTGGCAGCTGCGGCCCGGCGTCGCCAGCCGTGGCGGCACCTACCTCGCGAACGGCAGCCGCCGCCAGGAGTATCTCGGCGCTGCGCTGACCGCCACCAAGCGAATGTCCAACCGCTGGATGCTTCGCGGCACCGTCACCTGGTCGGACTGGCGGTGGAGGGTGCGCGACGCGGAGCTCGAAGATCCCACCCGATTGCTCGGCGGCGGCTTCGACGGGGAGCCGGTCCTCCAGGGACCCACCACCGGCGCCGGCAGCAAGGCCGCCGTCTACATCAACAGCTCGTGGGCTTACAGCGTCAACGCCCTCTACCAGATCGCACCGGCCCGCCCATGGGGCTTCGACGTCGCCGCCACCGTCAACGGCCGCGAGGGTTATCCGGTTCCCTACTTCGAGCGCCTCGGCTTCGGTCAGCGCAACGGCGTGCCGGGTTTCACCAGTGTGCAGGTGGTGGGCAACGACGACTTCCGCCTCGACGACATCCACGTCGTCGATGTGGGTGCGCAGAAGGAGCTCACCCGCGGCGACCTCGCCCTGACGCTCGCGCTCGACTGTTTCAACCTGTTCAACGAGGGATACGTGATGCAGCGCAATCACCGCCTGCGAGTGGGTGCGAGCCCGACCGACGTGTCGGCGCCAGCCTCGGACTTCGTCACCGAGGTGATCGGCCCGCGCACCTTCCGCGTCGGCGTCCGGATCAACTTCCGTTAGTCGAGCAGCGGCGTGCCGACGCCGCCGACCGTGACGGCGACATTGCGGCCTAGACGGAGGCGGGCCCTCGGTCCCCCGGCCGCGACGGCTGTCGAGCCGCACGGTTCGGCAGCCAGCGCCAGTAGGTCCCGCAGCGCCAGAGCCACTCCAGTGGGCCGAGGCGAAGGCGCGCGAGCCACGCCTGGCTGAAGAGGGCCATGGCGGCGAAGACGACGACCGCGAGCGCGGTGAGCAGCGGCGCGCCCAGACGTCCGTAGAGGTTCAGCCCCCACGGTTCCGCCAGCGCGGCCATGACCAGCGACTGTCCGACGTAGTTGGTGAGCGCCATGCGGCCCGCCGCCTCGACGGGACCCGCGATCCGGCGCAGCCCGTCCCGCCGGTGCAGCAGGAAGACCGCGCCGGCAATGCCGGCCGCCAGCGGGAGCGCGCTCGCCTCGTGCAGGAAGTCCGGGAAGCGCCAGTCGATCGAGCCCCGGAGCTCCTGCGCGTGAAGGGCCGTGGCGAGCAGGCTCAGCGCCAGGCCGAGGCCGAGGCCGACGATGGCGACGCGTCGCCAGAGATCCGGGGTGGCGCCGGAGACGCCCCCCCGGCGATAGAGCCCGGCACCGATCAGGAAGAGGCCCAGGGTCCGCCAGAGCAGGAGGATCGCGAAGTAGAAGAGGACGGCGGCGTATTGCCTGGCGTGCAGCCCGAGCAGCGCCGCGGTCGTCCCCGCCCGCCGGGCGCGGAGCTCCTCCGGCCAGGCCGCCGCGTCCCCCGTATCCATGGCCAGGAGCCCGCGGCGAGCCTCCGCGAAGTCGCTGGCGGCTCCGGCGGCGCGATCGGTGCGCAGGGTCAACACGCCGGCGACCGCCAGCACGAGCAGGGCCCAGACGGCAACCGCCAGCGGCCAGCTCCGTCGCGGCAGGACCGTCATGCAAGCGGCGATCGCCGCAATGCCGAGGACGGTGACCACTCCCGAGATGCGACCGAGGGAGGTGATCTGGTAGCTCCAGACGGTGGCGGCACCGAGCAGGACCAGGCCGACACGCAGCATGGCGTCGGCCGACAGCCGGCGCGCCGTGAGCAGCAGCAGCCCCGCGACGGCGTAGGGCAGCAGCACTTCCGCCGGGTAGAGCAGCAGCCCGTGCGCCATCCCTAAGAGAGCGAGGATGAACACGCGCCGGAGGTAGATCTCCGCGAAGCGCTCGCCTCGTCCGGCGATCCGCTCGCCCTGCAGCGCGAAGCCGATCCCGAAGAGCACCGAGAAGAGCGTGAGGAACTTCATGTCGACGAGGGCGTCGAAGATCGCCCAGTCGGCCCAGGCGAGGACCGGGCCGGTGCCTGGGCCGGTGCTCAGGGGCAACGGGAGGTCGGCGATATCCCAGGGCAGGAACATCTGCCGCACGTTGGCGAGGAGGATGCCGAGCAGCGCGACGCCACGCAGCGCGTCCAGGCCGCGGATCCTCGCGGCGTCTTCGACCGGCGCGAGGGAGCTCACGGCACGCGGTGGAGGGGTGGCCGGCGAAGCGAGCGAACGCACCACCGGGCGATCGAGTGGGTCAGCCAGGCGCACATCCCGCCCGCCAGCAGGCCGATGGGGATGATCCAGAAACCGAGCAGCTCCTCGCCCTGCGGAACAGAACCCGGGCTGCCGAAGCCGAGGTGCAGCGAGAGGGAGTCGCCGAGGCGCCAGAGGCCGACGCGATCGGGTGCAATCGGGTCGTGCAGCGCGGCGATGAAGAAGCTCAGCGAGACGACGTATCCGGCCAGCAGGCCGAGGAAGGCGAAGAAGCCGGCCACGCTCAACGTCGCCCAGCGGAACATGCCCTCGGCGAGCACGAACGGTGACCGGCTGTGGCGCGCGCCGTCGAACAGTCGGTCGCGGACGTAGAGCGACGCGAGCTCCTCCGCCGAGCCGAGTCGCTCCAGCGCCGCGGCAACCTCACCGTCGTCGGTCGCGCCGCTCGGGGAGCTGTCGCGGACGTGGCTGCGCAGCTCCTCGACGATCTCGGCCACCTCGGCGGCGGGGAGCGGGCGCAGGCGCCCGCGCAGCTCTTCGAGGTACCGCTCCAGGCTGTCCGTCATCGGCGTGGCTCCTTGCGCAGCGGCGCCAGCAGCCCGTCGAGGCTGCGGGCGAACCTGGCCCACGACCGCGACAGCCCCAGCAGATGCCGCTTGCCGGCGGCTGTCAGCGTGTAGTACTTCCGCGGGTGGCCCGCCTCGGCCTCGACCCACTCCGACTCGACCCACCCCTCTGCCTTGAGTCGGCTGAGCAGGGGGTAGACCGTGCCCTCGGGGACCACCAGGTCGGAGCCGTCGGCCAGCCGGCGCAGGATCTCGAGACCGTAGAGCCTGCCCGACCAGAGGCTCGCCAGGATCGCCAGCTCCAGGCAGCCCTTGCGGAGCTGGATCTCCCACCGCTCGACCGCATCCGCAGCGTCGCCCACCGCGATACCATGCTATACGAGGTATCTTGTTGTCAATGGCCTCGCGGCCGATCGGCGCCCGTCGCGACGACCCGCGCCGTGGAACGTTCGCGCCCGCGCCTGTGCTCCATCCACCAGCAGCTAGGATTTCGCGCGTGGAAGCCCTGAGAATGCGGAGCGAGCTGGTCCGCCACCTCGCCAGTGCCGACGCCCGAGCCCGCGCCGCCGCGCCGGCCGGTCGCGTGGAGCGCTGGGGGACGTATTCGATCCCCGGCATCGGCCCGCGCGGCGTTCGCGTCTACGTCCCGAGGGGCCCGGCCGAGCGTGCGGTGGTGATCCTGTTCGACGGCCAGAACGTCTTCGAAGACGAGGGCTCCTTCGCCGGCGGGTGGCACGCCCACCGCGCCGCCGAGCGGGTGGTCACCCTGAAACGTCCGGCGCCGATCGTCGTTGCCATCGATCACGGCTACGGCGCGCGGCAGCACGAGCTGATGCCCTTCGCCGGCAGCCGCTCGCGCGGCGGTCTCGATTCGATGGTCGCCTTCCTGCGCGGGCGCCTCGCGGACGACGTGCGCTCCCGCCTGGGCGTCGCCAGCGCGCCGGCGCGCTGGATCGTCGGCGGCGCCTCGCTGGGCGGGCTCGCCGCGCTCTATACCCATTTCGCAGCCCCCGAGGTCTTCGGCGGCGCGCTCTGCATGTCGCCGTCATTCGGGCTCGGCGGGCGCCGTCTCTTCGCCTGGATCGCGGCGCAGCCGCTCCCCTGGACCTCGCGCATCTACCTCGACTGCGGCGTGCGCGAAGGCCGCGGCACGACGTTGCCGCGGGTTGCAGCGATGGCCAGCCTCCTCCGTGCGCGCGGCTATGGCGACCGCCGGCTGCGCTTTCGCCGCGACGCGCGGGGCCGCCACGACGAGGCCTCGTGGCGCCGGCGGCTGCCGGGTGCGCTGCGCTTCCTGCTGGTCTGAGATTCGCCTCCGCCGGCGCAGTCGCTTCGGTTATCGTCCCCACCATGGACCGCCGTGAGTTCCTCCGCCTCACCGGCCTCGGCATGGGGACCCTCGTGGTGCCGGTGCTCGGGCGCCCGGTTCCGCTCTCCGGTGCGACGACGCCGATTCCCACCGCCGACCACAAGGCCCTCGCCGCCGTGGCGCTCGACGCGGCGAGGTCGCGCGGCGCCTCGTACGCCGACGTGCGCATCGGCCGCTATCTGAACCAGTTCGTCGTCACTCGCGAAGACAAGGTCGAGAGCCTCACCAACACCGAGTCCTACGGCGCCGGCGTGCGGGTGATCGCGGACGGCACCTGGGGCTTCGCCGCCACCAACCAGGTCACCAAAGATGGCGTGGCCGCCGCCGCGACCCGCGCGGTGGCGATCGCCAAGGCCAACGCGCGGCTGCAGCGGGAGCCGGTCGTGCTCGCGCCCGTCGCCGGCGCCGGCGAGACCTCGTGGCGCACGCCGATCGAGAAGAACGCCTTCGCGGTGCCCATCGGCGAGAAGGTCGACCTCCTCCTCGCGGTCAACGCCGCCGCCCTCGGCGCCGGCGCGAAGTTCGTGAGCTCGAGCCTCTTCCTGGTCAACGAGCAGAAATACTTCGCGTCGACCGACGGCTCCTGGATCGACCAGGACATCCACCGCATCTGGCCGACGTTCACGGTGACCGTGGTCGACAAGGCGACCGGCAAGTTCCAGACGCGCAACGCCATGTCGGCGCCGCTCGGCATGGGCTGGGAGTACATGACGCCGAAAGCCGGCGAGAGGTTCGTCGGCCCCGGCGGCACGATCGGCTATCGGTACGCCTACGACATGGTCGAAGACGCCGCCCTCGCCGCTCGGCAGACGCGCGAGAAGCTCACGGCGAAGTCGGTCGAGCCGGGCAAATACACCGTGGTGCTCGAGCCCAACCACCTCGGACTGACGATCCACGAGTCGGTCGGCCACGCCCTCGAGCTCGACCGCGTGCTGGGCTACGAGGCGAACTTCGCGGGCACCAGCTTCGCCACGCTCGACAAGTGGCGCTCGAAGAGCTTCCGATACGGCAGCCCTCTCGTCCACTTCGTCGCCGACCGCACGCAGCCACACTCGCTGTCGCGCATCGCCTACGACGACGACGGCGTGGGGACGAAGAGCTGGGACCTCGTGCGCGACGGTATCCTCGTCGACTACCAGACGATCCGCGACCAGGCGCACGTCCTCGGCAAGACCTCCTCGGACGGCTGCTGCTACGCCGACAGCTGGGGCTCGGTGCAGTTCCAGCGCATGCCCAACGTGTCGCTTCAGCCCGGGAAGCGCGAGCTCCTGCCCGAGCAGATGATCGCCGACGTCGAGAAGGGCATCTACATCGCCGGCCGCGGCTCCTATTCGATCGACCAGCAGCGCTACAACTTCCAGTTCGGCGGCCAGGTCTTCTACGAGATCAAGGGCGGCAAGGTGGTCGGCATGCTGCGCGACGTCGCCTACCAGGCGAACACGGTGGAGTTCTGGGGCTCGTGCAGCGCCATCTGCGACCAGCGCGACTACCGCCTCTTCGGCTCCTTCTTCGACGGCAAGGGCGAGCCGAGCCAGGCGAGCGCCGTGTCGCACGGCAGCGCCACGACGCGCTTCGACGGTATCAACGTCATCAACACCGAACGCCGGCTGTAGGTGGTGCGTCCCGAGGCCGCTTCGCCGCCGGCGACCCGTTGTCCGCCGCTCGCGCCGCGCCGGTGAACGCTGCTGACTCGAATGCCCGGCGGAGACGGCGCCAACCGCTAGTCTCGGCATGCGGGATCGGCTCGCGGCCCACGGAGGGGACGGTCATGGTGCGACGACGGCTCCTGTCGACGACCCTTCTCACGCTCGCGGCCGCGAGCGGCCTCCAGGCACAGATGCAGGGCGCCGCGAGCGAGAGCTGCCGGCAGGCCATTGCCCTCGTGCGGAGGAGCCTCGACGCCTCGGCGGGAACCCTCGCGCGAGCGAGGTCCCTGGAGATCCGCGAGCGCACGGTCGGCTACTCGTATTACGAGCAACTCACCTTCGAAGGTGACGGCGAGAGGTCCTTGGCGGAAGACTGGACCTACCTCTCCTTCGCCGACGGCACCTACGTTCGCGACAACTGGTTCGAGGCGCCGGGTCGGTTCTTCGACGCGCGGACGATCATCGCCGGCGGGCACGGCTGGGACGTCGACTTCGTCGCCGAGACGTTCCGCGCCCGCGGCGCCACCGACCTCGGCAGCCAGCGCCGGGCCCTACGTCGGTGGCCGCGATTCCTGCTCGAGGAGGCGCTGCAGCGCCGGGAGAGCCTCCGCACGCTGGGTCTTCGCGAGGGCGGGGAGCTCGAGGGGGTGGTGTTCGTCGACGCCGACGGCCGGCAGCTCACGCTGCTGCTCGATGCGAAGACCGGCCGCCTGGTCGCGTACCAGACGCTCGGGATCCACCCGGTCGAAGGCGACGTGGTCGACGAGACCGCGTTCCTGGACTACAGGGACTTCGGAGGCGTCACGCTGCCCGCGCGGCGGCTGAGGCGGATCAACGGCAATGCAGTCTCCGAGGCCACGCTGGCGAGCGCTCGCGTCGACACCGCCGTGGAGCCGGAGAAGCTCTCGCCTCCGAGGACCTTCACGGAGCTGCCGGCGCCGGCGACGCAGCCTCCTTTCCGGCTCACCGAGATCGCGCCGCGCACCTATCTGGTGGAGAACGTCGGGCAGGGCGGCAACAACGTCCTCGTCGTCGAGCTCGCGCGCTTTCTGTTCGTCATGGAGGCGCCCGAGGAGGTGCCGTTCGCCGACAACACCACACGAGTGATCGAGCTGTTGGCGGCGCGGTTCCCGGACAAGCCGATCCGCTACGCCGCCGTCTCTCACTACCACATCGACCACGCCGGAGGCGTCGGCAGGTTCGCCGCGCTGGGCGCGACGATCGTCGTCACCCCCGCTGCCGCGAGCTTCGTGCGTCATGCCGCCAACCCCGATCCCGCCCGTTGGGTCCTCTCACCCACTCCGCCGCCGAGGACGGAACCGCGCGTCGAGGTCGTCCCGCGCGGCAAGCCCTGGCGCCTCGCCGACGAGACCAACGAGGTGGTCCTCTACGACGTCGGTCCCTATGCCCACGCAGCCGAGGAGCTGATCGCCCATCTGCCGCGCGCCGGCATCGTCTTCGAGGCCGACCTCCTGATCGGCGGCAACGAGCAGCGGCTGCCCCCGGCGCGACCATCCGCCGGGGATCTGATTGCGAAGATCCGCCAGCTCGACCTGCCGGTAAGGACCATCGTCGGCGTGCACGGCAAGGCACGCGGCCTCGACGAGGTCCTCGAGTCGCTCGAGCGGAGCAAGCGGATGCTCGAGCGGCGCCGCGCTCGCGGCCAGCGACTACCGCAGGTGGACGAGCCGTGACCACCTCCCAGACCCGCACGCGCATCGTCTCCGTCGACGTGCTCCGCGGAGCCATCATGGTGCTGATGGCGCTCGACCACGTGCGCGACTACGTGTCGCGCCTGCACTTCCCGCCGGAGGATCTCTCGCGAGCGTCGGTTGCGCTGTTCGCGACGCGCTGGGTGACCCACTTCTGCGCGCCGACCTTCTCGCTCCTTGCCGGAGTCGGCATCGGCCTGGCGATGCAGCGCGGCAAGTCGGCCCGAGACATGAGCCGCTTCCTCCTCGTACGCGGCTCGTGGTTGATCGTTCTCGATCTCGTCGTGACGCCCGTCGGCTGGAACCTGGGGTTCGACCTCTTCCCCGCGTTTGCGCTCGTCCTGTGGGCACTGGGGCTGTCGATGATCGTCATGGCGGCCCTCGTCCACCTGCCGCGCATCGCCGTGGCCGCCGGCTCGCTGGCGATGATCGCCACGCACAACCTCCTCGATGGCATCCGCCCGGGAGACCTGGGCGCTCTCGCGCCGCTCTGGCACGTGCTCCACGTGCCAGGCTTCGTCATCCCGGGCAAGCTCTTCGTCGGCTATCCGCTCGTGCCGTGGGTGGCGGTGATGGCGCTGGGCTGGGTGCTCGCCGACGTCTACGGCTGGGAGGAGTCTCGCCGCCGCGCGTTCCTGGTCCGCGTCGGGCTCGCGGCGACGGCGCTGTTCGTCGTCGTTCGGGCGCTCAACGGCTACGGCGATTCCCTCCCATGGTCGCCGCAACGTTCGCCCGGCCTCACCGTGGCGGCGTTTCTCAACGTTCGCAAGTACCCACCGTCGCTCGACTTCCTGCTCATGACCCTCGGGCCGGTTCTGGTCGCGCTGGGGCTCCTCGAGCGCGCTCGCGGCCGGGTGGCGGGCTGGCTCGCGACCTACGGTGCAGTGCCGCTCTTCTTCTACGTCGTCCACATCGTGCTCGCGCACGTCACCGGAGTGCTGCTCGCCTGGGTGCAGGGCGGCGCGCCGCGCCGCATCCTCGTCGCATCGGCACCGGAGACGATTCCGGAGTGGTACGGGCTGTCGCTTCCGGGCGTGTACGCCGCCTGGGCGCTGGTCGTGCTGGCGATGTACCCCCTGTGCCGCTGGTTTGCGCGGCTCAAGCGGGAGCGCGACGACTGGTGGCTGAGCTACCTGTAGCCGGGGCGGCCCCGAGGTCCAGCTCCATGAAGAGCGTGACCGCCTCGAAGCCCGGCGGAATGTCGTGGTACGGCCGACAGGGCCGGAACCCGAGTGAGCCGTAGAGGGCCACGGCGCCTTTCATGAACGTGGTCGTGTCGAGGACCATTCGCGAGTATCCAGCCTCGCGGGCCGTCGCGACCAGCGTTTCGGCCAGCTTGCGGCCGACGCCCTGTCCCTGGAACCGTGCCCGCACGAAGAGGCGCTTCATCTCGCAGGTGTCGGCGCTCAGGCGGCGGAAGGCGATGCAGCCGACGGCCTCCGCTGCTTCGGTGGCGAGCAGCAGGCATCCTTCGGGCGGCGCGAACGGGCCCGGGAGGTTCTCGTCGCCCCTGCTCTGGCCGCCGTAGTAGAAGGCGAGGAAGGCGTCGCCGTCGAGGCCCACCTCGCGCAGCTGGGCACCATCCCAGGCGATGTATTCGGCCATGAGGTCGAGCGCTTGCTCGTATTCGGCCGCCGTCGTCGCGCGGGCGATGGTCAGCATCGGCTCGTCCTACGGCTGCGCGCGCTCCCGGCGTCGGCTAGACCAGGTAGGGGATGACCCTCCTGGTGCGCGCGGCGTACACCTCGTACTCCGGGTAAGCGCGGCGCAAGAGGCGCTCCTCCATGGCGATGCGAAGGGCGAGTCCCGCCGTGACGAGGGCGGTGCCGCCGGCGGCGAGGGGGTCAGGGTGGCAGACGAGCGCCGCCCACGTGAAATAGAGGATGGCCGCGTAGATGGGGTGGCGCCACCAGCGGTACGGACCCCAGGTGACGAGGCCACCGGCCGTGGGGTTGGCTGCGGCGTAGAAGCTCCGGCGCCCGAAGGTGACGCGCGCCCAGACCATCAGCAGGACGCCGGCCGCCTGGACGGCGATGCCGGCGGGGTGGTGGCAGAAGAGGCGCTGCTTCAGGAACAGGACGACGATGCCGGCGACGGCGGCGAGGAAGCCGAGGATCGAGAGCGGGCGGGCGAGCGCGTCGGTGTCGGTCTGGGTCATCGCGGCTCCGGCAGACTAGCCCAGGTGCGGGCTCGGGCCCCGCCTGGCGAAGGTTGCTTGACTCTCCAGCGGCGGGAGACCGTATCGTGAGGCGTCAGGAGGAACCATGTACCGGATTGGCGCTTTCTCGATGCTGACCCAGATTCCGATCAAGACACTGCGCTACTACGAAGAGGTCGGCGTGCTGATTCCTGCCCGGGTCGAACGCGCGACGGGGTATCGCTACTACGAGGCGACCCAGGTCGAGCGCCTCAACCGCATCCTCGTCTACAGGGACCTCGGCTTCTCGTTGCGGTAGATCCGAGCGCTGCTGGCCGACGACACGCCCGCCGCCCAGGTCCGCGAGGCGCTGCGGCGGAAACAGGACGAGCTCGAGCGGAACGTGTTGCTCGAGAGCGCGCGGCTGGCGCGGGCGACCGCGTGGCTGGACCTGATCGACGGAGCGGGCCACCTCGGGGGGCACGGGGTGGCACACGAGGTCGCGGTGCGGGACCACCGGTCCTGCCTCGTGGCTTCGGTGCGCGACGTCATCGCCTCGCACGACGAGTGCGAGCGACTCTTCGAGGAGCTCGAATTCGAGATCGGCGCCGAGCGGCATCCACGACTCGAGCGGGGAGCCATCTGGCATGGTTGCGCGGACGGCACCATCGACTGCGAGGCCTTCGTCGTGCTTGCTGCGCCCCTCCATCGCAAAGGACGGGTGCGGGTCCGGGAGCTCCCCCGCCACCGGATCGCATCGCTCGTCTATCGCGGCGACGCAGGCTATCCACGCGCCTACCGCGAGCTTCGCAGCTGGCTCGCCGTCAGCGGTGTCGAGGTCGTCGGGCCGAAGCGCGAGATGTTCCTCGCCGAGGGCGGCGACGCCGACGAGCCGGTCACCGAGATCCAGTTCCCCATCGCGGTCGCATCCGATGGGTCCGCGCTAGCATCCGCGCTGGCACGGGCGGCGAGCGTCCCCTCATGACGCGCCGGACCAGCGACGAAGCAGCGGCCGACGCGGGGCAGCTGCGCTCTCGCTCACTGTTCACCATCCGGATGAGCCTCCATCCGGTGCAGGATCTGGGCGCGACGCCTCTCGGGCGGCGTCGCGTCGTGCCGGTGGCCGGGGGCAGCTTCGAAGGCGAGCGCCTGCGCGGCGTCGTGCTCCCGCTTGCGGGAAGCGACTGGTTGCTCGAGCGCGCCGATGGGTCGTTCCAGCAGGACGCGCGCGTGACGCTGGCAACCGCCGACGGCGCCCTGATCACCATGTGCTACCGCGGCGTGCGCCATGCGCCACCGGAGGTGTCAGCCAGGCTCGCGCGCGGGGAACAGGTCGACCCACGCGAGTACTACCTGCGCACGGCACCGTTCTTCGAGACCTCGGCCACCCCCTATTCCTGGCTCAACCACGTCGTCGCCGTGGGAGTCGGCGAGCGGCTGCCCGACGGCGTCGAATACCGGGTGTTCGAGGTCCTCTAGGCGTCTTCGAGGCGTAATCGGGACCCGGCCGGGCCCTGAGAAAAGCGCGGCCGCCCCGCTGCAACCGGTTACGGTGGCGATCGGGGCAGTCGGAGGGGGGAAACCGCGCCCTCGCGGCCGTCTAACCATTCCATGAAGCGGATCTCGGGGCCGATCGGCGTCCGCATCCGACGCCCGGCCTGGAACCCCGGCCAGGGTGGGGTGGACCCTCCGTGGACGGAAATATGTGGCAGCGGGCCGCCGTTGCCCCCTTGGATGGACCCCCGAAAGCGGCGGTGCCGGGGGGCGTGGGCGGCCTTCCTGTCGGTGGTGGCGCTCGCCGCGCTGTCGGTGTCGGCCCGCGCGCAAGTCCCCCCGCCGCCGGCGGCGGCCGCATCGCCCGACCCGCCTGCCGAGAGGCCACTGGCCGCCATGAGTGTCGAGGAGCTCGCGAGCCTGGAGGTGACCTCGGTCTCCAAGAAGGCGGAGCCGCTGCTGGCGGCACCGGCCGCCGTCTACGTGATCACCGGAGAGCAGATCCGGCGTTCCGGCGCGACCTCCATCCCGGAAGCGCTGCGGCTCGCCCCCGGGGTCGAGGTGGCCCGCATCGACGCCCACACCTGGGCGATCTCCATCCGTGGATTCAACAGCACGACCGCCAACAAGCTCCTCGTGCTCCTCGACGGCCGCAGCCTCTACACGCCGCTCTACTCCGGCGTCTTCTGGGACGTTCAGGACACCCTGCTGGAGGACGTCGAGCGCATCGAGGTGGTCGCCGGCCCCGGGGGAACGCTGTGGGGGGCCAACGCGGTCAACGGCGTCATCAACATCATCACCCGCAGCGCTCGCGACAGCGAGGGCGGCTTCCTCGAGGCGGGCGGCGGGGATCGCGAGCGGGCCTTCGGTGCCGCGCGCTTCGGCGGCCGCTGGGGGGACCGCGCCCATGCCCGCGGCTACGTCAAGGGTCTCTCCCGCGGGGCCAACGGGCTCGCCGACGGGCGCTACACCGGCGACGACTGGCGGATGGCGCAGGGAGGCTTCCGGGTCGACTGGGAACGTGGCGCCGATTCGCTCACTGCTCAGGGCGACGGCTATTCGGGCAAGGAGAGGGACCGTTCCACAGGTGTCGGCGGGGCCAACCTGATGCTGCGCTGGGACCGCCAGCTCCGGGAGCATTCGCGGTTCCAGCTCCAGGCGTATTGGGACCACACCGACCGGCGCATCGAGGGGACCTTGCGGGCCCACCGCGACACCTACGACCTCGACTTCCAGCACAACCTCACCGTGGGTGCCCGGCACGACGTCGTCTGGGGCCTCGGGTACCGGGTCACGAGCGACGACAACGAGAACTCGTCCTTCGTCGCCTTCGTGCCAGCCAGCCGCACGGATCAGGTCTTCAGCGCCTTCGCCCAGGACGAGATCGATCTCTGGCGCGAGCGACTTTCGCTGACGGTGGGGAGCAAGCTCGAGCACAACGACTACACCGGCTTCGAGGTGCAACCGAGCCTACGCCTCGCGTTCCTCGCCAGCTCTCGCCAGACCTTATGGACAGCGGTCTCGCGCGCGGTGAGGACTCCCTCGCGCCTCGACGCGAACCTCGTGATCACTGCCCCGATCGCAGTTCCCGGGGCTCCGCTTCCAGTGACTGTGGTCATCCGAGGCGACGAAGCTATCGCCCCGGAGAAGCTGGTCGCGTACGAAGCCGGGTATCGGGTGGAGCCGGCGAGCTCCGTCTCTGTGGATCTCGCCGCCTTCTACAACCGCTACGCGGAGCTGCGCAGCACCGAGGCCGAGACGCCGATGGTGGTCCTTACGCCAAGCCCACACACCGTGCTGCCCAGCCACCTCGCCAACGGGCTCGAAGGGAGCACCCACGGGGCGACCCTCGCCGTCAGCTGGTCCGCCTTCTCCTCCCTCACACTGCAGCCCAGCTACACCTATCTCGACGTCGACCTTCACGCCCGCCGGGGAAGCGTCGATCTCGGTACGGCGGGCAGCACCGAAGGGAGCAGCCCGCGGAACCAGTGGGCACTGAACGCATTCCTCGCCTTGCCGGCGGACTTCCACGTCTATGCCGGGTGGCGCCACGTCGACGAGTTGGCGGCGGTCGGGGTCGCGGACTATTCGACGTTGAACCTCGGCATCGGCTGGCAGCCGACGTCGCAACTCGAGCTCTCGCTGTTCGGCCAGAACCTGCTCGACCCCCGCCATCGCGAGTTCGCCCGGGCCGGCTCGGTCGAGCTCCAGCGAGGCGTCTACGGCAAGGTCACGTGGCGGTTCTGAGGTCACTGCGCCGCGTCGTCGGAATCGCCTGCCTGCTCGCCGTCGCGGTGGCCGCCGGTAGCGCGCGGCCCGCGCCCAGCGAACGGGAAGTCGAGGCGGCGTTCCTCTGCAGCTTCGCCGACTTCGTCGAGTGGCCGCACGCCGACTCCGACGCGCCGGTGAAGATCCTGGTCCTCGGCGAGGATCCCTTCGGACGGATGCTCGAGGAGACCGCCAGGAGTCGCCCGATGCAGACGAGGCCGATCGAGATCCATCGCTCGCGGCGGCTCGAGGACGCCGCTCGCTTCCAGATGGTCTACATCAGCGACTCGGAGAGGAACCGGATCCCGGAGATCCTCGACGGCCTCGCGGGCAGGGGCATCCTGACCGTCAGCGACGTCGCCGACTTCGCCACGCAGGGCGGGATCATCGGCTTCGTGATCGAGAACAAGCGCGTCCGCTTCGAGATCAACGACGAGGCCGCACAGCGCACGGGCCTCCACATCAGCTCTCGTCTGCTGAACCTGGCCCGCATCGTAAGAACCTCTCCGCGAGGAGGCGGCTGACCGATGGCAAGGCCGCGGCGCTCCTCGTTCCGGCGCAAGCTCACGGTGCTCAGCGTCGTGACCAGCGCTTCGACGCTCCTCCTCGCCGCGTTTCTCTTCACCGCCAACTCGGTGAGGAACTACCGCCTCACCCTGGCCAAGCAGCTCGCGACCGAGGCCGACATCATCGGCTTCACGGTCACACCCGCCCTCGTCTTCGGCGACGAGGACGCCGCCCGAGACGCCTTGGCCGCCCTCCGCGCCGAGCCCCAGGTGACGGCCGCCCGCGTCTTCACCCCCGAAGGCAGCGTGTTCGCCACCTATGAGGTCGCCGACCTTCCCGGCGACGTCCCGGCAGCGCCTCCGCCGGCGAGCGACGGCCGCTTCGACTACCGGAAGGGATCGTTCGAGCTCACGCACCTCATCGGCGGCGCGGAGCACCCCCTGGGAACGCTCTACCTGCGCGCCGACCTGACCGAGCTCAAGGGGCGCGTCGTTCGCAACGTCGAGATCACCGGTGCGGTGCTGGTCGTGTCCCTGCTCACCGCGTTCGGCATCGCCTCCTTTTTGCAGCGCGAGATCTCGACGCCGATCCTCGGCCTGGCCGAGACGGCGCGGGCGGTCACGGTCGACAGGAACTATGGCGTCAGGGCCACGACGCGGGGGAGCGACGAGATCGGGGTCCTGGTCGACGCCTTCAACGAGATGCTCGACGAGATCCAGCGTCGGGACGACCGGCTGCGCGCCGCCAACCGCACCTTGGGCCACCGCACCGAGGAGCTCGCCCGGAAGAACGAGGACGTGGAGGCGTTCGTCTACATCGTCTCCCATGACCTGCGCGCGCCGCTGGTCAACCTCCAGGGCTTCAGCCGTGAGCTGCAGCTCAGCTGCGACACCCTCGCCCAGCGTCTCGCCGGCGCCCCACTCCCCGCGGAGACACTCGCCGCGGTGCGCGACCTCACGGAGGTGGAGATCCCCTCCTCCCTGCGTTTCATCTCGGCGAGCACGTCGAAGTTCGAGCGGCTCATCAACGCCCTCCTCCAGCTGTCGCGCTCCGGACGCCGGGAGCTGCGGCCGGAGGCGCTCGACATGAACGACCTCGTGGCCGCCACGCTCGACTCCCTGCAGCGGAGCATCGAGGAGAGCGGAGCGGAGATCGTCGTCGAGCCGCTCCCCAATGCTCTCGCCGACTCGACGGCGGTGGGGCAGCTGCTCTCGAACCTGGTCACCAACGCCCTGCGCTACTTGCAGCCAGGGCGCCCGGGCCGCATCGAGCTCGGCGGCGGCTCCGAGAACGGTGGGAACCGCTACTACGTGAAGGACAACGGTGTCGGCATCCCGCCTGCGGCGCAGTCGAGGCTGTTCCAGGTCTTCCAGCGCTTCCGGCCGGACCTGGCGGAGGGCGAAGGCATCGGCCTGGCGACCGTGAAACGGATCGTGGACCGACACGGCGGCCGCATCTGGGCGGAGAGCACCGAGGGAGTCGGCACGACGTTCTTTTTCACGCTTCCGGCCCTCGAGGCCGTTGCAGGAGATACGCGATGACGGCAGAAGCAGTGCTCACCATCCTGGTAGTGGACGACGACGAGGGGCACGCCGAGCTCGTGCGGCGGAACCTCCGGCGGTCCGGCGTGAACAACCCGATCGTCCCGCTGAGCACCGGTCAGGCCGCGCTGGACTACGTGTTTTGCCAGGGTCTCTTCGCCACGCGGCCGCAGGGGCACCTGATGATCCTGCTCGACATCAACATGCCGGGCCTCGACGGCATCGACGTGCTCACCCGCATCAAGGCGGACCCCCAGCGACGAGCGATCCCGATCGTCATGCTGACCACCACCGACGACCCTCGCGAGGTCGAGCGGTGTTACGCGCTCGGCTGCAACGTGTACATGACCAAGCCGGTCGAGCCGCTGGCCTTCATCGAGGCGGTCAACCGCCTGGGGCTGTTCATCTCCGTGGTCAACGTTCCGCCGGAACAGGGGGCGACCAGATGACCCCGACGAGGGAGCCCACGGGCACGATCCTGATCGTCGAGGACGATCCTCACACGGCGGATCTCGAACGGCGTGCCCTCATGCGCGCCGGCCAGCGCGTCCGCATCGTCGGGCTCGTCACGCAGGCGCTGGCGGCGATGCGGGAGGAAACGTTCGCCGCCATCCTGCTCGACTATCGCCTCCCCGACGGCGAGCCCTGGCCCGTGCTCGAAGCGGCACGCCGGGCCCTCCCCCCCATTCCCGTCATCCTGGTGACCGCGATGGGCGACGAGCGCGTCGCGGCTGAGGTGCTCCACCGCGGCGGCGCCGACTACCTGATCAAGACCGAGGGATTCTGGGAGCAGCTGACCGGCGCCGTCGAGCGGGTGCTCAAGGTGGCGCGCATCGAGCAGTCCAACGCCCGGCTCGCCGCCCTGGTGGAATCGTCGGACGACGCGATCTTCAGCCAATCCCTCGCCGGCGACATCCTCAGCTGGAACTCCGGGGCGCAACAGCTGTTCGGCTACACCGCCGGCGAAGCGGTGGGGAAGCCGGTCTCGCTGCTCTCGCCTCCGGAATGCAGGGAGAAGGATGCCGCGATCGCGGCGGGGATCCTCCGCGGCGAGGCGACTCGCCAGCTCCAGACGACTCGCATCCGCAAGGACGGCTCTGCCGTCGAGGTCTCCCTGACCGTCTCGCCGGTGCTCGACGCCGCGGAGCAGGTCGTCAGCGCTGCCTGCATCGCACGCGACATCACGGCCTGGCAGGACGCCCAGCAGGCCCTGCGCCAGAGCGCCGAGCTCGATCGCGCCCTCTTCATCGGCAGCCCGCTGCCGATGTGGCTGTACGACATCGACAGCCTGCGCATCCTGTCGGTGAACGATGCCGCCGTGGTGCAATACGGCTACAGCAGTGAAGAGCTGCTGACCATGTCGCTGCACGACATCCACAGCCCCGAGACCCCGCCCGCGCTCGACACCGAGCACGGCGAGGTCCCCGAGTACCATCGTACCGGGATCTTCCGGCACCGCAGGAAGGACGGCACCGTCATCCGGGTGGACGTCTACGTCCACGACGTCTGGGTCGCCGGCCGCCGCTCGCGATTGGCTCTGCTGCAGGACGTCACCGAGCACCTCAAGCTCGAGGACCAGCTCCGCCAGTCGCAGAAGATGGAAGCCATCGGCCAGCTCGCAGGCGGCATCGCCCACGACTTCAACAACCTGCTGACGATCGTCAACGGCTACACCGACATCCTTCTCGCCCGCTCGCGACCGGGCGTCGAGGGGTACGAGGAGCTGGCCGAGATCCGCAAGGCCGGTGAGCGCGCTGCATCGCTCACCCGCCAGCTGCTGGCCTTCGGTCGGCAACGGGAGCTCGACCCCAAGGTCATCGATCTCAACTCCGCAGTCACCGACATGGACAAGCTGCTCCGGCGGCTGATCGGCGAGCAGATCGAGCTGGTGGTCGTGCCCAGCCCGGTGCTCGGCTCCGTCCGCACCGACGCGGGCCAGATCGAGCAGGTGATCATGAACCTCGCCGTCAACGCGCGGGACGCGATGAGCGGCGGCGGCACGCTCACCATCGAAACCGCCAACGTCGAGGTGGACGAAGGCTTCACGCGTAGCCACGTCGGCGTGCTGCCGGGCCCCTACGTGGTCCTCGCGGTGACCGACACTGGTTGCGGCATGGACACGGAAACCCAGCAACGGATCTTCGAGCCGTTCTTCACCACCAAGGAGCCGGGGCGGGGCACCGGGCTGGGCCTGGCGACGGTGTTCGGCATCGTCAAGCAGAGTGGCGGCCACATCTACGTCTACAGCGAGCCTGACCGCGGGTCGACGTTCAAGATCTACCTGCCGAGGGTGGATTCTCCGCCCTCGCCGCGGCTCGCCGGAGCGTCCGCTCGCGCGGGGAAGGCAAGAGGTGAGACCGTTCTGGTGGTGGAGGACGAAGAGCAGGTGCGCCGTTTGACCTGCATCGTCCTCGCGGAGGCGGGCTACGTCGTGCTCGAGGCCGCGAACCCCGAGCAAGCCCTGACGATTGCCGACGATCGGCCGGCTCGGATCGATCTCCTCGTGACCGACGTCATCATGCCCGGAATGGTCGGCCCCGCCTTGGTGAGGCAGATCGCGCTGCGGCGGCCCGGCCTCAAGACGCTGTTCCTCTCCGGGTACACCGGCCGCACGGTGAGTCAGAACGGCGAGCTCGACGAGAACGCGCCGTTCCTGGAGAAGCCCTACACCCCGCAGGCCCTGCTCTCCAAGGTGCGCGACGTGCTCGACGCCACGTCTGCCTAGGCCAGTGCCGCCGGCCACCGTGAGGTCAGGGCGCCTCGCGTGCGCCGAGGCTCCACGATCCTCCGCGGCCGCGTCTGGAAGCAACCCGCACTCGCTGCGCTAGAAGCCCTCGGTCGACGCGAACGGGGCGGCGTGAACCGCGCTCACTCGAACTCGCGCCGCGAGAACTCCCAGACCGAAAACGCGAGGACCACGGCGGCGCCGAAGATGCTGGCGACGATGGCGAAGGTCGCGTGCTCGCCGGACTTCGCGAAGAGCTGCACGGGCATCGACCAGGGGTAGAAGCGCCCGAAGCGGGACTGCCCGACGATGAAGCCGGCGACGGTGGCGCTCATCCCTGCCGCGACCGCGATGGTGAAGCTGCTCCAGCGGATCGCCACCCAGAGCTGGATCGTTGCCATGAAGAGACCCGCAGCCACCATCCCGGTGCAGCGCCGCAGCAGCCACCACCAGGGCGGCCACCCGGCGAGACCGGTGTCGGAGCGCATCTGCATCAGGGCCCATCCGCCGAGAGCGATGAGCCCGACGAAGACCAGCGCCGTACCGAACACGAGAACGGTGAGGGCCACCCACTTCGCCAGGTAGTGCGCCGCGCGCGGCACCGGCAGCGCGAGCAGATGCTTCCACTGCCGGTCGGAGTGCTCGATCCCGGCGAGCAGCGCCGCCTCGAGCGTCACGAAGAGCGGCATCATCAGGAACGCCCAGAGCGCGAACGAGGCCCCGGCGAAGCCCTTCCACGCCTCGGCTCCGCTCTGTCCCACTTTGAGCTCGGTGAGCCCGAACTGGAGGACGCAGAGGGTCACCACCACCGCGGGGGTCACCAGGCACATGCGCAGGGCCACCGTGCGGCGGAGCTTGAGCGCCTCCGCGGCGAGGGCGGCGGCGAGCGGGCGGAGCAACGAGCTCAAGGTCGCGCCGCCTCCCCTCGCGTCAGCGCGAGAAACAGGGTCTCGAGAGAGGCGTCGTCGGGGGCGAGCCTGGCGACGCCGACACCACGCTCGACGAGGAGCCGGTTGATCTGAGCGCTCGTCCGTTCGGCGAGCGCCACCACGAGCTGGCCGCTGCCATCCGCCGTGACCGTCTCACCCGCGGCATCGAGCTCGCGCGTCGCCCGCGCCACGTCGTCGCACTCGATCAGCAGTCGCGGCGGAGCCCGCCGTCGCAGCTCCGCGAGCGTGCCCTGGAAGAGCATCCGGCCGCGATCGAGCACCCCCAAGTGCATCTCCATCTGGTGCATCGCCATCTGGTGTGTCGCCATCTGCTCGATCTCGGTGAGCAAGTGGCTCGACAGGAAGACCGTGATGCCCCGTTCGGCGATCAACTGGCGGAGCAACGCGCGGAGCTCCTGGATGCCTGCCGGGTCGAGGCCATTGGTCGGCTCGTCGAGGATGAGGATCCGCGGCTCGCCGAGGAGCGCGAGCGCCAGCGCCAGCCGCTGCCGCATGCCGAGCGAATAGGTGCGCACGAGCCGATCCGCATCGCCGGCCAGCTCGACGAGCTGGAGCACGTCGGCGACGCGGCGATGGGCGGCGGCGATCAGGCGGCGGGTGACCTCGAGGTTTTCGCGACCGGTCAGGTGGCCGTAGAGCGACGGGCTCTCGACCAGGGCGCCCACGTTTGCGAGCGCCCTGCGGCTCCGCGCGGTGAGCGCCTCGCCGAAGATGCGGATCGCGCCGCCGCTCGGTTTGAGGAGGCTCAGGAGCAGGCGGATCGTGGTCGTCTTCCCGGCGCCGTTGGGTCCCAGGAAGCCGTAGATCGACCCCGGCGGCACCGCGAGGTCGAGCTCGTGGACGCCGAAGCCGCCGGGGAAGCGCTTGCTGAGGGAGTGTGTCTCGATCGCGTGCATGTCGGCCGGAGCTCGCCCGCCAGGAAGAACGCGGACCCTCGGCGGTTCTTTCGGCCAGGGAAACCCCAGGGGCGGCACGCCTCGAGCGCAGGTAAGGTAGGCGCCCTATGACCTGGGGCATCGACCTCGGCACCACCAACACGGGGGTCGCCGGCTGGGATCCGGCCAGCGGCCAGCCGCAGCTCGTGGAGCTGCCGGCAGTCTGCCGCGATCCGCTCGGCGTCGACCCGCTGGGGGCGCCACGCCTGGTGCCCACCGCCGTGCATCTGCTCGAGAGAGGGGGGCTCCTCGACCGGCTCGGGGCCTGGCCGCCGATCGCTCGCCTCGCCTTCCTCGGGCGGCAGGCGGAGATCGGTCGGCCCGCCGTGGAGAGAAACCAGGGCATCGCTCAGGCCGCGTACGTGCCGGGCTTCAAGCCGGCGCTGATGACCGAGCCGGTGCGCCCGCTCGGGCGCTGCGGGCGCCGCGCGGTCACCGCCCGCGACGCGGCGCACGCCTTCCTGCGCGAGCTCCTGGCCGAGGTCAAGCGGGCCACCGGGAAGCGCCCGCGAGACCTCGCCGTCACCGCGCCCGTGATGGCGTTCGAGACCTACCGCGCCGAGGTGCAGGCGATCCTGCGCGACCTCGGCGTGCGGCGGGTGCGCTTCGTCGACGAGCCGGTCGCCGCCGCGCTCGGCTACGGGCTCTCGCTGACGCGCGACCGCACGCTGCTGGTGGTGGACATCGGTGGCGGCACCATGCACGTGGTGCTGGTGCGCCTGACGCCGCGCGGCGCGGCCGGGGGACAGGGCGAGGTCCTCGCCAAACAGGGCAGCCGGCTCGGGGGCACCGCCGTCGACGGCTGGGTGCTCGCCGAGCTCCTCCGCGACATGGGCCAGCCGCTCGACGACGACGAGGACGAGGACGCGGTGCTCTGGCGCCGCCTCATGCTGGCCGAGGCCTGCCGGGTGAAGGAGGCCGTCTTCTTCGAGGAGTCGGCGGAGTTCCTGGTGGCGCCCGCCGGCGCGCTGGGCTCGACGGCCGGCTCGCGACGGTGGCCGCGCACGCCGGGCGCCGACCGCGTCGTCCTCACCCGGGAGCGGCTGCGTGAGGTGCTCACCGCAAACGGCTTTTTCAAGGCGCTCGACCAGTGCATCACGATGGTCTTCGACAACGCCAAGGTCGGCGCTGACGCGGTGGAGGAGGTACTTCTGGTCGGAGGCTCGACGCTCCTCCCCGGCGTCTTCGCCATGCTCGAGGGCCGTTTCGGCCGCCCGCGCATGCGCGCCTGGCAGCCCTTCGAGGCAGTGGCCCTCGGCGCCGCCTGCTTCGCCGCCGATCGGGTCTCGGCGCTCGACTTCATCGTCAACGACTACGCCTTCGTCACCCACGACGCGAAGACCGGCGCCGAGCAGCACACCGTGATCGTGCCGCGGGGCACGCGTTTCCCCACGCCACCCGACTTCTGGCGCCGCCAGGTGGTGCCGACCTGTGCCCTCGGCGAGCCGGAGAACATCTTCAAGCTGCTCGTCTGCGAGATCGGGCGCAGCGACGGCGGGGAGCGCCGCCTGGTCTTCGACGCCGCCGGCGGCCTGCACAAGGTCGGCGGCGCCACGGCGCAGCCAGGCGTGCAACCCGACGTCGTCGTACCACTCAACGGGGCGAGCCCGACGCTGGGAACGCTCGACCCGCCCCACTCGCCGCGAGACCGCCGGCCACGGCTCGACATCGCCTTCGGCGTCAACGCCGACCGCTGGCTGGTGGCCACCGTGCGCGACCTCCTCGCGGACAAGGAGCTGATGCGCGAGGAGCCGGTGGTGCGGCTGGTCTGAGGGGCCGATGCCGGGGGACCTGCTCTTCACGCTGGGCTTGCCGCTGGGGGTCGGCCTCGCCTCCGGGCTCGTCGTCGCGGTCGCCGATCGGCGGATCGGCCGCGCGCGGGTGCAGCGATGGCAGTCGGTGGCCGAGAGGCTCGAGCTGCGCGAGATCGTGTCGGAGGTCCCGCTCTTCGGCAAACCACGGGTGAGTGCACGCTCCGGCCGCCGGCGGGTGCGGTTCGAGCGCGTGAAGGTGGGCAAGTCCGTCTCCTACACCCACGTGACGATCGAGGGGAGCACGGGGGTCACGCTCGTCCCCGAGGACCCGACCGGTATGAGGAGAATGACGAGCGAGCGCGAGATCGAGCTCGGCGACGAGACCTTCGACGCGGCGGTCGAGGTCCACGGCGTGCCGGAGCGCGTACGCGCCATGCTCGACGTCGAGACGCGCGGGATCGTGCTCCGCATGCTGGGCGGGCGCCTCGCGGCCCCAGGGCAACCGACGGTCACTCTCAAAGGCACGGTGACCCTCGTCGACGGCGACCTGCGGGCCAGCCTCCCCGAGCAGCCGACCCCGCCGACGCCGCGCGAGCTCGCCGACGTGCTGGGGGCGATGCTGGCGCTCGCCGAGCGATTCCAGGGGACCCGCGACGTCGCCCGGCGCCTCGCCACCTCCATCGAGACCGAGCCCCTCTGGAGCGTGCGGCTCCAGGGCCTGCAACTGCTCTCGACCGGCTTCCCCAACGACCCGGCGACCATCGACGCGCTGCGCCATGCGCTCGCCGACGACCGGCCCGAGGTCCAGCTCCACGCGGCGATCGCGCTCGGCGTCGACGGTGAGCCGCGGCTCCTCGAGATCGCGCGCCGCGAGCAGGTCGACGACGGCATCTCCGCCCAGGCCATCCATGCCCTCGGCGAGGGACTGCCCGCCGACGTCGGCCTCCCCGTCCTGCGTCAGGCCCTGCGCCTGCGCCGCCTCGAGACCGGTGCCGCGTGCATCGACGCGCTCGGTCGGCGCGGCGGCGAAGAGGTGGAAGAGCTGCTGACCAAGGTCCTGTCGCTCGAGATCGGTCCGCTGGCGGTGGCTGCCGCGCGGGCGCTCGGGAACACCGCCTCGCCAGAGGTCGAGGAAGCCCTTCTGCGCGCACTCGCGCGAAACGTGCCGGACCTGACGCTGCCGGTGATCGAGGCGCTGGGGCACACCGGGACTGCGCGCGCCGTGCTACCGATCCGGGACGTCGGGTCGCGGTTCGCCACCGACGTCGACGTGCGCCGCGCGGCGCGCCAGGCCGTGGCCGAGATCCAGTCGCGGCTCCAGGGCGCCTCGCCGGGCCAGCTCTCGATCGCGGAGGGCGAGGCCGGGCAGCTGAGCCTCGCCGACGACGACCCGCGCGGGCGCGTCTCCCTGCCCCAAGCCCCGTTAGACAACTGAAGTCCCTTGAACGACGCGGGGGGCGCCATGGTCCACGTTTCCCTGCTGGGCATTCCTCACGACGAGAACTCTTCCTACTCGAAGGGCGCCTCGGAAGCTCCCCCGCACATCCGTCGCGAGCTGCACTGCGATGCCTACAGCATGTGGAGCGAAACGGGGATCGACCTCGGGGCACCGGGAAGGCTCGTCGATCATGGCGACATCGAGCTCGATGCCGCCTCGGATCCGTGGGATCTGATCGAACGGGGTGTGGGGGGCGCGATGGATTCAGGCGATCCACTGATCTGCCTGGGCGGCGATCACGCCATCACGCATCCGATCCTGCGTGCAGTGCGCCGCCGTCACGCCAGGCTGACGATCCTCCACATCGACGCCCATCCCGACATCTACCACGCGTATCGGGGCAACCCTCGCTCCCACGCTTCGTCGTTCGCCCGGATCATGGAAGAGCGTCTCGCGGATCGCCTGATCCAGGTGGGGCTTCGCGCGGTCAACGATCATCACCGCGATCAGTTCGAGCGTTTCGGCGTCGAGACGATCGAGGCGGCTCGCTGCGGCAAGGATCTCCGGCTCGACCTGCGGTCGCCCGTGTACCTCTCGATGGACATCGACGCGCTCGACCCGGCTCACGCGCCCGGGGTGTCGCACCGGGAGCCCGGCGGCCTCTCTCCTCGCCAGGTGATCGACTGGATCCAGACCATCGACCAGCCCATCGTGGCCGCCGACATCGTCGAATACAACCCCCGTTGCGACCTCTCCAACCTGACGGCGCTCGTGGCCGCAAAGCTGCTGAAGGAGATCGGGGGAATGATGGTCAGGACGAACGGGAACCCCGACTAGTTCACCGTGCGGTCACGCGAAGAGCAGCGCCACGCCCGCCACCACCAGCACCGCACCCCCGACGCCGCTGATGCCCACCTTCTCGCGCCGCAACAGGATCACCAACGGGATGATCAGCAGCGGGGTCGTGGCCATGATGCTGGCGGCCACGCCGGTCAGGGTGTGTCGCACGGCGACGAGCGAAAGTGCGACGCCGAGGCTGGGGCCGAAGAAAGACCCCAGCGCGGTGAACCCGAGACCGGAAGGATGCGCCGCGGCCACTCGCACGCGCGGCCACCAGCGCAGCAGCGTCGTCAGCACGAGGTAGCCGCCGAGGCCGGCGAGGATCCGCACCTGGGTGGCGGCGAACGGGTCGTAGCTCCCCATGCCGATCTTCGACAGCACGAGCCCGCCCGCCTGACCGAGGGCTCCGCCGGCCGCGAGCGCGACGCCCGCGGGGTGGGGACGCGTCCCGTCCGCGCCCGGCGACCTGCCGAGGATGGCCCAGGCGATCCCCGCCAGGATCAGGCTCATGCCGAGGAGATCCTGCCTGGCGAGGACCTCGCCGAGGAGGAGCCAGCCGATCAGCGCCGTGAGCGGCGGCGCCAGCCCCATGGTCAGGGTCGTCAGTCGCGGACCGAGGCGCACGAACGCCTCGAACTGACAGAGGTCGCCAAAGGTGAACCCCACGAGGCCGGACACACCCAGCCAGAGCCACGCGTGGGGCGACGCGTCCGTCGGCAGGGGGAGCCCGCGAAGCGCCCAGCAGATCGCGGCGAGGATGCCGATCGCCATGCCGAGCCGCAGCACGTTCACGGCGAACGAGCCGACGCGCTTGCCCGCCGCCTCGAACGCCAGCGCGGAAACCGCCCAGCAGCAGGCGGCGCCGAGGGCCGCCAGCTGGCCGAGGTCGGAGGTCAGCGGCACGAGTGCGGATCGACCCTCGGATCGGCAGCGGCTCGCGCCATGGCGCGCACTCTGGGCAGATCGGGAGCGCGGCTGTCAAGGGCGGAGCTCGCCTCTCCGGGGCCCGCGCTCAACTGCCTGCATGTGGGGGGGCGAATTTCGCCTGCCGCGGCCGTCTAATCACGCGACGATGCCCTCTGATCCGATGGCGGGCCCCCGGAATAGGCCGGTGAAACAAGGTGAGGTTGCATGAGACACCCTGAGTTCTCCAGGATTGCCGAGGAAGAAGCGAGCTTCGCGAGCCAGGCCGACGGCGTGGACTACTTTCTGCGGACGACCGCCGCGGACGGAGGGCTGCGGACGAGCATCACCATCCACTCGCTGCACCCCGAAAGCGGCGAGAGCATCGCGCTCTTCAGGACCCCGCCGGATCCGGCCGACATGCCGGTCCTGGTCGGCATGACGGACGCGGACGCCCGCGACCTCGTCCAGGAGTCCCTCGCGGTGGCGCGAGCGATCCGGAAGCTCGAGCTCGACCCCGACTGGAAGAAGACCGGCTAGCCGGAGGGACGAGCCGCCAGTCTCGCTCGACGGGAGCTGAGGGTCCGCGGGTCGCGACCCTCATTCCCCGTCGATCCGCCACGCTCCGTCCTTTCCGCTCTCGGAGCCATCCTCGAAGAGGTCGATCGACCGCGCACCGGGAGCGCCGGTCCTGCGATGGTGACGTCGGCGTCTGCCTCGCTCTCCGGCGCGAGGTGCTGGCGCCGGCGTAGGCCCTCCCGGCGCGAAACTCCTACGGTGGCGACTAGAGTTCTCACCATGAGGATCCAACCTGCCGCCTCCGTGGCGCCGTGGCTCGCGGCGCTGGCCCTCGCCGCAGCCGGTCTCCTCTGCGCGCCTTCGGCGGCGCAGACCGCTTCCGCCCCCGCACCGCCGGAGCCTCGGCAGCCGGTCCTCGAGACCCCCTGGTTCCGCTTCTACTCGAACTTCGACTTCAACCTCTTCGACGCCGTCCTCACCTCCGCGACGGCTCGCCGGGACGAGCAGCCCGACCCGTTCCACGGCGACTGCTTCACGAAGCTGGTGCAGGAAGAGCGGAGCGCCTGGGACTCGGCGGTCGGCTACTACTCGCAGACCGTCGCCGCTACCGGCGACTTCAGCCGGGAACGCTACATCGTCCGCTCCAGGCTCGCCGGCGACTCTCCGCAGCTCGACGACGACGACCGCCGCGACCTCGCCCTGTCGCTGCTCTTCCTCGAGGCCGCGTCGCGCGCCTACCGCGCCTGCGGCTGGCCGGACCAGGACGCCACCAACCGGCGCTGGATCGCCGAGCTGCAGGGGCGGCTCGAGCGGCACGCGGACGCCATCGGCCGGCGGCTCGAGGAGGTGTACGCCACGAAGTGGCGGCACCTGCCCATCGACGTCGACGTGGTGGGAACCGCGGGCTGGTCGGGCGCCGACACCGTCGCCTTCTCCTCGGCGCCCACGCACACCCAGGTCAGCAGTCGCAACCCGGGCTATCAGGGGCCGAACGCGCTGGAGATGATCTTCCACGAGGCGTCCCACGAGCTGATGACGCCCAACAACGGCCCCACCGCCCAGCTCCTCGCCACCGCCGCCGCCGAGGCCGGCGTCGGCGTCGACCGCAACCTCTGGCACGCCCTGCTCTTCATCACCGCCGGCGACGTGACGCGCAGCACGCTCGAGAAGGCGGGGGAGGGCCCCTACGTGCCGGTGGCCGAAGAGGTGCTCCACCGCGCCTGGGAGCCCCTCTACCAGCCGCTCGTCACCCACTGGCTGCCGTACGTGCGCGGCAAGGCCGAGCGGCGGAAGGCGGCCCACGATCTCGTCGTCGCCATCGGCACGCCGAAGTAGCGGCGGAACAAATGCCGTTCGCCGAGCTGTTGGAACGCGACGTGAACGGGATTCGTCTCTCGCGCTGCGCGCCCTACCTGCTCCTGGCGATCGCCTTGTCCACTCCCGCGTTCGCTCAGACCGTCCGCATCGTCAACAAGCCCACCGGCCTCATCTCCGGCAGCCTCGAGGTCACCGCCGTCGCCACCGAGCCGGTGGAGCAGCTGGCGCTCTACGTCAACGGCGTCCGGCACGGTGCGATGGTGGGGCGGGCGCTCACGACCGAGGTCAAGGTCGGCTTCTACATCCGCCGGCTGCGCCTGCGCGCGCTCGGCTACGACGCGGACGGCAAGGTCGTCGGCGAGGACGAGATGGTCGTCAACGACCCGCGCCCACCGTTCCGCGTGCGCCTGCAAGGTCCGCCCGCCTGGCCCACGAGCGGCGACGTCGAGCTGCGTGCGAACGTGCTCCGCCCGGCGGAGGTGTGGATCGGCGGCGTCGACTTCTTCGTCGGCGAAGAGAAGGTCGCCACCGACGACTCCGCGCCGTACGTGGCACTCGTCGACGCGGCGCGCTTCCCGGGCACCGTCTACTGCCGCGCCGTCGCCCGCGCCAACGACCAGGAGGCGAACGACGTCCTCTTCTTCGGCGACTCGCCGCACGCGACGGCGGACGTCACGCTGCAGCAGATCCAGGTCTCGGTCGTCGGCTCGAACACGCCGCTGCGCGCCGACGCGCTCACGCTGCTCGACAATGGCGCGGCGCGGCCGATCGAGGGGCTCGTCCCGGCGAGCGACCAGCCGCTCCACGTCATCCTGCTCATCGACTACTCGGAGAGCATGCTCGAGGAGCTGCCGGTGGTGAAAGTCGCAGCGCGCGAGTTCGCGCGTGCGCTGCTGCGGCCGCAGGACCGACTGGCCGTGGTCGGCTTCAACCAGCGGACGTTCTGGTTGACGGCCTACACCAACGACTGGGACACCGTCGGGCAGGTCGTCGGCCGCGTCAAGCCGATCGGTGCGACGCACCTCTACGACAGTGTCATCGAGATGCTCTACGAGCTGCAGAAGACGCCCGGCCGCCACGCCCTCGTCGTCTTGACCGACGGCGTCGACCAGGGGAGCCGCTTCGAGCTCGACCACCTCGTCCACTACGCGCGTTATGCCGGGGTCCCGCTCTACCCGGTGATCAAGAACAAGTCGCTCTCGCGCTGGATGAGGCTCGGCGTCGGGCGCCTGCAGGCGCGCCGGATCGCACATCTCGCCGAGGACACCGGCGCGACGTATTTCATCATTCAGCGCGAGGGTGAGCTCGCCGCCGTCTACGCGCGGATCGCCCAGGAGCTGCGGCAGCAGTACCAGCTCGTCTTCCGCTCCGAGGCGGACGTCGCCGACCGCTGGCGGCCGCTGACCGTCGTGTCGCGCGGCGGCCAGAAGCTGCGAGCGCCCAAGGGCTACTTTCCTTGAGGCGTAGGGTGCGCACCGCGCACCATCCGGGATGAATGCGCCCATCCCTCAGAAGGGGATGGTGCGCGGTGCGCACCCTACGGGAGAGGAGGCGCCTTCTGGGCGGCCGAGTCGGGGGCGTCGGTGGTCAGCGCAGCTC
>Ga0075431_100000115_pt1 | contig 51366 bp, 57 predicted proteins | sample RhiMetdeltSRZDD5_FD_75297 | JGI IMG/M metagenome (GOLD analysis project Ga0075431, IMG submission 75297) | Populus rhizosphere microbial communities from Tennessee, USA - Rhizosphere MetaG P. deltoides SRZDD5 | ecosystem: Host-associated > Plants > Roots > Rhizosphere > Soil | place: USA... | reverse complement strand
TCGTAGACGACGATGTCGGTGAACGTGCCGCCGATGTCGATGCCGAGCGAATAGCTCATTTCTTCAGCTTCAGATCCTCGAACGGCGCCGAGTAGGGGAAGCCGGGGATCGCGTTGGCCCCGCTGACCTCGACGCGCGGACCGACGGCCCAGATGAACGCGAGGTCGTAGATGGGGATGTTCAGCACGTGCTCGGTCATGATCTTCTGCATTTGCTGCACGAGGACCTCGCGCTTCTTGATGTCGACCTCTTTGGCCTGACGGTAAAAGAGGTCGTCGATCTCCGGCAGCGAACCGTAGGCGTAGACGCCCTGCTTGGTCGCGTACGGCTCCAGACGCGTGGCGGCGTTCCCCATGACCGACGTGATGGAGAGGATGATGCCGTGCAGCTTCTTCTCCCGCCACGCGCTGAAGTACGCCGCGCGCTCCATCGCGCGCAGCCGACTCCGGATGCCGACCGCCTGCAGGTAGCCCTGGATCGCCTCCGCCATCGAGTTGTACGGCGGGAACGGATAGAAGTCGCCCGCGTCGAAGCCGTTGGGATAGCCGGCCTCGGCGAGCAGCTTCTTCGCGCGCGCCGGGTCGTAGGCTGGGGGCTCGACCGGCACCGCGAACTGGAAGATGCGCGGCACGATCGAGCCGTTGAGCCGCGAGTACCCCAGCGTCTCGGCCTGATTGATGGCGGCGCGATCGATGGCGTGGCTGGCGGCCAGCCGCACGCGGCGGTCGTGCCACGGCGATTTCGCGTCCCATTGCTCGGGCAGCTCGAGCCAGAACGCGCCGGTCAGCAACGGCGCTTCGAGCCGGACGCCGGGCGTGCGCTTCAGCTCCTCGGCCACAGGGCCGGCGAAGAGGTACGCGAGATCGACCTCGCCGCGCTTGACCGCGGCCGCGCGCGTGCTCTCCTCGGTCATCGTGCGCATCACGAGCCGCTTGATGCTCGGGGCCTTTCGCCAGTAGCCGTCGAACGCCTCGAGGACCAGCTCGACGCCGGGCGTGAACGAGGCGACCTTGTACGGCCCGGCGCCCATCGGCGCGCGCTTGAAGCCGTCGTCGCCGACCTTGTCGACGTAGTGCTTGGGTACGATCCAGCCGGCGCCGGACGCGGTGGTGCCGTAGAAGAGCATGAAGTCCGGCCACGGCTCTTTGAGGACGAAGCGGACCTGGGTCGGCGAGACGACCTGAACCTCCCTGACCTTCTCCTTGAGCAGCGTGGCGGAGGCGCCCTTGTAACGCTCGAACGAGAACTTCACGTCCTCGGCGGTGACCGGCGAGCCATCGTGGAACTTCGCGTTCTTGCGCAGCGTGAACGTGTACGTCAAGTGATCCTTCGATTCGCTCCACGACTCCGCGAGGCTCGGCGTGGTCATGCCCGCCGGCATCGGCTTCACCATGGCATCGTGGACGGCGTAGAGCACCATGTACGGCGTGCTGAACGACTCGGTCTCGGCGGGGTCGAGCCAGCGCGCCGGGACCGTGACGTGCAGGCCCCAGCGCATCTCGCCTTCCGCGGCGAGACATGCGCCAGGCAGGAGTAAGACGAGGAGCACAACGGCGGTGAGGATGTTCATCTAGCCTCCGTAGAAAACTTTGTCACCGAGATCGCGCAGCCAGAGCGTGGCGTCGTCGGGCCGCCCGTCGGGCGCCTTGGCCACGCCGGCCTCGACGACGCGGCCGACGAAGATGGAGTGATCGGCTTGTTCGACCGTCGTCTCGAGCGTGCACTCGACGAACGCCGGCGCGTTGCTCAGGATCGGCGCCCCCGTGCTGCCGCGACGAAAGGGCTGACCGGAGATCGTCTCGCCGGCGAGCTCGGCAGGCTTGAAGAACGTGAAGGCGATGGCCTGCTGGCCCTTGCCCAGCACGTTCAGCGCGAAGGCCTTCGTCTCCTTGATCAGCGGATGCGCGTGCGAGTCCGTCTTCACACCCACGACGACCAGCGGCGGCTCGAACGCCACCTGCGTCACCCAGTTCACGGTGCCGGCGGCCACGCGGCCTCCGCTTTTGTCCGCGGCGGTGAGAACGTAGAGACCGTATGGAATCATCCGAAGTGCTGTCTTCTTTGCATTGGCGTCCATCTCAAACCCTCTTGCTGACGCGGCCACCCTGGATATGGTTGTTGACGTAGCCTTTGGACTGATTGCGACCGGGATCGCCGGCGACGAGAATGCCGATCTTTTCCGGCTGCACGAACACCGGCACCGTGCGCTCGGGATCGCTCGACGTCGCGTAGGCCGCCGGCAGCACGCCGGCCTTCACGTGCGCCTCCAGCGTGTACGACGTCGCGCCGACCTGCAGCGCATACGTCTCGGCCTGGCGCGCGGTGATCGTCACGTGCTCGTGAAGATAGCGGCGCAGATCGTCCTTCGACCAGCCGTCCTCGGCGATCACCCGCGCGATCGAGGGGCCGAGCACGAGCAGCGGCTCCCAGCGCGCGTACTTCATGCCGATCGACGACCAGTAGCTGCACGCGCCGCCGAACACCTCGGCGAGGATGCGGGCGTGCTCCAGCGCGCGCGTGCCGGCCGAGTAGATCGGCGGGCTGATGCTCACCACGCTTTGCACGGTCACCACGCTGTCGTCACGCGTGAAGCCTTGATCCGCGCCGAACGTCGGCCATCCCAGCGCGGCCGCCGCGTCTTCGTCCTCCGCGAGCGCCACGTTGAAGGAGCCCGCGATGCTGCCCTTGTCGCCTGCGCCGGGAGGAATCCGCAGCCCTGCGACGTTGCGCAGGTAGAGCCGCACGAAGCGGCCGAGACTCGTGTTGGCCTGGCGCCCCACACGCATCACGCCCTGACCGTGATTGAGGTCGAGACGCCTGGCGATCGGGCCGCTCACGATCACGAGCGGCTCCCAGCCCGGCGTCGAGCCCGCATCCTCGACGCGGAAGATCGGCTCCGCGACGGCCTGGACGATCGAGACGAGCACCGGCATGTATTCGGGCCGGCACCCGGCCATCACGCCGTTCACGGCGATGCTCCAGACCGTCGCCGCGCGGTTCTCCGGCAGCAGGCGGCCGATGACCTCGTCCGGTGCCCGCCGTGTCTGAGCGAGAAAGCGCTCGACGCGGTCGATCGTCGGCGGAATCACCGGCAGGCCGTCGCTCCAGAGGTTGTCGTGATAGAGGTCCTGGATCTCATCGAGCGTGCCGCGCGCGACGATGTCGCGCGGTCCCGGCTCGGCGACCGCGGTGCGCGCAACGTCGCGGGCGCCGGCGAGCCCCGTCACGATCTGCGGCAGCAGCGCCTCGACTTTTCGCGCCACGGCCTCGGAGCCGTCGGTCATGGGGACGCCGGGATATTCGGCGATCGGCAGCGACGGCAGGCCGACGCCCTTGGAGATCACGGCGGCCTGCTGCATGAATGGTGTGGTGACGATGGAGACGCTCGGCACTCCGGCGCGCTCAGCGATTGCGGCGGCCCGCAGCACGGCGGGCGTGCACGACCCTCAGGCGCCGACGGCGGAGATCACCGCGTCGCAGCCATGCTGGCGCAGCAGCCCCGGCAGCGTCGCGGCCAGCTCTTTCTCGTCGCGACCGTGAGTCGAGCCGAATGTCTCGAACTCCACGAAGCGGATACCCGGATAGCGCGCCTCGAGCGCCCTTCGGATGAGGGGAAAGATCTCCTCCCCCTTGAATAGGTAGTCCCACAGCTCGCCGACGGTTTTTCCGCGAAGGTCGTCGGAGCGAGCGGCGAGCGATCCGGCGGGCGCGGCGGAGGGGGCGAGCGGCCACACGACGTCGTAGACGGGCTCTGGATTCGCCATGGCCCCGACTCTATACCACCGGCGCCCGCCGGCGAGCCGTCACCTCCATCTCGATGCGCATCCGCGGGTCGGCCAGGCCGGCCGAGATCATCGTGGCCGCGGGCCGGACGTCGCCGAAATATTTGCGGAGCACCGGCCAGCACGCAGGGAAGTCATTCCCCTGGGGAAGGATGTAGGTGACGCGAACGACGTCCCCGAGCGACGCGCCGGCCTGCTCGAGCGCGGATTTGATGTTCCGCAAGCACTGCTCGGCTTGCTCGAGCAGGTTGTCGGAAATCGTCATCGACTGGTAGTCGAATCCGGTCGTCCCCGACACGAAGACCCACTCCCCGTCGACGACGGCGCGGGAATAGCCGACCTCTCGTTCGAATGTCGAGCCTGAGCTGATGAGCCGACGATTCACAGTGGTTCTCCTTTCTACGCGCGTTGCGTGGCCGTCCGGCGGAGCAGGGCGGTGAGACCGGGAGCGACGAGCGCGCCCAGGGCCGCGGCGAGCATCACCGCCGCGGGGCCGGACGCCCACAGGCCGCCGATCTCGCCGCGCGCGATCGTCAGCGCCTGCAGCAGCGAGCGCTCGAGCACGGGACCGAGCACGAGGCCGAGCACGAGCGGCGCGGGAGAGAAATCCAGCGCGCGCATGGCCCAACCGGCGATGCCGGCCGCGATCATGACCCACACGTCGAAGACGTTGTTGTTGTCCGAGTACGCGGCGACCGCGCAGAGCACGAGCACGCCGGGCATCAGATAGCGCGGTGGAATCGTCGCGACGCGCGCGAAGACGCCGACCAGCGGCAAGTTGAGCAGCAGCAGCATCACGTTGCCGACGTAGAACGAGCCGATGACGCCCCAGAAGACGCCCGGGTGATCGCGCAGCAGAAACGGCCCGGGCGTCACGCTCATCAGCAGCATCCCGCTCAGCAGCACCGCGGTGGACGGCGTGAAGGGCAGGCCCAGCGACAGCAGCGGGATCATGCCGCCGCCGGCGGCGGCGTTGTTCGCGGCCTCCGGTCCCGCGACGCCCTCGATGGCGCCGGTGCCGAGCTCGCGGCGATACCGGCTCACCTTTTTTTCGATGCCGTACGAGACGAACGAGGCGATCGTCGCAGCCGGCCCGGGCACGAGCCCGACCAGAAAGCCGAGCACGGTGCCGCGCAGCATCGGCGGGAAGGAGCGGCGCAGCTCCTCGCGGCTGGGATAGAGCTCGCGGAACTTCACGCGCGCGACAGGCGTGGCCGCCGCCGGCTCCGTCATGCTCGCGAGCACCTCGGCCACGCCGAAGAGTCCCGTCGTGACCGCGACGAAGCTGAGACCCCCCTGGGCGCCCGCGAGGTCGAAGGTGAAACGGACGGTGCCCCCGAGCGGATCCATGCCGACCGTCGACAGCATCACACCGACGAGTACCATCGCGAGCGATTTCGCGCGCGAGCCGCCGGTCAGGTTGGCCAGCAGCACGAGACCGAGCAGCGCGAAGGCGAAATATTCGGCGGGACCGAAGGCGAGCGCCGCGCGCGCGACCAGCGGCGCGGCGACTTGCAGCGCGATGACACTCACCGTGCCGGCGAAGAATGAGGCAATCGCGGCGATTGCGAGAGCGGCGCCGGCGCGGCCCTTACGCGCGAGGCGGTAGCCGTCGATGGTGGTGACGACGCTCGCCGCCTCGCCCGGCACGTTGACGAGGATCGAGGTCGTCGAGCCGCCATACATCGCGCCGTAATAGATCCCGGCGAGCATGATCAGGCCGGCCGTCGGTCCGAGCTTGATCGTGAGCGGCAGCACCAGCGCCATCGCGCCGGCCGGCCCGAGCCCCGGCAGCACACCCACGATCGTGCCGAGCACCGTGCCGACGAAGCACGCCAGGAGATTCGCGGGCGTGAGCGCGACGAACAGCTCGCTCACGGCAGCGGCACGCCGAGCCAGCGCGCGAACAGCAGGTGAGCGGCGACGGTGACGCCGAGCGCGAGCGCGACGGGACGCCACCAGCCGCGTGCGCCCATGAGCCGCGAGCCGAGCACGACGAGCGCGAACGACGACGCGATGAACCCGAGGCGCGGGAGCAACGCCGCGTAGAGCACGAGGGCGGCCGCCAGCACGAGCGGCGAGCTGAGAGCACGCGACGATTCGATCGGGCGTGTCGGAGCCGCGCCCGTCTCGCTCAGGCCACCCGCGTCACGAGCCGGCCTCGCGGTGATCGCTACAATAAAAATCGAGATCGCGGTCGCGAACAGCGCAACGCCCGCGATGAGCGGCATGACGCCCGGTCCCGGCGTCGCGAGCGTGTCGAGCGGATAGCGCCGAGCGATCACCAGATAGACGATGGCGAGCAGCGCGAGCCCGGCCGCGCTCCAGCGGTCGCGGCTCACCGTTACTGCTTCCTGAGCCCGATCTGCTCCATCAGCGCGGCGAGCTCCCGGTCGTCACGCGCGATGAACGCGTCGAAGTCTTGCGCGCCACGCACGTCGACGACGGCGCCCATTCGCGTGGCGAAGTCACGGAACTCGGCACTCTGCGCCGCCTGCGTGAAGGCGCGCTCGAGCCGCGCGATCGCCGCCTGGGGCGTGCCCTTCGGCGCCGCCACGCCCCGCCAGAGCGTCATCGTCAGATCGATCCCCGCCTCCTTGAGCGTCGGCACGTCGGGCAGGGAGGCCAGGCGCTTGTCGCCGCTGACGGCCAGGACACGGACCTGACGGCTGGTGATCTGCGCCATGATCTCCGCCGGCAGCTGCACGCTGGCCTCGATCTTGTCGCCGAGCACCGTCGTCACCGCCAGCTCGCGGCCGAACGGCACGTGAGTGAGCTTGGCGCCGGCGCGATTCTCCAGCGCGACGGCGACGAGGTGCGTGAAGCTGCCACGGCCCGAGTTGCCGACGCGCACCTGGCCGGGCTGCGCCTTTGCGTGCGCCAGCAGCTCGCGAATGTCCCTCCACGGCGCGTCGGCTTTGACCGCCAACGAGACCGGCTCGCTGGTGAGCGCAGCGACCCCGGCGAACGCGCTGTAGTCGAGCTTCATGTTGCCCGCGTGATAGGCGGTGCTCACGCTGTTGCTGTTCCAGACCAGCGCGTAGCCGTCGGCCGGCTGGCTCTTCACGTACGTGTAGCCGAGCGCGCCGCCGGCGCCGGTGCGATTGACGACGGCCACCGGCTGCCCGAGGTCGCGTCCCGCGAGATCCGCGAGCTTGCGCGCGAGCAGGTCGGCGGCGCTGCCGGCGCCGAAAAGCACCGTCAGCTCGAGCGGCTTGTCGGGGAACGCGGCCGCCGGCGCGACGGCCGCGAGCAGCACGAGCACGGCGAGTGCGAGTGCGCGCCTCACGGATTCAGGACGACCTTCAGCGGATCGCCGATGCGGTTCTCGAGCACCTCGAACGCCTCGTGCACGCGCGCCAGCGGAAACTGGTGCGTGATCAGCGGCTTCGCGGTGAGGCGGCCCGCCGCCAGCAGGGCGAGCGCGCGGCCCACGCTGGTGCCGCCCTCGCCGCGCTCGGTGTAGATCGTCACGTTGCGCCGCACGGCGTGACTGACGTCGGCCGTCACCGGCCCGTGATAGAAGGCGACGAGCAGCACCTTGCCGCCGGACTTCGCCATCTTGAGCGACTGATCGAACGTGTCGTCAGCGCCGGCGCAGTCGATGACCAGGTCGGCGCCCTTGCCGCCGGTCGTCCTCATCACCGCCTCGACCGGATCGTGCTCGCGGCTGTTCACGACCACATCGGCGCCGAGCTGACGTCCCATCGCCAGCCGCGAGGCGCGCGTGCCGGTGAGGATCACGCGCGTCGCGCCGAGCGCCTTGACCAGTTGAATCGCCATGAGTCCGATGGGTCCCGGGCCCAGCACGGCGACCGTCTCGCCGGCGAAGTAGCCGCCGGCGTTCTCGAGGCCGAACAGCGGGCTGCCGGACGTCATGACGACCGTCGCTTCCTCGTACGACACGCCCTCGGGGATCCGATACAGCGTGTTGACGTGGTTGACGGCGTATTCGGCCAGCCCGCCGTTGGTGGTGAAGCCGTTCGCGCGGTGGCCGCGCCTGGTGTTGCCGTAGTTCAGGCACGCCGTGTACAGACCACGAATGCAGTTCTCGCAGCGGCGGCAGCCCATGTGCGCCTCGACGACCACCCGGTCGCCGACCCGAAACTCGTCCACGGTCCGGCCGATGGCGACGACGTCGCCCGCGTACTCGTGCCCGAAGATGAACTCGCCGTACGGCGGCATCTGGGGCATGCCGGTGTGAATGATTTTCAGGTCCGTGCCTCAGACGCCGCAAGCGCGCACGCGAACGAGCACGTCCTCGTCGCCGGGCACTGGCACGAGCCGCTCTTGCAGCTCGAAGCGATGCGGGGCGACGAGAACGGTTGCCTTCATCGTGCGTGGAATCTCCATCAATCGATCCTCCCGCCGAGACTCTGGCAGCACGTCAGTCGGTCACTTACCCTTCAGCTTGACGTCTTCGTACGGCGCCGAGAACGCGTAGCCCGCAACGATCCCGATGCCCGACTCCTCCACTCGCGGCCCGATGCCGTTCAGCCCGGCGTTCAACCAGACCGGCGCGACCATCACCTTGTCGTGGATGAGCTGCTGGATGCGATGAAGCGTCGCCTCGCGCCGCTTGGAGTCAAGCTCGCTCGCCTGCTCCTGGAAGAGGCCGTCGATGTCCGCATAGCTCCCGTAGACGTAAGCGCCACCCGAGGCGACGAAGGCCTCGATTCGTGTGGCGGCGCTGCCATAGGCGGCGCTGGCGCCCTGGATGAGGCCTTTGTATTTCTTGTCGGCCCACCCCTTGAAGAAGGCTGCGCGCTCGATCGGCCGCAGCCTCACCCGGATACCAGCCGCGTTGAGGTAATTGACGACGGGTTCGCCGACGAAAACGATGGCCGCGTCGCAGAAGTAGTCCCCGGCGTCGAAGCCGTTGGGGTATCCGGCCTCGGCGAGGAGCTTCTTGGCCCGGGCGGGATCGTACGAATAGCCGGGCGGCTGCCAGTAGAACTCGAAGCTGCTGGGAATGATGCTCCAGGTGATTTTGGAAAATCCGAGCGCGTCGGCCTGGTTCATCGCCTGCCGATCGATCGCGTGATTCGCGGCCAGCCGCACGCGCCGATCGTGCCACGGCGACTTCGGATCCCACTGTTCGGGGAAGTAGATCCAGTGCGTGGCCTGACCGACATTGGGCTTCAGCGTCAGGCCCGGGCTTCGCCGGATCTCCTCCGCCAGCGCACCGCGAATGTTGTAGGCGACGTCGACCTCCCCGCGCTTCAAGGCGGCCAGGCGCGTGGTTTCGTCCGGGATCGCCTTCAAGACGAGCCGCCTGACGTTGGGGGCTTTCCGCCAGTACTGATCGAAGGCTTCGACGACGAGCTCGACTCCAGGCGTGAACGAGACGAATTTGTAGGGACCGGCACCGATCGGCGCTTTCTTGAAGCCCTCGTCGCCGACCTTCTCGACATATTTCTTGGGCACGATCCAGCTGGCCCCGGTGGCGCTGATGTAAAACGTCATGAAGTCGGGCCAGGGTCGCTTGAGGCGGAAGCGGACGCGCCCCGGATCCGGCGTGTCGACGGCCGCCACGCTGTCCTTAAGCAATCGCGCGGCCACACCCCGATAGCGATCGAACGAGAACTTGACGTCCTCGGCGGTGACCGGCTCGCCGTTGTGGAACTTGACGCCTCGTCGGAGCACGAATTCGTAGACGAGCCCGTCGGAGGACACGCTCCAGGACTCAGCCAAAGCGGGCGCCATCGGATTACCCGGCAGCGGTTTCACCACCGCGTCGTGCAATGCCAGGAGCACGATGAACGGCGTGATGATCCCGGAGGTTTCGGCCGGATCGAACCAGGTGGGCGCCAGTGAGATGTGCACGCCCCAGGTCATCTGACCGTCGGGCGCCGCGGCGGCGGGAGGCACGGCGATCGTCGCGAGCACCAGCAACGAGAGCGTCACCACGAATTTCACGGCGTTGTTCTCTCAGACCGGCTCTGTGCGACCCCAGACGACGGCCAGAACGGTCGCGCCGTGCTGAGTCGTCACGCTGTGCACGCACCCGTTCGGCCGGTAGTTCAGATTGCCGGTGGCCACGACTCCCGATTCGTCCGCGTTGGAGCCTTCGAGCAGAAAGATCAGCTCGTCTCCGACGTGACGATGCGGGGGCAGCGTCGCGCCCGGCTCGAAGCGCGCCAGAATCGCGCGACGCTCGGTGGATTTGTCCTCCCAGATGCGCTTGTGACGCACACCCGGGCGTGCGTCGACCCACGGAAGATCGCTCAGCGTGACGATCTGCGAGCGTACGGGGCCGGCCGCGTCCTCCGTCGGCTCGATGTCGCCGGTGAGCACGGCGAGGGCGGTCGCCCCGTTCTTCGACGAGACGTTGTGGATGCACCCGTTGGGCCGATAGACGACGTTGCCGGCGGCGACCGTCCCGGCTTCGTCGGTCAACGCCCCTTCGATGACGAAGATCAGCTCGTCCCCGACGTGCCGGTGCTGAGGCAGCCGGGCCCCGGGCGCAAGGCGTGTCATCTGGGCCCTCCGCTTTGTGGCCGGGTCCTCCCAGAGAATCTTGAACGTGATGCCGGGCCGGAATTCCTGCCAGCCGAGGTCACTGCTGGAAATGATGCGCGAGCGCGGGGTCGTCGTCATGGGCGGTCTTCCTTGTCGCAAGAGAGCCGGACGTTTCCGGGCTGTGAACGAGTGCAGGGATGCTACCCCCGGCTCGCGAGGAAGACAACTCGGGTTGACGGCGGGTCGGCGCGCCCGTAGGCTTGGCGCCCTCATGAGCCGCGCCGTTCTCGCCGTCGTCGAACGGGTCGGAGCCCGAAAGGAGAGCGCATGATCTACGAGATCCGCACGTACGGTATCGCGCCCGGTAGCCTGGCCGAGGTCGAGAAGCGATTCGGCGAGGGCTACGAGTCTCGCAAGAAGTACTCGCCGCTAACGGCCTTCCTGCACACCGAGATCGGGCCGCTCAACGAGATCGTGCACATCTGGGGCTACAACGACCTCGCCGAGCGCGCGCGCATCCGCGGCGAGGCCGCCAAGGATCCCAACTGGCCGCCGAAGATCCGCGAGTTCGTCCGTACGATGCGCTCGGAGATCGTCGCGCCGTTCGACTTCGTGCCCGCGCCGCAGCCGGGTCGCATGGGCCCCTTCTTCGAGTTGCGCTACTACACGCTCAAGCCCGGCACCCTGCCCGACACGGCCAAGGGCTGGAGCGAGAAGCTGCCTGATCGCATGAAGCTCTCGCCGGTCGTCCTGGCGGGCGGGGTCGAGTTCGGGAGCGCCAACGGCTTCGTTCACATCTGGGCATACCAGAGCCTGGATCAGCGCATGCAGATCCGCGACGAGGCACGGAAGAAGGGCGTGTGGCCGCCGCCCGGCGGCGGCGATCGCCTGATCACGCAGGAGACGAAGATCTGCATGCCGTCTTCATTCTCGCCGCTGCAGTAGCGGGTCTGCTGCAGTAGCAACGTCGTCCGAATCAGGTGGCCGGCGGCTCCCAGTAGGGACTGCCGCCGGTCACCTCGCGCAGCTTCGCGAAGAACGCGGCGGTGTAGCCCGGCGACGACGAGACGTACCGGCCGTCGAATCGGTTGCGATGGCGCGGCGTGCTCATGATGGCCATCGCCTGCTCGAGCGTGACGATACCGGCCTCGCTCCCCGGAGCGAACTCCGACCAGCGTCGCGCGTCCTCTTCCGACCGGAAGAGGTTCATGTGGCTTCAGGTGTAGACGATGTTCGCGCGCCACTCGCGCACCGGCACGGACACGTAGAAGCGTGTCGTGGCCGGCACGGCGCGTTCGATGCGGCCGTCGCGGACGGCAACCTCGATCGGCTGAGCACAGTCCAGACAAGGAGCGTTGATCTCCACTGTCCGCCCGGGAAACGCCCAGCAGGCGGCGAGCGCTTCGAGACCGCACTGCGCGAACCACTTCCACTCGCCGCCGACGCCCAGCCGGTACTGCGTCGGCAGGTTGTTGAACGGCGGGAACGACGCGATCAGGTCGGTGTGCGGATGCAGCCAGTTCGGCAGGCCGACCGCCATGAGGTCACGCAGCAGTCCGAGTCCGACGTCGGGTGCGACTCGAAATTCTGAGGCGATCTCGGTGTAATGCGGCGCGCGCCCGTCCGCGATGATTCGCCGCATGATGAAGTCGTATGTCCGGTCGAGCATCGCGAGATCAGCCATGAGCCGTCTCCACCACGAGAATCTAGGCGACCCGGTAGCGCTTCACCAGCGCCTCGTCCAGCACGATGCCGAACCCGGGATCGCTCGACACCGTCATGATCCCGTTCTTGATGGGTGGGCGATTGGCCCAGACGCTCTGCCACATCGGATCGCGCTCGGGATCGGCAAAGCACTCGACGTAGGTGCCGTGCGGCACGCCGGCCAGCAGGTGCTGCGCGATCTGCGGCTCCTCGTGATGCGCCATCTGCACGCCGGCGGCGTGACAGAGACCCGCCGCGCGGCGCCAGTCCGTCACACCACCGCCCTCCGACGCGTCGTAGTTCACGAAGTCCACCGCACGCGCATCGATCAGACGTCGGATCGCGTGGCTGGTGATCTCGCTCTGGCCGGCGGTGACGGGAATCCGGCTCGCCTGCCGGACGCGCGCCATCATCGCCGCGTCGTCGTACCAGTGACAGGGCTCCTCGAACCAGCGGATATCGTGCGGCTCGACGAGATGGGCAAAGCGAATCGCGTCGGGCGCGTTCCAGCCGCGATTGGCGTCGACGGCGAGCACGAACTCCGCGCCGGCGGCGCGGCGCGCCGCCTCCACGCGCCGGGCATCGTCTTCGGGCGTCAGGCCGCCGACCTTGAACTTGCAGCCGGCCATGCCCGCGCGCCGATAGGCTTCGATCTCGCGCCCGATGTCCGCGAGCGTCTTGCCCTCCATGTAATACCCGCCGATGGAGATGATCGGCAGCTCGGCGCGATGGCCGCCGAGCAGCTCACGCACGCTCTTGCCGACGGCTTTGCCCACCAGATCCCAGATCGCGCAGTCGACACAGGCGATCGCTTCGAGCAGCGTCTTGCGGTCGCGCTGCGCGTGACTGAGCGCGAACATCGCCTCCCACAGACGCTCGCCCGCGAAGATGCTGCCACCGCGGACGAGCGGCGCGAGCTCGTCGCGAATGATGCGGACGATCTCGCGCCCGTGGCTGCGGTTGTCGCCGTTGTAGACCTCGCTCACCAGCCCCTCGTGCGTGCGCATGCGCGTGATCACCGTGCTGCGCTTGAGCACGTGGTAGGTGCTGCCGCCGAAATCCTTCGTCAGCGGGATGTCGAGCGCGATCGCCTCGACGCCGCTTATTTCGCCAACCATGAGTTCCAGAAATACATCCGCGGGGCGGTACGGAAGTCGCCGCGGAGCTCCTTGCGGGCGATGTCGAGCGTGTTGTAGTCCCCCAGCTTCACCTGGCCGACGTCCTCGTAATGAATCGTCTGGATGCGCTCCAAGAGCGCCTTGCGCTTCTTCGCGTCGCTTTCCTGCCGCATCTCGGCGATCAGGCGCTCCTTCTCCTCGTTGCACCACCAGCCCTGGAACGAGCAGCGGAAGGCGACGTGGAGCGCGGGGTCGGGATTGAGGGGATAGCCGGTCACGTACGCCTCCCACAGCTCTGGCTTCTGCACGCGCTGGTTGAGCGTCGCCCAGTCGACGACTTGAAGATCGATGACGAAGCCGATGGCCTCGAGCTGTTGCTTGGCCACCAGCGACGACTTGTACATGAACTCGTATTCGCGCGTGCTGATCCAGCGCACCGTCTGGCCGGTGTAGCCGGCCTCCTTCATCAGGCGCTTGGCTTTGTCGCGATCGTGCTGGTTGTAGAGCGGCGCGCCCGCGGTGACATACCACGCCGGCTGCTCGGGGAAGAACAGCGCCGGGCTCAGACGGTAGAAGTCCTTGTGACCGAAGGCCGCGATCATGATCGGCTCCATGTCCAGCGCCGCCTGCACGGCCTGGCGCAGCGCCCGGCTCGTCATGAGGCCGGCCTTGTGGTTCATGGAGACGAGGGTCCAGCCGCGCGGCTTGACGATCCGCGACTCGAGCTGAGGCAGCGCCTTGATACGGTCCCAGTTGTCCTGCTTCATGAACATCGCGTGGTGATACTCTCCGGTCTCCACCCCGGCCTGGCGCACGGCGGTGTCGGGCACGGGGATGAAGAGGATCTCGTCGAGCCACGCCGTGCGCTTGCCGCCGAAGCCGTTCGGCGGCTCAGGCCGCGCCGTATAGTCCTTGAAGCGCACGAGCTTGATGTGACGATCCGGCTTGTGCTCGACGAAGCGATACGGCCCGGTGCCGATGTACTCGCTGATCGGGCCCGTTCCGGCCGCGTCGGCGACCTCCTTCGTGTAGATCATCGCGGAAGGCTCCGACAGCGCATACAACAGCGAGCCTGACGGCTGCTTGAGGCCGATCACAACGGTGTAGAGATCCTTCGCCTCGACGCTTTCCACGCCCGGCCAGATCGTCTTGCCGACGGTCGCCACCTGGCCCCAACGCTTGAGCGATGCGACGACGTCGGCGGCCGTCAGCTCCTTGCCGTTGTGGAACTTCACACCCCGCCGCAGCGTGATCGTGTGGCGCAGTCCGCGGTCACTCACCACGTCGCTCTCGGCCAGCATCGGAATCGGATTCCACGCGCGGTCATGCGTGAACAACGGCTCGTAGACGTGCCACATGATCTCGTACGTGAGCGTGGTCGTCGTCGCCTGGATGTCCAGGGTCGGCGGCTCGCCGATGGAGGCGACCTTCAGCACGCCACCCATGCGCGGCGTCTCCTGCGCGACGGCGGCCGACGCGAGAGCGAGGACGACAAGCACGAGGGCGGCGATGACCGGAGCGCGGCGGCCGAGTCTCATGAGCGGTCCTCCTCTGACGGCGCATACGAGTGACGGCGCGTGCGACTTATGGCGCGTACGAGCCGAAATAATTCAGCGTCACGATCTTCGTCTTCGGCGATACCGTTCGCATTTCCTTGACCCACAGATCCAGGTTGGCGGGGTCGCCGTAGACGCCCCGCAGATCCTGGGGCGGCTCGGCGAGCGGCGCCTCGAAGTTGTCCCAGTGCGTGGGCAGCACCACCCGCGGATAGCCGAGCGCCCTCATCAGGCGCGGCGTGAACGCATGCGTGTTGTTGGAGAAAAGCGGCGCGACGAGCGCGACGTCGGGCTTGAGCCCGCCGATGGCCCGCTCGATATAGTTGCCGGAGCTCATCAGAAACACGCTGTACTTGCCGCCGATGGTCAGGACGTAGACGAGCGTGTCGCCCTCGGGCAGGTCGCCGATTTTCGTCGGCGGTGAGGCCGGCGGCGTCGCCAGATGACCGGGCACCGCGTATTTCTTGGTCCCGCCCATCGAGTGCACGCTCGGAAACACCTCGATGGTGTAGCCGTCGAACTGCATGTACTCGCCGCCCTTGACCTGGACGATCTTGCCCTCGGGCACGCCGGCGGCGCGCAGGAGATTGGCGTGCGTCTCCGAGCCGATCACCATTGCGTTGGTCTTCTTCGCGATGTACGGGATGTCCGCGAAATGATCCCAGTGGCCGTGGCCGATCACGATCTGGTCGGCCTTCTTCACGTGTGCATCGATCAGCGTCGTGTCGGTTGGCAGGACGGCGTTGGGATCGAGCTTGTTCTGGAGGAACCCGGACGTGAAGCGGTTGAACCACGGATCGAACAGGATCGTCTTGCCGCCGAAGCTGATCTCCCATCCGTTGGTGCCGAACCAGGTGAAATTCACGCCCGCGCTGCCGGGGCCGCCGCCGGTGGGCGTCGTCTCCGCGCCTTCGGCCACGCCGGGCAGCAGCAGTGAGCGACCGCCGGCGGCCAGTGCGGCGCCGACCGCGAGCCCGGCGCCAAGGACGCTACGGCGCGAGACCTGGTGCAGGGCAAGCGATGCATCGTCCACGAAGCACATGGCGCGCCTCCTCTGATGGGCGCGGATGATACCATCCGCCCCCGTGCTGAACGTTCTCGTCACCATGCCGTTCGGCGAAGCGCGTTTGGATCGGCTGCGCGCCGTGTCGCGCGACATCGCCGTGTCGGTCGCGGAGGCGGCGCTCGCGGACTATACGGACGTCGACGTGCTCTACGCCGGCGCGCCGCCGCGCGAGCTCGAGCGCGCGCCCCGCCTCAAGTGGGTCCAGGTCCACATGGCGGGCATCGACGCGCTGCACGACCATCCGCTCTACACGAAGAGCTCGATCGCCATCACGACCACCAGCGGCGTGCACGCCGCGACGATCGCGGAGTATGCGCTCACGGTCATCCTGGCGCTCGCTCACCGCGTTCCTCGAATGGTCGAGTGGCGCTTGAAGGGTGGTTGGCCCCCCGACGCGCAGCGCTGGCCGCTGTTCGTGCCCACGGAGCTGCGGGGCGCGACGCTCGGACTCATCGGCTACGGCAGCATCGGGCGCGAGCTCGCGCGCATGGCCACGACCGCGCTCGGCATGCGCGTGCTCGCGTGCAAGCGGGATCCGTCACGTCGCGCCGACGAGGGCTATCGGCTACCGGGCACGGGCGATCCGGAGGGCACGCTGCCGGAGGCGTGGTTTTCGCCCACAAGGCTGCACGAGCTGCTGACGCGCTCGGATGTCGTCGTGATGTGCGCGCCGCTCACCACCGAGACGCGCGCGATGATCGGAGCGGCGGAGCTTACCGTGATGAAGCCGTCGGCATTCTTCGTCAACGTGGGACGCGGCGCCAGTGTGGACGAGCCTGCGCTGGCGGCGGCGCTGAAGGCCGGGCGGCTCGCGGGCGCGGCGGTCGACGTCTTCAACCAGGAGCCGCCGCCGGTCGGGCATCCACTCTATGCGCTCGAGAACGTGATCGTCTCGCCACACGTGTCGGGCTTTCTCGCCTCGTACGACGAGCGCTGCACCGATCTCTTCGCGGAGAACCTCAGACGATTTCAGGCGGGAACGTCGCTGCTCAACCTCGTGGACCGCGCGCGCGGCTATTAGCCGCGCGCGATCGACGCCGCTACTTCTCCGTGCTGCCGAGCTCGTCCGCCGCCGTGCGCAGCCGGATGATGCGTGGGCCGCCGTTCGAGCGCGTCTCCACGCGTACGATGTCACCGGGCTGCACCCCCCGGAGATCGGACTTCACGACGGGATACCAGCTATGATGCTCCACGCACTGGAACCGGCCCGTCGAAATGTCCGTCTTGAGCACCGTCATCCGCTCGCCCTCGATGCGCTCGGTGAGGTTGCTCGCGGCGAACACGGTCGCCGAGATCGCCGCGATGGCGGACACGACGCAGAACCCGCCGAAAAGCACTCGCTTGAACATGGCCGTCTCCTCCCTGGGAGCAGGCGATTGCGATGTGCGTGCCAGAGGCGGGGCACTACAGGCGGGGGTGGCCGACTCCGCAGTCGGCTATGTCTCGTGCTGAGGGCCGGAACGGGGGTGGCTAGTCTCGAGCCACCGGAGAGCTTTCGCCCGCTGCAGGTGATGGCCCACGCGCGCGGAATGGGCCGCGCGCGTGGGCTTGCGCGCTAGTTCTCGGGACTCGAGAGCTCGTCGGCCGCCGTGCGCAGCAGAACCAGGTGCGCCCGACCACCGTCTTGCGGCTCCACCCGCACGATGTCGCCGGGGTTCAATCCGCGTAGATCGGCCTTCAGGGCGGGCGTCCAGTGCCGATGCTCGACGCACAGGAACCGCCCGGTGGCGAGATCCGTCTTGAGCACGGTCATGCGCTGGCTCTCCAGCCGCTCCGTGATGCCGCTTGCGGCGACGACGGTCGCCGAGATGGCCGTGGTGGCGGAAAGGAGGAACAGACCACCGAAGAGCACTCGCTTGAACATTGCCGTCTCCTCTCGCTCGCGTTGCACGCCAAGCCGCTGTCGTCCCGTCCCAAGGGCAAGCGGAGTGCCACACCGAAAACCCGCGCCACTCGTGAGATTCGCAGCTTCCCGCCGGGCGATTCGCCTGGAACTGCCGCGCGTGGGTGGCGCCGCGCCCGACGGCGTGTGCGGTACCATGGCCGACCATGCGCGACTTTCTCGACGAGCCGTTCGGCGCCTGGCACGTCCGCGAAGTCCCCGCGCCGGACCCGCTGCTGACGCGCACCGATCCCGGAACACCCTGCGGGGAGTACCTGCGACGGTTCTGGCAGCCGGTCGCTTTCGTGCGCGATCTCGGGGATGTGCCGCGCCGGATCCGGATCATGGGCGAGGATCTCGTCGTCTTTCGTGATGGCTCCGGGCGCATCGGGCTGCTGCAATTGCACTGCACGCATCGCGGAACGTCGCTCGAATTCGGGATCCTTCAGTCGCGCGGCATCCGTTGCTGCTATCACGGCTGGGTGTTCGACGTCGACGGGCGCATTCTCGAGACGCCGGGCGAGCCGGCGGAGAGCACGCTGCGGCATCGGCTCTGTCAGGGCGCGTATCCCACGCTCGAGTTCTGCGGTCTGGTCTTCGCGTACATGGGACCACCGGACGCGAAGCCGGTGTTTCCCATGTACGACACCTTCGACGTGCCGGGGCTCGAGCTGCGCCCGGCCGCACAGTTCCTCATGCCGTGCAACTGGCTCCAGGTGAAGGACAACGCGATGGACCCCGTGCACACGTCCTTCCTGCACGCCATCAGCAGCGGCTATCACTTCACGCCGGCCTTCGGCGAGCTGGCGGAGCTCGAGTGGCGGGAGACGCCGTACGGGATGATCTACATCGCCACGCGACGGGTCGGCGACTTCGTCTGGGTGCGCGTCTGCGATTTCATGGCGCCGAACGTCCACCAGTTCACGCGCGAGATCGAGGAGGCGGCGTCAGAGCGGATCGCTTCGCGACCGGTCGTCATCCGATGGGCGGTACCCGTCGACCACACGCGCACGCTCAACTTCGAGCTCGCGCAGGTGGATCCGGGCTGGGGCCTGACGCCGGCGCAAATCGCGCAACCGGGATTCGGCCAATCAGGCGACCGTTCGTACGAAGAGCGGCAGCGACGCCCCGGCGACTACGATGCGCAGTCGAGCCAGCGAACGATCGCCGTGCACGATCTCGAGCACCTCGCGTCGACCGACCGCGGCGTCATCATGTTTCGAAGGATCCTGCGCGAGGGCATCCGTGCCGTGCAGGCGGGTGAGACGCCGCGCGGATTGGGACTCAAGTCCGGTGAGACCGTCACAACCTCATGCCAGGACACTGTGCTGCGGGTGCCCGTGGTCGGAGCGGCGGCCGAGGACCGCGCTCAACTTCGGCAGGTGGGTCGTCGCGTCGTTGCCGGAGATTATCGCCGGCTCTAGCTTCGCCGCTTACGCGGCTTGGCTATCTGCTCGGTTCAGGGGAATAGGTACACGGACGTCACCTGAGGACGCACAGCGCATCACACCTTCTTTTTCGCGCGTTCCGCGACCGGAAGCCCGGCGTTCTTCCAGGCCGTGAAGCCGCCGTCCATCTCGACCGCCCGCGGCAAGCCCATCTGCTGAGCGACGTCGGTGGCGAGCGCGGAGCGCCAGGCGCCGTTGCAGTAGAAGACGAACTCCTTGCCCGAGGCGAACACGTCCTTGTGATAGGGACTCTCGGGATCGATCCAGAACTCCAGCATGCCGCGCGGGCAGTGGAAGGCGCCCGGGATCATGCCTTCGCGCTCCAATTCGCGCACGTCGCGCAGGTCTACGAACACGACATCCTCGCGTCCGTGACGCCGCTTTGCCTCGTCCAGGCTGATCGTCGTGATGCGCGCTTTTGCCTCGTCGACGAGCTGGCGAAATCCCTTCTTCAGCTTCACGGGTTGCTCCTACTCTGTGGCCAGCGTCGCGCGGCGACCACGGTGATAATCGGCGAGCGCGGTGTTGGCCTTGGCGATGGTGTCCGCCTCGTCGGCGACGCGGGCGACATCGCGGCCGGCGACGGCGACGTACAGCTCGTCCTCGCCGGTGCCCGTGTAGACGCGGTTGCCGATGCAGCCCGTGCTCGCGACGGCGCCGCCCGCCAGCGCCGCCGGCAGCGCCATGCAGGTCGGACGGCCGAGGAGCGGCACAGTGGCGGCTACGCCCGCCCGCAGCGCCGCCTCTTGAAGCAGCATGAGACGTCCCGGCGGACCGATGAAGAGCACGACGTCGGGATCCACCGGCGAGTCGGCGAGCGGGGCGTAGACGACCGCGCCCGGCGTCTTCGGCAGGCGCGCGATGCCGGCCACCTCTTCCATCTTCAGGTAGCCGAGTCCGGTCATGATCTGCAAGACCTGCGGCAGCTCGCCCGCCCGCTCACTGGGAAGCGGGATGTTGTGCGTGTGGGCGCCGACCGGACAGTTGTAGTGATCGGCCGGCACCGTGAAAAATGTTCGCCCGTCCATGGCCAGCCGCCAGAACGAGCAGCCCGACGGCTCGGAGCCCGAGAACTGCTTCACGCCGGGCGGCGGCGTGTCGCGAAACGCGATCGCGATCGGACGGCGGGTCAAACTCAGCCGCTCGCGCAGTCGCCGCTCGATCGTGCCGTAATCGGTCATGCGTCACCTCCGCGCACCGCAGTCCACACCTGCTCGGGATGCTTCGCGGCGTCGGCCACTTTCTTCCAATGCTTGCGGACGACGCCGTCCGGGCCGATCCACACCGTCGAGCGGATCACGCCCTTCGTCTTCTTGCCGTACATCATCTTGTCGCCGTAGGCCCCCCACGCCGTCATGACCTTGCGGTCGGGATCCGACAGCAGCGTGAACGGCAGCCGGTATTTCTGCGCGAACTTCGTGTGCGATTCGCCGGAATCAGCCGACACGCCGAGCACGACGACGCCGGCTTTCTGAAGCTCTTTGTTGAGATCGCGGAACCCGCACGCCTCCTTGGTGCAGCCGGGCGTGTCGTCCTTGGGATAGAAATAGACGACGACGTCCTTGCCCTTGAAGTCGTTGAGCGAGACCTTCTTGCCTGCCGCATCCGCGAGCGTGAAGTCCGGCGCCTTCTTGCCCTCGACGATCGCCATGCACGCCTCCTCTCGGCCGTCGGCGCACCTCGCGAGCGCCGAAGCGCCGGACAGGGTACGGGCGGAGGAGTCCACCGGCAAGTGGTCGTCAGCGCGCTCCTCGGCGATCATGACCGGCGAGCGGGCGAGGTCGATGAACGTGCGCTCGTCCTCGACGAGCCGTCGCCCGGTGGCGCGGCCCTCCGGCGTGGCTCCGGCGGCCGTCAGCGCGTCGAGACTGTCGAACCAGAGCTCGGCCACGCCGTCGTATACCTCGGGACCGCCGCGTCCGCGGCGGAGCGCCTCGTTCACCGGCGTGTCGAGCGTGTGCACCTGCACGTAGCGGCGGATGCCCAGCGCCTTGGCCGACTCGCGCACGAGCGGCCCGTGACGCTCGCGCCAGTAGCGCTGGAACTCTTCGCGTGTGAGATGCGGCAGCCGTGTGAGACAGAACACGAGCTTCACCATCACAGCACCTCGAAGCGCCACGTTTCGCCGTGGCGAACGATGCGGCCTGGGGTCGGATCGTGGAAGTGCGTGCCGAGGACCTCGACGGCGCCGCCGGCATAGCGCTCGCAAAACGCCCGGCGCGTTTTGCGCGCCGTCTCGGGATCGACGTCGAAGTGACTGCACCACTGCGGCTCGGCCATCTGGATCGGGTGGTGCATGAGGTCACCGGTGATGACCGCGTCGCGGCCGTCGGAGGAGAGCCGCACGCTCGCGTGGCCGGGCGTATGACCCGGCGTCGGCTCGAGCGCGATCTCGGCGGACAGCCGATGATCCATCTCCACGAGATCCGCGAGGCCGGCCTCGAGCACGGGCTGCACGCTGTCCGCCATGATGCGGCGCGTGTCGTCGTCGCGCTCGCTGGACCAGTGCTCCCACTCGCGGCGCGCGAACAGGTGACGCGCGCGGGGGAACGTCGGCACCCACCGGCCGTTGTCGAGCCGCGTGTTCCAGCCGACGTGGTCGACGTGCAGGTGGGTGCAGATGACCACGTCCACCGACTCCGGCGCCACGCCGGCGGTCCGCAGGTCGTCCAGGAACGTCGTACGCATCATGTGGAACGGCGCGCGCCCGCCGCGGTCCTTGTCGTTACCGACGCACGTGTCCACGAGCACGGTGAGCCCCGGCGCGCGCACGACGAACGTGTGGATGGACTGTAAGAATCGGCCCTTGTCGTCGAGAAAGTACGGAGCCAGCCACGCGCGATGACGCTCCACGGCTTCGGGCGTGGCGTCGGGCAGCAGCCACGTCGGCCGCGTCGGGCCAGAGCGCTCGACGACGGCATCGACGGTGAGACGGCCGAGCGTGAGCGTGCGCATCAGGGCCGAAGGTGCGTGCGAATGCGGTCGACCGCCTCCTCGGTTTGCTCGCGTGAGCCGAAGGCCGTGAGCCGGAAGTAGCCTTCACCGCTCGGACCGAAGCCCGCGCCCGGCGCGCCGACGATCTGAACGTTCGCCAACAGGCGGTCGAAGAAATCCCACGACGACACACCCGACGGCGTGCGGAACCAGATGTAGGGGGCGTTGCGGCCGCCGTACACGGTGAAGCCGGCGGCAATGAGTCCCTCGCGGATCACCCGCGCGTTCGCCATATAGAAATCGATGAGCGCCTGGACCTGCTTGTGGCCGTCGGGCGTATAGATGGCCGCCGCGGCTTTCTGAATCACGTACGGAGGCCCGTTCGACTTCATGTTCACGCGCCGCGCCCAGAGCGCGTTGAGGCTGTGCGAGCGGCCGTCGGCGCTGCGACCCATCGCCTCCTTCGGCACGACGGTGTAGGCGAGACGCATGCCGGTGAAGCCGGCGTTCTTCGAGAACGACCGGCACTCGATGGCGACCTCGCGCGCGCCGGGGACCTCATAGATCGAGTGGGGCACGTCCTCGTCCGCGATATACGCCTCGTACGCGGCGTCGTAGAAGATCACGGCCTGCTCGGCGCGGGCGTATTCCACCCAGCGCGCCAGCGCCTCGCGCGTCGCCACCGCGCCGGTGGGGTTGTTCGGATAGCAGAGGTAGATGAGATCGACACGACGGTCCGGCAGCGCCGGCTGGAAGCCGTTCTCGGCGACGCAGGGCAGGTAGACCATGCCCGCGTAGCGGCCGGTCGCGTCGGCGGCGCCGGAGCGTCCCGCCACCACGTTGACGTCGGCGTACACGGGATAGACGGGATCCATCACGCCGACCACGCAGTCGCTGGCGAAAATCTCTTGAAGATTGGCGCTGTCGCTCTTGCCGCCGTCGCTGATGAAGATCTCGTCGGCAGCCAGCGTGACGCCGCGCGGGCCGAACTCCTGGGCGGCGACGTCGGCGCGCAGCCATTCGTATCCGACGTACGGCCCGTAGCCCTTGAAGGTCTCAGACCGCGCCATGTCATCGGCGGCCTCATGCAGCGCGCGCACGACGGCGGGCGGCAGCGGCCGCGTCACGTCACCGACGCCGAGGTCGATGACGCGCGCGGCGGGATTCGCGGGGGTGAACGCCGCCTGCCGTCGCCGGATCTCGGCGAACAGGTAGGCGGCGCGCAGATTCAGGTAGTGCTCATTGATGCGAGGCACGCGGGCAGTATACTCGGCGGCGCCGACGCTCGCGGCCGGAGCGCAGCAATGATTGCAAGGACGCCGTCCACGGTCAGCCGCTCTCGGTGGCATGTCGTTCGCTCCTGACCGATCCCTCTGATATCGACCCTCATCTCGAGCGGAAGGAGGACGCGTTATGGCCAAGCGCCAGGGGCGATCGCAGCGCAAAGTGCGTGACATCATGGTGCAGGACGTCGTCAGCATCGAGCCGGCGGCGTCGCTCACGGACGCGGCGCGCGCGATGGAGGAGGCGAACGTCGGCATGCTGCCGGTGGTGCAGGACGGCAAGGTCCTCGGCGTCATCACCGACCGCGACATCGTCGTCCGCGCCGTCGCGCACGAGGCGGATCCCGCCGCCACCGCGGTCGGCGACTGTCTTTCGATCAACGCGATCGTCGCGCATCCCGACTGGAAACCCGAGCAGGCGATGCAGACGATGGCGCAGGCACAGGTCGGCCGACTGCCGGTCCTGGACGACGACGATCAGCTGGTGGGCGTGGTGACGCTGAGCTCGCTGGCGTTCCGCGCGCCGCAAAAGGACGAGGCGCTCGCGGCGGCGCAGGAAGTGTCGCGTCGCTCGGCGAAGCGCCCCGCGTAGTCGCTAGGCGGAGCCGGCGGAGAGAGCGGCCGTCGCTTTCTCCGTCGCCTCGTCGGCGGGAAAGAAGCTCTCGACACGCACCTCCTGCAGCGTGATGTCGTGGGGCGTGCCGAGCATCGTGAGCGTCGTGAAATATCGCAGCACGAGATCGTCCTTGCGAAACTCGATGGGCAAGAAGGGAGCGGGCGAGGCGTCCAGGTCCAGCGCGCGCCACTGCCGCGGCGTGTCCGGATACGACAGCAGCTCCTCGAGCAACGCGCGCGTCTCCGCGTCCGCGAAGCCCGTGGCCACGTCGCGATGCAGCCACTGGATGAGCGAGGCCGCCGTCGGCTCCCAGTTCACGATCCAGGGGCGGAACGCCTTTGGATGGAACATGAGGCGCATCGCGTTGGGCGGTCCCAGCGCGGCGACGCTGGCGGCGTCGAGGAAAACGGCCTGCACGCGCGCGCTTCCCTCGTTGACCTTCAGCACGTTCCAGTGGCGGTCGAGCACGAGCGCCGGGTACGGCTCCTGCTGGCGCAGGATGTAGGCGAGCGCCCGCCGCGCCTGGGCGAGCGCGGGCGCCTCGAGGCTCGTCGCGCGGTAGATCGCCGCATACCCGGCGGCGGTGAGGAGATCGTTGCGGTCGCGGAACGGAACGTCGAGCGCGCGGGCGAGCAACACGACCATCTCCCGGCTCGGCGACGCGCGGCCCGTCTCGACGAAGCTCAGATGGCGTGACGACACGCCGGCCTCGACGGCGAGGTCGAGCTGGCTCATGCCGCGACGCGTGCGCCACTCGCGCAGCAGCCGGCCGAAGCCGCCCGCTTGGATCGTCTTGTCCACGACGCGGATGCTAGCATTCCCCGCATCGGGTCGGACATTACCCTCGAGGTAATTGAGCGCAGAGCGCGGCGCGGTGATGCTGCGCGCGGAGGTGGCTCGTGGATCTTCAAACGGTGCACAAGGGAACGCTGGCGGAGCATCTCGGCATGCGCTTCGTGGAGGCCACGCCGGAGCGCGTGGTGGCGGAGCTCGATCACCGCCCGGCGCTGACCACCGTGGGCGGAGCGCTGCATGGTGGGACGCTGATGGCGCTCGCGGACACGGTGGGCGCGGCCGCGACATTTCTCAATTTGCCCGCGGGCGCTGGCACGACGACGCTCGAGTCCAAGACGAACTTCTTCGCGGCAGGCAAGGCTGGGACGGTGCGCGCCGAGGCGACGCCGTTGCATCGCGGCCGGCGCACCCAGGTGTGGCAGACGCGCGTGACCGATGAGTCCGGCCGGCTCCTGTCGCTCACCATCCAGACGCAGATGGTCCTGACGTCATGAGCAAACCCTACGTGCTCGAGTTCGGGATGGGTGTGGACGTACACGGTGCGGATGCGACGACCGCGGCACGGCGCGCAGTCTCCGACGCCATCCGCCACTCCAGCCTGCCGTTCTTCGCCGACGTCCGCGCGCGCGGTGGCCGCATGCTGGTCGACGTGACGGTCGGCGTGCCGGATCCCAAAGCCGTCGACGTGGAGGCGGTCAAGCGGGAGCTGCCGCACGGCGAGGTCACGGTGCGCGCGGTCGCGGGCGGGCTGCGCGTCCCCGTCGGCGACACGATCATCGCGTGTGTAGCGATCACCGTCAGCGTCGACGGCTGACGCGTGTCGTGGTTCTCGCGGTGATTGCGCTCTGGAGCGCGGTCGCCGCCGCGTCGAACACGCCGCTCACCGGCGCCGACGGCCATCCCCGCGCGCGGCTGCCGCTCCGAGTACATCTCGCCTCGTTTGGCGACGCGAAACTCGACGAGGCGGCCGCGCGGGCGGTCGACGACTGGAACACGGTCGCGCGTGACGTCCTCGGCGTGAGCGTCTTCGCGCGGATCGACCGCGCCGACGACGCGCAGGTGCGCGTGAGGGTCGAGCCCGTCGGCGCCTCGCGACTCATGGGCGTCACCGATCTGGAGAGCGACGACGGCGTCATCCAGGTGCCCGTACGCATCGCGGTCACGGCGCCGGCCGCGCGTGGGCAAGTCAGCCGCGACCTCGTGCTCTACCAGGTCCTCGCGCACGAGCTCGGCCACGCGCTGGGCCTGGTACACGTCAGCGATCCGCGCTCGCTCATGTGCTGCGTTGCCGGCGACGTCGATCTGAACGACGCGGCCACGCGCGAGGCGTACGTCACGGCTCGCCGGCATCCCGACGTCCGCTCGGCGGCCGCGCAGCTGGCCGAGCACTATCAGCGCTTCTGGGGCTCGCGATGAGTCGCTATACTGTCCGACCATGACGACCCCAGCCGGCGCGATCAGGCATCTGTGGACGCACAAGACGCAGGACCACCCGTGGCTTTCGGACGGAGAGCTCGTGATCGACCGCGCCGAGGGCGTGTGGGTGTGGACGGAGAGCGGCAAGAAGCTGATGGACGGCTTCGCCGGCCTCGCCGTGGTCAACGTCGGGCACGGGCGGCGTGAGATCGCCGAGGCCATCGCCGAGCAGACGGTGCGTCTCGCGTATTACCCGACGACGCGCCAGTTCTCCAATCGACCGGCCGCCGAGCTGGCCGCGAAGCTGGCCACGCTGACGCCGGGCGATCTCGACTACACGTTGTTCGCCACGAGCGGCTCGGAGGCGAACGAGCGCGCGATGCAGATCGCGCGTCATTACTGGATCGCGCGCGGCAAAGTCGACAAACACAAGGTCATCTCGCTGCAGGGCGGCTACCACGGCGCCACCATGGGCACGTTTGCCGTGTGCGGGCTGCCGCACATGACGGCCGCCTATTCGGCATTGCAGCCGGCCGGCTTCACGAAGGTGGCGCCGCCCTATCCGTTTCGCGATCGAGGCACCGGCACCGACGCGCAGCTGGTGCAGCGCCGCGCGTCCGAGCTGCGCGACGCCATCGTGCGCGAGGGCGCGGACACGGTCTCCGCCGTGATCATGGAGCCGGTCCTCTCATCGGGCGGCTTCATCATTCCGCCGATCGGCTGGCTTCGCGCCGTGCGCGCGATCTGTGACGAGCTCGACGTGTTGATGATCGCCGACGAGGTCATCACCGGCTTCGGCCGCACCGGACGCTGGTTCGGTGTCGAGCACGAGGGCGTCGTGCCGGATCTCATGACGGTGGCCAAGGGCATCACGTCCGGCTACCTGCCACTGTCCGGCGCGATCGCGCGCAGTCGGCTGGCCGACGCGTTTCCCGAGAACGCCACGCAGGAGGTCATCCACCCCAACACGTACGCCGCCCACCCGGTCGCGTGCGCGGCGGCCCTCGCCAATCTTCAGATCATGGAGAAGGACGGTCTCGTCGCCAACGCGGAAGCCATGGGCCGACGCCTGCTCGACGGCCTTCATGACGCCGTCGGCAAGATGCGCATCGTCGGTGAGGTGCGCGGCCGCGGCCTGCTCGTCTGCGCAGAGCTGGTGGCGCCCGACGGCTCGGGCAAGCCGCTCGACACCGCTGAGGCCGCGAAGCTCAACCGCAAGGCCTGGGAGCGGGGCGCCATCGTTTATCCGCGCGGCCAGGTCCTGCGCCTGGCGCCTCCGCTGTGCATCAGCGCCGCGGAGGTCGACCAGCTCGTCGGGACCGTCGCGGACAGCATCGGGGAGCTGGAACGCGAGCTGATGCGCTGACGGCGGTGGCGACCGCCGACCTCGCGCGTGAGCGCTACGTGAGCCTCGCCACGTTTCGGCGCAACGGAGCGGAAGTCCGCACGCCGATCTGGTTCGCGGTCGTCGGCGATGGTCTCTGGGTCGTGACCGGCGGCGACTCCGGCAAGGTCAAGCGCCTGCGCCACGATTCGCGGGTGCGCGTGGCGCCGTGCGACGTCCGCGGCATCGTGCACGGACCATGGCAGGAGGGAACCGCGCGGATCGCGCAGGACCCGCGCGAGATCGCCGACGCCCACGCGATGCTGCGCGCCAAGTATGGCTGGCAGGTGACGCTGCTGGACCTGTTTTCGCGCCTCAGCGGCCGCATCAAACGGCGGGTGTGGCTCGAGGTGGCCCTGAAGTAGTAAAATGCTACCAGCGGGTAGCTTGAGGCTACCAGCGGGGAGGGGCCATGCCCGCACCGGTGAAGATCTCGGACCGGCTGCTTGCCCGGGCCAAAGCAGAAGCGAAGGAAACCCACCGCTCCGTCACCGCGCAGATCGAGCACTGGGCCACCCTCGGCCGCGCCGTCGAGGTGATGGCCGGCCACAGCGAAGTGCTCATGCTCAAGCGGGCTGGCGAGCGGCTCGCCATGCCCACCTGGGTGCGCCGCGACGACGTCGAAGCGGTGCTCTCGCATCTGATGCACGACTCCGACCGCGAGTCGGTCAAGACCCGGATCCGCGCCGGAGCCGGGCCCCTCTACGAAGCGGACCCCGAGGATCCTACGGGCGTGATTCAAATCGCGCCGGACGGCCGCCGCACGCTCGGCCGCTTCGAGGGACGGACGTTCGTTGAGCGTCCCCCCATCCGCATCGCTGCGCGCCGCCGCCGCTGACGAGCGGCCGGTTCTGATCGTCCTGGCCGGCCCCAACGGAGCCGGGAAGTCGACGTTCTTCGCCGAATACCTGCACGGCCTGGGACTGCTGTTCGTCAACGCCGATCACATCGGGCGCATGATCCGCGACGCCGAGCCTCGTCTGACGCCCGCGCAGCTGGACCGGCGCGCCTTCGAGGAAGCCGACCGGCTCCGCGCGGATCTCATCGATCTGCGCTTCGGCTTTTGCACCGAGACCGTATTTTCGGATCCCGCCGGAGCCAAGCTCGATTTCATCGAGCGCGCCCGCGCCGCGGGATTCGTGGTGTTGCTCGTGTTCATCGGCCTGGCCAGTCCCGCGCTGTCGGTGAGCCGCGTCGCGACGCGCGTCGCACGCGGCGGCCATGACGTCCCCAACGACAAGCTCTTCGCGCGATTCCCGCGGACGCTGAAAAATCTCAGCGCCGCGGTCGGCGTCGTCGACAAGGCATTCTTACTCGACAACAGCACGGTGAGCGTGCCGTTCCGGCCGGTGGCGCTCTACGCCGACGGGCGACTCGTCGAGCAGTTTCCGCCGCTGCCGCGCTGGACGGCCGGGCTGCCGGGGTTGTCGGCGTCGCGGCCGCGCGGTCGCTAGGTCAGCTCCGCGAGGAAGCGCGCGAGCACCGTCCCCGGCAGCAGCGCCGGCGCGCCGGTCACGTCGCGCACGACCTGCTTCATCGCGCCCGTGAACCCCTGGCATTCCATCACGACCAGCGACACGCCCGCGCGCTGCAGCTCCTCCGCCGCGCCCACGAGCCGCGCGGGCTCATCGTAGGGCGACGCGACGGTGACGACGACGCCGGGATCGACGCGTGACCACCGCCCGGCGGATGACGCTTGCTGTTCCTTGATCGGGACGATCACGCCCAGGCGCCGGCCGTCGAACGCCGCGTCGACGATCGCGGCCAGACAGCGCTCGGGCAGCAGCACCGGCTGCGCGCTCGTGAACGGCGGGAAGACGCCGGCGCAGAGGATCGCGAACGCATCGACCTCGTCGGCGAGCCGATCCAGGCACGCCTGCAGCCGCGGCACGATCCGTTTCTTGTCGACCAGGACGTTGGCGCCGTCGCGCAGGTGCGTGATCAACGCATCGGCGTCGTCGAGCCCGGGCGCGAGCGCATCGATCTCGCTTCGCGAGAGTCCGTCGAGCGCGCCGGCCTGGACGATCCGCACGTCCACGCCGAGCACCGCTTCCATCTCGGCGACGACGTCATCGCGCGGCGTCTGACCGATCGTGATCGCGCCGACGCGCTTCACGCGAGCCGTCCGGCCAGCGGCGGCACCGGCGGCGCCTCGGAGAGGTAGTGGCCGAAGCCCGGCTTCTGCTCGAGCTCCCCGGCGGGGTTGAGCAGGACCTGGCCGCGCACCAGCGTGGTCCACACCCGGCCGCGGATCGTCCAGCCTTCGTACGGCGTGTAGCCGGCCATGCTCAGGTGATCGCGCTGGCGGATCGTCCATTCCGCGCCGGGATCCCAGATCGTCAGATCGGCATCGGCGCCGACGCGGATCGTGCCCTTGCGCGGGAACAGGCCGAAGATCCGAGCTGGGTTCTCGGACAGCGCGCGCGCCATCCAGGACGGCGGCAGGCCGCGCTTCACGACGCCCTCGTGCCAGACGAGCGGCGCCAGCGTTTCGAGCGACGGCGCGCCGAACGGGATCGGCACACCCTGGGCGTCGACGAAGATGTTCGTGCGGCCGGGCTCCTTGAACTTCGGCAGCCGGGGCGCGTGATCGCTCGCGATCGTGTGGATCGCGCCGGCGGCCGACCCGGCCCACATCGCCTCGCGATCGCGGCCGTGCGCCGGGCGCAGCGGCGGGCCGATCTTCGCGAACGGGCCGAGCTTCGCCATTTCTTCGTCGCTCAGCAGCAGGTACTGCGGGCACGTCTCGGTCCACACGCGCTGCCCCTCCGCCTGCGCGCGCTGGATGCGCTCCAGCCCGAGCCGCGTGGAGAGGTGGACGATGTAGACCGGGCAGTTGGTGAGGCGCCCGATGAGGATCGCGCGATTGATCGCTTCTTCCTCGGCCCAATCGGGACACGTCGCGGGGAAGTCCGTCGGCTTCGTGCGTCCCTCCGCGATCGCCTTGTCCTCGAGGTAGCAGAGGATGTCGCCGTTCTCGGCGTGGATCTGGCACACGCTGTCGAGCACGGCGATCTTCTCCATGGCCTTGCACAGGAACTCGTCGGAGACCATGCGCTTGCCGCGTTTCTTGTACGTCATGAACATCTTGAACGAGCGCACGCCGAGCTGGACCGCCTCGGCGAGCCCGTCGAGGATGGCCGGCTCGTGCTCGAGGATGAAGTGGAAGCCGAAATCGAGCACGGACTCCGCCTCGGCCTGCTCGCGCAGGCGTCGGGTCGCCTGCGGCAGCGTCTCGCCCGCCGTGTAGTTCACGAACGGCACGACGCTCGTGAGCCCGGTGCGCGCGGCCGCTTCCGCGGCGACCTTCCAGTCGTCGTACTCGGGCCCCACGTGCAGGTGACAGTCGATCAGGCCGGGAAAGACGAGCTTGCCCGCGGCATCGATCACGCGGTCCGCCGGCGGCAGCCACTCGTCGGGTGCCAACGCGACGATGCGACCGCCCTTGATCGCGACGCCCGCGTCGACGACGTCGCTCGCGGTCACCACGCGTCCGCCCTTGATGACGAGATCGACGGCGCGCGCGGCGGCGCTCATTGTAGCGAGGCCCGCGAGATCATCGGTTCGGCTCCTTCTCGGTGACCGGCTGCAGGAGGATGTCGTAATGCTGCGGCTGGCGTCGTCCGAGGAAGTTCCAGCGCTTGCGAACCGGAGTCATCTGATCGAGGTCGATGCGCGCGACGACCAGCTCGTCGCCCGTCGTCGCCGCCTTCGCGAGGATCTGCCCGACCGGATTGATGATGCTGGAGCCGCCGATCAGCTCGACGCCGTCTTCGATTCCAGCCTTCGCGACGCCGACGACGAAGCATGCGTTCGCGTATGCGCCCGCCCGCATGCAGAGGTCGTTGAGGTCCAGCGCCAGCGCGGAGATCGGCGTGTTGTAGCCGATCAGAATGATCTCGGCGCCCTGGAGGGCCAGCGCGCGATAGCTTTCCGGATAGCGTCGATCCTGACAGATGGCGACGCCGACCCGCGCGCCCGCGCAGTCCCAGACGCGATAGCCGGTGTCGCCATGGGCGAAGTAGTAGGGCTCGTAGACCTGCGCGAAGCCGTCGGCCGCCTTCGTGCCGGGCAGGTGGATCTTGCGAAACGTCCCGCACAGCCGGCCATCGCGATCGGTGAGCAGCGCCGTGTTGAAGTACTTGCCGTCCGCCTTCTCGCAGAACCCCACGTGTACGGCGATCCGCGCCTGCGCCGCGCGGCGAAGCAGCGGCTCCAGCGCCTTCGGCGGCACTTCGGTCTCGAAGAATTGATCGAAGTCGCGACGGATCTTCTTCGGGAAGTACGTCGTCAGCGCCATCTCGGGATAGACGATCACCTCGACGCCGTCGCGCGCCGCGGTCTCGAGCAACACCAGCATGCGCTCGACGATCTCCTCGCGCGGCGTGCCTTCATTGTTCGGCCCCATCTGAGCGGCGGCGACTTTGATATAGCGCGGCATGGCGGCTCCCTTTGTAGGCTCGTCCCGGGCGTCGAGCGGGCGGCACCCGGAGCGGCCTCATGCTGAGGCCGCACGCGGTCGTCGTCAAGGGTGGGCCTCGGGGGTCGCGGCGGCGCATTGGTTCGCGTGGCGGCGCCTGGCGGGCTGGTCGTGGCTCGCGCGGCCGGTCACGCGTCGGTCGCCCGCGGGTGCAGGACGCTGATCGCCCAGGCCACATCCAAACGCTCTCCCTGCCAGCCGGGCATCGCGGTTCGCGCGTCGATCTGAACGCCGTGCGCATCGTTCTGCGCACGCACCGTCTTGCTGGGATGCGCGTTTAACGCAGCCGGCGCCGGTACGTCGGGCAGTAGCCGCCCGTCCGGCCGTCGAAAGCGCAGCTCACCGTCGGGTTGTCGTTCGACCTGAAAGCCCTCTTCGTGAATTGCGCGGTGGTGTCGTCGGCACAGCATCGCGAGATTCGACAGGGTGGTGGGGCCGCCGTTCGCCCAGTGCTTGATGTGATGCCCCTCGCCGAAAGGCCGGCCGCAGCCTGGGAAGCGACAGCCTTTGTCGCCCACCTCGGTGATTCGCCCCTCAGCGTCGTGTCGCATCACCACACGGCTGGCGTCGCAGGCCAGACGCTGAGACGTTCCGGCGGGAACGCGCGCGCCGCCGTCGAGCACTGACTGCCCCGGCGCGTCGGCATCGGCCAGCACCGCGGCATCGATGTGAACGACGACCTGGTACCGCTCGCCCGGCGCGCCGGGATTGATGCCATGGTGCAGCGCCGCCTCGGCCACCAGCGCCAGCGCGTCGGCCTGCTGCTGCTCTATGCTGGGCGCCTCCGGCGAGCCGTCGACGACCGACGTTCCCGCTGGAACGTTTTTCACCTTCCGACGCCGAAAGAGCAGGTCCCTCGCCGCGGCCAGCGCCTCCATGACGGCTGCACCAACCTCCGGCTCCAGCCGCCCGCGGATCGCCACCATGCCGTCTGCGTCCTGATAGATGTGCAGTGCCCGCTGTCGGTGCCGCGCGTCGCCTCCTGCGCCTCGGCCTTCCGGTCCATGCGTCGCCAGCCGCGGACGATCAGCTCGACGTGCTCCGCGGTACCCGCCCGGCCCACCGCGAGCAGTCGTTCTTCGGTCTCCGGCGTCGCGACTCGGGTCAGCGCGCGGACCTTGGAGTAGGACAGCTCACCGCGCGCCAGCGCCTGCGAGAGTCGCGGCAGCGAACCCAACGCACGCGCCACACGGATATGCTCGCGCGCGGCGCCCAACTCGAGGCCAATGCGCCAGGCCAGCCAGTGGGCGCACGACCCGCGCGCCCACTTCGCTCCGAGCATCGCGACATCGCTCTCGCGCCGCTTTGCGGCCTTCTGAGCGCGCGTTCTCGAGCGATTGCGGACACGGTTTCATGCGACGCGCACAAACATGTCAATGCCCAATTTTGGACACGCCACCGGCTCGACCCGAAATCTCCTCCGAATTCTCCAATCCGTCGTAGAGTCCTGCCATGCGATATGGCTTCTATCTCCCCACGCGCGGCCGCAGCGCCGAGCCGGACGCGCTCGAAGCGCTCGTGAGGCGCGGAGAGGCGCTGGGCTTTCATTCGACGGTGATCGCCGATCACGTCGTTTTTCCGGTGAGCATCGCGTCGAAGTATCCGTACACGGTCAGCGGCGCGTTCCCGGGCGGCGGCGACGCGCTGGAGCAGCTGACGCTCATGTCGTTCGTCGCCGCGAAGACCGAGCGGCTGCGGCTGATCACCAGCGTGATGATCCTGCCGCACCGTAATCCGGTGTTGACCGCCAAGATGCTCGCCACGATCGACGTGCTGTCGCGCGGGCGCGTGACGGTCGGCGTCGGCGTGGGGTGGCTGCGCGAGGAGTTCGCCGCCCTCGGCGCCGCGTCGTTCGACCGCCGCGGCGCCGTGAGTGACGAGTATCTGAAGATCTTCAAGACGCTCTGGACCCAGACTCCGGCGTCGTTTCGCGGCGAATTCTATCGCTTCGAGAATCTGAAGTGCCTGCCGCACCCGGTGCAGAAGCCGCATCCGCCGATCTGGATCGGCGGCCACAGCCGTGCGGCTCTCCGCCGGGTCGCGCGGTATGGTGACGGCTGGCATCCCGTCGGCGCCAACCCGGCGGCCATGCTGGCACCGCCTGAGCTCAAGGCGCTGCTCGGCGAGCTGCGCCGACTCACGGAAGCCGAGGGCCGAGATCCACGGGCGCTGACGATCTCGTTCAAGGCGCCCCTCTACGACGAAGGCGTGCCCGCGAGCGGCGTGCGCCGGCCGTTCTCCGGCACGACTGATCAAGTGATCGACGACATCGGCACCTACGCCGGACTCGGCGTCAGCGAGCTGATCTTCGACTTCAGGAGCGAAGAGCCGAAGGAGAGTCTCGAGCGGATTGAGCGCTTCGCCGAGGTGATGAAGAAGGCGCGCGTCTAACCATCCACCAGATCCACCAGCAGCGCGGCGTGATCACTCAGCCGGTCGCGCCGGCCGCGGCTGGCGGCACCGCCCCAGACGTAGGCCGCGTCCTTCAGCCGCGCCAGCAGCGGCGCGTTGACGAACGCCTGGTCGATACGGAAGCCGTTGCGCCCGTTGGGCGAGTACCACGTGTACGCCCGCGCCTCGACGCGCAGATGGCGGAAGGCGTCGGCCCAGCCGCAGGCAGCGAGTGCGTCGATCCAGCCCTCCTCGTGGATGTTGAAGGCAGGCACCTCCTCGTCGAGACCGCGACGGCCCGAGTTGGTGTCGCCGATGAGCAGCGCGGGGCCCAGTCGCCAGCGCCGCGCGCAGGCCAGAACCGCGGCGAGAAATGGATACTTGCGGCCCGTCACACGATTCGGCACGTGCATGGCGCCGATGCCGAGCGGCGCCGGCGCGTCCACGACGGCCAGGAGCCAGCGGCAGCGATCACGCGGCGCGGAGCTGAGATCGACGCGGCGCACCGGCCACCGCGAGGCGACGAGCAGCGCGTTGCGCTGCATCGTGCGCGGGTCGCACGTCGCCAGCTGGTGTGTGAGGCCATCCCCGACGAGACGCGCGGCGAGCCTCACGCTCGGCGGCGTGGCGCGGAACTCCGAGAGCGCGACGACGTCGGGCTGCCAGCGCGCGAGCTGCCGGGCGATGGCGTCGGCGCGAACGCCGCCGCCGGCCCGGATGTTCCACGCGACGACACGCATCCGCGCGCGCCGCGCCTCAGCGCGGCTCGAACGTCACGGTGCCGAACAGTGCTGCGCTGCGCGAGTGCGTGTCGTTGGAGTGCGCCTCGAAGCCCACCCACTTGATCGGACGAGGGGCCTCGCCGAAGATCCGCTGATAGTCAGCGAAGACGTCGCGCCGCTCGCGCATCCACTGACCGCCGTTCGGCCCCGAGCGCACGACGATCAGCACGCGGTCGAAGATGTCGAACTCCTCCGGACGCATCTCGGTGCCGACGGGCGAGACGGTGTCCCAAATGTACAGAATCCCCTTCATCCCCTCGAACATCAGCATGATCCGCGCGGCCTGATCGTTGCGCTTGGGGTTGCGTACGTCGCCCTGCGTGGGCAGGTCGAGCGCCTTCCACTCCCAGGTGAGCCAGGGCGTCGCCTTGACATCCACCTTCAGGGCTCGCCCGATACGCATGGCCTCGCCCTCGGTGCGCATGCGGAGCGCCCGCCTGCCGTCGTCGATGACGATGGCCGGCGCGTCCTTGAACTTCGGTGAGTCGGTGAACGGATAGACGCGCCAGACCGACAAATCGACCGGTCCCGCCGCGAGCGCGTTCCAGTTGTCCACGCGGACGATGCTCTTCGCCGCCGCGCCGGTGAGCAGCGCTCCGGCGAGCATCACCACGATCACCCGCGCAACAAGCGCGCTCACGCGCGCGGCGCGAATTTCTGGAACGTGTGGCAGTCCGCGGGCGCGAGGCCCCGGCTGACCGCGAACGTCCACGTCACTTCCGCCACGTAGACGGCGCCCTTGCTGTCGACGGCGAGGCCGTGCGGCGCCGCGAAGCTGCCCGGTTTCGTCGCCTCGGGCGTGCCCCAGCGCGCGAGCGGTCGGCCGTCGCGATCGAAGACGCTGACGCGTCCGTGCTTGGGGTCCTGGGTCACACCGTGACGGCGGGACGTCTGGCCTTTGTGCCACCACAGCTCGGACACGTAAGCGCGGCCTTGCTCGTCGAAGACGATGTGCGTCGGGCGCTGCGTGTCGGTCCACTCGGAGAGGTACTCGCCGTCGGGACTGAAGATCTGGATGCGGTCGCTCTCTCGATCGCACACGAAGACGCGCCCGTCGGCGGCGACGGCGATGCCGTGCGGCAGATAGAACTGACCGGGCCCCGCGCCGGGCTCGCCCCACGAGCGCTTGAGCGTGCCCGTCGGCGAGAACTGGTGCACGCGGCAGTTGCCGTAGCCGTCCGAGACGTACAGATCGCCCTTGGGGCCGATCGCGAGATTCGTCGGGCGATTGAACGGCCCCGCCGGTCGCGTGATCGTCATGTAGTCCTTGCCGTCGTAACCGGTGTCGGACGGCGTGTTCAGCGTGCCGAGCGTTCGGAGCAGCTTGCCCTGCGGCGTGAACTGGCGAACGGTATGGTTGCCGTCGTCGGTGGCCCAGACGGTGCCGTCGGGCGCGATCGAGATGCCGTGGGTACGATAGGTGAACTCGCCCTCGCCCCACGAGCGCAGGAAGCTGCCCTTCTCGTCGTACGCGATGATCGGATGGTCGCCGCGACAGATCAGGAAGACGCGATCCTCGCCGTCGATCGCAACTCCCGCCACGTCGCGATGCTCGAACCCCTTCGGCAGCTGCTCCCAGCCCTCGACGACCTCGTATCTCATGGTCCGCCTCCTGCGCGATTCTACTCCCGCGCCTTGCACCCTCGGGCCCGATCGTATACCGTGACGGCGCTCAGGAGGCGCCCATCATGTGGATCGCGCTCGTCGCATTGCTCGTGGCGTTCGGGGCGCCGGCGCTCGCGGCGGCGCAGCCCGCCGGCACCCTCGTCGTCGGCCTCGTGGCCGAGCCGGTGAACCTCGATCCCGCGCAGGTCACCGATCTGAATTCCACTCGCGTGGGTCGCCGCATCGTCGAGACGCTCGTGACGTTCCCCGACGAGAGCACCCAGATCATCCCCGGTCTCGCTGAGTCGTGGACGATCAGCAAGGACGGTCTGCACTACACGTTCAAGCTGCGCAAGGGCGTCGCGTTCCACGACGGCACGCCGTTCGACGCGGAGGCTGTGAAGTTCGCTATCGAGCGGCAGATCGTACCCGAGCACCCGTTCAACAAGCTCGGCAAGTATCCCTTCGCGAATTACTTCTTCGGCAACGTCAAGGCCGTCGAGGTCGTCGATCCCCACACCGTCGAATTCGTGCTCAAGGAGCCGCGCGCCTCGTTCCTGGCGGTCCTGACCGCCAGCGCCGCGTCGATCGTGAGCCCGACGGCCGTGAAGAAGCTCGGCGTGGATTATCCATCGAGCCCCGTCGGCACCGGGCCGTTCAAGTTCGTCGCGTGGGATCGCGGTCAGCGCGTGGTGCTGGAGAAAAATCCGGGGTACTGGAAGTATCCGGTGAGGATCGAGCGCGTCATCTACCGCCCGATCGTCGAGGACCAGGCGCGACTCACCGAGCTCCTGACCGGCGCGCTCGATCTGATCGTCGGCACGCCGCCGGACTTCGTCGCGCAGCTCGAAACCAATCCGCGCCTGACGCTGCTCAAGCAGGTCGGCGCGCACGTCTGGTATCTCGGGATCAACAACCAGAAGAAGCCGTTCGATGACAAGCGCGTGCGCCAGGCGCTGAATTACGCGGTCAACAAGGACGCGATCGTGCGCGACGTCCTCAAGGGCACGGGCTCGCTGTCGCGTGGACCCGTCCTGCCCAATACGTGGGGCGCCGACCCGGCGCTCAAGGCCTATCCGTACGATCCGGAGCGGGCGAAGAAGCTGCTGGCCGAGGCGGGCTATGCCACCGGGTTTTCAACCACGCTGTGGGTGCCGGAATCGGGATCGGGCATGCAGTCGCCGGTGGCGATGTCCACGGTGATTCAGTCCAATCTCAAGGCCGTCGGCGTCAACGTCACGCTGCAGACGATGGAGTGGGGCGCGTACCTCGCCAAGCTGCGCACCAAGGAGCAGGATCTGTTCGCGCTCTCCTGGATGGCGGGCAACGAGGATCCGGATATGGTGATGTACCCGCTGCTGCATTCGAGCCAGTGGACGCCGAACGGTCCGAATCGCGCGCTCTACCGGAACGACAAGTACGACGAGCTGCTGCACCAGGCACGGCTCACCACGGATCAGAAGAAGCGCGCGGAGCTCTATCGCGAGGCGCAGCGCATCCTGGTGGACGACGCGCCGTGGGTGTTCGTGGATCACGAGATCCAGACGGCGGCGCACGCCAAGCGCGTGCAGGGCTTCAAGCTGCATCCGAGCTTCGACCTGCGCGTCGAGACGATTTCACTCAAGTGAGCGGAGGACGCAACGTCATGAAGAGGACGATCACCCTGCTCGCGGTCCTGCTGTGGCTCACGACCATCGCGCTGGCGCCCGCGTGGGCCCAGACGCTGCCGACCGTCAAGCCCGAGCAGGTGGGACTGTCGTCCGAGCAGCTCGGTCGCATCATGACGATGCTGCGCGCGGACTCGGAGAAGGGGCAGATTCCGGGCGCCGTGCTGCTGGTGGCGCGCCACGGCAAGCTGGCGTTGTTCGAGACGGCGGGCGTGCTCGATCCGGCGACGAAGACGCCCATGACGAAGGACGCGATCTTCCGCATCTACTCGATGAGCAAGCCGATCACCTCGGTCGCCACGATGATCCTGCTCGAGGAGGGCAAGCTCGCGCTCAGCGATCCGGTGACGAAGTACATTCCGCAGATCGCCGAGATGAAGGTCGGTGTCGAGAAACCGGGGCCCGACGGGACGCCGACGCTCGAGCTGGTGGCGCCGCGCCGCCCGATGACGATCCAGGATCTGATGCGCCACACCTCGGGGCTGACGTACGGCATCTTCGGCAGCACGCTGGTGAAGAAGCGCTACCTCGAAGCCAAGCTCTTCGACGGCGATCCGACGAACGCCGAGTTCATCGACCGGCTGGTGAAGCTGCCGCTCGCCAATCACCCGGGGGCGATGTGGGACTACAGCCATTCGACGGATGTGCTCGGCCGCGTCGTGGAGATCGTCTCGAAGAAGTTGCTCTACGAGTTCGAGAAGACGCGGATCCTCGACCCGCTCGGCATGAAGGACACGGCCTTCGACGTCACCGACAAGGCACGGCAGCCACGCATCGCCGAGGCGTTCCCCGACGATCGCACGATCGGGGCCAACACGGAGTTCTTCGATCCGCGCCAGCCGCAGCGCTGGCAGTCGGGCGGCGGCGGCATGGTCGGCACCACGATCGACTACGCGCGCTTCTGCCAGATGCTCCTCAACGGCGGCGTCCTCGACGGCAAGCGCATCCTGAGTCCCAAGACCGTCGCGTACATGGCCTCTGATCACCTCGACGCCTCGATCGCGCCCGGACCGCTCTATCTGCCCGGCCCGGGCTTCGGCTTCGGCCTCGGGTTTGCGGTACGCCGCGACGCGGGCGTGGCGAGCGTGCCGGGGTCCGTGGGCGAATTCAACTGGGGCGGCGCGGGCGGCACGTACTTCTGGATCGATCCGAAGGAGGACATGTTCGTCGTCTTCGCCATGCAGTCGCCGAAACAGCGCACGTACTACCGGCCGCTGCTCAAGAACATGCTGTACGGCGCCGTCATGAAGGCGAACGGAAAGTGAGCCGCGCCGAGCGCTGAGGTGAGGCGCTACCTCGCGCGCCGGCTGCTGCTGCTGGTGCCGGTCCTGATCGGCGTCTCGATCATCATCTTCATGGTCTTGCATCTCTCGCCGGGCGATCCGGCCGAGATCATGCTGGGCTCGCAGGCCACGAAGGAAGACCTCGCGCGTCTGCGCGCCGATCTCGGGCTCAACGAGCCGCTGCACGTGCAGTACGTGCACTGGATCAGCCACGTCGCGCGCGGCGACCTGGGGCGCTCGCTGTGGATGAAGCGGCCGGTGCTCGGCGAAGTCCTCACGCGCCTGCGCGCGACGCTGCTGCTCACGGCCACCGCGCTGCTGCTGTCGACCACCGTCGGTGTGGCCCTCGGCGTCGCGGCGGCCACACGACCCAACTCGCCCCTCGATCGTCTGAGCGCGGTGGCCTCGCTGTTCGGCGCCAGCATGCCGTCGTTCTGGCTCGGCATCGTGCTCATGGTGATCTTCGCGCTGTGGCTCGGCTGGCTGCCCGCGTCCGGGATGTATGCGCCGTTCGGCGGCGGCGATCTTCGCGATCTGCTCAGTCATCTGATTCTGCCGGCGGTCACCCTGGCCGCCGCCTCGGTGACGATCGTGGCGCGGCTCACGCGGAGCGCGATGCTCGAGACGCTCGGCCAGGACTACGTGCGAACGGCGCGCGCGAAGGGCGTGAGCAACCGCGCGGTCGTGCTGCGCCACGGCCTCAGCAACGCGCTGGTCCCGATCGTCACCGTGGTCGGCGTCCAGGCCGGCTACCTGCTCGGCGGCGCGGTGCTCACCGAGACCGTGTTCGCCTGGCCCGGCGTCGGCACGCTGATGGTGCAGGGCATCCTCGCGCGCGATTTTCCGCTCGTGCAGGGCTGTGTGCTGGTGGTCGCGCTGTCCTTCGTGCTCGTCAACCTCGCCGTCGATCTGCTGTACGTCTGGCTCGACCCGCGGATCCGCTATGAGTGACGCCGGCGCCGTCACCGTCAGCATCCCGCGCGCCGCCGAGGTCGTTCGGCGACGGCGTGCACTCGGTCGCCTCGCGGGGCGTAACCGCCTCGCCGCCGTCGCGGCGCTCGCGCTGCTGGCGGCCGCGGCGGCGGCGCTGCTGGCGCCGTGGCTGCCGCTCGCGGATCCGGACGTGGTGGACACGCCGCACCGCCTGCGTCCGCCGCTGTCCCCCGGACACGCGCTCGGCACCGACGAATTCGGCCGCGACCTGCTCGCCCGGCTGGTGTGGGGCGCCCGCGTATCGCTCCTGGCGGGCGTCGCGTCCGCCGCGGCGGCGATGGCGATCGGCGTGACGCTCGGCATCCTCGGCGGGTTCTACACGGGCTGGGTCGAGACAGTGATCATGCGCCTGACCGACATCCTCATGGCGTTCCCCTATGTGCTCCTCGCCATCGCGATCGTGGCGGGTCTCGGTCCCGGACTGCGCAACGCCATGGTGGCGATCGCCATCGTGGGCTTTCCGCTCTACACGCGTCTCGTCCGCGGCGTCGTGCTGTCGCTGCGCGAGCGCGAGTTCGTGGAAGCGGCGCGCGCGCTCGGCGCCAGCGACGCAGTCATCCTCGGGCGCCACGTGTTGCCGCACCTGCTCTCGCCGGTGATCGTCGCTTTCAGCCTCGACGTCGGGGCCAAGATCCTGGCCACGGCCGGCCTGTCGTTCCTCGGTCTCGGCACTCAGCCGCCGACCGCGGACTGGGGCAGCATGCTCGCCACGGGCCGGCAGTTCGTCATCCTCAGCCCGCACGTCGTACTGCTGCCCGGGCTCGCGATCTTCGTGATCGTGCTGGCGCTCAACCTCGTGGGCGACGCCCTGCGCGACGTGCTGGATCCGCGGGCGGCGGCGCAGTAGTGCGATGATATCGTTCAGGCGTCGGGAGGCCTCATGAACATCTTCAGGGCGATGACGGTGAAGGACGTCGACGAAGTCACTCGCACCATTCCGGTGATCGATTTCGGCCCCGCGTTCCGCGACGAGCCCGGCGGGCTCGCGTCCGTGGCCGCGCAGGTGCGCCACGCCTGCGAGAGCATCGGCTTCTTCTACCTCGCCGGCCACGGCGTGCCGCCGCGCATCGTGCGCGCCGCCTTCGAGGCCTCGCGCGAATTCCACGCCTTGCCGCTCGAGGAGAAGCTGGCGCTCAAGCTGAACGAGAACAACATCGGCTATCTGCCGGTGAACGAGAGCATGCAGCGCGCGTCCACCGTGCACCGGGCGACGCGGCCCAACTTCAACGAAAGCTTCTTCATCAGCCACGAGCGCGGAGCCGACCATCCCGACGTCGTCGCCGGTGTCCCGCTGCGCGGCCGCAACCAGTGGCCGACCGGCCACGACGGCATGCGCGCGATGATGGTCGCCTACTTCAAGACGATGGAGGCGCTCGGGCAGCGCATGCTGCCTGTGCTCGCTTGTGCGCTCGATCTGCCGTCCGGCTTCTTCGCGCCGTACTTCGCGAACGAGGGGCACATCAATCTGCGCTTCCTGCATTACCCACCCCAAGAATCCGACGATGACGAGCAGTTCGGTCAGGGACCGCACACCGACAACTCGTTCATCACGATGCTCGCGCGCGAAGACGTGCCCGGGTTGGCCGTGCGGCTGCCGAGCGGCGAGTGGCTGGCGCCGCCCGTCATCGAGGGAACGTTCCTCGTCAATCTCGGCAACGTGATGAAGCGCTGGTCGAACGATCGGTTCCTCTCGACCCCGCACGGTGTGCTGAACGATTCGGGCCGCGACCGCTACTCGATCGCCTTCTTCTACAGCCCCGACCCGGCGGCGCGTATCGACGTGCTGCCCACGTGCACGGGGCCGGGCAACCCGCCGCGCTACGAGCCGGCCGTGTACCGCGACCTCGTCCTGCAGTTCTACAACGCGAACTACTTCCACCGCGCGGGTTATACAGGTTGACCGAGGAGCGCCACGGGTTTCCCGGGGCGCGACGAGTGCTGGCCGGGGGAGTCCGAGGGGGGCGTAGCCCGCTTTGCTTGAACAATCAGGGGGGCCATTTCGGGGCCCCCCACGTTCATGTGGCCCGCGGCGCGCCGCTGCTCGTCGCGCTGCTGGTCGCGACGCCCGCCGTCGCCGGCGAGGCGCCATCGAAGGTCGCTCCGGCGCGTCTGGCGGCGGCGCGCGCGATCGTGAGGGAGGCCGAGAAGGACGCGCCGGGACTGCGCGACGATTCGGAACGCGGCGCGCTGCGAAATCTCGCCCGCGCCCAGGCCGCGGTCGGCGACGTTACCGCCGCGGAGAAGACGTTGGCCACCGTTCCCTCGAGCCTTCCCGACCGGCAGAACACCGTCTTTCTCGTGCAGGCGATCGCCGCCGCGCAGGCGGCCGCCGGCGACACCGCGGCCGCGCTCGCGACCGTGCGGACACTGCCGCCACTGTTCGTGCAGGGACAGGCGCTGGAGACGGTGGTACGCGCGCAGGTGGCTCGCGGCGACGTGGCGGGCGCGCTCCGCACGGCGGCCTCGGCCTCGTCGCCCGGCGACCCGAACGTGACCTTCCGTCTCATGCGAGCGATCGCCGAGGCGCAGGCGCGCTCGGGAGATCGCGCAGGCGCCATCGCCACACTGCGCTCGATGCCGTTGCCAGCTCCGGATCCCGATGTCGAGGTTCAGGTCGCGATGGCGCAGGTGGAGAACGGCGACCTCGCCGGCGCGCTCGCAACGGCGCGCGCGATCGTCAGCCCCAACCGTCTCGCCCTCAACGGGCCGCTCGCCGCGCTGCAGGCCAAGACCGGCGACGTGGCGGGCGCGCTGCGCACCGCGGAGGAGCTGCCGGAGGGCTCGAGGTTCGCCCTCCGAGAGGCCGCCGTCGCCGGCGTGGTGGCGCAGCAGGCCGCGCGCGGCGATCTGGCCGGCGCGCGTACGACGGCGTCGCGGATCAAGGATCCGTCGCTGCGCGATCAGGCGCTCGTTGCGGTGGTCCGCGCCCAGGCCAGGACCGATGTCCGCGGCGCATTGACGGCCGCGCGCGCGCTCGGCGACCGGGTCGCGCGCGCCTGGGCCGTGCAGGCGGTGGTGATGACGCAGGCGCGCGACGCCGGCGTACCCGCGGCGCTGCAGACCGTCGCGGGCGTCGGCGAGGAGCCGGCGAAGAGCGCCGCGCTGATCGGAGTCGCGCGAGTTCAGGTGGAGCGCGGAGACGGTACCGCGGCGTGGGCGACGCTCGGACGTGTGGCCGATCCGGCGCTGCGCGCGAGCGCCGAGCGTGCCGTGGCGCTCACGCTCGCTCGCGCCGGCGATCCCACGCGGCTCATCGAGATCTCTCGCCGTCCCGGCGACGCGTACGGACGCATCATCGCGCTCGCGCAGGCGGCCGAGGACGTGTTGAAGAGCGAGGACGAGCTGCGCCAGTCCGGCGGCTCGATCTTCCTCGCGCCGGAATGAGCGCTACGTGCCGAACCAGTCGCGCAGCGGCTTGACGATCGCGCCGGCCTTGACGAGGCCGTCGCGGACGGCGGCCACGATCTTCTCGGCGCCCGGGCTGTCCCCGTGGATGCAGATGGTATCGATCTTCGCGTCGATGACCTTGCCCGTGATCGTGCGGACCTTGCCCTCCATCACCATGCGCACGGCCTGGTCGGCGGCCTTCGCCGGATCGGAGACCAGCGCGTCCTTGCCGAGCTTGCGCGACACGAGCTGACCGTCGTCGGCATAAACGCGATCCGCGAAGCCCTCGGCCGCGACGCGGCAGCCTTTCACCTTGCGCGCCTCGGCGTCGTACTTCGTCATGGCCATCGTCATGAGAATGAGGTTCGGGTCGAGCTCGACGACCTGCTCCGCAGAGGCGCGTCCGAGCGGCAGGTTCTCCTCGAACATGTGGTACTGGATGCCGTGGGCCTTCACGTGCTGCAGGGTCGTGCCGGCGGCTTTCGCGAACGCCGCGAGCGCGCCGACCTGATAGCGATGGATGTCTTTGATCTCCTGCGGAGAGACTTCCATGCGGCGACGTCCGAAGCCCATCAGATCCGGGAGACCGGGATGCGCGCCCACGGCGACGCCGTGCTGCACGGCCAGCGCCACCGACCGGCGCATCACGTGCGGATCACCGCCGTGAAAACCGCACGCGATGTTCGCGGAGGTGATGTTCGGCATGACCTCTTCGTCGGCGCCGAGCGTCCAGCGTCCATAGCTCTCGCCCATGTCGCAATTGATGTCGATGTGCACGCTCATGACTCGCGGCCTCCTGACGAATTGCGTTGGTGAAGGGGAGTATACTGCGCCGCCAGAGGAGGGAACAGCATGGGAGCCAAGGGCGAAGCGCTCGCGAAGCAGTTCGAGTCGAAGGCGCAAGAGGCCACGACCGTGTTCGAGAAGCTGAGCGACGCCGACTGGAAGAAGGTCGCGCAGGGCGAAAAGTGGTCGGTCGGGGTCATCGCCCACCACATCGCGCAGTCGCACACGGGGATCGCGGGCCTCATCAAGTCGTTGGCCTCCGGCCAGCACACGGCGTCGATTTCGATGGACGACATCAACGCTGGCAACGCCAAGCACGCGAAGGACTTCGCCGGCGTCGGCCGAGCCGAGACGGTGGCGCTGCACAAGAAGAACGCCGCGGAGGCCGCGGCCATCGTGCGTGGTCTCGATGACGCGGCGCTCGGCCGCTCCGCATCGGCCCTCAAAGGGATGCCGCCCATGACCACCGAGCAGGCCGTGGTCGGAATCCTCATCGGTCACCTGGACGACCACCTCGGCAGCATCCGGAAGACGGTGGGCGCCTAACCGCACCGGCCGGCTTCACGTGTCGCCGCGCCTCTTCGGCATCCCGGCGGCGCGCGCGCCGATCGTCGCCGTGCTCCGGCGCGGCCCGAGCGATTGGTCGCACGTCGGCCGCTGGGATGTCGCCCGCGGCCTCTACGAGCCGGGCGCGTGGATCCGGTCGAACCTCTATCCACAGCGCTGCGATCTCTCGCCCGACGGCCGCTGGCTCTGCTACTTCACGCTCCGGGGCCAGGCGGCGTGGCGTGCGGGCACGACGTATGTCGCGATCTCGCGTCTGCCGTGGCTCGCCGCGCTGGCCGCGTGGTCCACGTGCGGGACCTGGACGCGCGGCGCGCACTTCACCGACCAGCACGGTGTCACGAATGTCGGCGCGCCGAGCGAGGGCGACGTCGCGCCGTGCCTCGGAACGTTCGGGCTCGCGGTGACGCGGCCGGCGGCCTTTGCCGTCGAGCGCCGGCGCGGGTGGACGGAGACGGCCGATACGCAGCCGCGCAAGCCTGGTGACCTCTGGGACGAGCGTCGGCCCGTCACGATGGAAAAGCCGCGACCGAAGACCGACGGTGTCGTGCGGCTTGCCGTGCACGGCTGGTTCGCCGCCTTCCGCTCGGGGACACCAGGTGAAGCGCTCTATGCGATCGTCGAAGGCGGACGCCAGCGCTGGCTCGAACGCGCGCAGTGGGCCGACTGGGACGCTGATGGCCGTCTGCTGGTTGCGACTGAAGAGGGACGGTTGCAGATCCGCGACGGCGCTGATGCGGAGACGGTCGCGTGGGAGCACGACCTCTCGAGCCTCTCGCCGGCTCCGACGCCACCGCCCGAGGAGGCGAAGCAGTGGTAGTGTATCGGGCGGCCTGATGGATATCGGAGTCTTCGACCACCTCGATCGCCGCAATGTCGCGCTCGACGAGCACTACGCGAGCCGCCTGCGCCTGCTCGAGAAGTATGACGCGGCGGGCTTTCACGCGTATCACCTCGCCGAGCATCATGCAACGCCGCTCGGGATGGCGCCGGCGCCGGGGATCTTCCTGGCGGCCGCCACGCAGCGCACGCGACGCATTCGGCTGGGCCCGTGCGTGTACTGCCTGCCGCTCTACGATCCGCTGCGCCTGATCGAGGAGATCTGCATGCTCGATCAGATGTCGCGCGGCCGCTTCGACCTCGGCGTCGGCCGCGGCATCGTGCCGTACGAGATGGCGTATTTCGACCTGCATCCGTTCGAGACGGAGGAGATCTACCGCGAGGCGCTCGAAGTCATCCTGGCCGGTCTCACGAGCGAGGTGCTCGAGCACCGCGGGCCGCACTACACATACCGAAAGGTCCCGATGGTGCTGCGCCCGTTCCAGAAGCCGCACCCGCCGCTGTGGTACGGCCTCGGTCACGACCGCGGCGCCGAGTGGGCGGCCGCCAACGGCGTGCACGTGCTCAGCAATCATCCCGCCGAGGGCGCGAAAGACTTGTTCGCGCGCTACCGCGAGGTGTGGCAGCGCAAACAGGGGACGGCGCCGATGCCGAAGCTCGGTATGACCCGACACGTCGTCGTCGCGCCGACCGATGCGGAGGCGGAGGCCATCGCACGGCCGAATTACGCGACCTGGTACGCCAACCTCACCAAGCTCTGGCGCGACTTCGGCTCATCCCCGATCCGCTTCGCGCGCGACTTCGACGAGGCGCGGCAGCGCGGGCTCGCCGTGGCGGGCACCCCCGCGCATGTGCGCGAGGAGCTCGAGCGACAGGTCGCCGTCAGCACGTGCACGTACCTGGTCATCCGGCCGATCTTCGGTGATGTCTCCGAGGCGGAGGCCGGCGCGTCGATCGACCGCTTCGCGAGCGAGGTGCTGCCGCACCTGACCGCGCTGAAGCCCGTCGCCTAGGCCCACTCCAGTGGATCGCTCGCTCCGGGACGACGTTCGCGTCATCGCGCTCATCGCGGGCGGCCACACGGTCAGCCACTTCCTGCAGCTCACGCTGCCGCCGCTGTTTCCGCTCCTGCGGGACCAGCTCGACGTGTCGTGGGTCGCGCTCGGGCTGATCTCGAGCGTGTTCTACGCGATGTCCGGCATCGCTCAGCCCATCGCCGGCTTCCTGGTCGACCACTTCGGCGCGCGCCGCGTGCTGCTGTCGGGCATGTCGCTCTTCGGTGCGGCGATCGCGTGCGCCGGGCTGGCGCCGACGTACGCGGCGCTCCTGCCGATCGCCGCGCTCGCCGGTCTCGGCAACAGCGTCTTTCATCCGGCGGACTATTCGATCCTGAACGCCACCGTGAGCGGCCGCCGCATCGCGCGCGCCTACAGCCTGCATCAGATCTCCGGCAACGTCGGTTGGATCATCGCGCCGCTGCTCGTCGGCACCGTCACGCACCTCGCGGGCTGGCGCGTGGCGCTCATCACCGCCGGGGGCGTCGCCCTTGCGGCGACACTCGTCATCACGCTGCAGACACGCGGACTCGGGGCGCGGATGCCGCCGGTGCCCCGCACCGAGCGCGCGGGCCTGCGCGCCGACCTGAAGCTGCTCACCGCGGTGCCGATCCTCATGGCCTTCGGCTACTTCGTGCTGCTGACGGCGTCGACGAGTGGGATCCAGACGTTTGCGGTGCCGGCGCTCGGCGCCATCTACAACGCGCCGCTCGTCCTCGCGACGGGCGCCCTGACGGTCTATCTCTTCGGCAATGCGTCGGGCGTGCTCACCGGCGGCTTCCTCGCCGACCGCGCGACGCGGCATGACGTCGTCGCCGCGGTCGGCGTGCTCTGCGCCGCCACGCTGACGGTCGCGCTCGCCTCCGGCGTGCTGCCGCTGGGCGCCGTCAGCGTCGTCATGGCGCTCACCGGGTTCTCGATGGGCGTCACCGCGCCCTCGCGCGACATGCTGGTGCGCGCGGCGACACCGCGCGGCTCATCGGGCAAGGTGTTCGGGTTCGTGTACTCGGGGCTCGACATCGGCTCGCTGATCGCGCCGCCCGTGTACGGCTGGTTCCTCGATCACGGCGAGCCGCGCGGGATGTTTCTCACCATCGCGGCGGTGATGCTGGTGATGATCGCGACGGTGGTGCAGGTACGGCGGCGCGTGGTCCGCGCGCAGCCGGCGCCGGCGGGCGGGGAGTAACGTCAGCGGGCGACGATGGTGTTCTTCTGCGCGCCGAGCTTCGTGATCCCCATCTCGACGACGTCGCCCGGCTGCAGGTAGCGCGGCGGCTTCATCCCGTGCGCGACGCCGGCGGGCGTGCCCGTCGAGATCAGGTCGCCGGCGCGCAGCGACATGAACTGGCTGACGTAAGCGACGAGCGCGCGCACCGGGAAGATCATGTCCTTGGTGTGGCCGCGCTGACGTGATTCGCCGTTGACGGTCGTCCACACTTCCAGCGTCTGCGGGTCGCCGACCTCGTCGGCGGTGACGAGCCACGGCCCGATCGGCGCGAAGCCGTCGGCGCTCTTGCCCTTGGTCGTGGTGCCGCCGCGCTCCATCTGGAACGCGCGCTCCGAGACGTCGTCCACGATCGTGTACGCGACGACGTGCTTCATCGCATCGGCTTCGCTGACGCTGCGCGCGTCGCGGCCGATCACGGCGGCCAGCTCGACTTCGTAATCCAGCTTCGTGGCGCCCGGCGGCCGCACGATTGCGTCATACGGCCCGTTGATCGCGCTGTTGGCCTTGATGAAGAGCGTCGGCTCATCCGGTGCTCCGCGCCCGATCTCGCGCGCGTGGTCGCTGTAGTTCAGACCGATGCAGACCATCTTGCCGATGCCGGCCAGCGGACAGCCGAGCCTCGGCCGCCCGCGCACGAGCGGCAGCCGCTCGAGCTTCAGCGCGCGCAAGCGCTTGAGACCGGCGGGCGAGAGCACGTCGGCAGTGATGTCCTTCACCACGCGCGAGAGGTCGCGCACACCGCCGGCCGCGTCGATCACGCCCGGCTTCTCGGCGCCGGCGCGTCCGTAACGAACGAGCTTCATGCCGCCACCGGGGGGCGACGGCGTCCGAAGCCCGTGGCCTGCTCGAATGCCCGAGCGAGCTGGAGCACGCCCCAATCGTCCTGATGCCGTCCGACGATCTGCAGCCCCACGGGCAAGCCCGCGGGCGTGAAACCGCCCGGCACGGAGATTGCCGGCGATCCGGTGACCGTGATGTCCGAGCAGGCGCGCATCCAGTCGATATACGTCGGCAACGCGACGCCCTCGATCTCGGTGACGTACGGCTGCGTGACGTCGAACGGCGGCACCTGTGTCGCGGGCAGCACGAGGAACTCGTAGCGCTCCATGAACGTCCGGACGCGATGGTAGAGGGCGGTGCGCTTGACCTCGGCCTCGGCCATCTCGCGCGCGGTCAGCTTGAGCCCCTGCTCCGTGTTCCAGATCACCGTGTCCTTGATCTGATGCCGGTGCTCGGCCAGCATCGGTCCGTAGCGCGTCGCGAACGCGAAGGCGCGCAGGGCCTGGAAGATCTCGCGCGCGTCGCGCAGATCCGGCTGCGCCTCCTCGACCACGCAGCCGAGAGTTTCGAGAACCTTCCGTTGAGGCTCGAGCGCCGCGCTCACGCGGCGATCGATCGGCAGGCCGCCCAGGTCGCGGCTCCACGCGACCCGGACACCGCGGAAGTCGCGATCGAGTGGTTGCCGGAACCGATCGCCGGGCTCGGTGATGGCGATCGGCGAGCGCGGATCGGGGCCGGCCATCGCGCTGAGCAACAGCGCGACGTCGGCGACGGTGCGCGCCATCGGCCCCTGCACGCTCAGCGCCGACCATGCCAGCTCACGCGGCCACACGGGTACGCGGCCGGGTGACGTGCGCAGGCCGACCACGTTGCAGAACGCCGCCGGGTTGCGCAGCGAGCCGCCGGTGTCGCTGCCGTCGGCGATCGGCACCATGCCGCACGCGAGCGCGACCGCCGCTCCGCCGGAGGAGCCGCCGCACGTCTTGCTCGGGTCGTACGGGTTGAGCGTGCGTCCGAACACCTCGTTGAAGGTCTGAGAGCCGGCGCCGAACTCCGGCGTGTTCGTCTTGCCGAGCGTGACGGCGCCGGCGGCGCGCAGCCGCTCGATGATGAGCCCATCCTCGCTCGGTACGTTGTCGCGATAGATCGGCGAGCCGAAGGTCGTTCGGATGCCCTTGGTCGGGACCAGGTCCTTGTGCGCGACCGGCAGTCCAAAGAGGGGGCCGGTCGACGCGCCGCGCGCGAGCTCCGCGTCCTTGATCTTGGCATCGTCCAGCGCGCGCTCGGCCGTGAGCGTCACGATGGCGTTCATCGTAGGGTTCACACGCTCGATCTGCGTGAGGTGCGCGCGAACGACTTCGGTCACTGACACTTCACGACCGCGGATGCGGTCGGCGAGCTCGACGGCGGAGAGAACGCAGAGATCACTCATGGCGGCAAAACTTACGACGTGCTCGCCGCGTGGTCAACCGCCCCGCTTGACGCCGTCCGGCGGCTTCACCGATCCTGTGCATCGGTGAAGGGATGAGACGCCGCGCTGCGCTCGCGTTCATCTTCGTCACCGTGCTGCTGGACATGCTCGCGCTCGGCCTCATCGCGCCGGTGCTGGCGCCGCTCGTCGTCAGCTTCCTCGGCGGCGACACCGCTCGTGCGGCGGAGATCTACGGCCTCGCATTCACGCTGTTCGCGGCCATGCAATTCGGGGCCTCGCCGGTGCTCGGCGCGCTGTCCGACCGCTTCGGCCGCCGGCCGATCGTCCTCTTGTCAAACGTGGGGCTCGGGCTCGATTACGTGCTCATGGCGCTCGCGCCGAGCGTCGGCTGGCTGCTCCTCGGCCGCGTGCTGTCCGGCGTCACGTCGGCCAGCATCACCGCCGCCGGCGCCTACGTCGCCGACGTCACGCCGGAGCGCGAGCGCGCCGCCGGGTTCGCGATGCTCGGCGCGGCCTTCGGTCTGGGCTTCGTGCTCGGGCCGGCGCTCGGCGGGGTGCTGGGCTCGCTCGGACCGCGTGTGCCGTTCTGGGTGGCCGCGGCGCTGAGTCTCGTCAATGCGTCGTACGGGTTGCTCGTACTGCCGGAG
>Ga0075431_100000113_pt1 | contig 51560 bp, 38 predicted proteins | sample RhiMetdeltSRZDD5_FD_75297 | JGI IMG/M metagenome (GOLD analysis project Ga0075431, IMG submission 75297) | Populus rhizosphere microbial communities from Tennessee, USA - Rhizosphere MetaG P. deltoides SRZDD5 | ecosystem: Host-associated > Plants > Roots > Rhizosphere > Soil | place: USA... | reverse complement strand
CTCGTCCTCGACGGCCGCAAGCACTGAGGTGGCCCTCGATCAGGCCGTAATCACACAGGAATTGCAATCACATACGTGTTCACTGTTTCATCCCGCTTGGCTCGCCAATCTTTTCATGTCCGACCCGGACACATGGGTGACAGACCGTTGCGGGACGGAGCCCCATGGCGTTCGCCGAGCCGTAGCTCCATGCATGAACGGGAGTCCAAAGTGGCGGCTGCGCGCGCCTGGGAGGCAATTTTCCACAGGCGAGGCTGCGTTGGCATTTGCGCCTGCTTGGCAGGGGGGCGGTGAGTGTGAAGGCTGCGGTGCGTCGCTCGACTCGACGCTGCGCGCAAGTCTGCGCGCCGAGTGCTCGCGTTCCCGGGGATGGGGGCTCCTTTGCTGGATCCGATCGAATGCGCAAGAGGCAAGCTGCACGAACCGGACGTGATGACGTGGGCGCTGCGCCGCTACCAGCAGGGCAAGTTGCGTGGACCGGAGTTCAGCCGCCCCATGGAGGTGGCCTGGTTCCACGACGTGGCGCTGAGCCGCTGGCTGCAGGGTGACGGCACCGACGACGCTGACATCATCGAGGATGCCTTTCGCATTCTGCCGCCTCGGTTGTTCTCGAACCTGGCGCCGGTCATCGTTGAGCGCTGGAGCGGGTGGAGCGACCGCCTGGGCGCCAGCGCCACCCCCATCCTCGTCGAAGTATCGCCGGGGGACGCATGCCGGCTCTTTGCTCAATCTGGAGAAGACGGCGGCGGTCCTCGACGCTCTCGCCCTCCTGCCCGCACCGCACGCCCTGCCATTGCTGGATGATGCAACCACCCGCGTCTCGCAGCTCCAGGATCGGACCCTCGACAAAGCGATGCTGTCGCAACAGCTGCTGCGGCCTGCGGCAATTCTGAGCCCGGGAGCGCTGGTGCCTTTGGCCGAGATGTGCGCACGCGCCCTGCGCGATGATCCGGCCGAGGGAGACCGGCTGCTGCGGACGCTTCACCGCGCGCTGTTTGGGAACGATGCCCTGATGGACAAGGCGCGGGAGTTGATCGCCAGCCGCAACGTCCGGCCGCTCCGCTCCCTGCAGCAGCTGTTCTCCCCCGAGGCCCCGCTGGAGGACTGCGACCGAGTCCTGTCCGGCCCAGAGCCCTGGCCCGCGGCGAAGGCTCTGCTGGAGAGACACCGCGGCACATCCGTCGCGGCCGAGACGGCGCTCGCCATGGCCGCAATCATTGACTCGATGAAGGCTGCCGACCCCGCGGAAATGGCCTCGTTTGCCGTCGCCGCCCTGCTGCACGTGTTCGAGCCCCGCAACGTCGGTGCCGCCGGCCTCTCAATGGAGGGGGCGCTGGACGTTGTGGCGCTGGACATTTCCGGCAACCGTCATGTTCCGCGATTGACCGAGCACCTTGCCGCGTTTCCGGCTGCGGATGTCGTCTGTGCCGTGGAGGAGCGCATGGCGGACGTATGGGAGGAATGGGGAGCCGTGCATCTGGCGGGCCTGGCCGGCGCGCTGCGGCTCTCCGGCGCGATACCAATGCTGATCGACTGCCTAGATGGAGAGGAAGCGGGCGATTTCCTTTGCGAGGCCGCCGAGAAGGCCCTGATCCGCATCGGCGAGCCGGCCGCTGCGGCTCTTTCCACGCGTTGGGACAGCCTCGAGGCCTCGCAGAGGATCTGCGCCCGCAGCGTGCTCGGGGCGGTGGGCGGCGCACCGGCGCTCAAAATCGCCGTCGAGCGCTTCGAGCAGATGTTCAGGGACGACCGGGAAAGCTGGTGCGACCTGGCCGAGGCCGTGCCCGACCGGCGTCTCGTCGCTCTGCTCGAGCCGCATCTCAGGCGACAGCAGCCCGCCATCGATGAGTGCTTCTACCTGCTGAGCGCCCTGACGGGGCAAGGGCACCCCGATCTGGAGGGGATCGGCGAGCGCGTCAGGACGCGCCGGCAGCGCGACAGCGCACGCCGGGCCGCCTTCGCCGCGGGCGATTTCCGCGAGCCGAACGGGAGCGTGGAGCTGAGCCTATGCTGCGAGAAATGCGGCGACGTCAACCTCTATGAGATCAAGTCGCTGATCGTGGGCACGAGCCAATCGGGCCCCAACTGCTTCGTCGGCGACGACCTCGCGTGCGTCTCGTGCGGCGCGTGGGCGGACTTCGAGCTCACCCCGGAAGCCCGCATGCAGTCGATGGGCGCCATGGTGCGTCGTGTCATGGCGGCGGACGCCGGCCATGATGTCGGCGAGGGCCCGATGAAGCATATCGACGTGAAGTACCGATGGCAGACGCGGCCGGCGCCCGAGGTGATGGCGGAGATCAAGGAAGCGATCGCGCGCAATCCCGGGGATATCGTCAACCACCTGAGGCTGGCGCGTTTCCAGTACGTCTGCGGCCGGCGCGGGCGCGCCCGCGAGTGCTACGGCCAAGCGTTGCTGATCGAGCCGGACTCGCTGGAGGCCGCTCTCGGCCTGGCACAGATCGCGGCCGATGCCGGCGAGCCGCGCGCGGCTTTCGACCAGCTCTGCGGCTTGCTGGACCGCAAGAGCCGCTGGCGCTTCTTCCGGATCGACGAGCTGTCGCCGCAAGGGCTCACCGAGGACTTTGCAAAGTTGTACAACGAGCTTCATGCCGAGCTGGGCATACGCGACCGGGCGTTGCTTCACGCGCCGGCGAGGCAAGGTAGAGCGAAGATCGGCCGCAACGATCCCTGTCCGTGCGGTAGCGGCAGGAAGTACAAGAAGTGCTGCTCCGAGACCGGCACACTCATCCCTGCTCAGCGCGGTAGCCCTGGCCGACCGCAGCCTTCGATCCTCTTGCGCAATGCCTGAAAGTGCGCATCGCGACGTGACAACCTGCGATGATGTAGCGAGGTGGCCGGATCATGCGCGTGACCGTGGCCAACTTCCACAAAGACCCGATGTTCCCGAGGATCGAGCGCGTCGTTGCAGACCTGCTCGCGAGGGGCAACGTTGTCACGCCGGTCGACGTGCTGATCGGCATGGGCCTGCTGCGCGCGGAGCATCTCAAGGACTGGAGGTTCGGTCGCGTGCCCAATCTTGAGCGCGTGATCAATTGCAATCTCTCCCGATTGTCGCGGCTGCTGCGCATCCTGTGCTTCCATGCCCACAATCTGAATTTGAAGCCCTCGGCGACGGCGTACATGCGCTATGGCAAACGCCCCAAGCGCCCACTGCGCTTCAGCAAGAGCGGTGACGTCAACTTGGAAGCAGCCTACGCCACGCATTTTGTATGGCAGGACTGTCAGCCCTTCCATTCTGCACAAGGCGCGCCCGCGCGGGGCGCGGTGCGGAACGAGCCTCGATCCGACCTACCCCCTTAAGAGTTTACACAGGAATAGCAATAACATACGTGCTCTGTGTATCACCCCATCTGGCTCGCCAATAAGTCACTGTCCGACCCGTGTCCGGCCCGGACACATAGGCGGCCGTTCTGCTGGGATGGCCTGGCTTGATGCGCTTGATGCCGATACCGAGCCGGAGCCACCAGACGGAGAGCTTGGAGAGATTGAAGAGGCATTCGGGCTGGCGAAAGGGACGCTGTTGTCGGAGCGGGTGGCGCGCGGCAGTCCGTGCTTGTGAAGGAGGTCAAGGCATCCCCACCTCCCGCCCGCGATGACCGGGTCGGTTTCGTGACAGCCTCGAAAGAGGAGCGCGCCAGCAACACCGGCGCTGTGCCCACAACGCGCCATCGCTCCCCGAAGATGAGTTTCGTCGCGGTCAGCGGCTCTGGGTCCGGCGGCTACTCAAGTTCCCGTGACGCCAAGGAAGTCCTTGATTGCGGCAGCAGTCTCCGTCGCGTCCTTCCGATCGGTCGGCGGAAGCGCCCAAGCGCTGCCATCAGGCATGATGAGCATGGTACTACAAAGTTCAACGCCAGAGGCCCGGTCCACGTTGGCGTCAACGTTCACCTGGGTCACGTCCGAAAGCGGATGTTCAATCGGCTTTCGTGTCCAAAACAGGAGCTTGCGCTCCATCAGAGCTTTGCCCTTGTCCTTGTCGAGCGTGAGCGTGGTCGATCCTGATCGCAGAACCAGCCGCTCCGGGGCGTGTTCGATTGTCGTCATGGGCGCGTTCCCTTGCATCTCCAAGGGACCCACGGGCCAGAGGCGCCAGGCGGCCCTGTTGGGGCCATGGGCCCATGTGTCCCGCCGTGATAGCCGGACGTAAGCTCGTTTGGGCCGCCCCCCTCGGGCACCGACTGCGCCCCGCGGTGGGCAGCTACCAACCGACGCTCCGCCATGATGCGCACCCTGGCGGTGCACTAGGGGAACGCGAGAAAATTCCGCGCGGTTCCACCTACGTGGGCGGAGTCAGCGCGCGTTAGCTCCACCCCGCTGCGCCTCTGTCGCACGGTGAGTTCGTGGCAGCACCAAACATGTGCGTTGCGACAAAGGACGCTCACGGGCTGCTCATGGGCCGCCATGGCGAGCACATCGACTGGCATCTGCTCCATATCCCAGCATCGGCCGGGCTACCTTCAACGACTTCAACAGCCGCATGCCGCGATTAGGAGGCACTGCCCCAAATGCGATCCGCATACTCGCGAACCGCGCGATCGCTGGAAAAGCGTGCCATGCCGGCGACGTTGCGAATGGCGCGCGCGGTCCATAGTGTTGGATCAGCCCAGGTGCGATCCACCTCGTCCTGCGCCACCATGTACGCTGAGAAATCGGCGAGCACCATATAGCGATCGCCATGCTGCAGCAGAGCCTCCACGACCGGCCGGTGGCGATCGGGCTCGTCCGGAGAGAATAGGCCGTTTGCGATCTGATCGACGGCCTCCCGGATGGCCGTGTCCTGTGCATAGCGCTCACCCGGGGCATATCCCATTGCCCGGAGCTGGCGCACGCCGGCAACGTCGAGACCGAACATGAACATGTTCTTGCGGCCGACTACCTCGCTGATCTCGATGTTGGCGCCGTCTGCGGTTCCGATCGTCAGCGCACCGTTGAGGGCGAGCTTCATGTTGCCGGTGCCGGACGCCTCCGTGCCCGCAAGCGAAATCTGCTGCGACAGGTCTGCTGCAGGGATGATCACCTCGGCCAGTGAGACGTTGTAGTTGGGCAGGAACACCAGCTTCAGGCGTTGAGAGGTCTGCGGGTCGCGGTTGATGACCGTCCCGACATCATAGGCCAGCTTGATGATCCGCTTCGCCAACCAATAGGCTGATGCCGCCTTACCGGCCATGACCACCACGCGCGGCGTCCATTCGCGCTGTGGGTCTGCCTTGATCGCGTTCCAGCGGGCGATGACGCCAAGAATATTGAGAAGCTGGCGCTTGTATTCATGGATGCGCTTCACATGCACGTCCACCAATGCTTGGGGATCGGTCCGGACGCCCGTGTCCCGCTCGATCTGCCCTGCTAGCCGCACCTTGTGGGAATGTTTGATCTTGCGCATGCGCTCACGGCAGCCGGCGTCGTCGGCAAAGCGCGCGAAGTCACTGATCTTGTCGAAATCCAGCCGCCAGCCGGGCCCGATAGTGTCATCGAGCAGAGCCGATAGCTGCGGGTTGGCGGACATGAGCCAGCGGCGCGGCGTAACGCCGTTGGTGACGTTCTCAAACCGGGCGGGGAAGATGCGCGCAAACTCTGGGAATAACGTCTCCCGAACAAGGTCGCTGTGGAGCCGCGACACGCCGTTGACTCGATGGCTCGCCAAGGTGGCAAGCCGTCCCATGTTCACGTGAGAATTGTCGGACCCGACGATGAGGCTCACGTGAGGACGCACCGCCTCGGCGTCCGGCAGCTTTGACACGTCGTCCATGAAGCGCCGCTCGATTTCCTTGATCAGCTCGCAGTGGCGCGGCAGCAACCGCCCCATCAGCTCGACCGGCCAAGTCTCGATGGCCTCCGGCATCAGTGTGTGGTTGGTGTAGGCGCAAACCGCCTGGGTCAGCCGCCAGGCCCGGTCCCATTCGACCCCATGCACATCGACCAGCCGATGCATGAGCTCGACGGAGGCGAGGGCCGGATGCGTGTCGTTGAGGTGGATCGCCACGCTATGTGGCAGCAGATCCCAGTCGCTGTAATCTGCAAGAAAGCGCGCAAGCACATCCTGCACCGAGGCAGAGACGAAGAAATACTGCTGCCTGAGCCTCAGCTCCCTCCCTTCGGCAGTCGAGTCGTCCGGATAGAGAACGTGACCGACGGTCTTGGCGTGGACCTTGCTCGCCAACGCATCGAGAAACGCACCCCTGTTGAAGGCAGAAAGGTCGATCGGGTGGGTCGGCTTGGGAGACCACAATCGCAAGGTGTTGACCATGTCGCTGTCGTAGCCGGGCACGAGGCGGTCGAAGGCCACCGCCAGCACGGTCTCCCCAACGATCCAATGGGCGCGATGATCGCGATGCTCCACCCTGCCACGGAAGCTCACGGCATAGGTCCGCTCAGGACGAGGGAACTCCCATGGATGAGCGCCGGTCAGCCACTCGTCCGGCTGCTCCACCTGCCAGCCGTCCGCCAGCTCCTGGCGGAACATGCCGTACTCGTAGCGAATGCCGTAGCCGATGCCCGGGATGCCGAGTGTTGCCATGGAGTCGAGGAAGCAGGCGGCCAACCGCCCCAGACCACCGTTGCCGAGGGCCGGGTCGATCTGCTGCTCGTAGACCTCGGCGAGGCTCACGCCATGCCTCGCGAGAGCCGCTCGCACATCGTCCTCCAGACCAAGGCAATCGAGCGCGTTTTTCAGCTCGCGCCCCTTCAGGAACTCCATTGACAGGTAGGCAACCTGCTTCAGGCCCTGCTGACGCACACGGGCATTGGTGCGATGCCAGTCGAGGATCATGCGATCTCGCACCGCCAAGACCGTGGCCTGCAGCCAATGCTGCAGCTCAGCTTCTGCGAGCGCGATGCCGACGTCCCGGACAAGATGGCCCAGGATGGCGTCCTCCAGGTGCCGGGACGTCAGTCCCTTCGCTGTGTCGTTCATCGTGTCTGACCGCTGCCGCCGCCCGTGCTCAGCATCAATGACACCGGGCATATATGCAGGATAGCAGCGAGTGCAACCTCAGCCCCGGCATCGACGTGTACGCCCGTGCACACATCCACCCAATGCCGGTTCGCCAGCGCCGCAGGCAGCATCACCGCCGTGCCGCCCCATCGCTCCGCCGGAACCAGGGGCACGTCAAGGCCGTCGAGCAGGCCGAAGGCGAGCCTGGGCGCCACGGCAACTGCGGCCTCCTTGTCCAGGACACGAGCGAAAGCCAGCACGCGACGGCATTGATCCCCGGCCACATCGAGTGGCAGATAGGCGCCGGCGCCGAAAAGCGCGGGTCTCTGTGCCCGCAATCTCAGCCCAGACCTCAAGAGGTGCAGTTTGATGGCGCCCGACCGCCAGTCACGGACGAGTGAAGGCAAGGTGCGCTGATCGATCGTTCCGGCAAGACCTGAGATCCGCTGGAAGTCGACGGGACGCCTGTTGTCGGGGTCCACCAAGCTGAAGTCCCACAGCTCGGTTCCCTGGTAGACGTCCGGCACGCCCGGTGCCGCCAGCTTGACCACGGTCTGCGTGAGGGCATTGAGGGCGCCGGCGACGACAGCGGGCCGCAGCACACGGGCGAAATCCGAGAGGAAGGCTGGCGAAATCTGTGGGTCAAGTGTGTCGCGCACGAAATGCTCGAGAGCATGCTCGTAATCGGGATCGGTGGCGGTCCAGCTCGTGTGCAGCTTGGCCTCGCGTGCAGCCTTGAGAGCGAATTGCGCCATGCGGTCGGCGAGCGCCGCGAGCCCGCTTGCGTCATCTGGATCGAGGTCGGGCGGCCAAGCTCCGGCCAGCGCCTGATAGAACGCCCATTCTGCCTCCGGCTCTGGGACGACATGGCCCCGCACGTTGTACTTGAGCGAGACGTTCTGCTTTCCCCACCTGCCGGCCGCCGTTGACCACGCCTCGGGCATCTCGCTGAGCGCGTAGAGGCGGGCGCGGGAATCCTCGCCGCGCTTGGTATCGTGCGTCGCGGTGGCGCTCAAACCGTAGGGTTGCGCCCGGCCGCGCTGCAGCATCGCGCGGTGGAACGCCGCCACCGGCGCACCGAACTCGGTGGGCTCGCCCCCGACCTCGTTGAGAGCCAGCAAGCGGCTGTAGCGATAGAAGGCTGTGTCCTCGACCGCCTTCGCCATCAGCGCTCCGCTCGTCTGCTGGAAGCGGACGGCGAATTGCAGAGCCAGCAGCTGGTCCTCGGGTATCGCCACGTCGGTCAGTGCCAGACGCTTCACGAAGTCGAACGCCTCCTCGTTGTCAAACTGGCGCGTCCTTTTCGCCGCCCGCACCGCTGCCTCGATAATCGATCGATCCATCGCCTCGGGACCCGACGCCCCAACGTACGTGCGATAGAGCGGCAACGCCGAAGCCAGCTCGACAATGGCTGAGCGGAGCGTGTCCGGGCCGAGGTCGCGCGTGTCCGGGCGGCGAGCGGCCAGAGCGCGCGCCATTTGCACCAGGGCGCGCAGCTCACTCGCTAGGTTGTGTGTCAGAGTGCGCCGTTTGATGCCTCTGACCAGGGATTCGTATTCGATCCTTTCACCAATGAAGGTATGATAGGCCTCGGTTATCCCGGCCTCGCTCCGGGCGTCCACCAGCAGGTCTGCGAGGGAGCGGATGAACTCGTAGCCCGTCGTGCCCGCCGCCGGCCAGTCCTCCCGCAGCGCCTCATCGGGCCCCAGGATCTTCTCGACCAGCAGGTAGAAGGGTTCCTCTTTCCCCAGCGCCGCCTGCAGCCGCACAAGGTACCCCTTCGGATCGGCGAGACCGTCGACATGGTCGAGTCGCAATCCATCAATGATGCCATCTCTTGCGAGCCCGATCACGCGCGCGTGGACATCGTCGAACACCTGTGACTGCTCCACCTTGAGTCCAACAAGGTCGGCGATCTCGAAGAAACGCCGATGGGTGAGCATCTCCCGCGCCGCACGCCAATGGGTGAGGCGCCACACCTGCCGCTCGTGCAGCGCGTGCACCGCCGGCAGGTCCGTTCGCGTCGCGTCCAGCGCATGCGAAATCAGCGCGGCGGTCGCCGGTTCTCGCGCGGCAGCAGCGAGTGCGGCCTTCAGGGATGGCGTCGTCTCGGGCGTGGACACCGCAAAGCGCCGAGCCAGCTGGGACAGGGCGTCATCGAGGGCATGGCCCAGAATATCGGCATAGGACGGCGGCGTCAGCGGCAGCTCCAGACCGCCATACGTCAGGGAGATTGCGCCGGCTGCAGCATCGAAGGCCAGCCCCAGCTCGCCCTTTTCCAAGGTCTTCCCATAGCCACGAGCGAGCACCGGCAGGATCAGCTCCGGCGCCGACCAGTCGATGTCGAAGTGCCGAGCGTGTCTACCCTCGGCGCCCCACTCGAGCACGTCGCGCCACCAGGGATTCTGTGGGCTGGCAGCCATGTGATTGGGGACGAAATCGAGAATGAGGCCGATGCAGTGGCGGTGTAGGACGTCGGCGAGCAGCCTGAAGCCTGCCTCCCCCCCAAGCGCAACGGCGATTGTGGCATTGTCGACGACGTCGTAGCCGTGAGTGGATCCAAGCGCGGCCTCGAAGATCGGTGAAAGATAGAGATGGCTGATCCCGAGATCGGCCAGCTGCGGGGCGAGGGCTGCCGCGCGCTCGAACGTCATTCCGCCGCGCAACTGCAAGCGGTAGGTGGCGGTCGGAGCGATCATGACACGCGAGGGCGTTGAGCGGCCACGGCGCCAACCACGCGCCGCGATATCTCGCACTGGACCAGATGCTCGAGACTCACCGGCAGCTTGCGCAACCAATTGGGATGCTCGTCGACAGTTCCGGGCAGGTTGGCCTGGTCCTCCATGCCCACCAGGTCCTCGAGCTGGACGGCAACAAGCCTCGACCGCGTGCGCGCCAGGTAGGTATGCAGCCCGATAAGGACAGCGTCGGGAAGCTCCGCGAATGCCGCGCCCGCTCCCACGCCGGTAGTCTCTTCGGGCGCCAGCCCCGCTCGCCTCAAAGCCTCCAGCAGCAGCCGGCGGTCGCGCGCGCGCTCGCGACGCTGAGGCTCGGCGGTCGCGGCGTCGGAAAGGCCGAGGCGTTCGCGTTCCGATATGTCGCGACCCTTCCACCAGCCCCTCAACGTCGGCAGGTCGTGCGTGGAGATGCAGGCAAGGGCCGCGCGTGCGTAGGATTGTGGCGCGCGAAATCGCCCGTCCTTGCTACGCTCGAAGTAAAGCACGCGGTAGCCCTGGATTGCCGCGCTGCGCATGATGTTGCAAAACCCCGTGGGTACCGTGCCCAGGTCCTCTCCGATCACGAGCGCCGAGTGCTTCAGCGACGTCGACACCAGCTGCCGCATGAGAATGTCGCCGGGATAGCCGACGTAGGCGCCGTCGGTGGCGCAAAAGCCGGCCGGAACCCAGTACAGCCGCACAAGCCCCATGACATGGTCGATGCGGATCGCACCCGCATGGCGCATCAGGTCGCGCAGGGTGGCCGCCATGGCTGCGCCATCGCGCTCGCGCAGGGCCCGGGGAGAAAGCGGGCAGAGGCCCCAATCCTGTCCCAGCGTGTTGAAAGCATCAGGCGGGCTGCCGATGTGCACGCCATTGATCACCGTGTCCGGAGCGGCCCACGTGTCCGCCCCGTCCGGTGCGACGCCTACCGCCAGGTCGAGGTAGAGGCCGATGCGCATGCCGGCTGCCCGTGCGCGCCGCTGGGTGTCGGCCAACTGACCATCGGCGATCCACTGAAGCCACTTGTGGAACAGAACGCGGGCGGGATTGTCTCGCGCGAAGCAGAGCGCGGCGTGCCCCGCCGGCGACCGGCAGCCTTCGGGCCAGGCGTGCCAACCGCAGGAGTAGGCTTCGGAGACGAGCGCGTGCGACAGCGCTTCGTAGCGCGCGAACAGCTCCAGCGCTTCGCCGTGCTCGCCACAGAAGGCTTCGAAAAGGAGGGCATTCTCCGAGCGGCGTGCCAGGTCCTCGCGCTGGAATTGATCGAAGCGGGCGGCAAGCGCAGTCCGCTTGATCTCGCCAACGGTGATGTAGTCTACAAGGGCAGCCTCTCGTGCGGCCGCGACTGCCCGCGGGTCCGGTCGAGGAGCTCCGCGGAGCTTGTCGACGGCAATATAGAGCGGATTCAGGAACCGACGGCTTGATGGAGAATAGGGGCTGCGCCGGCCTGGGTCGGCAAGGAACAGGGCATGTAGGGGGCTGACGCCGAGGAAATCCGCGCCGCAGGCGCCGGCCCATTCAGCAAGCCGCGCCAAGTCCTCGAAGTCGCCGATGCCCCAGTTTCGATGGGACCTCAGTCCGTAGAGCTGACAGGTGATGCCCCAGGTCCGGCCCCGCCTGAGCCAACCCGGCACGAAGCAACGGATCCCGGCGGGACCGGCCATCTCATGCGGTTCCGGCGCAGGTGCGGCTGCGAGACTGGAGGCGACCTCGTCATTAGTCTGAGCTGCAACGCCTAGAGCCGCCAGAATGCCTCGCTTGGCGCGCTCGCTTACGCGCTGATAGGTACCGGCCTCGCTCACATAGCCGGGAGAGATGCCGTAGGCCTCAGCCAGCCGGTCAAGCTCCTCAGTCACGTCACTGATCCTGCGCGGCAGGCGCGCCCGTCAGGCTGAACACAACCGACCAAGCGGGAAGGAACCCTGCTTGGAGCTGCTCACTCGTATCATCCGAAGTTTGGTATAGCGTCCGTCCGTGAGATATGCGAGCAGGCGCCGCTCCCGTGTCCGGCAGCACGACGCGTCCTGCCGACAGGTTAGCGATGAGGGTGAGCTTGCTGCCGTCTGCGAGCCGCCACTCCACGCCGAGGCCCGTGCTGCCCGCAAACAGCATGCGCCCCGCGTGCCCTCCGATGCCCTTCAGCCGCGGGACGATTTCCTTTTGGCGGAGGTCCAGAAGCTGCGCGGTCAGCGCCAGCTTTCTGTCATGCGGCGGCCGCTCCGGTGCGCTCCAGTCGAGCTTCGAGGCCTCGAACGTTACGGGCGCATTGGGGTCGGGAATGCGCGCGCGGCTTTCAGGATCTTGAAAAGCGGACCACTGGCGAAACTCCTTGCGTCGCCCTTCGCGAACGGCAACGCCAAGCTCACCATGGAAGTCCGTGAAGAAACAGAACGGGCGCGTCTCTCCCCACTCCTCGCCCATGTACAGCAGGGGGATTTGCGGGCAGAGCAGCAGTATGGCCGTCAGCGCGTCGATCGCCTTCGTTTCTGCTAGGCCCGCCAGCCGCTCTCCGAACGCGCGGTTTCCGATCTGATCGTGGTTCTGCAGGAAATGGATGAAGGCGGTCGGCGGCATATGCCCGCTCGCCTCGCCGCGTCTGGTCCCATCACGGAACGCCGACGGCTCTCCCTGGTAGATGTAGCCTTCACTTAAGGCTCGACCGAGCTTCGCCACGGTCTCCTGCGCATAGTCGGCATAATATCCGTCACGGTCATCGGCGCAGAGCGCCTGCGCAGCGTGATGGAAGTCGTCGTTCCACTCCGCGGTATAGAGCCTCGGCTCGGCACCCGGCGATCTGTCGTGCAGGTACGTGACGTTGCGATCGTCCTCGGTTGTCAGGTGGACATGCCGATCGGTGATGGCGGAGCGCACCGTGGATGCCAGCTCTTCCAGGATGTGAGGGTGCGATGTATCCTGGATCTGATCGATGGCGTCGAGACGCAGCCCGTCGAACCGATACTCCTCCAGCCAGTACAAAGCATTGTCGATGAAGAAGTGGCGCACCGGCTGTCGCTCATAGGCGATGGCGGCACCCCAAGGCGTGTGGCGGTCGGGGTGGAAGAACTGGGCCGCGTAGAGGTGCAGGTAGTTGCCGTCCGGACCGAAGTGGTTGTAGACGACGTCGAGCAGCATCATGAGCCCGCGCTCGTGGGCCGCATCGACCAGCCTCTTCAAGGCCTCTGGACCGCCGTAGGCGACATGCGGGGCGTAGAGCAGCACCCCATCGTAGCCCCATCCGCGGCGTCCGGCGAATTGGGCAACGGGCATAAGCTCGATGGCGGTGATGCCGAGGCCCGCGAGGTAGTCGAGCTTGCGGCAAACCCCATCGAAGTCACCGGCCTTCGTGAACGTGCCCGTGTGCAGCTCGTAGATGACGGCTTCCTCCCACGGCCGACCACGCCACGCATGCGTGCGCCAGGCATAGGCCTTCGGGTCCACCAGCCTGGAGGGACCGTGCACATCGCTCATCTGTGCACGCGCGGCGGGATCGGGAACGCGGGTTCCGCCCGGCAGCAGGAAGCTGTATCCCCGCTCCACTCCCACGACGTTGGTCTCGGCTTCAAACCAGCCGTCGTCTCGGGGCGTCAGTGCTGTAGTGGCGCCGGTCGCGTCGGCCACCAGCCAGACCGCATCTACGCCCGGCGCCCAGAGGCGGAAGCGCTCGCCTCCGCTGCCCACGAGCTCGGCACCCCAGCTCCGCTGGTACGCGAACCGAGTGCTCACGGTCCTAGCCCCTCGAACAGCAGCAAGGTGCGGTCGGGAAGGTCGACGTCGGCTCCAGGCTGAATGGCGGGGGCCCCGGGCTCGATCAGTCCCTTGGAGGTGTCCACAAGCAACCGCCACTGCTGAACGGCCTTCGGTGACGGCAGGCGAAAGCCCAAGCTCTCGTGGTGAGCGTTCGTCAACAGCAGAAGCAGAGGCTGGCCTGTGTGCGCCAGCATCAGGCCGATGCACCGAGCTACGCCGTTCTCCCAATCCTCCGGGCGCATCTTTTCACCATCCGGGCGCAGCCAGGTGACGTTGCGAGTGCCGTCGCGCAGGGCACGCTGGCCGTGCAGAAAGCGGTTGCGTGTCCTCAGCAAAGGAGTGCGCCGCCGGAGCGCGATCAGACCGGCAGTGAAGGCGAGCAGCGCTCCTTCCTTGCCCTCCGCGGCGGTCCAATCGAGCCAGGACACCTCGTTGTCCTGGCAGTAGGCGTTGTTGTTACCTCCCTGGGAACGGCCCAGCTCGTCACCCATGAGGACCAACGGCGTCCCCTGGGACAGCAGCAACGTGGCGATCAGGCCACGGCGTACCTTGTTCCGTAGCTGCACGACGTGTGGATCGTCGGTCGGGCCCTCCACACCCCAGTTCCAGCTGCGATTGTCGTCGTGCCCGTCCTTGTTGTCCTCGCCGTTTCCCTCGTTGTGCTTTTCGTTGTAAGAGACGAGATCGGCGAGCGTGAGGCCGTCGTGGGCCGTGACGAAATTCACGCTGGACCACGGCCGGCGCCCTCGCTTGTCGAATAGGTCGGCCCAGGCGAGCAGGCCGCGTGCCAGCCCCGGCAGCGCGGCATCATCGCCCTTCCAGAAGCTGCGCACGCTGTCACGATAGCGCCCGTTCCACTCGGCCCATCCGGGCGGAAAAGCCCCGACCTGGTAGCCGTCCTCGCCCAGGTCCCAGGGCTCGGCGATAAGCTTGACCTGCGAGAGCACCGGGTCCTGCCGGATCGCGCTGAAGAACGCCGCGTTGGCGTCGAATGCTCTCAGCTCGCGGCCGAGGGAGGTTGCCAGGTCGAAGCGGAATCCATCGACATGGCAGTCCACCGTCCAATAGCGCAGCGAGTCCATGATCATCTGCAGCACACGGGGATGGTGCTGGTTGATCGTGTTGCCGCAGCCGGTCGTGTCGAAGTAGTAGCGCGGATCGTCGGCGAGCATGTAGTAGCTGGCATTGTCGATACCGCGGAACGACAAGGTCGGACCGAGATGATTGCCCTCGGCCGTGTGGTTGTACACCACATCCAGGATCACCTCGATCCCGGCCTCGTGCAGGCGATGTACCATGCGGCGGAACTCGGCGACATCGCCGCCCGACAGGTAGCGCTGGTCGGGAGCGAAGAAGGCGAGGGTATTGTAGCCCCAGTAGTTCTTGAGACCCTTCTCGACCAGGTAGCGGTCGTTCGCGAAGGCCTGGACCGGAAGCAGCTCGACAGCCGTCACGCCAAGCTTGACCATGTGCTCGATCGCGCTCGCATGGGCAAGGCCGGCAAGGGTCCCGCGCAGGTGCCCCGGAACTCTCGGATGGCGGGCCGTGAAGCCTTTGACATGGGCCTCGTAGATGACCGTGTCGGCCCAGCTCGTGTGCGGACGCCGCTCGCGCCTCCAGGGAAACGTGGGATGCCAGCGCTCGCTCGTCTCTACGACGCGGCACTTGGGCATGTACGGTGCTGAATCGCGTTCGTCCGGCGCCATGTCGGCATTGGTCGGGCCAACCTGGTAGCCGAAATGCGCGTCGTCCCAGGTTATCGAGCCGAACAGCGCCCTGGCATAAGGATCGAGCAGCAGCTTGTGCGGATTGAAGCGGTGACCTTCCTCAGGAGCGTAGGGTCCGTGAACACGGTAGCCATAGAGCTGGCCTGGGAAGAGGCCTGATACGTGGCCGTGCCACACTTCGTCGGTCAGCTCGGGCAGGCGCAACCGAGCGATCTCCCGACGGCCCTCGGCGTCGAAAAGACAGACCTCGACACGCGTGGCGTTGGCCGAAAAGAGCGCGAAGTTGACTCCCCCGGCATCGGGCGTCGCCCCCAACGGATAGGGGGCTCCCTCGTGCACAGCCAGGCGGGCTCGGGTCATCGATGCCCTCCTTCAAGCGCCGACGTGCTCGAAAACCAGCGTCGCCAAAGGCGGAAGGGTGATGTCCAACGAGAAGGGTCGCCCGTGACATGGCCGCAGCAGCGCGTCGGCGCCGCCAGCATTGCCGACATTCGACCCACCATAGGCACGGCTGTCGGTATTGAGCCGCTCAGCCCAGCGTCCGCCTTCGGGCACGCCGACCAGGTAGTTGTGGCGCACGATCGGAGTGAAATTGCATACGACCAGAACCGGACGCGCACCCGTGCGCCCGCACCTCAGATGGGCCAGCGCGCTCCGGGCAGCGTCGCCGCCTTCGACCCACTCGAAGCCCGCCGGCTCGCAATCCAACGCGTGAAGCGCATGCGTGGTGCGATAGAGGCGGTTGAGATCGCGAACGAGGTTCTGCACGCCGCGATGGCTGGTGTCGGCGAGCAGGTGCCAGTCGAGTGCGTGATCGTGGCTCCACTCACCCTCCTGGGCGAACTCGCCGCCCATGAACAGCAGCTTCTTGCCGGGATGGGTCCACATGAAGGCCAGATAGGCACGCAGGTTGGCGAACTTCTGCCAGCGGTCGCCCGGCATCCTGCCCAGGAGCGAGCCCTTGCCGTGCACGACCTCGTCGTGGCTGAGTGGCAGAATGAAGTTCTCTGAGAACGCGTAGATGAGGCCGAAGGTCAGCTCGTTGTGATGATGCGCCCGGTGCACCGGATCGCGGCTCATGTAGGCCAGCGTGTCGTGCATCCAGCCCATGTTCCACTTGTATCCGAAGCCCAGGCCGCCCCGATCGACGGGATGTGACACCTGCGGCCAGGCGGTCGACTCTTCGGCGACGGTGACAATGCCGGGATGCGTGCCGTACGCGAGCGTGTTGAGGGACTTGAGGAAGGAGACGGCCTCGAGGTTCTCGCGGCCCCCGTAGGCGTTAGGGACCCACTCTCCCGCAGGGCGGCTGTAGTCGAGGTAGAGCATGGAGGCGACCGCATCGACCCTGAGTCCGTCGACGTGATATCGGTCGAGCCAGAACAGTGCGTTGGCCGCCAGGAAGTTGGCCACCTCGCGACGTCCGAAATTGTAGATCAGGGTGTTCCAGTCGCGGTGGAGACCAAGCCGTGGGTCCTCGTGCTCATAGAGCGCGGTACCGTCGAATCGCGCCAGGCCGTGCGGGTCAGCTGGGAAGTGCGCGGGCACCCAGTCGATCAGAACCCCGATGTCGGCCCGATGGCACCGGTCCACGAACCGGGCAAACGCCTCCGGCGGTCCGAAGCGAGCCGTGGGTGCGAAGAGGCCCACCGGCTGATAGCCCCAGGAACCCGAGAACGGGTGCTCGCTGATCGGCAGCAGCTCGATATGCGTGAAGCCGAGGTCCTTGACGTAAGGGATGAGGTCGTCGGCGAGCCGGTCGTAGCTCAAGAAGCTGTTGTTCTCGCCACGGCGCCAGGAACCCGCATGCACCTCGTAGATCGAGATCGGTCGGGACCGATCGTGCAGGGCGTTGCGCCGGCTCATCCAGTCGCCGTCTTGCCACTCGGCGTTTGCCTTGCCGGTCACCCGCGATGCCGTGGAGGGAGGAGCCTCCAGAGAGAAGGCAAAAGGATCGCTCTTGAGCGGCAGCCGATCGCCTTGCGCCCCGATGATCTCGTATTTGTAGAGTGCACCAGCTCCCACACCTGGCAGAAACAGCTCCCAGACGCCCGCCTCGACGCGCCTTCGCATCGGATGGCGCCGCCCATCCCAGGCGTTGAACTCGCCCACCACGCTGACACGCCGCGCGTTGGGCGCCCACACCGCGAAGGCCACGCCTTCGACGCCGTCCACAGTGATAGGCTGTGAACCGAGCTTCTCATAGAGGCGCTGATGGCTGCCTTCGGCCAGAAGGTAGGTATCGAGCTCCCCGAGATAAGGAGGAAAGCGATAGGGGTCGTGGGCCTCCCAGCGATGGTCGCCTCGTCGCATGCGCAGCCGATAGGCCGGCTGTGCACCAGTGCTGCGGGCAATCAAGCCGGCAAAGAAGCCGTGATCGTGCAACCGCTCCAGTGTCGCGAGCGTTGCGCCATCTGCGGCGTCGATGACCTCCACCGCCTCCACCTCGGGCACGAAGACGCGAACCGCATGCCCGGCACCTTCCAGCGCATGCGGTCCCAGCACGGCAAAAGGATTGCCGTGATCTCCAGCCACGATGGCATTGATGTCCGATTGGGGCGGGCGCCACAGAGCGCTTGGATCGAACTGCGCCGTCCTGCCCATCATCCCACCTTCGCCTCTGCGCGCTCCAACAGCTCAAGCATCCCGCGCACCGGCACCGTGATCCAGGACGGCCGATTGGCGGCTTCGTAGGAAATCTCGTAGAGCGTCTTCTGCAGCAGGAAGAGCTCGAGCAGGGCCGCAGCGTCATCCCTCTCCTGCGGAAAGCTTGCCATTCCGCGCGCCGCTTCCACGTAGGTATCCATGAACTCGCGCCCGGCCCGCTCCCTCCACGCGGCGGTGGCGGCGACAACGCGCTCCGGCAATGCCCCAGCCCGGGTGGCAAAGCGGTCGAGCGCTGCGGAGGCGGCATAGTCGAGCGACCGCAACATGCCTGCCACGTCGCGCAAGGGCGAGGTCTTCTCGCGTCGCTCGGCCAGGCGGCGACCCGGCTCTCCTTCAAAGTCGATGATGACCACGTCGTCCTTGGAAACGAGAACCTGCCCGAGGTGGTAGTCGCCGTGGATGCGTGTCACCATTCCGGTCGCTTTGAGATTTGCGAGTGCCTCGAGGTGCGCAAACAGCACCGGCCTTTTGGCGAGCAGTCGCGTCACGTCCTGGGCAGCTGCCCCGTTGAGCTCCCTGCCGGCACTTTCTAGCGTCGCGAAAGCCCGCTGGGCATCGGTTCGGATCCCATCGCACCATTGCCGGACCTGCCCCTGGCCAAGAGGCTCCGCCTTGAACGCCGGATCAATCGTGTCCGTTGCAAAGGCCCGATGCATTTCGGCGGTCCGCCGGCCGAGCTTGGCAGCCAGATCGAGAGGAAAGGCGTAGAGGCGATCGAGCGCTTCCTGCCAGGCGTCAGTTTCGGGCAGCAGGGAGATGTCATCGAACGTGCGGTCCAGGGCCTCGACAACAACATTCCAGGCATCACCCTGGTTCTCGACAAACGCAAAGGCCGTCGCCAGTGTCAGGGGTTCTGCGCCCTCCTCGACATACTCGACGGCGCCGAGCAGGGTCGGCGTGTTCTTGAAGTCGGCGATGTTGGTGAGGAAGTGCGCCACCTCGAGCTCCGGCTGCATGCCCGGCCGCACGCGCCGATAGAGCTTCAGCACCATGCTTTCGCCAACAACGAGCGAAGCGTTGCTCTGTTCTGCACCAATGGGCCGCAATGACACGTCCTCGTTGATCGGCTGCAGTGATGGATGAGCGGTGAAACGCAGGCTGCCCGGATGCTGCTCGCGGCTTCGCGACATCGCCATGACGAGATCGAGAACGAAATCCTGGTCTTTGGCCGCGTCCAGCAACGCACCGACGCGAGGGCCCCGCCTGACCTTGGCGAGCGTGAACGGCAGTGCTGGCGACGTGGAGCTCACTTTGTCGCTGCCCCAGGCCACCGACAGCGGCACGAAGTAGCTCTGCGTTTCACCGCCGGCGACGGACACCTCGCAAAGCGTGAGTGGATACGTGTTCGAGCGGCCCTCCAGAGTCGCGAATTGCTTCAACGTGACGCCTGTGAGGCTTGCATCCTTGGCGGCGAACCAGCGCTGTCGCATCAGGAATTCGGGGAGCACATCGCGCCCCAGAGCCTCCTGGCCGCGGCCGCGAAGCACGCTCTGCCACGCGTCGCCCGCCACCAGAGTTACGAAGGCGGGCACCGGTTCGGGCGCCACCACGTGCCACCGCGGCATCTCGACCTCTGTCGCGAGGACGAACCAGTAGAAGCCGTAGCTCGGCAGCGTCAGCAAGTAGGGCAGGTCGCCGACGGGCGGAAAGGCGGAGTTGCCCGTCAGCTCGACGGGTACGGCACCGTGGAACTCGCGAAGGTCGAGCTCGACGGCCTGCGCCGAGCGGGCCATGTTGAAGACGCATAGGATGCGCTGATGCTCGTGCTCGCGGACGAAGGCCAGAATCTTGCGGTTTCTCGGATGCAGCAGCCTCAGGGTGCCGCGACCGAAGACGGAGTGGCTCTTGCGAACCATGATCATGCGCCGCATCCAGTGAAGAAGCGACGATGGGCTCCTCTGCTGCGCCTCCACGTTGATCGATTGGTAGCCGTGGATCGCATCCATGATGGGCGGCAGGTAGAGCCGCTGCGGGTCGGCCCGTGAAAAGCCCCCGTTGCGGTCGGCGGACCATTGCATTGGCGTGCGCACGCCGTCCCGGTCGCCCAGATAGAAGTTGTCGCCCATACCGATCTCGTCGCCGTAGTAGATCACCGGCGTGCCGGGGAGGGAGAACAGCAGGGCGTTCATCAGCTCCGTCTTGCGGCGATCGTTGTCGAGCAGCGGCGCAAGCCGGCGGCGGATGCCGAGATTGATGCGTGCCCGCGAGTCGGTGGCGTAGGTCCGCCAAAGGTAGTCGCGCTCGTCATCGGTGACCATCTCCAGGGTCAGCTCATCGTGATTGCGCAGAAACAGCGCCCACTGACAGTTGGAGGGAATGTCGGGTGTCTGGCGCAGAATGTCGGTGATCGGGTGCCGGTCCTCCTGCGCCAGCGCCATGTACATGCGCGGCATCAGGGGGAAGTGGAATGCCATGTGGCACTCGTCGCCGTCGCCGAAATAGGGGCGGGTGTCCTCCGGCCACTGGTTGGCCTCGGCGAGGAGCATCCGATCGGGGTAGCGGGCATCCACCTCCTGACGAATGCGCTTCAACACCGCGTGGGTCTGCGGCAGGTTCTCGTTGTTGGTGCCTTCCCTTTCACAAAGGTAGGGAACGGCATCTAGTCTCAGACCGTCGACGCCGAGGTCGAGCCAGAACCGCATCACCTGCACGATCTCGTCGACGACACGGGGGTTGTCGAAATTCAGATCCGGCTGATGGGAATAGAAGCGGTGCCAGAAGTAGGCCTTGGCCGTTGCATCCCAGGTCCAGTTTGACGTCTCGGCGTCAAGAAAGATGATGCGCGTGCCTTGATAGCGCTGGTCGGTATCGCTCCACACGTAGTAGTCGCGTTCGGTCGAGCCAGGGGGCGACTGGCGCGCACGCTGGAACCAGGGATGCTGGTCGGACGTGTGGTTGATGACCAGCTCGGCGATGACGCGGATGCCGCGCCGATGCGCTTCTGCAATGAACGCCTTAAAGCTGGCCAAGTCTCCGTAGGACGGATGAATCTGCCGATAGTCGGAAATGTCGTAGCCGTCGTCGCGCAGGGGCGAGGGATAGAACGGCAGCAGCCAGATCGTAGTGACGCCCAGCTCCTGTACATAGTCCAGGCGCTGCATCAGGCCGCCAAAGTCCCCGACGCCGTCGCCGGAGGAATCCTGGAACGCCTTCACATGCGTCTCGTAGATGATCGCGTCCTTGAACCAGTCGAGGGCGGCCGGGTCGATGGCGGCCTGCGAGGCCTGCTCCACCTCGGTTTCGGTTGGCACGGCGATGGCAGCCAAGGGCGCGTCCAGCGTGGTCATGCTTGGGCCTGCCGGTTTGAGAGTCTCCAGATGGCGTAGGGGCGGATGCCAGGCTCAAGGAGCATGTGCTGGATTTTGCCGGTCCACGTGAAGCGATGGCCGGTGACGAGATCCTCGACATCTATGGAGGCTGCATCGGGGAGGCCGAACTCCCAAAGGGGCACTTCGAAGGAGCATCCATGGGCGCTGTGAGGATCGAGATTGACCGCGACCAGAACGAAGTCCCCCTTGTCCGCGGTGAACTTGCCGTAATAGAGGATGTGGTCGTTCCACGCGTTGTAGAAATTCAGGTTCTGGAACTGCTGCAAGGCCGGATGGTCGCGCCGCAGCCGATTGATGAGGCGGATATCCTCGCGCACGTGGCCCGGACGGTCCCAGTCCCACGCCCTGATCTCGTACTTCTCCGAGTCGAGATACTCCTCCTTGCCCGGGATCGGACGGCCCTCGCAGAGCTCAAAACCGTTGTAGATTCCATAGTTGCACGCGAGCGTGGCTGCCAGGATCAGCCGGACCCGGAAGCCCGGCCGTCCGCTCGTCTGCAGATAGTAGGGATTGATATCGGGCGTATTGACGAAGAAGTTCGGGCGGAAGTACTCGCGAGCCTCGCCGCGCGTGAGCTCCGCCAGGTACTCCGTCAGCTCGTGCTTGGTGTTGCGCCACGTGAAGTACGTGTACGACTGCGTGAACCCGAGCTTGGCCAGCCGCATCATCGGCTTGGGACGCGTGAAGGCCTCGGACAGGAAGATCACGTCAGGAAAGCGGCCGTGCACCTCGCGGATGAGCCATTCCCAGAATGGAAACGGTTTGGTGTGCGGGTTGTCGACCCTGAAGATGCGAACTCCCCGCTCCGACCAGAACAGCACCGTGTCGCGCAGCGCATACCAGATCGCGGGGAAAGCCTCGCGGTAGAAGTGGACGTTAACGATGTCCTCGTACTTCTTCGGCGGATTCTCCGCGAACTTGATGCTGCCGTCCGGCCGCCAATCGAACCATTCGGGATGCTCCTTGATCCACGGATGATCCGGCGAGCATTGGATGGCGAAATCGAGCGCGATCTCAAGATCGTGCGCCCGCGCCTCCGACACCAGCCGTTCAAAATCAGCGAAAGTGCCGAGCTGTGGGTGGATGGCGTCGTGCCCACCCTCCGCGGAGCCGATCGCATAGGGGCTGCCTGCATCGCCGGCCTGTGCGTTAAGCGAATTGTTGCGCCCCTTGCGGTTGGTGCGGCCAATCGGGTGGATGGGGGTGAAATAAAGTACGTCGAAGCCCAGATCGCGCACGTAGGGAATCCGCCGGATCACATCGGCGAATGTACCGTGCCGGCTGGCGTCTCCCGACTGGGAGCGCGGGAACATCTCATACCAGGCGCTGAAAGCGGCCCTGCGCCGGTCGACCCAAACCTCAAGCTCTCTCCCATGGCGCGTAAGATTGGTCCGCTCGCCGACACGCGCCATCAGGTCGCAGGTCTCACGGCTCGTCAGCCACTCGAGCCTTGAGGCCCCGTCGGGGTCGTCGGAGTACCGCTTCAGCAGCGAGCGCAAAGCGTGGCGGTCGCCTGGCTCACTCCGTTGCTGCGCGCCATGGAGTGCCCTTTCGATCATTACCCGGCCTTCCTCGACCTCCAGATCGACGGCGAGTCCGGCGCCATGCTTCTTGCTGATCTCCTCCCGCCAGGAGGAGAACAGGTCGCGCCAGGCGATGATCGTGTAATAGCAGCGGCCGTTGTCGCGGAGAGGCACGTCCCCGCGCCAGCGATCGTTGTCCATGAGCCGCATCGGCGCTTCCTGCCAGCGCGATTCGCACTCGCGACGCAGGAGGAGTGCTGCCGCAATTTTGTCGTGACCGTCACAGTAGATGTCGGCCTCCACTGTCAGCACATCGCCGACCGCACGCTTAACGGCAAAGCGCCCGCCATCGATCTCGGGCCAGACCCGCTCGATCGCAACCCGGTTTTGGCTGAGGCTGGACAGAACCTGCGCTGACGACAGGCGGCGCAGGTCCCCAACGAAAGCTGTTGAGACGGGCTGCTCCTGCCTCGATGCGAATGCGGCCGTCTCGGTCATTGAGCTACACACTTTTTGGACGATCGGAGGCGTCGTGCATCGGCAAGCCGGCCCGGAGGAGCTTGGCCTCATCACGGGCGGACGCCGTCGGTCCCAAGTCGCAGAACGCCGCTCGTTGCGAGGCCAACTCACCTTGCGAGCACACTTGAGATGTCGCGCGCCCACGAAACGAACTGACCCGCCAATAACGGCATGGGCAGTCCACTGTTCCGCTGATTGGTGACGACCACGTGGGCAGCGTGCGATGGGCGCGACCTCACAAACCTGTGACCGAGCGGGAGCTTGGCAAGCCGAGCCCTTGGGGAGATGACCGCCGCTCGGCGACCTCAGTGTCTTTCGGATACCGGCGACGCGCCGGAGTTGGCGGCGAGCACGATGGCAAGCTGCTCTAGCCGCAAGGTCAACATGGCAATTTACACAGGGACTGCAATGACATACGTCCTCGTCGTTTCACTCCGTCTGGCTCGCCACTTTTTGGTGTAAGGTTGTCAGCGCCATGGCAAGGCTTGCCATCACCTTCGAGCAAGTCACGTCCTGATCGAGCCCCCGTTCAGCATGCAACAGCGATTTTGCGCGGTCGTCCCGACCCATGACCACTACGAGGTTCTGGGCGCGATCGTGGATGTGCTCCTCGGCCATCGCTTGCCCGTCATTATCGTCGACGACGGCAGCGGCGAGCCGGCACGGGAGGTGGTGGCCAGGCTGCACGCGCCCGAGAGCGATGTCGAGGTCATCCGGCTCGACAGGAACCTTGGCAAGGGCGCGGCAGTCGCGGTTGGTCTGCGGCGCGCCTGCGAGCGGGGCTTCACCCACGCTGTCCAAGTGGACGCCGACGGTCAGCACGATATGACGCGGCTTGAAGATCTCCTCGCCGCGTCCCGCGCGCGCCCCGAGGCCATCATCAGCGGCCGCGCCGTCTACGATGCATCGGTCCCGCGGGCACGCCAGTACGGGCGCTGGGTGACGCACGTCTGGGTGTGGGTGGAAACGCTTTCGTTCCGCATCGCTGACAGCATGTGCGGCTTCCGCGTCTACCCGCTCGCAGCGACGCTCGCCGTACTCGACAGCGAGCCGGTGGGCAAAGGCATGGATTTCGATACGGGGATCATGGTCCGGCTCTTCTGGCGCGGCGTACCGGTCGTGCAAATTCCCGTCGCCGTCGTCTACCCGAAGGGAAACACCTCGAATTTCCGCCTCTATCGCGACAATTGGCTGGTGACGCGCATGCACGCGCGGCTGGTCACGGCCATGCTTGGCCGCCTGCCTTCGATTCTCCGCAACCGGCCGCCGCAATGAGGAACGGAAGGCATTGGGCGTCGGTCACGGAGCGCGGCGCCCTCTGGGGCATGAAGGTGGTGGCGCTTGCCTATCGCGTCCTGGGACGGCGCGTCTCGGGGGCCATGCTCGTCCCGGTCGTTGCCTACTTCTATCTCACCGATTCCAGCGGGCGGCGCTGCTCACTCGCCTTCCTGCACCGCGCCCATGCTGCCAAGGGGCTGGCTGCGCCCACATCCTGGACGAGCTTCCGGCACTTCCTCATGTTCGCGATGAAATCGCTCGATGCCTTCGCCGCATGGTCCGGCAAGCCGGGGCCGGTCGCGGTCGAGGGTGGAGAAGCCGTCGAGCGGGCACTGGCCGAGGGTAAGGGAGCGCTCCTCCTCGTCTCCCATCTCGGCAACGCCGACGTGAGCCGCGCCTGTCTCGCCGAGCGGATCGGCAAGCCCGTCACCATGCTCCTGCACACGCTGCACGCGCGCCTTTACAACCAGATGCTCAGATCCGCGCGGGGGGGTGGCGAGGTCCATGCCATCGAGGTCACCGAGGTCGGCCCTGAGGTCGCTATCGACCTGCAGGAGCGCGTCGCCCGCGGCGAGTGGATCGCCATGGCCGCCGACCGCACACCCGTCCTGAGCCAAGCGCGCACGGCGCACGTGCCCTTTCTCGGCGCGGACGCTCCGTTCTCCCTAGGCCCCTACATTCTCGCCGCGCTCATGGGTTGTCCCGTCTACGTGATGTTCTGCTTGCGCGAGGGCGATCACCACAGGGTGTACTTCGAGCAGCTCGCAGACCGCATCCAGCTGCCGCGCCGGAACAAGGAAGCGACCCTCGCGGAATGGGCAGCGCGCTACGCGCGCCGCCTCGAGCATTACGCGCTGCGGGCCCCTCTGCAGTGGTACAACTTCTATGACTTTTGGGGTGAGGCGGGCGCCGATGCGGGGCCGCAGAGCCCGGTCTAGTTTCCGCCGACCCTGATCACGCGCCCCTTGAGCGCGACCCCCGCCATGAGATTGCCCGCGCCACACATGTACTCCGAACCGCTGCTGGTCGGCACATTCCGGTAGTTGCTCGTAATGTTGATGACCGCATTGCCACCCATCTTGCGGGCTCGCTCCTGAAGCGAGAGCAGGGCACTCAGGAACGCCCGCTCGCAGGCCACCTTGTCGTCTCGCAAGAAGGCGTTCGCCTTCTTATTGCTTTTCCAGACGCCAAGATCCTTGGCTACCACTCCGGGCGAGCCGCCCCCGAAATGCAGCCGGATGCCCCGATCCAGCTTGGCCTTGGCATCCGGTGCGTCCAAGGCGTCTCGAATCGGGAGCATGATCCGGTCATCGCGAGCCGCGACCGGATCTGCCAACGCGCCAACGATCATCAACGTCATTCCCATGAGCCATGGCGTCCTGGTCATGTGGTCTCCCTCCAAACCGCTTGCACCTGCCTTCTCAGACTCGCTTGAAGATCAGTGAGGTGTTGATGCCGCCGAAGGCGAAGTTGTTCGACATGACGTGGTCGGTCTCGATGCGGCGGGGCTCGTTCATCACATAGTCGAGCGCCGCGCAACGATCGTCCACGACACCGAGGTTCATGGTGGGAACGAAGAGATCGTCACGCATCATGGCGATCGCGAGCCAAGCCTCGATGGCGCCGCATGCGCCGAGCGTATGGCCGAAGTAGCTCTTCAGAGAGTGGAGGGGGGCTGCGGAGCCGAACACAGCGTGGGTCGCTCGTGTTTCCTCGATATCCCCCCACTCGGTCGCGGTGCCATGTCCGCTGACAAATCCGATCGCTCTCGGGTCGAGATTGGCGTCTTCGAGCGCGAGTCGGAGCGCAATCTCCATGGTCTCCGCGCGCGGTTGGGTGGCATGGTTGCCGTCGCAGTTGCTCCCAAACCCGGCAATCTCCGCAAAAATGCAGGCGCCGCGTGCCAGGGCGCGCTCCCGCTCCTCGAGAACCAGGGTCACCGCACCCTCGCCGATGACAAGCCCGTCGCGATCGCGGTCGTAGGGACGCGGGCTCGTGCCCGGTGCGTCGTTCCTGGTCGAGGTGGCGAAGAGCGTGTCGAAAACCGCCGCCTGGGTCACGTCGAGCTCATCCGCCCCGCCTGCGACCATGACGTCGGCCTTGCCCCACCGGATCGACTCCGCGGCGTAGCCGATCGCCTGGCTGCCCGACGTGCAGGCCGACGAGGTGGGAATGATCCGACCCGTGATGCCAAAGAAGAGCGCAATGTTGACAGCCGCCGTGTGGCTCATGAGCTGGATATAGCTCGTGGCGCTGAGCGTGGGAGACGCGCCACGATTCATGAGCTCGGCGAAGGCGATGATAGGGCCGGGGCTGCCGAACGAGGAGCCGTAGGCGACCCCGCACCGTCCGCTCGCAAGCACCGGGTCACCCGTCAATCCGGCGTCCGCAAGAGCCTTCTCGGACGCATAGACCGCCATGCGGGAGACGGGCCCCATGGTCCGCGTCTTCTTGCGGGAGTAGTGCTCCGGCAGCGAGAACTTCGGGATGGGCGCAGCGAGCCGCGTATTGATGCCCTCGAAGCGCTCCCATTCGTGCATGCTGCGCACGGCCGTTTCGCCCGCAAGCATGCGTGCGCGGACTGCGGGCCAATCCTCGCCGAGCGCCGTGATCGCGCCCACCCCCGTTATGACGACCCTCCGCGTCAGTGCATGCCCCCATTCACCGAGATGACCTGCCGCGTGATATAGCAGGCTTCGTCCGAGCACAAAAACGCCACAGCGGCCGCGACCTCGGCCGGCTGCCCCGTGCGACGCATGGGAATGAGCTTGAGCGCCTCCTCGATCGGCACCGCCGCGATCATGCCCGTGTCAATAAGGCCGGGCGCCACGCAATTGACCGTGATGTTGCGCGTGGCAAGCTCGAGGGCGAGCGCCTTGGTCGCCGCGATCACCCCCCCTTTGGCTGCACTATAGTTGACCTGGCCGCGATTGCCCATGACGCCCGAAGCTGACGACAAGGTGACAATGCGGCCGCCGCGCCGAGCCGAGATCATGGGCATCACGATCGGCTTCAGCACATTGTAGAAACTGTCGAGGTCGGTCCTGAGGACAATCTCCCAGTCCTCGTCCGGCATCGCCGGAAAAACGGTGTCGCGCGTTATGCCGGCGTTCAGGACCGCCCCGTAGTAGGCGCCGTTGGCCTCAATGTCGGCCTCGATGATGGCGCGGCATTGGGTGCGGTCGGAAACGTCGAAGCTCGACAGGCGCCCATCTCCGCCCGCCATATGGATGGCCGCGAGGGTTTGCTCGGCCCCGGCACGGTCACGGCCATAGTGCACGACCACCGCGAAGCCGTCGCGGGCCAGACGCAGGGCGATGGCCGCCCCGATGCCCTTGCTCGCACCTGTCACCAGAATCTCGCGCTTCATGCGCCGGAACCGGCCCTTTCCGGGCCTCGCCCTCTCATCTCAATCAGCACCGCTCCGTCCTCTGGTTGATAGGTCGTAAGCTGGGCCGTGGCAACTATCTCCGCTCCCGGATCTCGCGCGACGGTGCAGTCGAATACACCCATTTGCAGGTCGCGATAGGCGAACGATCCCGTGACAAGGAAGCGCTCGCCGACGCGGAACCAGGGCACCGTTGCCTTGAAGTTGCGAGTGCCAAGCAAGAGGCCAAGGCCCACCTTCTTGCCGGCATCGAGCGCCTCGAGGCCGACCAGCGCGGCACAGGCCTGCGCCATCCATTCGATGGCAATGTGGGCCGCGATGCCACACCCGTCCTGAAAAAAAGGCGCACCGGGCCGCACGGTCACGGCCGCGCAAAGGCGGCTCTGCTCGCAGCCCACGATCTCGTCGATCAGGATCATGGGATGGGCTTGCGGCAGCAGCCGCTCGACCGGATAAGGACACGGCTTCACGCGAGCGCCTCCCGGGACAGCACAAGGGCCACATTGCTGCCACCGAACGCGAAGGAGCTGCTCAGCATGGCGGCGCGGGCGGACGGATCGGATAGGCGCGTGTCGGGTGCGACGAGGGCAAGGGGAGGGATCGCCGGGTCAGCCGCGCCGTCCCACACGTGCGGCGGCAGGCGGCCTTGGGGATTGTGCTCGGGATGCAGGGTGAGCCAGAGAAAGGCGGCCTCGCAGGCCCCGGCCGCCCCAAGGGTGTGTCCGGTCATGGACTTTGTCGAGCTGCACGCGGTGCTGCTCCCGAAAAGAGCATGGACAGCCTTGCCCTCCATGGCATCGTTGAGCGGGGTGCCGGTGCCGTGCAGGTTCACGTAGCAGATCTCAGCCGGGTCAAGTCCGGCATCATCGAGCGCCGCCCGCATGGCCGCAATCGCGCCGCGCCCTTCGGGATGGGGTGCGCTCACATGATGCGCGTCCGAGCTTTCGCCGATGCCGGCGAGGCGCACCGGCGTCTCGTCCTGGGTCAGCAGGAAGGCGGCAGCGGCCTCGCCGATATTGATGCCCGTTCGATTGACGCTGAACGGGTTGCAGCGCTCCGGAGCCACCGCCTCGAGAGCTGCGAACCCGCCGGCCGTCGTCTTGCAGAGTGTATCTGCGCCACCGACCAGAGCGGCATCCGCGAAACCGGCACGGATCAGGCGGCGTCCCGCAGCGAACACCTTGGCGCTCGACGAGCAGGCCGTGGCAACGGTGTAGGCGGGACCGCGAAGGCCAAGAAGCCGGGCGACGAAATCCGAGAGGTTGCCGGTCTCCTGGTGCCGATAATGGAAGGCGGCTGGCCAGGTGCCCGTCCTCCGCAGCGCGCTGAACGCCGCCTCGCCCTCGGCGATCCCCGACGTGCTCGTTCCCATGATGACGGCGATACGGTCGCGTCCGAACCGCCGGATCGCCGCGTCGATGTCGGGCGCGAGCTCCTGGAGCGCCGCAAGCATCAGTCTGTTGTTGCGGGTGTCATAGGGCTGCAGGGCTGGCGGGACGGGCGGCAGCGGGACGGCCACGGCACCGACGTGGAGCTTGCGGCCAGGCACGAGTCCATCACGCGGCACGAGGCCGCCTCGTTCACCCGCGAAGAGCGCGCGCGCGGCCGCCGGCTTGCCAACGCCTATGGGGGTCGCGAGCCCCATCGCCGCTAGGCCGATGCTTCCCCGCGTCACCGTTTGAGCTCCGCCGAACGGACCTCTGCCTCGTAGCCCCAGGCCAGGTTCCAGTACCGCAACTTGCCATTCCAGAGCGCGGTCGATCCCTCGTCGTATTCGGCCTGGATGACCTCGGCCTCCCCACAGCGCACGGCGCGCGTACGCTTGGTGATCGCGAGCTCGCATCCGGATGCCGCCAACGCTTGCCGCACCGCTCCGATGGGAAAGAACAGCACAACGACATCGGACAGCATGCTGGTGGGTCGAGCGGCCGAGGGGAGCCACGGCGCGGTATCGACGGTCATGGTCTCGCCGTTCCAGACGACTGTCATGGCGCGCCGCCCCATGCCGTCGATCCCAACCAGGGCGAGGCGCTCCGGGGTGATGCTGAGCCGCGCATCGAAGGAGAGGGACTGGCCGGCAAACTGCAGCGTGACAAGCTGGACGACTTCGAGGCTGCGCCCCATCTCCCGCGGTTTCGGAAGCACAATCGCCGTGTTCGGACCGATCATCGGCACCTGGCTGGCTGCGGCTGCCTGCACTGGTAGTGCCGGGGGCATTTGGGCCTTTTCATCGAGCTGGACGAGCGTGCCGGAAAGGTTCGTGCAGCCCGCGAACGCCTGGGCCAGAGACAGCGCGATGAGGGCCGGTCTCGGGGTCATTGGACGTTGGCCCACGGCAGGGACCGCTTGCCGTGCTCCTCGCGCCCATACTTCGGCGCCTTGCGCCAGCGAAGGGCAAAGGTTGTTCGGCGTCGACTCGCCAGCGGCGCCAGAACGAACGCCAGCGTGATGCCGATCAACATGCCGGACCCGAAGCTGCTGATCGCCGGGGCTTTGCTCGAAGCCAGGAGCCCGAACGACAACAAAGTCATGGTCGCCGCCAGCAGGATCGCGACCATTGTTGTCGAGCGGTCGGCGTCTTTGCTCTCGGCACAGAAAACGGAGTAGTCGACGCCGATGGCAAGGACCAGAACCAGGGCCATCGCGTGAAAGAAATTGAACGGCACTCCGGCAAGGCTCAAGATTGCCGGAGTAAGAACGATGGCTGATACCGGCGGCAGCATGACCCAGATCGCGCCGACGGAACCATAGCGAAATGCAAAGGGAATGAGCATCAGCGCGGCCGAGACGCCGAGCAATGCCACGGTGCGCTCGCGATACTTTGCAAACAGCGCGCTGATCTCCGAGGTGGGCTCGACCAGCTGCACGCCGGGAACGTGGCTCAGGGCGCCACGGACCAAATCCGGGCGGGCGAGGCCCTGCAGCAGCCCAATGTGCACGCCGGGAGCCAGCACAAGATTGCGCAGAGCGTCCAATGCACCGCTACGGGTGGCCTGGTCGAGCGTGAGGGGTACAGGATCGCTCGGGACTTGCACCGGCCTCGCGCCGCCGAGACCGAGGGCGGCGTAGTGGGCCGCCAGCCGAGGATTGAGCTCTCCCTCGACGAGCAAGCGGTTCTCGCGCTGGCGCTCGGCGGACGGGACGAAATCAGCGGGAAGCAGCGCGCCCGCAAGGGCACCCTGCGCCCTCAGATCAGCCAGAATCGGGCGGATGGCCTCCTGCCGGCGCAACGCCGTCTCGTCATCGGCGCTCTCGACGAGAAGAAACTCGCTTCCGGCCTTGCCGCCGGTCAGGGCGAAGATCGCCTCCTGCTCGCGAACGAGATCCGGGGCCAGCGCTTGCATCCTGCGGACATCATCGCCGGTCTCGATTCGCGCCAATCCGACGAGGGCAACCGCTGCACCCGCGCATAGCAGCCCCAGGCGCAGGAGATGCCAGCGCCCGGCCTGCCAGAAGTCGAACGGTTGCCGCGCAGCACGCAGCACCCAGCCGGCAGCGCGCGTTCTTCGCCCACGGTCGAGGGTGGGAAACCACAGAACGACAGTGGCGAACGCGGCGGCAAGGCCGAACACGGAGAAGACTGCGATCTGGCGCAGCCCATGCAGGGGCGCAAATGTAAGCGCCACGTAGCCGATCAGTGTCGCAACGAGACTGAGCTGAAGGCCCGGCATGATGGAGAGGAGACGCTCGCTCGGCGTCCCCGCATCGGGGTCGAACTCGGTCGAGCTGTAGTGCAGGCCATAGTCGACCACGACGCCGAGGAGGCTGGTTCCAAACAGGAGTGTGAGGACGTGCACCTCGCCGAACAGAGCGAGGCAGGCTGCGAGCCCGGCACCGGCGCCAACCAGTCCGGCAAGCACATTGCGCAGCAGGGGTCCGAGACGCCTGAACACGGCGAGGATCAGGAGGATGGTTCCGCCAAGCGACAGCGCGCCCAGGGTCGCAGCCTCTGCCATCGCCGTGCGCGCGCCGGCTTCGGCGAAGAAGACGGCACCCGTGCGGTGAAGCTCGACACCGGGATGCACCGCCTTCAAGGCAGCTGCCGTCTTCGAGTAAGCGGCAGTGAGCTTTTCCTGCACGTCCAGCGCGAACGGCTCGCGAGCGAGCGAGCGTACGAGCAGCACCCACGTCTTGCCGCCTTCGCTCAGGCTGAGCAAGCCGTCGTCCCAGGCCACGCGCGGCATCGGCGAAGGGAGCTGCATGAGAAAAGAGGGCAGCAGAAGAAAGGGGTCACCACGCGCAACAAGACCCGCGCCCGCTCCTCCTACGCCGAAGGCCTGCCCGAGCGCCCGCTTCGCCAGGTCCTCGCCGCGTCCGGCCCCGAGCAGGACTCTATCCTCCTCGGACAGGAGCCCGGCCCGGTGCGGGAAGTAGAGCTGTCCGAGCTTGCGCATCTCCTGCGCGTCGGAGGCCGCCTCCGGCTCGATCAGGCCCGTGGCGTCGAGGCTGTCCGACATGGACAAGGCTGCCGCCCGCGCCTCGGTGCGTGAGGTGTGACCCACAACCACGAGCATGCGCCGCGTCAGGGTCCGCGAGACGGCATCACCGGCCTTTTGCACCGCAGACTCCCGGCTCTCGCGGGGCAAGAGGGCCATGAGGTCGGTATCGAGCGGGAGTCCTCGGTGGGCATGCCACGCGAGAAAGATAGCTGCCGCAATGACGGTCGCCAGCCATGCTAAGCTCGCGAGCCGTCGTGGCGTCATAGCTGCTTGGCCAACGCAAGCAAGGCAAGCTCATCGCTTGTCGGCGCTGCCGTTTCCAGGCTCTGGCTTGAAAATCGGAGATGGTCGCGGTCGCCATCCGACCTCATCACCACAACGTCCTCAACCAGCCGCCTGCCGCGTACGACAATGGCTTCGACTGGCATTGCCGGATCATTGCCGGCGATGGGCGTGAAGCGCATCTCCCACTTCTTGGCATCGCCGGTGCGCGCAATCTTGAAGGTGCTTTCGAGATCGCTCCAATGGCCGACAAGAGCGCCGCTCAGCATGGAATAGAGCTTCGTCATGAAGGGAATGCGCGTGGAGGACAAGCTCATGGTCTTCTTGCCATCCACCTCCTGCACGAGCCCGGCCGGGCTCATGACCGTCGTCACGGCGAAAGGTGTTTCGGCCCGCCAGATAAGCCCGCCGCCCGCCACCAGCGTGAAGGAGCCCCCCGTCTTGAGCGGCGCATCGAAGCCCTTGAGGAAGCGATCCTGCTCGAAGTGGCCGCGCAGGACCTGACCATCCTTGAGCGCGGTCTGACCGCCCGATGGCCGCGTCTCGGCGCTCGATGGCGTGGAGAGAGCCGCACAGAAAATAGCGAGGCTGAGCAAGAGTGTGCGGATAGCCGTCATGGCCCGTCCCCCAGTACGATTGCACGGCGCGGGCAATTCCCCGATTTCCCAAGAATCCTATTAACCTAGCCCCGCCGGTCCAGCAAGTTTCCCATCACGATCCTGCACTGGCGCCGCGCACGATCGTCCCTGAGCTCAGGACCTCCAGGCCGTCCCGGTACTCGAAGCTGAAGCCGCTGCCCGCTCCTGCGCGGCGCAGACAGAGCGTCACGCGCGTGCCGGGCAGCATCATCTTCCGGAATTTGACGCGAAACTCCGGCGCCGAGGCTATGGAGAGGCCGAGATGGCGGCCAGCGAGGCGCACGGCCCAGTCGATCTGTGCCACCGCGGGCGCGATCGGAAATCCCGGGAAATGTCCCTGAAAATGCACGATCCTCGGCGCGAGGAAGAGATCGATATCCACCCCACTCTCGGTCGGCCGCACGGCGCACGTCTCGGGCTCGCGCACGGAATCGTTCTCCGCGCCCTCGCGAAACAGGGCAGCGATGTCGGCGGCTCCCCTCTTGCCGAGCGCGCGTGCCGGCAGGGCGTCGACAAACCTCCATCGGCGGGGCAGAGCCGCCGGCTCGCGCGACTGCGCGAGCATGCGGCGCGCCAAGCGGCCCAACCGAAACGGCCCCATGCGCGCGAGAAGGCCCTTTCCCTCCTCGGTGAGCATAAGTGCCGCCCCAAGCTCCGTCGGCGGGTCTCCCAGGACGGCCACCGCGGCATCGGCCACCCATGGAATTCCCCGCAGCTCTGCCGCGACCTCGGCCGGGTCCACGCGGACACCCTCGATCTTGGCAATCGCATCGGCGCGGCCGATGAAGCGTACGCCGTCTGCTTCGATTGATACCCGGTCCGAGCTGATGTACCCGGCATCTGGCACATGCGGGGCACGCACCGTCGCAAGCCCGTCGGGCCTGGCGCCTATCGCGACGCCGGGCAAGGGGCGCCACGCCGGGTCCGAGCAATCGCGTCGGCGCGTGGCGATGGCACCGGTCTCGGTGCTGCCGAAGATCTCCGTGACGGAAAGCCCGAGGATCGTCCGGGCCAGGCGGGCGTCGGCCTCAGCAAGGGGGGCGCCTGCCGAAAGGACAACGCTCGGCCGGCGCTCGTGGCTGATGGGCGCCAGACCGCCCATACGCGAGAGGTGTGCGGGGCTCGTGACCAGCACGCTGCCGGGATCGAGCGCCGACAGCACAGTCTCCCAAAGCTCGAGCGTCGTGGACACGAGGAGCCGGCCGGTCGCGAGCGGCCACAGCACGCGGAACGCCAGACCGTAGGCGTGCTGATGCGGGACGGTTGCAACAACCTTGGCGTTGCGTGGCGCGACCGGGCCCAACAGCGATTCGATGGCCTCCGCCTCGGCACTGAGATGGGCAAGCGTCTTTGCGACCTGCTTCGGCGCCCCCGTCGTGCCGGACGTGAGGAACGTGAGGCGCGAGCCGGGGTTGAGAGCCAAGGGAGCCCCCACGTCGTTCTTGTCGCCCGCTGCGAGCACCAGGCCGGGGCCTCCGTGCAGCGGCCCATCAGTCACGATGAGATCGAACAGTCCGGCCAGCGTGGTGGTGATGTCCGGTCGGCCATTGGGCGGCATCAGGACCTCGGCGTCCGCGCTCATCAGCGCGAAGAGACCGACCGCCCCCCAGTACGCGTCCCCCGTGAGGAGCAGGCCGCGCCGGCAACCCGTCTGACGAATGCGCTCGCCGTTGGCTCTGACATCGCGGCAAAGACGGGAGCGAGAGGCGATCACTCCGCCACAGTCGGCCACGGGCGTCCTGTCCGGACGTCCGCAGGCGAGGAGCTTCACAAGTGGCGTGACGCTCATGCTGCCGTCCTCGGGCCTACGAGCACCCGGCGCAAGACAAATTCTCCGGCGAGGAGAAGCCCCATAATCAGGTAAGCGATTACGCCCGTCCACAACGCCCAGGCCGCGTCGCTGCCAAAGACCGCAAGAGCCAGGGCGATGAGCGCGTTCAGCAGGAGCCATGCGGTCCAGACCATGGTGACGGCCCGGCAATAATCCCGGGCCTCGGGAGGCAAGTCGGGCTGGCGCAGTCTCGCGTAGCGCTCGATGAGGCTCGGCGGGTGCGCAAGGGACATCCCGAACAGGGCTGCGACCCCGGCGCTCATCACCACCGGATAGGCCTTGGCTGCGACCGGAGGGTCGAGCGCCGCAAGGATGACCAGCGTAGCGGCCGAGGCGATCAGCAGGCCCCGCTGCTGTCTGGCGGCCGACGCGTTGAGCGTGATGGTTCGCAACGTCATCAGCAGAACCGCCGCGGCGACAAAGGTCAGAGGCGGGACCGCCGAGCGACCGAAATAGACAGCCGCGGGGTACGCCAGGCTTGCGACCAGAAGAATAGCCGCAAGTCCGTTACGTCTCGGTCTGTCCATCATGGTCCGCGGCCGGCCGCCCCGTGGGGGATATCAGCGCGGCACGGGCTCCCCGGCGAGCTCGCAGACGCGATCGACCACGTCGCTCACGGTGCGCACGCTGCGGAACTCCTCCGGCTTGAACCGGCGCCGCGTCAATTGCTGCAACCGGACGACAAGATCGACGGCGTCGATGCTGTCGATATCGAGATCCTCATAGAGGCGCGCGTTCAGTGCCACCTTCTCGGGGGGCACCTCAAACAGCTCGCCGAGGCAGACCGTGAGATGCTCCAGAATCTCCTCACGCGAGAGCATGTTCCCCTCCCCCCTGCTGCGACCGCACAAATTGCGCCAACGATCGTACATTGACGAAATGACGCCTCACATCGTCGGTCACGGCTTCGATCTTGAGGCCGTAAGCCTTGCGCAAGGCCACGCCAAGCTCCAGCGCATCGATCGAGTCGAGTCCCAGACCCTCGACGAATAACGGCTCGTCGCTGCCAATCTCCTCGGGCGCCATGCCCTCCAGATTAAGCGTGTCGACGATGAGCTTCTTGAGCTCGAGTTCAAGGTCATCCACGGGCCAGTCTTCCTGCGTAGTACGCTTCGAAATGGCGAACGATCTGTCGCGCTGCGAGCGGGCGGTGCTCGCAACTCTGCCACGAGTTGGTGCTCAGACGCTCACCGATCTCGACACGAAAGCGTGGCCGGCGCTCCGGAATCGCCCACCATTTCTCCCCCTTGGTAAGCGTGGCCGGCGAGCATGAGATCGTAACCGGCTGGATCTCGGTTCCTAGACATGTCGCAATGTTGGCGAAACCGCGGCGAAAGCGTATCGGCTCGCCCGGCACCGAGCGTGTCCCTTCGGGGAAGATGATGAGGTGATTGCCGCTGGCCAGCGCCGCCCGGCACGCTTCAAGGAAGGCGTCGGAGTCGAGGTCATTCCTGATGTAGCCGGCCCCCCGCACCACACGTCCGAGATAGGGGCTCTGCCACAATTCGTGCTTGACCACGCACTGCGCGCGGCGAACAAGCGCCATGAGCAGCACCACATCGAGCAGCGAAGGGTGGTTGGCGACGATGATGCGCGCCGGACCGTTGCTGAGTCGTTCATGGCCTTCGATCTCGACATCGATCAGGCGCAGAGCCCGGAGGAAGCCGATATAGAGCCGGAACAGGACATGCACAAGATTTTGGTTGCGCTCGCGCCGCAACAGCCTTTCGGGCGTGACGGCCTGCAGGATCGGGAAGGCGACGCCAGCCAGGATGGTGGCGCCGCCAAACATCAGCGGGATTGCGATGGCCGTCCCCGCCAGGCGCCAGGCGCGGTCGAGTTGGCTACGCAGCACGGGACCACCTCCAGTCCATCCGGCACCCCTCCACGGCAGCGGCCGGCGCCGCCGTGATGAGAAATCGGAGAAATGCCGCAGCCGCGCAGTCACTCGGCACGCCCAGCTCCGCACGCGGCGAGGCCTCGAACACGATCACGTCGTCGCCTGCTTGCGGCGCGCGCAGCGCCAGGCCCACCACGACAGGCAGCCCCACGTCGTCGTCCCCGAACGCGGCGTACTCGCCAGGCAGCGTCTCATCGCCGTAGAGCAGCAAGACCGGCTCGTGCGGCCGCTCGGCGAGGCAGGCGACCGCCTCCATCAGGCCGAAACCGAAGGTGTCGAGCCCGGCAGCCAGCGCCGTGTGCCCGATGGTGTTGCCCGCGCCAATCGAGAGCAGACCCGTCAGGGCATGATGCACGACCATGCTGAACTCCGCGGGAGACGGCAGCTCTGCGGCATCAAGCGCCCGCAGAATGCCTATCATGCGGCCGAATTCCCCGTGTCGTGACGCCAGGACATAGCGCGCGCGCTGCAGCGCGTCGCCACAGGCGGCAGCGGAGCCGACAATCCTCTGGCCGAACGGCGAGGCACGGCGGCGCAGCAACATGGGAATCGAGACCACCGGCGTGGTGGGCGCTTCGGCGCTGCTGTCCGCAGCTCCGGCCCAGATGCGCCAGTCTGCGCGCGTCTCCCGTCCCGGAGCCCACGCCGACCATGCCTGCACCGAAAGGCGCGCGTTTCTGCGATCCCCCATGGCAATCTCAAGCTCGCTCAACACTTGCGCCATTCCCCCACCCCTTCGCGCAAGCGGCGAGGCAATGTACCATATTGGTTTGGGCACCTCAAAGAGGGGGGGTGAGCTGATCGTACGTGGGGCACTTGTCAAGGAGGGAAGCGCGGCTGCCCGCGACGCCATGCAGCGCTGGTCGCGGCCCCGCGATGCCTCCTATAGCGCCCGCGCGCGCAGCCTGCTCGCGCGCGCCCTGTTGCGCCGGCTTCTGGCCGAGAGCACCGGGGCGCCATCCGGTTGGACGTTCGATGTGGACATTTCCGGCCAGCCTGTCGCGCGTCTCAGGTGTGGCGGCCGGGCTCCCTCCATTACCATTTCACACTCGGGCGGATGGGTAGCATGCGCCGTGGCGAACGGCGGCCAGATCGGCATCGATATTGAGGTCTGCCGGCCTGGCCGTGACATCATGGGCATTGCCGGGCTGGCGTTCGGCCCCGGCGAGCGCAGGGATGTCGAACGCGAGGGAGCTGTCGCGTTCTATCGCGTCTGGACGTTGCGGGAGGCGCTGGCGAAGGCCCGGGGGCGCGGTCTTGCGCAGGTGGCCGACGGCATTGACCGCATCGAGCGCTCGCCGGCCGATGGTCTCCAGCTGCGACGCATCGGCGACGAGGCGTGGTGGCTGACGCACGCGACACCCCTGGAGGGGCTCACCCTGGCACTGGCGTTCAGATGCTCGCGTTGTAGCTCAGTCCCGTCCATTTCCTGGTCTTTGTGGCCCTAACGACACAGCTCGGCTGCGGGACGGCTGGCTCGCCACTCTGGCGCACGACTTTTTTCGCCCACAAGACTTGAATGATCGCGGTCCTCGGGGCCGGTCGCGGTTTCTCGTGAAACCCGAGAAACGGCCCTATGCCAGGGCCGTCACAGGGTTCTCGATGAAGCCGCGGAAAGCGGCGAGCAGCTCGGCGCCGAGGGCGCCGTCGACCACGCGATGGTCGCAGGAGAGCGTCACCGTCATTTGCCCGACGAAAGCGATGCTGCCGTCCGGGCGCTCCACCGGCTGGCGACGAGCCGCACCCACCGCCAGCACGGTGGCGTGCGGCGGGTTGATGATGGCCGCGAACTCGCGGATGCCGTGCATGCCGAGGTTGGAGACGACGCTCGATCCGCCCTGGTACTCCTGCGGCTTAAGGCGCCGCGCGCGGGCGCGGGCGGAGAGGTCCCTGACCTCCGCCGAGATGGCCGAGAGCGTCTTGGTCTCGGCCTGGCGCACGATGGGGGTAAAGAGGCCGCCCTCGATGGCCACGGCGACGCCGATGTCGGAATGGGCGAGACGCAGGATGCGGTCGCCGGCCCAGACGGCGTTGGCGGCGGGCACCCGCTGCAGCGCGGCGGCCCAGGCCTTCACGACGATGTCGTTGAGCGAGAGCTTGAAGGCCGGCGTGCCGTCCCTGGCCCTGGGCGCGGCGGCGTTGGCGTCCTCGCGCAGGCGGATCAGAGCATCGGTGCCGACATCGGCCGTCAGGTAGAAATGCGGGATCGCCTGCTTGGCCTCCACCAGCCGCGCCGCGATGGTGGCACGCATGTTGTCGAGCGCTACCTCCTCGTAGCTGCCGGACTCGTAGAGCGCCTTCACCTGCTGCATGACCTGCTGCGCCGTGGCGCCCGTCGGCGCTGCCTGACGCGCGCGCTGCGCCGCCGCGGCAAGGTCGCGGGCGAAGATGCGGCCGTGCGGGCCGGAGCCTCGTACGGCATCGAGGTCGATGCCGCTCTCGGCCGCCAGCCGGCGTGCCAGCGGGGTGACGGTGACGCCGCCACGCCGCGCCGGGCCGTAGTTGCGGCCGGGGGTGCGGACCTCGAAGAACGGGTCGAGCCTGATCGGAGCGGCGGCGCCGTTGGCGGCGGGCGCCGGGCTGAGGGCGGGGGTGGAAGCGGCTGCGGCCGTCGCGGGACCCGGCGCAGGACGCCTCGGCGCGGTGCTCGGCACGGGCGCCGGCGACATGGCCGAGGCGGCTGCCACGCTTCTTCCATCGGTGACGACGGCCACGACTGCGCCGACCGGCACCACCTCGCCGACGCCGGCGCGGATTTCCGCCAACACGCCGGCGACGGTGGCGGGCACCTCCATGGAGGTCTTGTCGGTCTCGATCTCGAACAGGTTGTCACCCGGGTTAACGGCGTCGCCCGGCGCCTTGTACCACTGCGTGATCCTGCCCTCGGCGACCGTCTCGCCGAGCTGCGGCATCAGAACGTCCATCTTTCCTCCCGCCTCAGCGCTTCTCCCCGCGCTTCCATAGCATTTCTGGATGAAGGGAGCATCGCGCGGTGAATGGGGTCAGCAATGTAGGTTGAGTCAAGCGAAGCGCGGACCCAACGCCATCGAGCATCAACATGCGTTGGGCCTTCGCTGGCGCTCGACCCAACCTACGGTTTGCGCCGCACCAGCAGCCAGGCCAGCAACAACGTGGGGCCCAGGATCGCCACGCCGAGCCCCGTCATCTGCGCCTGCGAGAGTGGCACGATGCCGCCGCCGGGGGTGGCCAGCACGAAGCCGCCCAGCACGAGGAGCACCCGCAGCGGCCGCTCCAGAACGCCGGCCCCCCTGAGGTCGCCGATGCCGGACTGATAACCCTGGATGCCCCCGCAGATGAACACGGTGCCGACGGCGATCAGGACCGTGAGCCCCAGCGCGGGAAGAAGGGGGCTGGCCCCCTGCAGCACCAGGGCCGGGTTCAGCACGAAGAAGAACGGGATGAAGTAGATGATGGAGCCCACCATCATGCTCTCCCACCCCGTCCGCATGGGCGGCGCCCCGGCGATTCCGGCCGCGGCGAACGAGGCGATGGCCACGGGCGGCGTGATGGCCGACAGCATGCCCCAATAGAAGATGAACATGTGCACGGCCATCTTGTTGAGGCCGAGCTTCTCGAGCGCCGGCGCCACCAGGATGGCCAGGAAGATGTAGCAGGCGGTGGTGGTGAGCCCGAGGCCCAGGATGAGGCTCGTCACCGCGCACATGACGAGCAGCAGGAAGGCGTTGTCGCCAGCGATGCGGAGCAGGTCGTTGGCGAGGCTGGAGACCACGCCGGTCATCGAGAAGGCGCCGATCAACAGTCCGCAGCCGGCCAAAATGGCAGCCAGCTCCACAAAGGTGCGGCCGTTCATCTCCAGGAAGTCGGCCACCGTCTTGAGGGTCCAGCGGTTGCCTTTCGAGAACAGCTGGTTCAGCACCAGCAGCAGGGCGGTGGCGTAGAACGGCGCGTGGCTCTCGCGCTTGAAGTGGAGCAGCATGACGATCAGCAGCGCCACCACGAACACGTAGTACCAGCCCCCCTTCAGCGTCACCCACAGGCTCGGCAGCTCGTGCCGGGGCAGTCCCTTGAGGCCGTTGCGGGCGGCGTAGGCATCGACCTGCGTGAAGAGGCCCAGGTAGTAGAGCGCCGCAGGAATGATGGCGGCGAGGGCCACTTCGGCGTAGCTGACGTTCAGGAACTGGGCGATGACGAACGCCGTGGCACCCATCACCGGCGGCGCCAGCACGGCCCCGGTGGAGGCACAGGCCTCGATGGCGCCGGCGTAGGAAGCCTTGAAGCCGGTGCGCTTCATGGTGGGAATGGTCATGGTGCCGGCGGTGAGCACATTGGACACCACGCTGCCCGACATCATGCCGAGCAGCCCGCTGGCGAAGATGCCGACCTTGGCTGCCCCGCCGCGGAACGTGCCGCACAGCGCGAACGCCAGGTTGATGAAGAACTTGCCGGCCCCCGTCATCATCAGCGCCGTGCCGAACACCAGAAAGCCGATCACGGTCTCGGCGAAGGCCTGGATCGGGATGCCGAGCACGCTCTCGACCGAGAGCATGTGGTAGGCGATGGCCTGCTCCGGCGTCGCCTGAGTGCCCCTGAGCGGCCCGAGCCAGCGCCATTCGGCGAACAGCGGATAGACCGTGAACGGCAGCACGCTCAGCATGAGGCTCCAGCCGCCGGTGCGGCGCAGCCCCTCCATGAGGACGACCCACAAGACCAGGCCGGCGGCGTTGACCAACATCGGGGCGCCGCCGAACTCCCACCCAAGCTCGGCCGCCTTGCGCACGTTGAGCATGAGGTAGGTGGCCGCAGCGGCTGTCGCCAGGAACAGCGCAATGTCGTACCAGGCCACCCGGTCGAGCCGCGCGCCGGCCCCGCCCGGGAACAGCACGAACGTGAACGGCAGCATCAGCAGGATGAGGAGGTAGTAGTACTCGGTGTTGAGCTGCGTGAAGCCCACGAAGAAGCGCAGCGTGAACTGCTGGTTGATGCAGAGCGCGATGGTTGCCGCTGTCAGAACGATCAGCAGCCAGCGCCAAGGCCCCCGCAGCTTGCGTACCTGCGTGACCTCGGCCTCCACCGGGCCCGCCAGAACATGCGGGTCGGCGATCTCCACCGGCTTGGCCGTCGGACCGGTCTGGACGTTTCCGGAGTCGCGACCGGATTGCATGACGGGGCCTCAGGGAAGTGAGGGGAATAGGGAGTAGGGAATAGGGAGAGCGTGGGAGTAGCGAGCGGGGGTTCTCTTTCCCCACTCCCTACTCCCGTACTCCCTATTCCCCTCTTCCCTTACTCGAAGATCGGATCCATGCCGGCCGCGGCGAGTGCCGCCTTGCGAGCAGACAGCCAGCCCTTGGCGAAGGCGTCCTTGTCCTCGGGTGGGCTGGCCTTCACGAAGGTCTCCCAGGCCGTCGCCAGCGTTGCCTGCCGCTTGAGGAGCTTCTGGTTGTGCGCGTCGTGCTCCGGCTTCCACGCGCCCGCCTCCTTCAGCGCCCGCACGGCCCCTTCGTGATAGGGCAGCACCCAGGTCAAGTTCTGCCGCGCCACCTCCAGGCCGGCAGCGCCCGGCGTGGCATCCTTGTAGGCGTCGTAATCGACGATCATGGCCCTGGCCAAGCCGTACACCAGGTCGGCCGACTGGTTGGCGTAGGCCATGAAGATCGGATAGGCATAACCTGGCAGGTCCGTGGGGCTCTGCGGGGTGAGCCCGACGCCGCACGTCGCCTTGACCGGTCCGTAGTAGGGCCCGATCTTGCGCACCCTCCCCCAGGCGGCCGCATCGTCCGCAGGAGTCGCCGGATAGAACAGGCCGCGCGGCGAGGTCTCGACCTCCTTGGCCTGGGCGGAGATGCTGGACGCGATGGCGGCATCCACCTCGTTGTTGAGCATGCCCTTCCACATGGCGCCGTAGCTGGAGAACTCCACGAGCTTCACGTCGTTGCGGGTCAGGCCGCCATATGCCAGGACCGCGAAGGCGTTCTGGTTGAGTGCCGGCGAACCGACGACGATGCCCACGCGCTTGCCCTTGAGGTCCTTCACCTCCTTGACGCCCACGTCCTTGGTGACGCCGAGCGAGATGGCGTTGCAGTCGGTGGAGGAGAGGATCAGCCGCAGCGGCTGCGGACCCCACTCCTTCACGGCGAACTCGAACACGCCCTCTTGGGCAAAGTAGACGCCGATGCCCATGGCCGAGGCCTGCGCCCGGCCGGCCCTCACCGGCGCCAGCCGCGCCACGTCGTTGCCGGCGGGCAGCACGCGCACATCGGCTCCGTGCTTGTCCTTCAGCATCTTGCCCACCGCCACGGCAATGTTGAACCCCGACGAGCCGGTGTCGTAGGCGGTGAAGCTGAGCGTCGATGGCAGCTTGGCGTCCTGGCCGATCGCGGCGGGTGCGGCGCAAAGCCACAAACCGGCACCTGCGACGGCGAGCGAGAGCAGCTTTACAGCTCGGGGCACGTTCAATCCTCCCTTCCAGTGGCAACGCCCCTTGTACCGCATCGGTTGGACGATACGGCCGAGGCGCCTTTTTGTTCACCAAAGACTTAACACCTGGAAATTCCGCGGGCAATCGATCGCAGGACCGCGCAGGCACAAACGTTGCCGGTCGGAGTGCCCGCGAGGCGTCCCGGGCTGCGTCCGGCCTTAACACTTTTGCAAGCAAGCCGTGGCAGCCCCGACACCGCCGGCTGCGGCCGGATCGGGTTAGAATTGCGGCTGGTTGCGGGGATGGTGCGAGGTGTCGGGGGAGATGCACAAAAGCAGGCTTACGCGGCGGGCGGCGCTGGCCAGGCTCACCGGCATCTGGCTGCTCGGGGTCGTGTCCGCGTGGAGCCTGTTGGCCGTATGGCACACGGCCCCCGCGTCGGCGGTTGACGTGTCCCCCCTGGAACCCCTGACCGGCCGCTGGGTGGGCGAGGGTCGGCTCGGCGTCAAGGGCAACCCCACCGAGCAGGTCAAGTGCCGTGTCACCTACGTCTACGTCCAGGACGGCGACCAGCTGAAACAGAACATCCGCTGCGCCTCCGCGGGGGGCCATGTCGAGGTGCACAGCGTCGTCTCCCACGTCGCCGGCAAGCTGACGGGCACCTGGCAGGAGGTGGTCCGCAACATGAGCGGCGATCTCGCCGGCACCGTCACGCCGCGCGGCTTCAAGGTCGCCGTACGCGGCGAGAGCCTGACCGCCAACATGGACATCATCCTGGTCAAGGGAAAGCAGGTCATCGAGATTCAGTTCATCAACAGCACCCTCCTCGGCCTGACCCTGGTGCTGGAGCGGGGGTAGGACCCACCGGCCTGCTCACGGGTTTCTTCTCAGCCAGACACCGAAGATCCTCCCAACACGGGCGGGGCGGCTGAGTGCGCTCCCAGTTGTGAAAATATCGGGGATCGAGGTGGGAAACAGGTTCGGGGCTTGCTGGAGTGTCACGCGAATCGGCTATGGGGCATTGCAACCCTGGGACAGAGGATTGCCACCATGCCCACCCGGTACGAATACGATCTCGATCACAACAGCGAGTGGCGCTGGATCGCCATCTCCGAGACCGGAGTGACCTCCGCAATCTCGCCCGTTGGCTACACCAGCCTGCAGGACTGTATGCATGCGGTCGGTCTGATGCTGGCCTCCAGCAACGCCGCCGTGCTGCCCGCCACCCAGGCCCAGCAGCGGGCCCAGGCCGCAGCCGATCTGCCGGCGAGCTCCCTCTCCCGCCTCCAGCGGTAGCCGGTGTCGGGCGGAGCGCCGCAGGCGGCGCCCCAGCCCGTGCTCACGCCGCTTCCTTGACGGGCTCGCCGTTGACGACGAGTAAGCCGCCGCGGACCGTGATGCGCACCGTGTCGCCGTCGCGGACGCGGCCGGCCAGGATCTGCTCGGCCAGCGGGTCCTGCACCGACCTCTGGATCACGCGCTTCAGGGGGCGCGCGCCGTAGGTCGGGTCGTAGCCGCGGTTGGCGAGCCAGGTGCGCGCGCTGTCGTCCAGCTCCAGCTTGAGCTTGCGGTCGGCCAGGAGCTTCTGCAGGCGGCCGATCTGGATATCGACGATCGATACCATCTGGTCGCGCCGCAGGCGGTGGAACAGGATGATGTCGTCGACGCGGTTCAGGAACTCCGGCCGGAACTTGCTGCGCAGCTCGGCCATGACGTAGGGCCGCGCCGCGTCCGTGTCCTCATCCTCCTTCTGATTGGCGAGGTACTCCGAGCCGATGTTGGACGTCATCACGATCAGCGTGTTCTTGAAATCGACCGTGTGGCCCTGGCCGTCGGTGAGACGACCGTCGTCGAGCACCTGCAGAAGCACGTTGAAGACATCGGGGTGCGCCTTCTCGATCTCGTCGAACAGCACCACCTGGTAGGGTCGCCGCCGCACCGCCTCGGTGAGGGCACCGCCCTCCTCGTAGCCGACATAGCCCGGGGGCGCGCCGATCAGCCGCGCGACGGCGTGCTTCTCCATGTACTCGCTCATGTCGATGCGCAGGAGCGCCGCCTCGTCATCGAACAGGAATGCCGCCAGCGCCTTAGTGAGCTCGGTCTTGCCGACGCCAGTGGGGCCAAGAAAGATGAAGGAGCCGATCGGCCGGTTCGGGTCCTGCAGGCCCGCCCGCGCACGCCTGACCGCCTTGGACACCGCATCGACAGCCTCCTGCTGGCCGACCACGCGCTTGCCCAGCTCCTGCTCCATGCGCAGCAGCTTCTCCCGCTCGCCTTCGAGCATCTTGTCGACGGGGATGCCGGTCCAGCGCGAGACGATGGCCGCCACATGGTCGGGCGTGACCGCTTCCTCGACCATCGCGCCAACCTTGGCGTCGCCGGCTTCCAGCTCCTTGAGCTTCTTCTCCAGGCCTGGGATCACGCCATATGCGAGCTCGCCGGCACGGGTGAAGTCGCCCTTACGCTGCGCCTGGTTCAGCTCGGTGCGGCGCTGGTCCAGCTCCACCTTCAGCTTCTGCGCCGACCCCAGCTTCTTCTTCTCGCTCTCCCAGCGGGCGGTGAGAGATTTGGACTTCTCCTCCAGGTCGGCAATCGACTTGTCGAGGCGAGCGAGCCGCTCCCTGGAGGCCGCGTCGCTCTCCTTGCGCAGGGCTTCGCGCTCGATCTTCATCTGCATGAGATCGCGGTCGATGGCATCCAGCTCCTCGGGCTTGGAGTCGATCTCCATCTTCAGGCGCGAGGCGGCCTCATCCACGAGGTCAATGGCCTTATCGGGCAGGAAGCGATCGGTGATGTAGCGGTTGGAGAGCGTGGCCGCCGCCACCAGCGCTGAGTCCGTAATGCGCACACCGTGGTGCTGCTCGTACTTCTCCTTGAGTCCGCGCAGGATCGAGATGGTATCCTCGACCGTGGGCTCGCTGACGAACACCGGCTGGAAGCGCCGCGCCAGTGCGGCATCCTTCTCGATGTGCTTGCGGTACTCGTCGAGCGTGGTGGCGCCGACGCAGTGCAGCTCGCCACGCGCCAGCGCGGGTTTGAGGAGATTGCCGGCGTCCATGGCGCCCTCGGCCTTGCCGGCGCCGACGATGGTGTGCAGCTCATCGATGAACAGGATGATGCGTCCGCCCTCGGCCTGCACCTCGCTGAGAACGGCCTTGAGCCGCTCCTCGAACTCGCCGCGGTACTTGGCGCCGGCGATTAGGGCCCCCATGTCGAGCGCCAGCAGGCGCTTGTCCTTGAGGCTCTCAGGCACGTCGCCCTTGACGATGCGCTGGGCCAGACCCTCGGCAATCGCGGTCTTGCCGACGCCGGGCTCGCCAATCAGGACGGGATTGTTCTTGGTGCGGCGGGAGAGCACCTGGATGGTGCGGCGGATCTCCTCGTCCCGGCCGATCACGGGATCGATCTTGCCCTCGGCCGCGGCCGCAGTCAGGTCGCGCGCGTAACGCTTGAGGGCGTCGTAGCCCTGCTCGGCCCCAGCGCTGTCGGCGGTGCGGCCCTTGCGCAGGTCGTCGATGGCACGGTTGAGCGAGGTCGGGTTGACACCCGCCTCGTTGAGGGCGCGACCGGCATCGGTGGAGGGCTCCATGGCCAATGCGAGCAGCAGACGCTCGACGGAGACGAATGTGTCGCCGGCCTTCTGGGCGAGTTTCTCCGCCTGGTCGAAGGCACGCGCCAGCTCCGGTGCCAGGTAGACTTGGCCGGCGCCGCCGCCCGAGACCTTGGGGCGCTTCGCCAACGTGCGCTCGACGGCAGCGAGCGCATCGCCAGGCCTGCCTCCGGCGGCTTGGATGATGCGGGCCGCCAGGCCCTCGGGATCGTCCATCAGCACCTTCAGCAGGTGGTCTGTGCCGAACTGCTGGTGCCCCTCGCGCAGGGCCAGGCTCTGGGCGGACTGCACGAAACCCCGCGCCCGATCGGTGTAGATGTCGAAGTTCATGGCATCCTTCCTCAGCACGGCTGCGTCGCCCCAAATGGGCGCGACAACGCCGTCGTTTGACAGGAGTCGAACTGGCAACCCAGCCGCGGGACCCGGAAACCGGCGTCTGCGGCCGAATCTCACGCTCATATAGTGCGGCGCTATTGCGCCAAAAAGGCTCGATAGGCTATCCGCTGGTACGGAAAAACCATGAGATCCCCCATGCCAACGCCCGAGGGCGAGCCGCCGCGCGTCAGCGCCATCTATCGCTATCCCATCAAGGGCCTGACACCGGAGCGGCTGGACGGCGTGACGCTCGCGGCGGGCGAGACCCTCCCGTTCGACCGCGCCTACGCCATCGAGAACGGTTCCGGCCGCTTCGACCCGGAGGCGCCTCGCCATCTGCCCAAGATCGTGTTCCTGATGCTGATGCGCGACGAGCGGCTCGCCACGCTGACGAGCAGCTTCGACGACGAGAGCCGCTCGCTGACAATCTCGCGCGGCGGCAAGCCCGTGGTGAAGGGCGCACTCGACACGGCCCTGGGGCGCCAGCTGATCGAGCAGTTCATTGCCGCCTACATGAAGGCTGAGCTGCGTGGGGCGCCCAAGATCGTGCAGGCGCCGGGGCACAGTTTCTCCGACGTGGCGGCCAAGTGCGTGCACATCGTCAACCTGGCGAGCGTGCGGGAGCTGGAGCGCGCCGCCGGCCGCAAGGTGGACCCGCTGCGCTTGCGCGCCAACATCTACCTCGACGGGGTGGCCCCGTGGGCAGAGCTTGGCTGGATGGACAAGGAGATCGGCATCGGCCCGGCGCGCCTCACGGTCTTCGCTCGCACGACGCGATGCGAGGCCACCAACGTCGATCCGGTGACGGGCGCGCGCGACATGGCGATCCCCGCCACGCTCCTGCGCACCTGGGGTCACCAGGACTTCGGTATCTATGCGAAGGTCACAACCGGTGGCGCAATTGCCGCCGGAGCCCCGGTTGCCGTGCCAGACCGCCTGTTGGCCCAACGGTAAGCGCCAGAGCGGCGTCTACTCTACGGCCGCGTCCTCATTCGGCGACGCACGAGCGCAGGCGCTCATCCCTGGCAATCACTGGCCCTGCAATCACTCGCCGGTCGGCTCGCTCTTGCTGCCCGATTCCCCGTTGTCGCTGCTGCGCGTGCGGCGCACCGGGCGGCGCAGGAACTCGGGTTGCTCGTGCACCTGCTGGAAGCGCTCGCGGCGGCGCGGCTGCTCGCCTACGGGCTCGGCGACCTGCTCCGGTGCACGCTCCTGCGGCGGCTCCTGACGTGCCTCGCCACGCGGCTCCCGCGCCTCAGGCTGCTGCCGGTCGCGGTCGCGTTCCACGAAGCCCTGGCGCTCGCCGCGCTCGCCATAGCGAGGCCGGTTCTGATCGCGCCGGAAGGGCCGGTCGGGACGCTGGTCCTGACGGTGATCCTGCCGCTGGTCCTGATGATGACGCTGATCCGGGTGACGCTCCGGCCGGGCGTGGTGCTCACCGCCACCCTGCGAACGTGGCTGCGGCTGGTGACCCGGCACGAAGGGCTGCTGGAAGCCGTCATCGCCGCCCTCGCCATCGTCGCCGAACTCGTCCGAGCCCTCGCCCGCCTCGCCCGGTCCACGCATGCGGTGGCCGCCACCATTGGCCCCCTCGCCCGGCTGGTTGAACTGGTCGCGATAGGCCATGATGATGCGGCTGTAATGCTCGGCATGCTGCAGATAGTTCTCAGCCAGCACCGGGTCGCCGCTCGACTGCGCCTCGCGCGCCAACGAGAGGTACTTCTCCGCGATGTGGGCGGGGGTACCGCGAATCCTCTCTGCCGGGCCGTTCGATTCGAAGCTGCGCGACAGGGGATTGCCGTGGTGACCTTTGCGGCTGTTGTTATTGCGGCCACGACCGCGCCGGTTCTGTTGTCCTTGCCTCACTGACTTAAGGGCTCCCGTCCTACTGAAAGCATCGTTCCATACGCACGAGAAACGGCCGGACAAGCTCCGGCGCCGACATACCCAAGGACACCTTCAAGCACGTGTGCTCGGGCAAGTCCGTTCCAAGTCCGCTCGTCGCTCACAAGCTCAAGCTTGCGACCCAAGGGGGCAGCAATGGTCTCGACCCGTTCCCTATTCCGCGCCCGGACCCCACGCGCATCCACCGCGCCTGTGCTCGGCAAGTCACGCCATCATTGCGGTCTCGTGGGCGGCTAGTGGTGCTGACGATACGTCGCCTTGTTGCGAGCAATTCAACCTGCTGCGCATCGGTCCAAACGCCGCGCCCCTTGTGCCAAGAAACTCGCAGGCCCGGCGGCGGTCGATTCCACTGACGCCCAGCCTAGCCCGGTGCCGGCCAAGATCCAAGACCTTTCTATGCATGCGTCCCAGCTCGTGTTCTCATAGCAACACAGCGTCGCTTTCCGGCGACATCGCGGTAAACACGGGTTTCTGCGACAGCTTGACCCACGCCGTCGGCGACTATCAAGGCCACGTCGTCGGCCTGGTCGTACCCGACCTCCAGGACAATCCAGCCGTCGGGAACCACCCGCTCGAGCTGCGGAGCCAAAGCCCGATACGCGGCCAAGCCATCGGCTCCGCCATCCAGGGCAGCTGCGGGATCGAAGTTGCGAACCTCCGGCTCAAGGTGCGCGATCTCGCCGGTGCGCACGTAGGGAGGATTACAGATCAGCATATGGAAGGAGCCCGGCACCGTTTCAAGCCCGTCGGCGGCTAACCAGGATGCCCTTTGCGCCACCCCCAGCCGGTCCGCGTTGTCGCGGGCAGCCGCGAGCGCAGCCGCGCTGATATCGGTGCCGGTCCCGCGGGCGCCCTCCATCTCGCACAGAAGGGTCAGCAGGAGACAACCGGAGCCGGTGCCAACGTCCAGGATGCTGACGCCACCCCGTCCTTCCCAGCTCTCCTCGCGTGCCACAGCCAGAGCAGCCTCGACCAGGGTCTCGCTGTCCGGCCTGGGATCGAGCGTTGCCGGCGAGATAACGAATGTGCGGCCGTAGAATTCGCGCTGCCCGAGAATGCGCGACACAGGCTCCCGCCGCGCGCGACGTGCCATGTAGCCTGAAAGGATGACCATCTCCTCGGGCGTCAGCGCGCGCTCGGGATGGCTCAGCAGCCCGGCGCCGGAGACATCGAGCACGGCCGCGACGAGCCGGCGCACGTCGCCGCCGGCGTTCTCGATGCCGGAGCGGGCAAGCGCGGCGCTCCATTGCCGCAAGGCCGCGCCTACGGTCACGGGGCCACCGGCCAGGGTCGGATCAGGCTCCGGCATTCTCGCTCATGCTTCGCTCAGGGCGGCCAGCTCGCCGGCCTGATTGTGGGCGACGAGCGCGTCGACCAGATCGTCGAGCGCCGTGCCTTCCAGCACCTCGCCCAGCTTGTGCAGGGTGAGGCCGATACGGTGGTCGGTGACACGGCCCTGCGGGAAGTTGTAGGTGCGGATGCGCTGCGACCGGTCCCCGGAGCCGACCTGGCCGCGCCGCTGGGCGGCGCGCGACTGCGCCGCCCTGTCGCGCTCCATCTCGTAGAGCCGCGAGCGCAGCACCTGCATGGCAAGCCGCCGGTTCTGATGCTGCGACTTCTCGGCCGAGACGACCACGAGGCCGGTGGGCAGGTGAGTGATGCGTACCGCCGAGTCCGTCTTGTTGACGTGCTGGCCGCCGGCGCCGCCCGCACGCATGGTGTCGATGCGGAGCTCCTCCGGCTTGATCTCCACGTCGATGTCCTCGGCCTCCGGCAGAACGGCCACCGTGGCCGCGGACGTGTGGATGCGCCCGCCCGCCTCGGTCACCGGGATGCGCTGCACGCGATGCACACCCGATTCGAACTTGAGCCTGGCGAACACGCCCCTGCCGGAGATCGATGCCACGATCTCCTTGTAGCCGCCGAGGTCGTTCTCCGAAACGCTGATGATCTCGGTCCTCCAGCCGTGCTGCTCGGCATACCGGGTGTACATGCGGAACAGGTCGGCGGCGAACAGGGCCGCCTCGTCCCCGCCCGTGCCGGCCCGCACCTCCAGGATCGCGCTCTTCTCGTCGGCAGCGTCCTTGGGGAGGAGCTGCACACGCAGCCTCTCGCGCGCCTCGTTGAGGCGCAAGTCGACCAGCTGCAGATCCTCCTCGGCCAGCTCCTTCAGGCCTGCCTCTGCCGACGGATCACGCATCAGGTCCATGAGATCGCGGCGCTCGCCCTCGAGCTTGCGCAGCGAGCGGATGCCCTCCACCACCGGGCTCAGCTCCGCGAACTCCTTGGTGAGCTGGGCGTACCCGGCCGGCGAGGCGCCGCGGTTCAGCTCC